>LWDU01040317.1_pt1 | contig 171627 bp, 151 predicted proteins | sample 727161 | NCBI WGS metagenome assembly LWDU01 (sample SAMN04566230, study PRJNA314399) | hydrothermal vent metagenome | isolation source: deep sea hydrothermal plume seawater | place: Mexico: Gulf of California, Guaymas Basin | collected 2004-07-11
CCGGCCGTCTTCTGCGCGTATTTTCACGGCCGACCCGAGGGCCACGACCCGCTCGCGGCCGTCGCCCGGCAAGTGGTCGTACACACCGTCCTCCAGCGCCCTGAGGAGCGTGGACTTACCGTGATAGCCACCCCCGGTTATCACCGTGACACCCGAGGCCAGGCCCATGCCGCGCACCATGCCGGCATTGGGAGCCGTCAGCTCGACCTCCAAGGAGGCAGGCGACACGAACTCCACGACGCCGTCGCCGAGAGGACGGTCGTCGACACCGCTTTTGCGAGGCAACACGCTGGCGTTGGCCACGAAGGCCACCAGCCCGTGTTCGGTCAGCTGTTCCCTGAGCGCGCGCGAGTCTTCCACGGTCTGAACGTGAAGCTCCAACTCGGCAGCGTCCTGGCTCTCGTAGTAAGCGGTTGCGGCGACGAGCTCGGGCAGGTCATCGCAGAGCATGGCCTCGGCCTCGCGTGCCGCGATCCGACGCCCGCGGGCGGGAAGTCCGGCGGTAAACCGGAGCTCGAGGGCACCGTCTTCGCCCACCATGACCGCGCTCTGCTCGATCACTTGCTGCCCCGGACATTCCATTTTCAGTCGCCCGCTTTTGCCCGAGCCACGGCTGCAGCTGCTGCGCAGGGCCAGCAAGGCGAATCGCCTGGCTACGTAGTCGCCCAGCGCGATCCTGCGAACCCGGCTGCTGTAGAGCGCGGGAGGAAAACCCGCAACGTCGCCTTCCACCCTTACGCCCAATCGCGACGGTCCGGCGAAGGGGTCACCCTGCACGCGGACGAGTTCGAAACAGAAATCGCCGAAGTCATAACGACCGCGCAGGTCCTTGTAGGCGGGGTAGCCGCGGCCCTCCAGCCGCAGCAACGAGGCCCTGAGATCGTCGCAATTCACATGCCCGGATTACTCCCCCCGAGCCGACTCATCAACCGGCGGCCAGCAACTGCCTCGCCGGCCGAGGGAAACAACGCGCCGCGGGAAGGCGGCCGAGGGAAACAACGCGCCGCGGGAAAGCGGCGCTTCAGCTCAGGCCGTAGCGGCCCAGCTTACGCCACAGGGTAGAGCGGCTCATGCCCAGCGATTCCGCGGCTTTTCCGCGGTGTCCGCGGGCTTCGCTCAGGGCAGCCATGAGACGATTGCACTCCTGGTCCTGCACGGGCGTCAGGTCGCGCGCGAGCCCGGCCGAACCGGCCGGCTCAACCACCCTCGAAGAAATAACCACCGGGGGCGGAGAAGTCCCGGCCGCGCCGAGAAGCTCGGGCGGCAGATCGTCCATCCCTAACTTGTCGCCGCGACACATCACCACGGCGCGCTCCACGGCGTTGCGCAGCTCTCTCAGGTTGCCCGGCCAATGCCAGGTCTCGAGAGCCTTCATGGCTTCTTCGCTTATCGATCCGGGGATCTCTTGGTACTTGCCTCGCAGTTCTTCGAGAAAGTGCCAGAACAGGGCAGGTACATCGCCGCTGCGATCTCGCAGTGGCGGAATCGACAACATTACCACTCCGACGCGGTACCTGAGATCTTCGCGCAGGCTGCCCTGCTCAACGGCAACGACCGGGTCACTGCTGGTCGAAGACAGCACCCTGGCGTCCGAACGACCGACATCGCCGGCAGCGCCGCGCACGAAACTGCCGTCTTCAAGAAAGCCGAGCAGGCGCGACTGCACGGAGAGGGGCGACTCCGCGACCTCGTCAAGGTACAGCGTCCCCCCATCGGCACGCGCGAGGGCTCCCGCACTGTCAGCGGAATCGCTCTCGCCCCCGTCACCGAAGAGATCAAGCTCGAGGCTGGCCTCGCCCAGGGCGGCGCAGTTGACGGTTTCACAAGACGCGCGACGACGATCGCCCAGCGCGTGTATCGCCCGCGCAACCGTCTCCCGGCCCGTGCCGGCCTCGCCCACGATGAGCACCGGGCAATCGCTCCGCGACACCTTCTCGAGTTGGAAAAACATGTCGAGCATGGCGCGGGAGTTGGTGTACACCCCCTGGAAATTGCGCAGCCCATGCGGCTTCGGTCGTTGCAAATATTGTTTCATACTGTCGCACCATTGTGCCACAGACCCCAGCCCCCCGAAAGGGGGGTCAGGCAGCTTTGGCGGCTTAAGTGCCAGGGCTCGATACCGGCTCCACTGCCTTTATAGCAAAAGGAGCGTATCCCGGTTACTTTCCGGGCGTGGCGACGAGCGAAAAAGGCAGCGATAAAGCTGGCCAGACTGACAAAAACAAGGCCATCGTGGCCAGCCCGCGTGGTTTCTGCGCGGGCGTGAGCTACGCCATAGATATAGTCAACACGGTACTCGAGCAGCACGGGCCGCCGGTCTACGTGCGCCACGAAATCGTCCACAACCGCCACGTCGTCGAAGACCTGCGAAGCCGAGGCGCCCGCTTCGTGGAGGACCTGGCCGACGTACCGAGCGGCAGCCTGCTCGTGTTCAGCGCCCACGGCGTGTCGCCGGCCATCAGGCAGCAGGCCGACCAACTGGGCCTGCGCGTGGTCGACGCCACCTGCCCACTGGTGACCAAGGTACACCTGGAGGCCGCCCGGTTCGCCGGCCAGGACTACGACATCCTCCTCATAGGCCACCGCGGCCACGTGGAGGTCGAGGGCACCCTGGGCCACGCGCCCGAGCGCATGCAACTGGTCGAAACGGTCGAAGACGTTGCCAAGGTTCGGGTGCGCGACCCCGAACGCGTGGCGGTGGTGACACAGACCACCCTGTCGGTGGACGACACCCGCGAAATCATCTCGGCTATCCGCGAGCGCTTCCCAGCCGTAAGCACGCCCGGACGAGACGACATCTGCTACGCGACCCAGAACCGCCAGGAAGCGGTCAAGGCGCTCGCGCTCCGCTGCCGCGTAGTTTTCGTGCTGGGCTCACCCAACTCGAGCAACGCCAACCGCCTGGTCGAGGTAGCCCGCAGCGCAGGGGCTCACGCCACGCTGATTGAAACCGCTGCCGACATTTCCGAAAAAGACCTTGCCCACAATCTGAACAAGCGAGACGCGAGTGGCCGCCAGGCCGTGGGCGTAACGGCCGGCGCGTCGACCCCGGAACTGCTGGTGCAACAAACGCTGGCGCGCCTGCGAGAACTCGGCTCCACCGAGGTCGAAGAGCTGCGTACCGCCGAAGAGCGAGTCACCTTCTCCCTGCCGGCCAAACAGATAGAAAACGCCTGACCGTCGCCAGATCGTGCGCGCGGCCGTATTCATAGCACTGTTTGATTTCCTGGCGCTGGGCGCACTGGGGGTGTTCTTTCCCTACTTCAGCATGTACCTGCACTCCACCGTCGGCCTTTCGGCCACGCAAACGGGCTTGGTATTTGCCATCACGCCCGCCACCGGCATGCTCGCCCATCCACTGTGGGGCCAACTCGCCGACCGCAGTGGCTCGCGCACCCGCGTGCTCGCGCTGGTGAGTTTCGGTGCCGCTGCTGGCTTCGTGCTGCTGGGTCAACTCGATGGTTTCTGGCCCTTGGCGCTGGGCACGGCAGTGATGGCGCTGTTTATGACCGCGATAATTCCCCTGGCGGTTTCTATCACCCTGGCGACAGTGCAGGACCTCGGCCGCCACGCTTATGGCCTGGTCAGAGTGTGGGGCACCGTAGGATTCCTGGTATCGGTGGTCGCGTTTCCCCGCCTGCTCGCCAGTACCGGGGCACAGCCGGGTGACCTGTCGTTAATGATGCCGGCCGCCGCGTTGCTGTTTGCCTCGGCCGGCCTGGTGGCGCTCGCCCTACCTCGCGGCAAGACAGTGTCGGCACGGGCCGAACCCCACGACTATCGACTGTTGCTGTCCGAACCATCGTTCCTGCGCATGCTGCTCTTCATCCTGCTCGCGTACCTCTTCCTGCAAGGACCCATGTCGCTGTTTCCGCTGTTCGTCGAATCGCTGGGCGGCGGCGTCAACATGGTTTCGGATATGTGGATAATCATGCTGCTGCTTGAGCTCCCGCTGGTAGCCATGATCGGCATGGTGCAGCAGAAGGTCGGCGCGCGCGGATTGCTGGCCATCGGGCTTTTGTCGGGTTCGGCCAGGTGGCTGGTGTCGGCGTGGTCTAACGACCTCAACATTGTTTATGCCGCGCAACTTCTTCACGGCGTCACAGTGATGGGCCTGATACTGGGCGCGCCGCTCTACGTCGACGCGGTGGTCCCCGCCCGGCTGCGGTCAACCGCCCAGGGAGTCCTGGCCATGGCCGGCGTGAGCCTGGGCGGGGTGTTGTCCAACCTCATGACCGGCTGGATGAGCGACGCACTGGGTCCGCGCTCGCCAGCGCTGGCGGGAGGGCTGGGCGCGCTGCTGCTCGCCCTTGCAATGTCGCGGCTGCTGCCGCCACTCGCAGACTCGGACCCGAGCCACGACGGTCGCGACAAGGACAACGGCCTTGCAAACCGCGGCGCCAGGACCGGCGAGCTTCCCCAACCCGAGCAATCGGTTGAGGCCGGCATCTAGCAACCCGGGGTGAAGCAGTCCGCGTCAGTCTTCGTCGCCGGGGTCACCGTCAAAATTCAGCGACAGCGAATTGATGCAGTAGCGCAATCCGGTCGGTGCCGGGCCGTCAGGAAAAACATGGCCGAGGTGTGAGTCGCAGCGCGAACAGACCAACTCTGTGCGCTGCATGCCGTGACTCGAGTCGCCATGCTCCTCCACCTTGTCGGCACCAGCAGTGCTGCTGAAACTGGGCCAGCCGCTTCCCGAATCAAACTTGGCGTCGGAGGAGAACAGTTGCTGCCCACAACCCGCGCAGAGGTAGACCCCCGCTTGCTTGTTGTCGCAGTACTCGCCGCTGAAGGCCGGCTCGGTGCCCGCGCGTCGGCATACCGCGTAGCGTTGCTCGCCCAACTGGGCCAACCACTGCTCATCGCTTTTCTGTAACTTTTTTTTCATGCCTGTTCTCCACTCGAGAGCCTGTCGCCCGCCAGCTTGCAATCGACGGGCGCAAACACCGCCGTACCGCACATCTCGGCGGTCGCAGTCCCGGACGGCGGCGATATATCAGTCCGGGTATTCCACGCGCACGCGGCCGCCAAGGGCCACGGCCTGGCAGGTGAGCACCCAACCGTCCTCTACCTCGGCGGGGGTGAGCACGTCATTGCGCAGCATTTTCACTTCACCCTCTACCAGCTGCGCCATGCAGCAGGCGCAGTAGCCCTCGGTGCAGGAAAACGGCACCGAGATCCCAGCCGCCTGGGCCGCCGCCACCACGGTCTGTCCGGGCTCGGGCTCGAGCTCGTGCTCGCGACCGTCAATGACGACCACGACCTTGATCGCTTCGCCGCTGTCGGCCGCCTGTTCGCGCGCCTGCTCGGCTGCCTTTTTCTGCTCGCGGGCCAGCTCTTCGTCGTCGACGTCGGCGGGCGACACGAAGTGCTCAACGTGCACCTGCTCCACGGGCACCAGCTCATCGCGCAGGCCCTGCTCGACCACCTCCATGAAGGGGCCGGGGCCGCACACGAAGAACTCCCTGTCGCCGTTGCCGGCCGACAATGCGCGCACGCCCGAAAGATCGAGAAAGCCATCGCTGTCGTCGTAGCGCCGTTGCAGGTCAAAGCGGTCGCCGTAGCGGCTTTCTAGCTGGGCCAGCTCGGCGTCAAAGATAACGCTGTCGTGGTCGCGGTTGGCGTAGAGCATGCTCACACTGCGCGAGCCGCTGACCAGGGCCGTCTTAAGAATGGATATAACGGGCGTGATGCCGCTGCCGCCGGCAAAGAGAAAAAGATCGCGCTCGCCCCCCCCGTCGCTGCCAGCCCCACCGTGGCCGAGATGAAAGTGCCCGGCCGGCGGCAGCACCCGGAGAACGTCGCCCTCGGCGACGTTCTCGTTCACCCAGTTCGACACCCTGCCGTCTTTCACGCGCTTGATCGTAACCTTGTGCTCGGGGTCACTGTCGGGCGAGCTGGCAAGCGAGTAGCAGCGATCGAGGCTACCGTCCTGCCAGGGCACCCGGAGGGTGAGAAACTGTCCTGCCCTGTAGCTGAACACCTCGGCCAGCTCGACCGGTATGTCAAAAACCAGCGAACAAGCGTCGCTGGTTTCACGAATCACCCGCGAGACGGTCAGTTCGTGCCACTGGTGGCGAGGATCGGGAGAAGACTGCATCAGCGGAGTCTGCTTGCTGCGCGCAGTAGACTCAACGGCAGGGGCAGCTGCCGACAGGCCGGGTAATTGTGTCACGCGACGGCATCCGTGTAGAAAGGGGCGTGGGAAAACGAGAGCAGGTCGAAGCGCTTATCTACGGTTACGCCGAACTTCTCGACGCTGGCGACCTGGCGGGAGTCGCCGCGTTGTTTGACCAGGGCAGTTATTGCTTCGGTGAGGACGTCGTCATCTCGGGGAGCGAAGAACTGCTGTCGATCATGCAGGCGACGGTCATACTCTACGACGGCAGCCCTCGCACCCAGCACGTTACCGGCAACCTCATTCTCGAGTTCGACGACGACAGCTGCCTGGCGCGCTCACGCTACACCGTGCTGCAATCGGTAGAGGCCGGTGAGCTCACGGTGGTCGTCGCCGGTCGCTACCACGACCGCTTCAAACGCGACGACGGACATTGGCACTTCAGCGAACGTCGCGTGTTCATGGATCTCGTGGGCGACGCCTCGCGCCACTCGCGCTTCGAACTCACGACGGGCTGACAGCGCGGGCTTAAGGTGCCGATGGCGGCGAGGAGCGCCTGCGCAGGCGGCGCTCAGTGCGCCGACTTCCCGCGGGAGTGAGGTACACGCGGATCTCCGGGCCGTTGCTGCTCCGCCAGTCGGGGCGAAAAACCTTGACCAGTTCGTTCGATGCAAACACGCGCTGGTAAGCCGCCGCCTGCTCGGGGTAACGCTCGGGGTGGTTAACAAAGCGGCCGTAATCACCGCTGCTCGCCACCAGGTAATCAAAGCCGGCGAGTCCGCCGCTGCGCGCGAGGCCACCGTAGCCCAGGCGGGTTGGCCACAAGCGCCCCGCGGCCAGGGGCGGTGTGTAGTGCTCCAGAGCGACGGTGCTTCGCCGCGGCAGGTTCTGCTGCATCCAGTTCATGGCAAGCAAGCGGGTGTCGGGCAGGCGAGCCAGGCGCAGGTGCGCGGCCGAGCGCGAGGCCTGTTGCCAAGCGCCCGCCACCAGCACGAGCAACAACAGCGAGCGCAGCAGCATCGCGCCCCTGGCTCCACCTGGTTTTGCACTGGCCTGCCAGGCCGTGGCCGCGCCCACCGCCGCCAACGCCCCCAGGGCGGGAAGCAGTACGACCGCGTTGCGCTCAAAGTGCACCGGGTAGGCGCCCATGAAAGCAAAGTAGAGGAGCGGGAAGCCGCCGAGCACGGCCGCCGTCGACCCCGCGCGCATGCACAGGGCCGCCGCGCCAATGCCCGCCAACAACAACTGCGGGCCACCGAACTTTCGCAGCAAGGTGGCCCAGTAAGCCGCGTAGCTCGTGGCCGCTCCCGTCCCGGCTCCCGGATGTTGATTGTAAGCGTCGCTCTGCAGCACGAGGAAGCGCCACAGTTCACCCGGCTCGACCAGGGCGAAGGGAGTGCTGACAAGAAAGGCGCCCACTGCCGCCGCGCCACCCGCCAGCAGGCGGCGGTCGAAGAGCGCCGCCAATGAAAACCCGCGCGACAGGTGAACCGCCACCAGTGCCAACGCCACCAGGCCACCGTTGTACTTGCTGCCGGCCGCGAGGCCAGCCATCGCGCCGGCCAGCAGGTAGTCGCGCACAGCGTCGTGGCCGCGGGCCACGCGCAGGCAGGCCAGCAGGCAGGCGCTTACCCAAAGGGTGGCCGGCATATCGGTGGTGATCAACATCGACTGTCCCAGGTGCAACACCGACACCGCAACAAGCGCCGCGGCGAGCAGCGACCAGGCCCTCGCACCCGCCGCTCGCGCGCAGGCCCAGGCCAGGGCCAGGGTCGCGGTGCCCAGTGCCGCGGTCAGTACGCGCCCCCACCAGTAGTAGTCGGCCATCTCGGGAGCGGCACGTCCGCCCAACGCCGACAAACCGCGCAGCAACCCGGCCACCGCGGCCTGCGCGTAAATATAAAAGGACGGGTAAAGGAAGCCGCCCGGGTGGGCGCTGCCGCTGTCGAGCATACGCAACGCCGGGTCGATGAGCTTGTTCTCATCGGGGTGAAGGAGCAGGGGCAAGCCCCACCGGGCACCCGCCACTCGCGCCAGCAGCGCCACGAGCAACAACAGCGCGAGCAGCTGCCGACCACTGACCCGGCCTTTGATGGCTTCGAACATTGCTCCAATCATGGCACAAATCCGCCGCGTGCACCCCGGCAGGACCACGCCACGGCAAGCGACCTCGCAAGTGTTTGCCGCCGGTAAGCCTTTCGCTTTTCACTACGTCGCCCACGTGGAAAGGTGCGGCATGAGAAAAATACCGCTGATATTCGTCTCGCTGTTGCTGACATCTACCCTTGGAGCCGGGCTCGCAACGGCCGACGACTGGGACCCCGCCGATTTTGCCGACCGCGATGTCCTCGAATTGCGCACCGAGCGCGAGGGTGAGGGCGAGCACTGGTTCAAGGTCTGGTTGGCCGTCGTGGACAACCAGCTCTACGTGCGCCTCGGCGGACGTGCAGCCGACCGTATAAACGGCAACACGGCCGACAGCCTCGGCCTGCGCGTGGCCGCTTCGCAATACGAGGTCAGCGGTACCCCGGCCCCGGACATGGCTGAGAAAGTAGCGGCGGTCATAGCCGATAAGTACCCGAGCGACTTCCTCATACGTTTTTTTCCCCACCCCCTCACCCTGAGGCTTGAACCGGTAGCAGACTGATGCGCGTTGACGGCTGCCCCACTGGCCGGGGCCTGACCTGGTACTCTTGCCACCAAAGGAACGTATCCCACTCATGAAACAACGCAGGCTCGGAAGATCAGGACTCACCGTGTCCGAAATATGCATGGGCACGATGACCTTCGGCAGCATGGCCGACGAGAAGGTCAGCCGTGCCATACTCGACCGCGCGCTCGACGCCGGCGTGGACTTCTATGACACCGCCGAGATCTACCCCGTGCCGCCCGACGCGAAATGGGTGGGCCGCAGCGAAGAGATACTCGGGAGTTGGATGAAAGGCAGGTCGCGCGACTCGCTCATCATCGCGAGCAAGATCGCCGGGCCCTCGGGTGGATGGTTTGTCACACCCTGCCGCGATGGCAAGACCTCGCTCGACCGGCACGCCATCGAACACGCGGTAGAAGACAGCCTGCGACGGCTCGGCACCGACTACATAGACCTCTACCAGACCCACTGGCCCGACCACGAACTGCCGTTTGACGAAGTGCTCGAAGGGCTCGACCGCGTGGTCGAAGCAGGCAAGGTGCGCTACGTGGGCTGCAGCAACGAAAATGCCTGGGGCCTGATGAAGAGCCTGGCCGCCTCCGAAATGTCGGGCGGGCCGCGCATGCAAACCATCCAGAACAACTTCAGCCTGGTCAACCGCCGTTTCGAAGACGAGCTGGCACTGGTGTGCCGTCGCGAGGGCGTGAGCCTGCTGCCCTACAGCCCCAACGGCGGCGGCGTGCTCAGCGGCAAGTACGACGGCGGAAAGGAAGGCGGCAGCAACTGGCCCAAGGGCGCGCGCTTCAGTCTCTACCGCAAGGACGCCAAGCGCGGGGCAGCGATGACCGAACGTTTCGTAAATGAAAAAACAATCGAGACATCCCGCCGCCTGGCGGCCGTGGCCGAGGAGGCCGGCATGGCGCCGCTCACGCTGGCAACCGCCTGGACACTGGCGAAGGACTTCACCGGCTCGACAATAATCGGTGCCACCACGGTCGAGCAGCTCGACGACACCCTCGCCGCCGCCGACGTTACCCTGTCGTTCGACGTTCTCGCGGAGTGCAACCGCATCACGAGCGAACTACGCTACCCCATGGAAGGCTGACCCATGGACGTTGAACGATTCAAGGCCAACGTAGACCAGGCGGTTCTCGACGATCTCCGCGAGCGTCTCGAGCGCACGCGCTTCCCTGGCCAGCTCGACGACGCGCAGTGGAGTTACGGTACTGAGCTGGGCTACCTGCGCGAGCTGGTTGACTACTGGATCAACGACTTCGACTGGCGCGCGGTCGAAGCCCGCCTGAACTCCTTCGACCACTACACCGCGCTGGTTGACGGGCGCCGGCAGCACTTCATCCACCAACGCTCGCCACACGACGACGCGATGCCGCTGGTACTCACCCACGGCTGGCCCGGCTCGGTGCTGGAGTTCATGGACGTCATCGGCCCACTCACCGACCCCACCGCGCACGGCGGGAAGGCCGCCGACGCGTTCCACGTGGTTTGCCCGGCTATACCCGGCTACGGCTTTTCGGAAGCGCCGTCGCAAGCCGGTTTCGATATCCGGCGGGTAGGCGCATGCAACGCCGAACTCATGGAAGGCCTGGGCTACTCGCGCTACGGAGCCCAGGGCGGCGACTGGGGTGCAATAGCCACCTCGTGGCTGGGCCTGGACGACAGCGAGCACTGCGCCGGCGTGCACCTGAACATGGTAGTGGCCGCTCCGCCCGAGGGCGACGACATGCAGGGCTTGAGCGAACGCGAAACCGAGGGCCTCGCGGCCATGGCAGAGTTCATGGAAGAAGGTGCAGGCTACCAGGCCATACAGGGCACGCGTCCGCAGACACTCGGCTACGGACTCAACGACTCGCCCGCCGGACTGGCGGCGTGGATAGTCGAAAAGTTTCACGCGTGGAGCGACTGCGACGGCCGCGTGGAAAACCGATTCTCCAAGGACCAGCTGCTGGCCAACATAACCCTCTACTGGGTGACCGGCAGCATCACGTCTTCCACGCGACTGTACTGCGAGACCCGCAGGGCCGGTCGCTTTGGTGCACTACCCGAGAAGATCAAGGTGCCGACCGGCTGCGCGATCTTTCCACGGGAACTGTTCCGCCCACCGAGGCGCTGGGCCGAAGCCGCGTACAACGTGGTGCACTGGAGCGAGATGGACAGCGGCGGGCACTTTGCGGCCATGGAAGAACCCGCGGCGCTGGTCGAAGACATGCGAACCTTCTTCAGGCAGTTACGCTGACGTGCTCAACCTCGATCACACAGTAATTGTTGTTGACGACATAGAGCAGGCCACCGACAACTACCGTACGCTGGGTTTCAATGTCCTGGCAGGCGGCAGCCACGCCGGCGGCCGCACTGCCAACGCGGTTATTTCGTTTTACGACGGCAGCTATATTGAGCTGCTGTCGTTCTCGAGCGCGGCATGGCGTTACGGGCTACGCGCCCTTGCCAGGGTTGGGCTGCTCGAGCGCGCGTTTGCCAGCCGGCCACGCATCGAGCGGCGCTTTCTTGCGCACGGCGCGCGGGCCGAGGGCCTGGCTGACCTCGCCCTGCTCTGCGACAACAGCAAGCGCACCATAGGCGAGCTCCAAAGCGCGGGGGCGTTCTACGAGGGCCCGGTACCCGGCGGCCGGCGACTGCCCGACGGCCGAGACCTGGCCTGGGAATTTGCCGTGCCTCGCTCGGAAGACCTGCCCTTCCTGATGAGCGACGTGAGCGCCCGGGAGCTGCGCGCGCCCTCGGGCGACGCCTGCCGTCACGCCAACGGCGCGGGGGGCATCGCCCGGGTGGTCATAGCGGTGACCGACCTCGACCGTAGCCGATTGCGTTTTGCGGCCATGAAAAGCAGCGGACTGGAGCCGCTCGCGGCCGGGCCAACCCCTGGTTACATAGCCGAAGACGGGCTGAGGACTGCCGGGTTCCGCCTGGGCTCCACCGAGCTGCTGCTGGTCGAAAGCGAGGACAGCAAGAATGAGCTCGGCCGCCATCTCGACGAACACGGCGAGGGGCCTTACGAGATAGAGTTGCGCACGGTTTCGGGTGCCTACCGCGGCACGCTCAACCGCAGGCTGGCCCATGGCGCACGCATACGCATGATAGCCTGAAATAAACTCGTCACCTGGAGTAAGCCGACCGCTACAGCCGCGTGCTTATACGCTCGACCGCCTCGACCACCTTGTCGCTGATGCCGAAGGCCGACAGCCTGAAGTAGCCTTCGCCGCAGGCACCGAAACCCGAACCCGGTGTACCCACTACGTTGGCCTTGTCGAGTAGCAGGTCGAAGAAGTCCCAGCTCGACACATCCCCGGGCGTGCGCGCCCAGACGTAGGGCGCGTTGACCCCGCCAAACGTGGTGACGCCCACATTATCGAGGCCCTCGCGAATGACGCGGGCGTTGTCCATGTAGTAGTCCACTCGCTGCCTCGTCTCGGCACGCCCGGCTACGGACAACGCCGCCTCGGCTCCCCGTTGCACGACGTAGGAAACACCGTTGAACTTGGTCGAGTGCCTGCGGTTCCACAGCTCGGCCACCGACACGCGGCTGCCACCGGCGTCGCCCTTCAACTCGTTCGGGATGACCACGTAGGCGCAACGCGTACCGGTGAAGCCAGCGCTCTTCGAAAAGCTTCGAAACTCCATGGCCACTTCGCGTGCGCCATCGATCTCGAAGATCGAGTGCGGCAAGGAGTCGTCGGTAATAAATGCTTCGTAGGCCGCATCGTAGAGAAGCACTGCGCCGTGCTTGCCGGCCCAGGCGACCCACTGTTCAAGCAGCTCGTGCGATGCCACGCTGCCGGTAGGATTGTTGGGAAAGCAGAGGTACACCAGGTCCACCGGCTTGTCCGGGGGCGAGGGCACGAAGCCGTTTTCGGCAGTACACGGCAGGTACTCTATGCCGGCGTAGCGCCCCTGCGCGTCGGCCTCGCCGCTGCGTCCCGCCATGACATTGGTGTCCACGTACACCGGGTACACGGGATCGGGCACCGCCAGGGTGGCGTCGCTGGAGAATATTTCCTGGATGTTTCCGCTGTCGCACTTGGAGCCGTCAGAAACAAAAATCTCCTCGGCGGATATCGTGACGCCGCGGGGCGCGAACTCCTCGCGAACGATGGCCTCGCGAAGAAAATCGTAGCCCTTCTCGGGACCGTAGCCGCGAAACCCCTCTGCGCTCCCCATTTCATCTATCGCCGCGTGCATGGCCTCGCGCACGGCCTCGGGCAGCGGCAGCACCACGTCGCCTATGCCCAGGCGGATCAGGTCAGCGCCCGGGTTGGACTCCTGGTACGCGGAAACACGGCGACCTATTTCCGGAAAGAGGTAGCCGGCCGCCAACTTCAAGTAGTGTTCGTTAAGACCTGCCATTGGCCAAGGCTACGGCCTTCGCGCGTTGCGCTCAAGCGCTCACCCCGGGACCTGCCCCTGGATCGAGTAGAGGTAGAGAGTGAACAGCACCAGCAGGAAATAGCCCGCCAGCACCGCGGCGCCCTCGTAGTCCTTTGCCAGCCGCTGACCGAAGAACAACGCCAGCAGCGACACTGCCGACAACAACGCGCCCCAGATCGCCAACGCGGCCGAGCCACCCGTGAGCAACATCACTGCGCCGGCTCCCGACGCGAGGCCCGCGGCCAGCTCGAGCAGGGTGACGGTTGTGAGCATTGCGGGTACGACTCCCGACAAGGGCGACGAAGCAAAGTGGCCGGTGAGCCACTCGAGGTTGCCGCTGCGATCGCTCAACTTGTCAATCGCCGACTGCAGGAACAGTACCGACAGGAACACCGAGGCCAGTGACTTGGCCACCAGCAATACCGAAAGGCAGCCGCCCGTGGCTCCCCCCTCACAGAATACGTCCATCATCGCGTTCCTCCCTTTTCAGTGCGTTTCATCTTCTGCAGACATCATCCGGGCGTAAAGCCCAGGCCGTTGGACGACGACCCCTCGCCCGCAGTGAAAGGTTCGGGCATCCTCATCCGCCAGGCCAGTGCCAGCGGAAACACGGTGTAGGGCAGGTTGATCACGAACACCATCAGGAGGTCGGCACGCCCCGATTCACCGATAACTTCAACAGCGAAGTAAACCAGCGTGGAGTATACGATCGCGGCCGAGTAGAGCAGCGCCGGGATGCGTATCCAGTTGAGCCCTTTTACCAATGCGTAGACGAGCAGCGGGTAGAAGGCGCCAAAGACGAAAGCGTCGATCGCGCACATGACGCGCAACCACAACGGGGTGTCGAGAAAGATCGGGTCCCAGGAAGAAGCATAAAAATACCAGGCCCGTCCCAACGGGTCCGTGGCCGCGGCAAGATCAACGCCCAGGACAATGTACATTTCCATAACCAGGGATGTAAACGCGCACAGCGCGAACCACGCCACCAGCAGGACGTCGAAAGGCCTGTGTCTCATCGACAAAATTGCCATCTCCCCTGCGATAGCACCCAGCCGGCAGCCCCACAAGGGGGGGTGGTCTGACTTTTTGCAATGGCTGGGTATTCGGGCAGTCTGTACCCGATAAACTAAGGCGGCCCGCTGCCATCGACGCGACGGGCATACGCAACTGGAGAAACCTGTGAATAGACTCGCGAAAACTACCTGCCTGCTTGCCCTGGCGACCCTGTTGGCCCCCGGATTCCTGGCTCCGCCTCCTTCGGCTGCGGAACAGAAAATCCCCGAGCCCGGCTTGCTCATCGACACTACTAACATCCACGATTACTCGGACATGCTGAGCCCGGCCATGCTGTGGACAGTAGACCGCGGCGTGAAGATTCGCGTGGGTGAATACTCACTCGTGACCATGCCCCCGCCGTTTATGGAGGCCACCGAAAAATACTCGTCCCAGGTGGAGCTGTCCGAGGACCGCAAGGAAATCCGCAACCACGTGGCAGGGCTGCCGTTTCCGCAGATCGACACCAACGATCCCACGGTCGCGACCAAGTTGATGTTCAACTTCAACGCCACCATACGCGTGGACGACCTCGACCTGCGTAACTTTGACTGCGACACCGGCGCTGTCGGCAAAGACGGCCACCCGCTGACAGTTGAACGTCACTTTCTCATCGATCACATCCGTCGCATGTCCTGGTACGAACGCACCGAGGTTGAACCCATGCCCGTCATTCCGGATAACCCCGACAAGGTGCGTTACAAGGAAGCGATGTACCCACTGCTCGAGCCCTTCGATCTCAAGGGTGTCGGCTTCCTGCTCTTCCGTTACAAGGAACCTTCGCGACAGGACGACACCTGGCTCTACCTGCCGCAATTGCGCCGCGTGCGCCGGCTGTCTTCGGCCCAGCGTTCTGACGCTCTGTTTGGACAGGACACCGACATGGACAGCTACGCAGGCTACGCCGGTAAGGTGGGCTGGATGGACTGGAAGTTTCTCGGCGAGAAAAAGATCCTCGGCAGTTTCCACTCAGAGCACCTGCCCGTTAAGTGGGGCGAGGGATCGGGTGATTTCGTGCACGCCGACCTCTGGGAGCCCAGGGACGTATGGGTGGTCGAGGGAGTGTCGCTTCTTCCGCAGTATGCCTACGGCAAGCGGGTAATTTTTCTCGACAAGGAGAGCTACCGCATTCCTTACACCGACATCTATGACACCGCCGGCGAGCTGTGGAAGATGTGGATCAACCAGTTCAAGTACGCCAAGTGCCCCATACCTGACGCCCCCTACTGCCAGGAATACGAAGCGTCGTACAACCCGTCTATAACCATGGTCGACGTGCAGCTCGAGCACGCCACGTTCTGCGCGCTGCCCAGCCACCGTTTCCCGGGCGAGCAGGGCTGGTACTTCAACCTGGGCGACGAGGAAGGCACCACCGCAGATTACTTCTCGCTGGCCAACGTAATCTCGGCCGGCCGCTAAGCCGCTTCGCGCCTGCTCTTTTCAGGGCAGGCGCAGGTGGAATCCGCGCGTGCGGGTGAGGCGGTCGAAGCCGAGCTCGGACAAGGTCAGCCCCACCCCGCTATCCTTCCACCCCGACCACGGCAGCGCCGGGTCGAGAAAATCGCAGCGGTTGAGGAACACCGTTCCTACCTCCAGGCGCCTGCCGATGGCGCGCGAGCGATCGAGGTCACGGCTCCAGACCGAGGCTGTCAGACCGTAGCGGCTGTCGTTGACGGCAGCGATCGCGCTCTCATCGTCGGCTACCCTGGCAACGGCGAGCAGCGGGCCAAAGCTCTCCTCCTTCATCACCTGTGCGTCGGCGGGTACATCGGCGAGCACGGTCGCCTCGAAGTACCTGCCTCGGCCGTCCAACTGAGCGGGCTTGCCGCCCGCGAGCAGGCGCGCCCCTCGCTCCACGGCGTCGGCCACGTGTTGCTCGAGCAGCGCTATCGACGATGCCTGCGCCATGGGGCCCATGCTCGTCGCTTCGTCCATCGGGTCGCCGGGTTTCCAGTCGGCGCTGCGCGCGACCAGCAGGTCGAGCAACTCGTCGTAGACGTCGTCCTGCGCGAATACCCTCTCAACGCCGCAGCAGCTCTGCCCCGCGTTGTAGAATGCACCTTCGGCGAGAGACTCGGCTGTAGAAGATAACTCGGCGTCGGCCCTTACCCACGCGGCGTCATTGCCCCCGAGCTCGAGACCCAGGTCCACGAAACGCCCGGCCGCCGCCTTCGACAACTCGCGGCCTCCCCGGGTCGAACCCGTGAAGGCTATGTAATCAACCCGCGGGTCAGCCACCAGGCGGGCGGTGGCCTCGTGGTCTGGCAGCCCGGCCTCGAGAAAAGCTCTCTCGAAGTGGCCGCCGCACAAGGGAGTACGCGAGGAGTGACGCAGTAACACAGCGTTGCCGGCCAGTAGCGCCGGCACCAGCGCGTTGACAGCCGTCAACAGCGGGTAGTTCCACGCGGGCACGTTGAGTACCACGCCCAGCGGCAGGCGCTCAACGAAAAGCTCAAAGCCGTCGGGCCCCTCCAGCGGCTTGTCGGCGAGACAGCGCTCGGCCACCGACTGCATGTAACGCGCGCGCGCACAGCTGGTGGCGACCTCGGCCCTGGCCTGGGACAGCGGCTTGCCCATCTGCAAGCTTATGTCGACGGCCAGGGAATCGCCGTCACGCTCCATTACAGCGATAGCTCGCTCACAGACCGCCACCCTGGTGGCCACCGGAAGCGCGGCCCATTCACGACCAGCCATTACCGCGCGGGCCAGCGCCGCTTCCAATGACTCGCTGCTGTCGAGTTCAAAACGGCAGGCGATTTCGCCGGTGGCGGGATTGTCTACTTCGATCGTCGACACGGCAGGAACTTTTAGCCGTTGCCGCTTTCTCGATCCAGCTTGAAGTCGAAGACCGCTGACTGGCAGCCTGCTAAGGCGAGCTCAGCACGGTCCACGGCGCCACGACCGCCGCGCCCTCAACACTGGATAACGGACCGACGCACCAGAGGTTGCTCGAGGCCGACACTACCTGCCCCGCACTCCCGTTGTTCTGAAGGTCGAGCAGTTGGCCGGCCGGCCCCCGGTTGCGGCAGAACAGATTTCCGCCGCCGCTGCCCTGCAACTTTTCGTCAACAGTGACTTCGCCACCACCCAGATCAACAGCGGCGTTGTCCACGAGCGCAACGCCACCGAAACCAGCTTCGGCGGAGCCCCCGCCACCGTTATCGATGAGCATGCTGTCGGCGATGAGCAGCGACGAATCGGCCGATGCCCGAGCTGCCCGCAGCCCCGAGCCGTAGATTATGGAGTTCCTGATGACTGCCCCGACTTCGCCCCCCACCCTCAAACCGCGGCGGCAGTTAGCCAGCAGCAGGCCATCGAGGTACACCGACTGGCTGTCGCCGGGACCGCTGCTGAAACGCGGCCCGTCGCAGCCCCAGCGGTCACTCGGGGAGCCCGTAATGACACTGTCGCTAAAAAGAAACCGACCGCCCGCAGTCGTACGGACCGGTTGCACGCAGTTGCCTACTACCAGCCGCTCGAAAACGGCGTTGTAGTGCCCCGGCTCGCCGACCTGGCCGACGGCGAGAGAAGAATCGCCGTACAGCTGCAGGCACTTGTCGCAGCCGCCGTTCACCGACACGTCTCGGAACAGGTTCCCCACGCCCGATTCCATCGTGGTGATAGCGTCGTCGCAGTTATCGCTGAAAGCCATTTCTTCGAGCAGGTTGCCGCGGCCCGCCACGTGCACGCCGTCGTGAAATCCCCTGACCGACAGGCGCCGTATAACGTTGTCGTTGCCCTGCAGATCGAGAAACAGTGACCCGGAGTTATCGGAGCTACAGCTGTTTGCCCCGCCGCAGACAGGTGAGAGTTGAAAGATAACGCCGCTGTCGAGACCGTCCACGAGCAAACCGTCACAGGCCACGGTCCGCATCGGGTCTAACGCCGACACCTTGATGACCTTGCCCTTGCAGTCAAAACTTATCCTGTGAGCGTCACCGCCACAGTCGTTGAGTGCCTGCCTGAACGAACTCTCCGTACACGCTATGGCGCAGGAGTAGTCGCCGTCCGTGTTGACGCAATCGGCGTAAGCCGCACACGAGTGACTAGCCGTGGCGCACTCGTCGACGTCAACACAGAGTCCGCCCTGCAACTGGTAACCGGCTTCGCACAGGCAGGCACCGTCCACCCACGCAGCCCCGTACGGACACCAGCCGCAGCCGTTGCCGTCGCACTGCTCGAGCCGGCAGTCGTAGCTGCAACCATCGCCCGAATCCTGGTTAGCGTCGTCGCACTCCTCGGTGGACTGCAGCAGACCATCACCGCACACGACCCCGGCCAGCGGCAACCCGTCGGCCATCAGCAGGGCTACCCCGTCCCTGGCCACCGAGCTTTCCAGTGCGAGGCAATCGCCCCTACGGTTGGCCCTACTCCAATTTCTCGACAGCGAATTGTCTGCCTTGTCCCGACAGGCCAGCTCCGCTCCGGCGGTCGCACCGCCCAGGCTGCGCTTTATGCAGGAGAGATTACGGCGAAGGTAATGCCCGCCCTGCGAGTCGAACACGATGAAACCACGGGTGAGCCCGAAAAAACGACTTCCCCCAGAAGTTGATCCATTCCGCCCTGGGCAACCGTCCCCTGGAGAAGAGTCGCCGCACAGGCAACGCCATCGGATCCGTTTGTGCGCAGAGCCGTGAGCACCCGCGCGTCGCGCACTGCCAGCGCGCGGGCCCGACACAGCGCCCATTGATCGGGGCGGTCGGCCCTCACCAGCTTGAGCCAGCAACGGGTCAGCTCCGCGGCGTAGCCGCGCTCGGCTGCCAGGCGCTCCCGCGCGCAGTCGACCACCGCGTGCACAGGCGTCGCAGACAGTACGAGGCCCGCGACCAGAGCCGCAACTACCCCCCTTGTTCTAGCGATCGCTGACACCACTCAATCCCTAGCCTTTGGCGGGGAGCCTCGTCAAGGGGGAAATGCGGCGGCGGGTTTCCCCCTGTAAAATCTTCCGTTAACGCAGCCCTTACAGTAGACCGTCGCCGGTACCCGGAGCCGACGGCGCGCTCCCGATCGGGGGGGGTGGAGAGCCCGCTGGGCTCCTCGCCATAGCCGCCCTGCGGAGCTACACTCAGCCCACCGCACGAGGAGAAAGACCATGGCAGCAGAAGACAACATGAACGCCACGGGGACAGAAGCCCCCGACTTCACCCTCGCCGCCCACGACGGCAGCGAGGTCACGCTGTCCGCGCTCAGGGGCGGCCCGGTAGTCCTGTGGTTCTACCCCAAGGCCGATACCCCCGGTTGAACTATTCAGGGCAACGGATTCCGTGATCGAATCCGCGATTTTGAAGACAAGAACGTAACCGTACTCGGTATCAGCTTTGACACCGTCGAAGAGAACAAGGCCTTCGCCGAAAAGTTCGACTACACTTTCCTCCTGCTGTCAGACGTGGACAGGAAGGTGGGCCTGGCCCTGGGGGCCTGCGAATCTGCGGATGCTGGTTGGGCCGCCCGCATAAGTTATGTGATCGACGAAAAGGGAATCGTAGTTGGGTCGCTAGCCGACGTTGACCCGACCACCCACACCGACGACGTACTCAAACTGCTGGCCGGCTGAAGGCTAAAGGACGTAGCAACAAGATTCCTTCGATGCCACGGGACCGCCTCTACGTCTATTTCTCCCTGAGGAGTCCCTACGCGTGGCTCGGACTGCTGCGCTTGTCGCACGTGCTCGAACGCTACTCGCCGCCTGTGTCCTGGCACCCCATCTGGCCGCGACAGGACCTGCCCTTTGTAGACCCCGTGGCCAACCCGGCCAAGGCCAGCTACCTGGTTGAAGACGTCGGACGGCAGGTGGCCGCGCTGGGTCTCCCGCTCAAGTGGCCCCGGTCTGTCGACACCGACTGGGAGTTGCCCCACGCCTGCTGCCTGGTGGCGGCCGACGAAGGCTTGGCCCTCCCCTTTGCGCTCGACATGTTCAGCCTGCGATTTTCGCACGGACGCGACCTGGCCGATCGTTCGGTCATTGCCGACGCCGCGGACAACTGCGGGCTTGACGCAGAGCAACTCATCGAGAGGGCAAGCAAACAGGCGACTGCCGATCGACTCGATGCCTGCCATGCCGGCGCCCGGCGCAAGGATATTTTTGGAGTACCGTTCTTCGTCTACGGTAAAAAGCGTTACTGGGGTGGTGACCGCGTGGAGTGGCTGCTCAGGCAGCTGATGATCGATAACGGCGACATGAAAGACGAAGCCCTGGCCGACCCGTTGGCGGCGCCCCACGGTTCGCGCTAACAAGTCCTGCCATGAACACCGATCCCGCATCCCAGGCTGGCCCAGTACGCGAGGCGCACCGCATCGACCCCGCGCCCTTGACCAGCTGGCTGAAGGCCAACGTCGAAGGCTTTCAAGGCCAGCTGGACATCACCCAGTTCAAGGGCGGCCAATCCAACCCCACCTACCTGCTGGCTACCCCCGGCCAGCGTTACGTCCTGCGCAAGAAACCTCCGGGCCGCCTGCTCAAGAGCGCCCACCAGGTGGACCGCGAGTACCGGGTGATGAGTGCGTTGGCCGACACCGACGTGCCGGTGCCCCGCATGTACGCGCTTTGCACCGACGCCGAGGTCATCGGCACCGACTTCTACATCATGGAGTGCCTCGAGGGCAGGATATTCCGTGACCCGCGCTTGCCCGAACTGTCGCCAACAGAGCGAACGGCCGTGTACGAATCGATGGGCGAAGTGCTGGCCGCACTGCACAACGTAGACACCACGGCCGTGGGCCTGGCCGACTACGGCCGGCAGGGCAACTACTTTGACCGACAGCTCGGACGCTGGAGCGGGCAGTACCGCGATTCGCAGACCGAGCAGCTACCCGACATGGACACGCTCATCGACTGGCTGCCGGCCAACATTCCCACCGACGACTCCAGCGGCATAGCGCACGGCGACTACCGCCTCGAAAACTCGGTCTACCACCCCGACCAGCCGCGCATGATAGCCGTGCTCGACTGGGAGCTGTCAACGTTGGGTCACCCGCTGGCCGACCTCGCTTACAACTGCATGGGCTACCACGTGCAGAGCCCTACGCAGAGCGGCCTGGTCAACGTAGACTTTGCCGCCACCGGGATACCGACGGAGGACCAGTACGTGGCAAGCTACTGCCGGCGAACCGGCCGCGACGGCATAGACAACTGGAACTACTACGTCGCTTTTTCGCTTTTCAGGATGGCCGCCATAACCCAGGGCGTCTACAAGCGCGGCCTGGACGGCAATGCCAGTTCGGAACTCGCGACCACCTACGGGGAGGTGTGCCGCTATCTGGCCACCCGCGCCTGCGAACTGCTCGAACTCGGCTAGTTGAGCGTCATCTTGCCCGGCGGATCGCCCGGGCTCGTGGAAACCTGCTCAACGGTGGTGTCGGCGGCCGCGGTCTCCGCGGGAGAGGCCTCCCCCACCCCTGCCGCTGCCGATTTGCTGCCGGCCGGCGGCTGGATGTTTACTTCACCACCGCTGGAGGTCAGCTCTTCTGAAGCCGCCTGCGCCGCAGCCTCAAGCGCGGCAAACGATTCGTCGATGGCGTCGATGGCCTCCGATGTATCTGGAAACAAATCGTAGTCGGCGTTCATGCCCCAGTATATCGCACCGTCGTAACTGAGCAGCGCGATGCCAAGCCCCATGTTGTCGAACAACGGCACCACCGGGTAAGTCTCGAGCAGGCGAGCGCCGGCCATGTAAACGGGGAACTGCGGACCCGGCACGTTGGTCACTATCATGTCGAACAGGCGCATACGGGTCACGTTGCGCGTGCCAAGCGCGAGCAGGGTAGACGGGGCCCACTCGGCTACGTCGGTGAGCAGCTCGGCTCCGACCGCCTGCCGCGATTCCTTGAGTTCGCGGGTCTGTTCTCGAACAAGATCGAGCTGCGCTCGTGGGTCGACGCGGTCTACCGGCAGGTCAATGAGCCAGGCGGACACGCGGTTTCCCGGTCGCCCGCGTTCGTCGCTGCCGCGCACGCTGACCGGCGCCAGCACCCTGAAATCTACCGAACCTGGGTTGATCCTGCGCTTGGAGAGCATTCTCTGCACGGCACCGGCCACCACGGTGAGCACGATATCGTTGATAGACCCACCCAGCCGGGCGCGCACCGATTTAACCCGGGCAAGATCCATCGCGTACCAGTCGGCCCTTCTGTGCGGCCCCACTTCGCGGTTAAACGGGATGTCGTCCGCGCTGGCCATGGTCCAGCCCAGCATGCTGGCCACGGCACGCAGGCGCACCAGCAGGTCGCGCTTGGTGTCGTCGGCTTCCTTGAACAAGGCACCCGCGCCCTTCAACAACCTCAGCGGCAGCATCGCGCGGTGGCTCACGCCGTCGGCCAGTAGTTCCCAGGCCGTCGGTACGCGGCGTGGAATGAAGGCACCGGGCTGGGGGCGTTTGCTCTCAGGGTCGACGTCGAGCAGCACCGTCATGAGGTCAACACCGGCCACGCCGTCTATCATGCAGTGGTGCACCTTGCTTATGATGGCAAAGCGGCCGTCGTCCATGCCCTCGACCACCCACATCTCCCACAGCGGCCGGCTGCGGTCGAGGTGGTTTTCCATTATGCGACCGGTCAGCCGCTTGAGCTCCTTGTCTCCACCGGGCCTGGGCAACGCCGTGTGACGAATGTGGTAGTCGATGTTGAAGTGAGAATCGTCTACCCAAACCCAGCGATAACTACCGGGCACCTGAACTATCTTCTGCCTGTAGCGCGGGATGAATGGCAGGGCAGCCCGCACCGCGTCGCGCACCGCATCGGCGTCGATTCCGCCATCGGGATGGGCCAGCTCACCGGCCTCGAAAATCATCGTGCTGCCGATGTGCATCGGGGTGTGGGGCTTTTCGAAGATCAGGAAGGAATTATCGAGCGCGCTCAGGCGCTCAAAGAACATTTTTGACATGCCTTATACCTGCTCTTAAATCACTGTAAATACAAGAAGTTAGGCGCGGCCATCTCCCCTCCCCCTGGTCAGTGGCAGGATCGGCGTCAGCAGGGGGCCAGCTGTGCGCGGACTGATTTGAATGCCGGCGTTCGCGAGCGTGGGTCGAGCCGGCGTGGGACCAGCTGGTTGGCCTCGGGGTAGTACATGGCCAGGTTGCCCGGCCGTATTTCGACAAGAGACACGACCACCCGCATTCGGCCAACACCGGTGTAGACTTCTACCGGGTCGCCATCGGCCAGGCCGAGGGCCGCAGCGTCCTCGCTCGACATCATCACCACGTCGCGCCGGGTGTTGCCGCGATAGCGGTCCTCCTGCTCGTAGACGACGGTGTTGAACTGACCCTCCGACCTCAGCGTAATCAGGGTAAAGGTGCCCGGCTCCGCCTGCTGCTCGACCGGCAGCGGCGTGACCTTGAAGTGGACACGACCATCGTCGGTGGCAAAACGACGCTGGCTGAATCCCCGGCCGGCGACGTGAAACTCCTTGCGACTTTCGTCTATCTCGGCGAGCTGACCGTAGCCTGGCACCACCTGCGCCATGGTGCGCCTGAGCTCGGAATGCGAACGCAGTTGGCCCCAGTCAAAACGGCCTGTCGGAAGCAGTCGCTCGGCCAGCTCGGCCACCACTTCTACCTCCGAGCGAGCCTCGCCACCAGGTGCAGGCGCGCCGCCGTCGGACATGCGCACGAGGTTGAACATACTCTCCTGTGTTGTCGGCTGTTGCTCTTCGTCGCGCGCGAGCACGGGCAGCAGCAGGCTCGTTCGCCCGCGGCCCAGCAGGTGCCCCACGTTGAGCTTGGTGGCCATGTAAACCGTCGTGGATATGCGTCCGAGCGCACGCGCTGCCCACTCGCTGTCGGGATTGCTGGCAAACAGGTTGCCGCCGAGCATGAAGGCAGCACCAATCCTACCCTGCTCGGCTGCCTCCATAGAAGCGTAGGTATCCAAGCCCTTACCGGTGGGAGCGGCCACGCCATAAACTTCCTCGAGTTTCGAGGCGAAGGCCTGCTTGACCGCCGGAGCCACCCCGCAAGAGCCCACCCCCTGCACGTTCGAGTGCCCCCTGAGCGGCAGTAAACCCGCGCCGGGTTTTCCAAGCCAGCCACGAGCCATGGCGAGATTGGCCAGGGCCGCCACTGTATTGCTGCCGTCCACGTGGTGGGTAAGGCCCATGGCCCAGGCCGCCACTCCGTTTTCGGCAACGGCCAGCGCGTCCACTGCGCGCTCAAAATCAGCCGCGTCTACCCCGCTGCGCTGCACGAGCGCGCCGATATCATAACGCGACAGGTCGGCCTCGAGCTCGTCCCAACCGCTCGAGTGCTCGGCTATGAACGTCCTGTCGGTCGCCCCCTTGTTTACCAGCGCCAGCAGCATGGCCTTGAACAGGGCAGCGTCCTCACCGGCGTGGGGCTGCAGGTAGATGTCGCTCACCGTGGAGCCGAACAGCATGCTTCGTGGATCCGACGGAACGTGAAAACGCAGCAGTCCGTTTTCCTTAAGCGGGTTGACGACGATCACCACGCCGCCGCGACGGCGGATCTCGACCAAGCGGGTAATAAAACGCGGGTGGTTGCTCGCCGGGTTGGCGCCGGCCAGCAACACGAGGTCGCAGGAGTCAAGGTCATCGAGCGTGACCGACGCGGTGGACGAGCCGTAGGCTTCGGTCAGGGCCACGCCCGAGGCCTGGTGACAGTAGTACGAGCAGTTGTTGATGTTGGCCGTACCCCAGGCCCGGGCCACGAGCTGCATCAGGAACGCCGACTCGTTGCTCGCGCGTCCCGAAGAATAAAAAAACGCACTGTCGGGACCGGCCGCCTTGAAGCCGGCTGCCGCGCGGTCGAGCGCCTCGTCCCAGCCCACGCGAACAAAATGCGTCGCGCCGGGCTCGGCCAGCAAGGGGAACGACAGCCTGCCCAGGGATTCGAGCCCCTGGGAGCCGAGCGCGCTTATCTGCTCGAGGGTATTGTCAGCAAAAAAGCGTTCAGGAATCGCGTCGGCCATGTCGGCCGCCTGGGCCTGTATGCTTTTCTTGCAGACCTCGGGCCAGCGCCCCGCTTCGCTGACCATGCCGCCGGCCTGCCCGCCCATGCCCAGGGCGCAGGTCTTGCACGCGTTTCGGCTTGCCAGGCGACGGTATAGTGCGAGTACGCCGCCCGCCTCGCGGCCCTTGCGCAGACTGTACGCGAGAGCGGCCATGCCGCCGCCGCTCGCTGGCCGGCGTTCAGACATGCCCCATCAATCGGCAGGTTCGAGCATTACCAACGGTATCTCCCGGTCGGTCTTGCCCTGGTAGCCAGCGTAGTTCGTGAAGTCGCTGGTTATCGTCGGCCAGAGGCGTTCGCGCTCTTCGCGGCTCGCGACACGCGCGTTCATCTTGCGATCAGCAGAGCCCTGCATGGTCACCACCACCCGGGGATTATCCCGCAGGTTGAGAAACCAGTTGGGGTGGTGGTCTGCTCCACCCTTCGACGCAACGATGACGATCGCATCGCCATCCCGGTGGGGCGATGTCAGCATCACCGAGCGGGGCTTACCCGACTTGCGACCGATGGTGGTCAATTCGAGCACCGGCATATCGGCCGCCGTCCAGCCCAGTCTTCCCCTGCTCAACTTGAGCAGGCAGCGGTGTGCAGAGTTCATAAACCTGAGGGCCCTGTTACTTGGCATCTAGTTATCCTCCCCGTAGATCGCGTCGACCAGGCGGTAGGCCCGTGGGTCGAGCAGTATGTGCGGACCCATGCGGTTCATCACGTATGCAAAGCCCAGTCTCCGCTCGGGGTCGTAAAAAGCCAGCGAACCGCCCGCACCGGCGTGGCCGAAGCTCCCCTCGCCCGAACCGAACGACATGTGCGGCTGCGGCAACATGAATCCCACCGAAAAACGCGTTTCCAGTTCCAGCACCGCGTCGGGCCCCTGCGCCAACTCACGGCCGCAGGTGGCGATAGCCTCTGCCGAAAGCAACCCAGCCGCGTTGCCGTAGATCCTGGCCAGCGACAGGGCCGAAGAGTGACCGTTGGCACCCGGCACCTGGGCTCCGCGCCAGGCCCGCGAGTTAACGGCGCCCGGTTGCATGAGCGCGGGCGGGTTGGTGAAGGCGCGGGCGGTGAGGCCCTCGAGGTCCGACATCATTAACTCGACCAGGTTGGGCTCGCCCGCGGGCACGGGGTCGGTGGACAACTCGCCCATCTCGGCGCAGCGCGCGTCCAGTTCCTCGCCGAAGCCGAGATAAAAATCGGCTCCCGAGGGCGCCGCGATTTCTTCGCGTATGAAGGTGGCCACGTCGCGACCATCAACCCGACGTACAAGTTCGCCCCCGAGCCAGCCAAAACTAATCGCGTGGTAACCGTGTTTCTCGCCCGGCGTCCACCAGGGCTTCTCGGCGGCGAGCACCGCACAGATACCGTCCCAGTCGTAACCCGCGTCGGCTTCCAACTGTTGCCGCACTGCCGCCAGTCCGGCCTGGTGCGACATGAGCTGGGCCACCGTGATGTCCTGCTTGCCCGCCGCGGCAAACTCGGGCCAGTAATCGGCCACCGGCGAGTCCAGCGATATCTTTCCCCGGTCGACAAGAACCTGCACCGCGAGCGCGACCATGCCCTTGGTTGTAGAAAACACGTTTACTATCGTGTCTTCCTGCCAGGGCTCGCCACCCGGGGACTTGCTGCCGCCCCACAGGCTGGCCAGCACTTCGCCGTTTTCCACCACTGCCACGGCGGCGCCGATCTCGCAGCCGTCGGTAAAGTTGGCCTCGAAAACCTGCCGCAGCCTGTCGAGCCGAGGGTCGCAGTGTCCGTTCACAGTGCTCATAGCCATGTTCTTTCCTTTCTCGAATCCAGGTAGCAGTTGTCCAGGTGAGGGTTGTCCAGGTGATGGTTACCGAGTCGGCAAGCCGCGGTCAGGAAGCCTCGGCCACGAGGCTGGGCAACTGGTAGCCCTCTTCTTCGAGCGCCGCACGTATGACCTTCTTGTTGATCTTGCCGGTCGAGGTCAGGGGAATAGAATCTCGAAACAGCACGTCGTCGGGCAGCTGCCACTTGGCAAAGCGAGACTCGCAGTGCTTGAGTACCTCGTCGGCATTGAGCCCGGCGCCTTCGGCCACCACGACGATGGCCACCGGCCGTTCGTCCCACTTCGGGTGAGGCTGGGCCACGACGGCGGCCTGCGCAACCGCTGGTAACGAGACGATGTGGTTTTCGAGATCCACCGACGAGATCCACTCGCCGCCCGACTTGATCATGTCCTTGGAGCGATCGGCGATGATGAGGTACTCGCCCTCGTCTATCTTCGCCACGTCGCCGGTAACCAGCCAGCCCTCGTGAAACTTGGTCGGCTGCGGATCGTTGTAGTACTCCGACGCGATCCACGGGCCACGGATGAGTAATTCGCCAACGGCCTCGCCGTCGTGGGGCAGCGGCTGGAACTCCTCGTCGACTATTTCAATATCGAGACCGGGAATGAGCTGCCCCGCCTTGGCTATGTTGGCAAACTGTTCGTCGAGAGACAGCTCGTGGTCGGCGTACTTGGCAACCCGGCGCGATATTGTTCCCAGCGGGTTTGTCTCGGTCATACCCCAGCCCTGTATCATCTCCACGCCGAGTTCATCCCAGAACCAGCGCATGAGCGAGGCCGGCGGTGCCGACCCGCCGCAGGTCACGCGGTTGAAGCGCTCGAGATTCCAACGGTCGGGCTCGGCCTGCACGGCGGCCATCACGCCCTGCCAGATGGTCGGCACGCCGGTCGATACCGTGACGCCCTCACTGGCGTATAGGTCGAGCAAGGCCACCGGATCCATGGCACTGCCGTTGAGCACCTGCCGGCAGCCGGTCATAAGGTTGGCGAAGGGAACGCCCCAGCCCATCGCGTGAAACATTGGCACCACGCCCAGCACGCAGTCGGTGGCCGACAAGCCCAGCGCGTCGGTCATGCACACCGCCATGGTGTGCAGGTAAGTGCTGCGGTGGGTGTACATCACGCCCTTGGGATTGCCGGTCGTACCGCTGGTGTAGCACAGACCCATGGGCGAATTCTCGTCGAGCTCGGGCCAGCTGCAATCGTCGAGCTGGCCAGCAATAAACTCCTCGTAGTCCACGGTCTCTACACCGGCTAGCGGGCCGTCTCCCGAAACCGCGTCACCGTCCGAACACACGACGATCTTTTCAACGCAGTCTATCTTCCCCGACAGCGGGGCCAGCAACGGCAACAGGCTCTCGTCGGCCACGATCACCCTGTCCCCCGCGTGGTTGATGATGTACTCGAGGTCGGCAGGGCCCAGGCGTAGGTTGAGCGTGTGCAGCACCGCGCCCATCGAGGGCACGGCCTGGTACATTTCGAGATGGCGGTGGTTGTTCCACTGGAAACTTGCCACTCGGTCTCCGTGGCCGATGCCGTAGCTGCCCAGGGCGTTGGCCAATTGACACGCACGCTTCCTGGTCACGGCCAGCGTCTGGCGGTGGATGCCGTCGGCCTTCAGGGTGACAACCGTTTCATCGGGCGCAACGCGGGCGCCACGGTCGGTCAAGCGGTGCATCAAGAGTGGGGTACGCTGCATCGTCATCGTTAGTTTCTCCTGGGTGGGGCGGCTCGAGAATCCTCGCGAACCGCCCTTTTTAGACCGGATACCGTGGCTTGGGCAAGTGCTGGCGCCGGCGCAGCCTTCTTTTTCAGGCAGCGGCGATGAAGTCGACGCCGTCTGTCCAGCCACGCTGGCTTACCCAGGCGCGTATCCGCTCGCGAGCACCCGCCTGTCCAACCGCCGCAACTGCCAGCGGCCGGGGCTCAAGCAGGGCTAGATCCTCCATTGAGATAACCGATAGGCGCCGCCCCTCCACCAGAACCGAGCCCCCCTGCTTGCGCGGATTGACCTCGGCAAAGCCCCGCGGGCAGCGCCCTTCGCGAGCCAGTCCCCGGGCCAGTGTCTTGCCCACCGGGCCGGCGCCCAGCAGCCAGCAGTCCTGCTCCTCTCGCGCGGCTTCGCCCAGCCAACCAGCAAGAAAGTACGCCCGCGCCCGCGCGAAGGCCTCCTCGCTGTAAGCCTCGTCGTTGCGCCACGACTGGCCGTCGTGCAAGCGCCAGCGGTAGAGCAGGCCGGGCAACGAAGCCAGCTCGTGTCCCGCGGCCAGCGCCCGCAGCACGAGATCCCAGTCCTCGGGCCAGCCGCGGCTGCACCACCCTCCGAGTTGGCGAAGTCTGCTGCTGTGCAGCATCAGGGTCGGATGCAGAACCGGGCACTCCACGAAACGATCCCGCCCCAGCTCGGCAGTGGTCGTCAGAGAACCCTGCCAGTCAAGATAACGGCGCATGCCGTCGTTCATGCGATCGCCAGGAAAAGCCTCGACAGCACAACCAACGGCGAACAAGCGTGGGTTGTCGCGCAACGCCCGCTGCTGCTCGGCAAGGCGCGTGGGCCGGCAACAGTCGTCGGCGTCCATACGCGCGATCAAGGGCGCCTGCGCCAACTGCAGACCGTAGTTGAGCGCGTCGACAATGCCGCGGCCCGGGTTAGCCACCAGTAGTATCCTGCTGTCACGCCCGGCCGCTGCCTCGAGCACGGACCGGCTCGCGTCGCTGCTGTGATCGTCGACCGCCAGCAGCTCCCAGTCTTCCAGGGTCTGCGAGGTCACAGAATCCAGTGCCTCTCGCAGCCACGCGGCGGCGTTACGCACGGGCATGAGCACGCTGACTTGCGGCGGTCGCCGCTTCTGCCATTGCTTCGGTTGGCCCACGACCGGATAGTGTCGGCAGCATGGCAGCAAGGCAACGCAGTTTCTGGGGCTGGGGTTACGAGGGCGAGGGGCCGTCGGAAGAACAACGTCGTGCCATCGCCGGCGCGCTGGCCGAGCGCTTCGGCGTCGAGGCCCCCGAACCCGCCACTCCACCGCGGCTCGAAGACCTCGACCTGCGCCAACCGCGCCTGTCCCCACCCTCGTCGCTCGAGCAAGCCTGCTCACAGTCGCCATACGAGCGCGCGCTGCACAGCTACGGGCGTAGTTTTCGCGACGTGGTGCGTGGGCTGGCCGGAGATTTCGGCAACCCGCCCGACGTCGTTGCCTACCCGGCCGACGAAGACGAGCTGTGCTCGTTGCTCGACTGGGCCGGTGACCAGGGCGCGGCCGTGATTCCCTTCGGTGGTGGCTCGAGCGTGGTGGGCGGCGTGGAGCCGGCTGTCGGCGACAGCTATGCCGGTACGGTGACCGTCGACCTGTCGCGCATGGACCGCGTGCTCGAGATCGACCGCGAGTCGCGCGCCGCGCGCATACAAGCGGGGGTCTACGGCCCCGCTCTCGAAGACCAGCTGCGGCCACACGGGCTCACCCTGCGACACTTTCCCCAGTCGTTTGAGTTCTCGACACTGGGTGGCTGGATCGCCACGCGCAGTGGCGGACACTACGCGACGCTGTACACCCACATAGACGACTTCGTGGAATCGCTGAGGGTAATAACGCCTTCGGGGAGCATAGAGTCACGGCGCCTGCCGGGCTCGGGCGCCGGCCCCAGCCCCGACCGCATGTTCATCGGTTCGGAGGGCACGCTGGGAATAATAACCGAAGCCTGGATGCGGCTGCAGGACAGGCCCAGCATGCGGGCATCGGCCTCGCTGCGTTTTACCGATTACGAGCAGGCCTGGCGGGCCGTGCAGGCGGTATCGCAGTCGGGGCTGTTCCCCGCCAACCTGCGGCTGCTCGACAAGGTGGAGGCGGCGCTCAACGGCGCGGGTAACGGCGACGACCACGTTCTTATAGTCGGCTTCGAATCCGCAGACCACCCACCCGACGCGTGGATGGCACGGGCGCTCGAGTGCTGTCGCGACCACGGCGCCAGCCACGACGAGGGAGCCGGCGCCACCCGCAGCGACCAGGCGGGCAACCGCGAGGGAGCAGCCGGGGCCTGGCGCAAGTCGTTCCTGCAAGCGCCCTACCTGCGCGACGCGCTGGTGACGATGGGCTTTATAACCGAGACCTTCGAAACCGCCATAACCTGGGATCGCTTCGAACAGTTTCATTCGGGCATCATCGAGGCCGTCAACAAGGCACTGGCCGACATTTGCGGAGGCGGGCAGGTGACCTGCCGCTTTACCCACGTGTACCCCGACGGGCCTGCTCCTTACTTTTCGATCATCGCGCCCGCGCGCGCCGGCGCCCAGCTGCAGCAGTGGGCCGAGATCAAGGCAGTCGCCGCCGCGGCGGTAATAGACCTTGGTGGTAGCATAACCCACCACCACGCAGTCGGCCGCGACCACCGGCCCTGGTACGAAAAACAGCGCCCCGACGGGTTCGCGAGAGCCATGCTGGCCGCGCGCGCCGAGATGGATCCGGCCGGGATGCTGAACCCCGGCGTGTTGTTCAAGGCGCCCTGAAGAGTTGCCGACCGTCGGCGAGCATGGCCAAAGCCACGGCGCAGTGCAGTGCCGCGCCCACGGACAGCACCCCCTCGTCGAGTTTCATGCGATCGGAATGCAGGGGGCCGCCGTCTTCGACACGACAACCGAGAAACGCCATCGCTCCCGGCACACGGTTGAGCACGTATGAAAAATCTTCGGCACCCATCATCGGGCCGGGCATTTCGATACTGCGAAGACCCAGCCCCCCGGCAACGCCAGCAACCAGCCGGGCCGCGTACCCGTCGTTAACGGTAGGTCCGTAGCCTTCGGCTATGTCGACCTCGGCCGTGAGCCCGCGCGCGGCCGCAACTCCCGCCACCACGCGGCGCAACTGGTCGTGGGCGCGCTGCCGTCCATCGTCGCTCAGGCAGCGTATCGTTCCCTGCAAGGTGGCACGCGGAGGAATGACGTTGAAGGTACTGCCCGCTTCGACCCTGGTGACACTGAATACAACGCGATCGTAGGGGTCGGTCTCGCGGGCCATCGCGTGCGACAACCCGTCGACGATCGGCCCGATACCAGGTATCGGATCCGCGGAAAGATGCGGCACCGAGGCGTGTCCCCCGCGACCGTCAAGATGAATCTCAAAGATATCGGCCGAGGCCATGAAGGTGCCCTCTCGCCATGACACTGCCCGCGACGGCGAGCTGGGGTCAACGTGTATTGCGAAGGCCGCGTCTACTCCCTCCAGGGCTCCCTCGTCGAGCATGACCACCGCTCCCCAGTGCCCCTCTTCGCCGGGCTGGAACATCAACCTCACCGTGCCGGCAAAGTCGGCACGTCGCTCCTGCAACAACGACGCGGCACCGAGCAGCATTGCCACGTGGGCGTCGTGTCCGCAGGCGTGCATGCAACCATCGCGCTCGGAGCTGAAGTCAACGCCGCTGTGCTCGGTCATGGGCAGGGCGTCGGTGTCGGCCCTGAGCGCGACCACCCCCGCCGGCCGCTGGCCCTCGACTGCTTTGCCCTCGCCGACGATGTCGGCCACCACCGAGCTGCAACCTTCGCCGCTGCGGGCGCCGCTGATGCCCAGCCGTTCGAGCTCCCCCAGTATCAACGCCTGCGTGTCGGGGTTGACCAGGCCGAGCTCCGGGTTGACGTGCACGCGCCTGCGCAACTCGACCAAGCGCTCGGCATCGCGGCCGGCCGCGGCCAGGAGTTCGTTGTCGTCGCTCATTACTCCTGCCGCCCCTGCTCAGCTTGCACCTGTTTGAGCCGGCGGTTGACGATGTGGCGATAGAGGTCGAGCTCCTGGGCACCGGGCAGCGTAAGCACGTCGCCGTCTACCACCACCGTCGGTATGCCGGTGATACCGAGCTCGCGGGCCTCGGCGAAATCTTTCTGCAGTTCTTCTTCCAGCGCCGGGTCGTGGAGGTCAGCCTCAAAACGGACCTGGTCCAGGCCCAGCTCCACGGCGACCTCGACCAGCGTGGATCGATTACCCGGGTCGCGGTGTTGTTCGAAGTAGGCCTTCATCAATGCCAGGTGGTAGTCGGTGAAGCGTTGCTGGCGGGCGGCCGCCTTGACGGCGATGCCCGACGGCAATGACCACGGGGTGGGTGGCTCGGCCGAGCTCCAGGGATACGCAAAAACCGGCGAGCCCGGCATCGACTCGGGACGCGCCCAGGACGCGGTATAGCCGGTAAACTTCTCCAGCGAGGTCGCGCGTTGTTGCGGGCGCAGCATATAGCCTCGCCAGTTAACGATCAGCTTGTCACCGAACTCATCCTCGAGGGTGCGCAGGCTCACGGCCGCGACATAGCACCAGGGTCAAAGAACGTCCGACCAAACTGTGAAACGGACCTCCATCAGCCGGTCATCATGCCAGCGAGGTCGGTGTCCATCCATTGCCGGATGGAGGCCACCACGGGCCCGCGTGCATCCTTGCGAGTGAGGGCAAACGCACCGCGGCTGAGCTGGGCCAGGCGCGCGGCGTCTTCAACAGCCGCTGCTATAACATCGCCGGGCTCCACGACCTGGTCGAGAAAGCCGATGTCCACCGCCTCGGCGGGATTGTAGAGCCGGGCCAGTTGCGTGGCCTCGTGCAGGTCCTTGCGGGCCAGGCGCTCGCGCGCAAGCACCAACGCAAAATAGGGCAGGTTCATTCCGATGGCTGTCTCGTTGAGCCCCAGTTTGAAGTCACCAGCGGTGCCCACCCGCTTGTCGACCGACAGGAGCAGCATGGCTCCCAGCGCCACCGCGTGGCCGGTGCAGGCCACCACCACCGGGCGCGGGCTGGCGTAAAACCGCAGCAGCATCTCTATGCCGCTGGTCAAAAGAGCCAACGCGCCCTCGGGGTCGCCGGTGATGACCTTGAGATCAAAGCCGCCGGACAACCGCCCCTCGCGACCACTTATGACCACCGCCCCGGCGTCGGCTTCATCGACTTCGTCGAGCAGTGAATTCATGCTCGCTATGGCAGCGGGCGAAAACGCGTTGGCCTTGCCGTCATCCATATGGATATGGGCCACGCCGTCTTCGATGCTAAGCGTTATGTTGTTGTCAGCCATGCGGGCAGTTCTAGCGGCGATCGCCTGCTGAAAAAAGGCCGCCGGCAGTAATCGGCTTTCCGGCCAGCGGCGCGTTCAGCGCCCGGCCGCGACCTGCGACAACACGGTGCGAATGCGCGCCGCGTTGACACCGAGGTCGCCGCGCCCGTCGCGAGAACGAGAGCGCACGTCTACCTGCGTGCCTTCATCAATGGCTCGCACCCGGACAACTACATCGTCCACGAAGTGAAAAATCGACGAGGTGGCCGATGCCTCCAGGCGCCCGCTCGCCCTGTCCACATCGGTTACGGTCGTGCTCGCGAGGTCTTCGAGCGCCGCCTGCACCCGGTCGAATACCAGGTCGTAAGGCTGGGTGAGGAGCAGCGGGGCAAGATCGGCGTCGGATTGGCGCTGCTGGGCGGCGAACTCTTCGCCGGGGTAAGCCATCGGGTTGCCTTCGTTAGCGGGATCTTCGAGCGCCTTCACGAAGACCGGGGGGTCGTTGATGTCGGTCGTAAAATCGTTGATGGGCGGAGCGTCGGCCCCCTGCCCCGAGAGCGCTACCAGCAATGCCACGACCATGCTGCCCGACACCAGGGCACCAGACACCGCATCGCCACGACCGTCGAGTCCGGCAGCAGCGCGGGTCGAGTAAAGCCCCAGCAGCGAACAGACCAGCGCCAGCAACGACAGCAGCATGGCCAGCGCAAAACCGCCAAAGCCGGCCATCGGCGATATGACCTGCACGAAGGCTGCGGCCACCGAGCCCACGCCCAGGGCCATGCCCACGAGGGCGAGCAGTCTACCCACTGCCGCGATGCGCGAAGAACTGTTACCCACTGTAGCCATGGCCTCGTATCCCCCTCTTGCTATATCGGCAGCGGCGGTGACCCGCAGGCGCCGGACTCAATCCCGGTTGTTGTCATTCATTGTCGACAGTGAGGTTGTCGGCCACGTCTTCTACTCCGCGCACGGCTTCGGCCAGCTTGACCGCCTTACGACCAACCTTGCGGCTGGGCACCTTGCCGAACAACTTTACATTGCCGTCGTGGCTGTCGACCTTGATGTCCCACACGCTTATCTCATCGTCCGCGGCGTAGGCAGCCTTGATACTCAGCTCTATGCCGGTGTCGTCTATGATCTGCCCTACCGGGCGGTCGTCCTTGCCGGCGTAGTAACCACCGGCGGCCGCGCCGCCCAGTGCAACCGGCCAGCAGCCGGCCAGCAAGCCACCCAGCAGCAGCGGTACAACGGCCAGCGCAAGGCGGGACAAGAAAGTGGAACCGACGGGTTTGAGGTTATTTTTTATCACGCCGCACCTTTAGCATGTACCGCCGGTAAGCGGCAGCCAGCGCCTTATCCCTCGGCGCCCTGCCCCGCCCAGGGCCTGTTGCCGTAGTTGTCCAACGACACGACATCGCCCACCGGACGGCGGGTGGTGGGCCCGTAACGTCCCCGCGGCCAGCCCAGGGGAATAACCGCGCAGGGGGTGACCTTCCACGGCAGGCCGAGAATACGACGGGCCTTTATGGTGCTCCACAGGGGCAGGGTTATCAGCGCCGCGCCCAGCCCGGCCGCGCGCGCGGCCAGCAACAGGTTCTGGACCGAGGGGTAGATCGAACCGTACAAGCCCGTGGCTGCCATGGGAGGCCACGGCGGAATGATGCTCCTGAGGCAGGCCACAACGATCACCGGGATGTCTTCAAAATGATCGGCCTGCCACTGCACGGCATTCAGGATGCGCTGCTGGCCCTCGTCGTTGCGCGCCAACCAGCGCCCGAGGCCGCCGTAGATTTTCCACATGCGCATATTCTGCCGCCCCAGTGCGGCCTTGACCGCGGGGTCCCTCACGACAACGAACTCCCAGTTCTGCGCGTTCGAACCGGTGGGCGCCTTGAGCGCCAGTTCGAGCAGGCGCAGCACCAGGCCATCATCTACCGGGTCGTCGGTGAGTCGGCGTATCGCCCTCTGCGTGCTCATCGCCTCGGCCAGTGGCATGTCCAGCGACACCTCGGCCCCGGGGCGCTTCTCGCCTGCGGGCGGCTGTTCGCCTATCGGCGGTTGTGACTGTTCGCTTTGCTGATCTTCCATGGGCGGCATTTCTCCTTGCGAAAGCTGTTCTCGCGACCCGCAGTGTAGCCTGCTGTTGACCCTTGGCAAGGCCGGCTTGCCACCGCCTTCCAGTTTTGGCAGGGCTCGGCTAAACATGGGTCATGCAATCCCCCACCCACAGCCGAGCGCCTCTCTCTTCGAGCGAGGTCGCCTGGTCAAAACGGGCCGTGGCCCGGGTCGCCCTGTGGATGCAACGCAACACGCCGGGTATCTACCAGTGGCACGCCGCCCGCGAGAACCACCGCTGGCACAGCGAAGTCCCATTTTCGCCCCTGCTGAAGCCGCTGAAGCAATGCCGGGTAGCCCTGGTGAACTCGGGCGGACTCATCCTCGACGACCAGCAGCCCTTCAACCTCGCTGTCGAAGAAGGCGACTGCAGCTACCGGGTGATACCTGGAGATGCCGACCCCGCCCGCCTGGTGGTCAGCCACATGTTCTACGACGCGCACAATGTTGAACTGGACAGCGGCGTGATGCTGCCACTGGCTGTGCTCAAAGACTTCGCCGTGGAGGGAAAGATAGGCAGCGTGGGTCCCCGTCACTTCAGTTTCAGTGGCGGCATTCCCGACCCTGGCGAGCTCATCGAGCGCTACGCCCCTGAGGTGGCCGAGGCCATGGTCTCCGACGAAGTGGACCTCGCGATACTCACGCCGGCTTGAGGCTACTGCCACCGGGCCGTCGGCCTGGTAGCTAGAGCCATCGAAGAGCGCGGCATAGCCACCCTCATGGTCACCCTGCTGCCCGAAGCGACGCGCAAGCTCGGGGTACCGCGCACGTTGCACTTTCCTCGACCACTGGGAACCCCCATAGGTCGACCAGGTGACAGGCAAACCCAGGCTCACGACCTGGAGCTATGCCTGCAGGCAGCCGCCCAACTTGGTCGCGAAGAAATGGCCGAGTACAACGGCGACGAGCTGAGCTACCCCGTATAACAACGCTGCCCCCTGAAACGAAAAAACAACGATGGCCATAGACCCCGTAAAACGATTCAATCGCTGGTTCTCCGAAGCCAGGCGAGCCGGCATAACCCTGCCCGAAGCCTGCGCCATGGCCACTGTAGACAGCCGCGGCCGCCCAACGCTGCGCTACCTGTTACTCAAGCAGGCCGGCCCCGACGGTTTTGTTTTCTATACCAACGCCCAGAGCGACAAGGGCGAGCAGCTGCGCAACAACCCGGCCGCCGCGCTGGCGTTCTACTGGGATGCCACCGGACGACAGGTGCGCATAGAAGGAACCGCCACGCTGCTATCGGCCGCGACGGCCGACAAGTACTGGGCCACCCGTCCCCGCGGCAGCCAGCTGGCCGCGGCTGTATCGCAACAGAGCCGAACTTTGTTCGACCGCTCACGGATGATGGCCGAGTATCGTCACCTGGAGAAAAACAGCGAAGGCCAGGACATCAAGCGCCCCGACTACTGGAAGGGGTACTCCATCAAGCCTCGGCGCATCGAATTCTGGACGCGGCGGGAACCACGACTGCATCACCGGGAATTGTTCGTAAGGCGCAACGGGGAGTGGACCAGCCGCCTGCTGCAACCCTGAAGACCACGTTCCACCGCACCGCAGATCACACAAAGGGCTGGCGCTGTTGACCACGGCCCCGCCGACGCAGACAATGGAGACCCCGGGGGAGAACAACAATGGAAACGCGATTGACGATGGTTATACGAATTCTGTTGGGCCTGGCGATGTTCGTGTTCGGACTCAACAAGTTCCTGCACTTCATGCCCACGCCCGAGCACCACGGTGCGGCGGCTGAGTTCCTCGGATCACTGGCTGCCTCCGGCTACATATTCCCAATGGTTGGAGTGGTCGAGACCGTGTGCGGCTTCCTGCTGTTGACCGGCCTGTTCGTGCCACTGGCGTTGATCCTACTGGCGCCGGTGACGTTAAACATCGTCGCCTTCCACGCCTTCCTCGATCCGGCCGGCATAGCGGTGGCCGCGCTGCTGGCCGTGCTCCACGTTTACCTTGGCGTGGCCAACATCGACCGCTTCAACGCCCTGCTGCGTTCCAGGTAGCCGCCCTGTCTCCGGGCGGCCGACGGACAGGCTTTGGGCCAAGCAGCCCCCCTACCCCCCCGGCCGGGGGTGCGTAGATGCGACTTTCTTCATGCGAACGCACCCACTGCCGAAGCACAAGCGATTTTGTGCTTGACAGAATAGCAACCAATTTCCTAGGCTTGTACCGGGCGTGTCTGCTTTGACCCGACCCCTTGAACTGTGAGTGCAGCCCGGTGCCGAGCGGGAAGGCCACGGCCTGACAGCGATGCCCCGTTGGAGGAAATTGCCGTAATGAAAAACGTACACAACTCGTCGTTAGTGGCCATGCGGGCCGTGGCTTCGTTATTTTTTGCAGCCTTGGTTTTTACCGGCGGCGTGCTGCTCCAACCGGCCACCGGGTCAGCAGCCGCGCTCACGAGCAAGCTCGAAGGCAAGTGCGTTTCAAAGGTGTCCAAAGCTGCCACCAAGGCCGCCGCTACCACGGCCAAGTCACTGGCCAAGTGCCGCGACGCCGACATAAGCGGAAAGGCGGTAGGCTCGTGCCCGGACGCCAAGGGCCAAGCGAAAATAGACAAGGCCAAGGCCAAGGCCACGGCGACTGCTGCCAAGAGCTGCGGAAGCACCTGCACGGTGTCGGGAATCGACTGCGTTGCCGACAACGGCTGTCCCCCGCTCGGAGGATCGGCCAACGAACTATGCAAGGGCGACGGTGCCTTCGACATGGGCACCATCAACTACCCGGGCCCGTTCTGCGAATCGACCCTGGGTGTAGCACTCGCAAGCGCTTCGCAGATAGGCGAGTGTGCCGGGCAGCTCGCTTCTGCAAGCGGCTCTGATCTCGTTGACCTGTTATACGGATCCATAGGCAACGCCGATGGCCTTTCGAAGGTCACGGCCAAGTGCCTGTCAACGATCTCCAAGTCAGCAGTGAAGCTTACCTCCACGATAGCAAAGGGGGTGGCCAAGTGCCGCGACTCGATCAACAATGGCAAGACGCTGGGCAATCCACGTACCTGCACCACCGACGACACCAAGCTGGCGGACAAGATAAGCAAGTCCGACGCCAAACTGCGCGCTGACATAGCCAAAAAATGTATTGCTTCCGACATCCTGCAACTCGACCTGTGCGGAGAGGGAGTGGGGGGCGTCACTTCGATAGCCGATGCCCAGGATTGCGTGGCGGCTGCCGCGGCTGAGCTGGCCGATTCCCAGGAGTTGGCCCCAGACCGCAGCTACTCATCGCGGTCGATAGTTGAAGCCGCTTACCCTCCCACGGCGGTCTGCGGCGATAATGTCATAAACCAGGGGCCGAGCAGCAGTATGCTGCTCGGAGAAGAGTGTGACGGCACCGATGCCGCCAGTTGCCCCGGCGCCTGTTTTCCGCCGGGCGACCTTTTCCAGTGTACCTGCGCAAATGTGTCGCGCTATCGGCGACAAGCCGACTCTCTCGCCTCGGACTCTGACGCTGGCTGGATAGGCGGCTCGCACGACCAGGCCACACCGAACAAGGGTGGGTTCATACTGGACAGGACGGACTGCGACTGCTCTGAGCTGACCAACAACACCTGCACCGGCAGCTCGGCCGACCCCGTCTGCACGATAGCAGCAACCACCAGGCCCACTTGCTCGAACACACCCGGCGTGGGCAATTGCCTCAGGGACGAAGACTGCCGAACCTGCGATTCGTTCAACAGTGATGCCGGCGCGAGCTGCTCCGACCACGACGACTGCCAGGCCCAGTGCTACGACTCGGGTGGGAGCCCGGTTGGCAACTGCAGCTCGCAGGCCGACTGCGGAGCTAACGAAGTATGTCGTGGCCAGTGCGACCGAAGCGCCGACTGCGTGTACCTTCTAAGCAGCAATCCCTTCCCGGTATCCAACGGCGGAACGCCCGTTTGCACGCTGCAGTTAATGGCCACCGACGTTAGCGGAACTCAGAACATGCAGACCGGTGCCGCCGAGTACTTCTACGAAGCCAACAGCAAGGTCTTTCTCGGCATAAATACCGCCACCCCTTGCCCGGTATGCGGTGGCTTCTGCGACGGGGGCACCTTCGAAGGCCTGCCTTGTAGTGGCAGCTGTAGTACCAGCGGTGACGAGTGCCGCTTCAACAGCGACTGCGCGGGGGGTGAAACCTGCTCAAGCACGTCAGGCGACTGCCCGGGCAGCACCTGCAACCTGTCTAATATCTGCTTCGGTGGCGCGGGATATGCCAAGAACGGAGCCGCCTGCGAGGTGGGCGACGTTGATGCAGTTTTCGGCTCGGTTTCTAACGACTGCCCGCCCGACGTGGGCGCGTCGATATCGGGCGAGTTCGGGCTACGCATACGCCACTTGCCCAACACCACGCACTCCCGGTCCCTGGATGCCGCTGTCGATGGCGTGCCCTGCTCGGCCGCTGGTTTCGAATTGTTCGACTGCCCCTGCCCGGATGCGGGTGGCGTGCCTACGCAGGTCAACTCATGCAACCCGGGCTGCAACGCGGGGATAAATTCGGGCGGTGGTTGCGCAGACGGCGTCGGTAGCGGAACCTTCGCCAGCTGCGCCGCGGGCGCCAACGTGGCCAAGGCCTGCGACGAGGACTCCGACTGCCCCGGTAGCAGCTGCGAGAACCCCCTCCACTGCGAAGGCGATCCCGCGACCGAGCACGTGGCCTGTACCAGCAGCGCCACCTGCGGAACCGGAACTTGCGTGGACGCCTGCCCCGCTGGCCTCTGCATACCGCTGTGCGAGCTCAAGACCGGGGATCCGTGGCCCCTGGACCGCGAATGTTCCGCGGGACCCACCGAGACGAGCTGCACCGGCGAGGGACACTCCTTCCGCGTCTGTGATAAATCCAGCATCGGGGCGGGCTGTAGTGCCACCTGCGTCACCGCCGGTACTCCCTGCACGAGCCAAGCAGACTGTGGAGTGGGCGACAGCTGTTCGGGGCCTTGCGAAGAACGCCGCCAATGCGAAGCTGGGCTCGACGGTTTCCTCGGAAATGACGACGATTTCATTGGAGCTGCCGGCTGCATCGAAACGAATCTGGAATGTTTTGCCCCGTTGATAGAGGGCAATGGCTTGCTGTCTGGCAACGCCGATAACTACCAGTCGATCAGCATTTACTGTTACACGGCCACCACGTCACCCGCGATCAATTCGGGAGCGGGATTCGGCGGCCCCGCACGTAACCACGAGGTCGGTGTCAACTTATCGAACGGCGTGCTGCCCTAAGGTCGCGCAACGAATGCGCCCAGGGGCTACCAGCCCCTGACATTACCGGGCCCGTGCTGCCATGCGCAGTGCGGGCCCTTTTTTCTGCGAGCCCAGCGGCGCGGCTCTCCGGCGAGCGTCAGACCCTGACGCTACCGTCTACTATTTGCTTTCGCAGTGCCTCGTCGAGTGGCGCGTAACAGCCGGCCTCGTCGTCGCGAAACAGCACCGGGTCGGCCACCACCGCGGGATCAAAACCCTCGCGTACCAAGTCCGTCTTACGGTGCTTGAAGGTACCCGTCACGTCCACGACCTCCACCAGGCGCAGGAACAGTGGCTGCGCGTAAGCCGCCAGTGAACCCGTCACCTCGCTGTACAGCTTCTCGAGGTCGAGCTCGCCATCAACAACCAGGGCCGCCATGCCGGCCCTGCCGTCCGCGCCCGGCACCTCTACGCCGTAGACCGTGGCCTCGCTCACTCCCGTGCAGGCCGTGAGCTGCTCAGCCACCTCGTTGGTGGATACGTTCTCGCCCTTCCAGCGAAAGGTATCGCCGATGCGATCCACGAAGTAGTAGTAACCGTTGGCGTCGCGCCTGAGCAGGTCGCCGCTGCGGTACCAGCGGTCGCCGCTCTCGAACACGTCCCTCAATACCTTGCGCTCCGAGGCCTCCCTGTCGGTGTAGCCTTCGAACTCGGCCACCGGGCGGCCCTTGTCGGCCGGCATCCGGCACACGGCCTCGCCCACCTCGTCGGTCTCACAGGCGATCATAAAATCGTCCGCGTCACGCGGATGGGAATCGGACTCGACGTCGTAGCGCACCAGCTCCACGGGCAGCATGGGCTTGGCCCAGGCCGGCACGCGCCCTACCGAGCCCACGGTGTTATCTACGTTTATGAGCGCAAAGTTGGCCTCGGTGGCACCGTAGAACTCGCGTATTTCGGCCAGGCCGAAGCGATCCCGAAACTCTTCCCAGATGTCGGGCCGCAGACCGTTGCCCACCGCGCACCTGACCGAGTGCGCGCGATCATATTCGCTCGGCTCACCGTGGAGCAGGTAGCGACACAGCTCACCGATGTACAGGAAGATGGTGACGCCTTCTTCAGTGCACTCGCGCCAGAACGCCGACGCCGAAAAACGCCGCCTGATGACCAGGCAGCCGCCGTTGAGCAGCGCCGTCGCGACCGCGATCACGCCGCCGCTCGAGTGATACAGGGGCAGCACGCAATACACCTTGTCGTTGGGCCCGGCGTCGGCCAGCACCGTGTAGGCCGCGCCAACTCCGAGAAAACGAAAGTTACTGAAGTGAGCGGCCTTGGGATTGCCGGTGGTACCCGAGGTGTAGATATAAAAAAGATCGTCACGCGAGCGGGCGTTCTGGCGCAGCGAGGCCGGCGGCCGTTCGCTCGAAGCTGTGGCCAGCACCGGGTCCAGCGGCAAACAGCCCTCGTGCTCGCCACAGCTCACCCAGGCGCGGGGCGCGTCCTGCAACTCATCGGTGATCTCCGTCCAGCGCTCGGCCAGCGCGGCGCTGACAACCAGCTCCCGCGCGCCCGACACCGTGATCGCGTGGGCCAGCTGGGCACCCGCGAGGTTGGTGTTGATCAGCGCAGTCACGGCCCCGAGCTTGGCCAGTCCGAACCAGGTGATTATGAACTCGGGGCGGTTCTCCATCAGCAGCGCCACGACGTCGCCGTGCCCCACCCCCTGCGAACGCGCCCACGCCGCCACCCGGTTGGCGGCCTCGTCCATGTTCCGGTAACTCACCGATTCACCCTCGAAACGCAGCGCGGTTGCCGAGGGTGTACGGTCGACCTGCTCTTCGAGCTGGCCGGCCACGGTGTGCATGCCGCCGGGCTTGAAGCGCAACATCTTCAGGCCGGTCCTGCCAAGGACCCTTATCGTCCTCAATTCTCTCGACAGTCCTTCGAACATCAGCTCTCCCCCCTCAGCCGTGTGCCTGGCCCATTCCACCGTCCATCACCACGATGTCGCCCGTCACCATGTCGGCCCGCAGCAAGCCCATGATGGTTTGCGCCACGTCGTCGGGTCCCGCCACGCGCTTGAGCGGGGTCGCCTCGGCTGCCATCTGCTTGATAACGTCGTAGTGTTCGCGATCCTTCCACCAACGGGTGTCAACGAAGCCCGGCGCCACGGCGTTGACCCTGACCTCGGGGGCCATGACCCTCGAGGTAGTGACCGTGAGACTGTTGATAGCGGCCTTCGAAGCACAGTAGGGAATCGAACTGCCCATGCCGTAGACGCCGGCCACGCTCGACAGGTTGACCACCGCGCCGCCCTCACCGGCCTTTAGCGCATCGGCCGCCGCGCGCGTGCAGTAGAAGGTGCCGCGCACGTTGGTGTCAAAAATACGTTCCCAGTCCTCGTCGCTCACGCCCTCGAGATCGTCGTGGGGCACGAAGCAGGTCACGCCGGCGTTGTTCACCAGCACGTCGAGACCTCCCAGTACTTCGACCGTCTCGGCCACCATCGCTCGCACCTGCTCGTCGTTGCCCACGTCGGCCTTGACGGCAAGCGACTTGACGCCCAGCCCTTCGATCTCTGCCGCGGTGGCCTCACAATCCTCGCGCGAGCGCGAGTAGTTTACCGCCACGTGGCAGCCGGCAGCCGCCAGTGCCAGCGCCGTGGCCCGTCCTATGCCCACACCACCACCGGTTACAAGCGCCTTTTTCCCTTTAAGTTCCATGGTCTACCTTCTACCCGCAAAGCCGTATACCTTCCAGTCTCGCCCGCGGGCCAAGGGCGCGTACCGGTTGCCACCCCTGGAAACCGGAAGGAACGTAATCCCCTTATGAAAGATTCTATCGCCGAGCGCTACTGGCGCACCAACTTGAAGATCATGGCCGTGCTGCTGCTCATCTGGGCGGTGACGAGCTTCGGCCTGGGCATAATCGGCGCGCCGGCCCTCAACGAGATACGCCTCGGTGGTTTCCCGTTGGGCTTCTGGTTCGCCCAACAGGGCAGCATCATCGTCTTCGTGTTGTTGATCGGCATCTACGCCGCCCTCATGAACCGCGTGGACGACCGCCACCACCGCGAGCTGCAGAAAGAGCGTAGCGAGGGGGCGGGCAAATGAGCGTTTCGGCGTGGACCTACCTCTTCGTGGGCCTGAGTTTTTCGCTGTACCTGGGCATCGCGTGGCGAAGCCGCGTGCGCGACACCCGCGGGTTTTTCGTGGCTGGGCGCGGAGTACCCGCGATGGCCAACGGCATGGCCACTGCCGCCGACTGGATGAGCGCCGCCTCGTTCATCTCCATGGCCGGATTGATTTCCATGATGGGCTACGCGGGCGGCGTGTACCTCATGGGATGGACGGGCGGCTACGTGCTCCTGGCCCTGTTGCTGGCGCCCTACCTGCGTAAGTTCGGCAAGTTCACGGTGCCCGACTTCATCGGCGACCGCTACGATTCGAACGTAGCGCGCGTTGTGGCCGTGCTGTGCGCCGTCTTCATCAGCTTTGTTTACGTGGCCGGACAGATGCGCGGCGTGGGCGTGGTCTTCTCGCGCTTCCTCGAGGTCGACATCAATGTGGGCGTCGTCATAGGCATGGCCATCGTCTTCGTCTATGCCACCCTGGGCGGCATGAAGGGCATCACCTGGACGCAGGTGGCCCAGTACTGGGTACTCATTACTGCCTTCCTCGTCCCCGCCATAGCCATCAGCATACGCCTGACCGGCCACGCGCTGCCGCAGGTGGGCATGGGTGCCGAGCTGCTCGACAGCGCATCGGGTGGTGGCGTGTACCTGCTCGACAAGCTCAACCAGATCCACGCCGACCTCGGCTTTGCCAGCTACACCGATGCCTTTGCCTCGCAGCGCTGGAACCGGCTCAACGTGGGCCTTACGGCGCTCGCGCTCATGGTGGGCACGGCTGGCCTGCCGCACGTGCTGGTACGTTTTTACACCGTCAAGAATGTGAAGGCCGCGCGCTGGAGCGCATTCTGGGCGCTGTTTTTTATCTCCATGCTCTACCTCACCGCGCCGGCCACGGCCGCGTTTGCGCGCTACTACATGATAGACAGCCTGCAGGGGCAGAGCCGACAGGAACTGCCCGCCTGGTTCGAGAGCTGGGAACAGACCGGGCTCATCGCCTGGTTCGATAACGGCGACAACCGCCTTCGTTACTCAGCCGGTGAAGACAACGAGGTGTTCAGGAGCGGCAGCATGGCGGCTACGCGCATGCAGGCACTGGCTACCAGCCACCAGCGCTGGCTGGACGGTACCGGCGGCGAAGACGCGCGGCCCGAACTGCGCGAAGCCGGCCTGTCGGGGCCCGACCGCGACATCATAGTGCTGGCCACGCCCGAAATGGCCGGCCTGTCGGCGTGGATCATAGCGCTCATGGCAGCCGGCGGACTGGCGGCGGCGCTGTCGACGGCCAGCGGCTTGCTGCTGGTCGTATCGTCGAGCGTCGCCCACGATCTTTACTACCGCATCATCAACCCGCAAGCGTCCGAGGCCAAGCGACTGGCCGTGGGCAGGGCCACCATAGGACTGGCCGTGGTGGTGGCGGGCATATTCGGAATCTATCCACCGGGCTTCGTAGCCGAGGTTGTAGCGTTTGCCTTCGGACTGGCGGCGGCGAGCTTCTTTCCGGCCCTGGTACTGGGTATTTTCTCTCGCCGCGTGGGCACCGTGCCTGCCGTAAGCGGCATGGTGGTGGGCATCGGCTTTACTGCCGCCTACATTATAGGCAACCGTTTTTTCGGCATGCCGGCCTGGTGCTTCGGCATAAGCGCCCAGGCCATAGGCTCGGTGGGCATGCTCCTCAACTTTGCCGTGGCCTTGCTGCTGGTGCCCTTCTGCAAACCGCCGGGGCCCACCGTGCAACAGCTCATCGACCGCATACGCGAGCCCGAAGGCTCCGGCCCGGCCGTCGACATCGAGACCGCAGCCGGGCAGTGAAATTACCAGGGGGCGGGCGCCGCTCAGTCCTTCTTGATCCAGCCCTTGCCGGGCACGTGGTTCATCTCCACGCGTATCCCGTCGGGATCTTCGAACAACAGCGAGTAGTAGCCGGGAGCCCACTCGTCTTCGCGCGGCGGGTGAACGATGGTAGCGCCCATCTTGAGGAGTAGCTCGTGCAGCGTGTCTACATCCTGGCGCTCGCGCGCGCGCAGGCAGACGTGGTGCAAGCCGCTGCGCTGCTGGTCAAAGCGGTCGCCGACATCACCCCTCTGTATTCCGATAGCGGTGCGGCCTCCTATGCAGTAGTAGTTGTCGGCGCTGTCTATGAGCGGCGTCAGCCCGAGCTCGGGCAGAAGGTGGCCCCAGAAGACCCTGCAGGCCTCGAAGTCACTCACCGTCAACATCACGTGAGCTATACCGTTTATTTCCATGTCTCGCCTTCTCTCCCGGTCGCTCAGCCCCTGCTGTTCGCACGACGCGCCAGCAGGCGAGCGTAAATTCTCAGCGCCGCCAGCGCCAGCATCACGGCCACGCCCACCGCGGCTACCGGTCTCTGCGCGGCTCCGCCGGCCCATGTCACCGTGAACACCACCCAGAGATACAGCATGCCGCTGCGATGGAGCAACAGCCAGCGTTTCCTGCCCAGCGCTTCGACTGCAGCGTCGCTACTGGTGGCAGCCATCAGGGCTATGACCACGAAACCTCCGCTGCCGGCTACCAGGGTGAGCGGGTCCACTCCCAGCTCGACCAGCTGGACCAGCGTGAGCAAGGCCAGCAGGTGAACGCCGTGCGACATGGCCATGCCCAGGCCCACGCGCCGGCGCGAAGCCAGCAGCGAGAGCGCCCAGCGTTTCCTACTGAGATGGGCAAGAGGTGCCGCCGCCCAGGCCAACACGAACAGCAGGCTCGACAGCGCCCCGGTAGACCTGATCACGATACGCGCCGAATCCTCGCCCGAGTCACCCCCACCCAGGGCGGCCGCCACCAGCAGGACCAGCAACGTGGCAGTAGCCGGCAGCAGTCGATGCGCGCGGGGTTTCGTAACCGGTAAAACCATCATTCAGCCGCGGGGCTCTGCCACCACGATCTCGTCGCCCTCGCCCACGCTACCGTCCTCGATCACGCGCACGCAGATGCCACCGCGGCCGAGCAGCGAACGGGTCATGCCAGGCTCGGTGAGCGCCTCGATGTAGGCGCAGGGCGGACGAGGCCGGTCGTACTCGAACAGCGCGCTGCCCAACCTGAAACGCAGCCCGGCCAGCGCTTGCAGGCCAGCTCCCTCTACCGCACCGCCCTCTATCATACCGCGCACGACGATATTGCGCCGGTGCTGGCCCTCGCCCACGGCCACGCCCGTGTCACGGGTAATGGCGTCAAGATCCTCGGCGCTTATCAAGGTCACCTGGCATTCGTCAACGCCGGTCCAGTAACCGCTGCGTTCACAGTAACGGTCGCCGTCAAGTCCGCGGCCGGCCAGGGCCGTCACGCGGTCCACGCGCAACATGGGCTCGCTTCCGCGAACCGCCACGTACAGTGCTTCAACGCGGGCAGCCAACTCTCTCAAGCTCCCTCGGCCGCAACCTGCGAGGCAATGATCTGGTCGAGTTCGGCGCGCAGGCGCGGCAGTATCTCTTCATAGGAATACGAGCCCAGGCTCTCGGGCCCACGCTTGAGGTTCACAAAGGTTGGCGCGCACCACAGCCCGAGGTCGGCGTCATCGGTCTCGCCGGGGCCGTTTACCCTGCAACCCATGATGGCAATGGTGAGCCTGTGGTCGCGGGCATAAGCCGTGAGATCGCGCACGTCTTCGGCCAGCTGCACGAAGGCCTCGTTCTCTACCCGCGAACAACTCGGGCAGCTGATAATGTTGAGTCCGGGCAGGCCGTAGTCGACCACGCTGCGCACGCGGCCAGCCGCTACGTCGGCGAGGATGCTGCGCGCAGCCTCGATTTCTTCGCACTTGCGATCGTTGGGTACGGTGAGTGACACGCGCAGGGTGTCGCCTACGCCACGGGCCAGCAACTGCTCAAAAGCGATGCGCGTCTTGATGACTCCGTCGGGTGGAAGGCCAGCCTCGGTAACGCCCAGGTGCAGGGGCACCCCGGGGCGCTGTTCACTGAAGCGCAGGTTGGCGTCGACCACCTGGGCGGGGTCGGAATCCTTGAGCGATACGCAGTAGCGGGTAAAACCGATAGAGTCGAGAAAGTCCGAGTGAGCGGTGGCGCTCTCCACCATGGGCGTCACGGCGTCGCCGGGCCCGTAACGGTCGGCGAGCTCAGGGTCCACCGAGCCGCAGTTGACGCCGACCCGCAGCGCGCAGTCGTTGTCTGCGGCGACACCCGCGATCATACGGACCTTGTCCTGCCAGGACCGCTCACGCTCGTGGTGATAAAGATGCCCGGGGTTATAGCGCAACTTGTCCACCCAGGGCGCGACCCTTTCCGCGAGGCGGTAGTTCTCCTGCAGGTCCACCACCAGGTTGGCATCTGTACCCTTGCGTATGTCGGCCAGGGCATCGGCGTCAGCGCGACTGTCTACGGCCACCCTCACGAGATCCGCGCCAACCGCGTGCAGCGCGTTGACCTGCTCGAGCGTGGCCGCCGCGTCGCTCGTAGGCGTGGCAGTCATGCTTTGGACGGCAATGCGATTGCCATCGCCTATAACTACCGTGCCTACGGCGACAGCGCGGGTGCTTTTTCGTTTGATGTCCATGGGTGGTGTAGCCAGCTTAGAGAATAGGAAAAGCTTCCGACAAGCGCTAACGTAGACGCGGGTGGAAGCGGTACCCGAAATTCCCAGGCGGCTGTTGACCGACTGCCGCATCATTGCCGTGGTCGGGCTGTCTGACGACCCCGGCCGCGCCTCGCACCGGGTGGCAGCCTACCTGCTGGCCGCCGGTTACGAAATCGAGCCCGTAAACCCGCGCGTGGCAAGCGTGCTCGGGCGCGACTGCTCACCCGACCTGGCCTCGCTGCCGCAGCCGGTAGACATCGTACAGGTATTCCGACGCTCGCAGTACGCGGGCGAGGTGGTCGACGCGGCCATCGAAGCCGGCATCCCCGCCGTTTGGTTGCAGGACGGCGTAGTCGACGAACAAGCCGCCGCGCGCGCGCAGCAGGCGGGCATGGACGTGGTCATGGACCGCTGCATGATGCGAGACCACGCGCTGCTGGACCTGTAAGACGCGGCCAGCAGCACTGCAACTGCCCTTTTACGCAACTGTCTCGTCCGCTGTTCGTTATTCGAACACCATACCCAATCGTTACAACCGCCCCTGATAACCTTAGTAATCACTGCTCTTATTCACCGCAACGACCAGTGCCGTCCCCCCGGCAAGTTTCGTATGCGACACAACCAACGGCCATCCTCTACCGCTTACTGGAATAAGGCGTATTCTCCGAATCAGAATGATTTGATATTTCCCGGTTACCGCCCCCCCCTTGGTGGCCGGGAACGGGATCCCGGCAGGTTGGGACTCCCCTTTCTCCTTGCCTGCCGGGGTCCTAAAGTTCTGCTGCCGAGCGGCTACTGGTAATTTTTGACCGTGGAAATCAGTTCGGCAAACTTCTCCGGGTCGGTCGTCGGAAACTTGCACACCCGGTTCTCACAGACGTAAGCCGTCACCTTGCCCTCGATCGCCGTCTTCTCTCCTACCAGAGGCACTAGTCCTGCAAGCTCGCGCGCCTGCTCCCCCTCGGTGACGGCTGCGACGATGCAGTTGGGCAGGTAAGTGCGGCTGAGCACCGCGGTGAAGGGGCCGAGATCATCGTCGTCAGCCGAGCGCACGAGGATGACCTCCTTTGGACTGTCGAGATAGTAGTCCAGTGCCGACAGCATGCGGGGACTACCAGCCGGATAGCGCCCCAAGGCCGTGGCAAACGCGCCCAGCGTGCGCTCGGCGCGTTCTTTCCACCGCTCGTCGGTCGTGAACTCATACAGGCGCATGAGGTTCGATATCATGACCGAATTACCCGAGGGACGTGCGCCGTCGTAAGATGGCTTCTTGCGCACCAGCAGGTTCTCTCCGCTCGCCGGCGACAGGAAATAGCCTCCCGCGGTCTCGTCGAGGAACTCCTCGTCGGCGCCACCCTGCAGCTCGAGCGCCAGCTCCAACCAGCGCCGGTCGTAGTCGGTTTCGTAGAGATCGAGCAGGGCTGCCACCAGGAAGGCGTAGTCGTCAAGCACGCCGTCGTGCCGCGCCTTGCCCGATTTCCATGAACGCCGCAGGCGGTTACCGTAGCGCAGCTGCGACACCAGGAACTCACCGGCCCTGACGGCCGCATCGACGTAACGCGGTTCGCCCAGGGCACGCCCGGCCTTGGCCAGCGCCGAGATCATGAGTCCGTTCCAGGCCGTGAGCACCTTGTCGTCCAGGCCCGGTGGCTGCCTGTCGGCGCGCAGCTCGTACAGCCGCGCGCGTATGGCGTCGAGCCGTTCGCGGTCGACCGCAGCCGCGTTACGATCAACGTAGAGAATGCTTCGGCCTTCAAAATTACCGCCCTCGGTAACGCCCCAATAGTTGCGGGCAAATTCGCCTTCGTCTTTTCCCAGTGCCTCGTCTAGCTCGCCCGGTGTCCAGGTGAAGTACAACCCTTCTTCTTCGTGACCACCGGGCGCCGGGCTGTCGGCGTCGGTGGCCGAGTAAAACCCGCCAGCCTCGTCGGTCATCTCGCGCAACACGTAGTCGAGTATCTCGCGGGCCACCCGGGCAAAATCATCGCGGCCACTGACCTGCCAGGCCTCCACCAGCGTCGACGCGATTAGCGCGTTGTCGTAGAGCATCTTCTCAAAGTGCGGCACCAGCCAGCGCGCATCGGTGGAGTAGCGATGAAATCCGCCACCCACCTGGTCATACACGCCGCCCTGCAACATACGCTCAAGGGTGATGACCACCATCTCCAGGGCGCGCTCGTCGCCGCTGCGACGGTGGTAACGCAGCAGCATGTCGAGCATCACGCTACGCGGGAACTTCGGCGCGCGGCCAAAACCTCCCCACTGTTGGTCGAAGGAAGCCGTCAGAGACTGAACTGCTTTCTCCAACATCTCGTCACCCGGTACTCCCACCGGGGCCGCGGCACGGGCGGCGGCCTGGAGCCGTGAGGTCAACCGGGCCGCCTGCTCTACGACAGCATCGGGATTGTCGGCGTAGTTATCCGAAAGTGTTTTTAAAATGCTGAGAAAGCCGCGACGAGCACCTCGGTCACCGTCGCGCGCGGGAAAGTATGTTCCGGCAAAAAATGGCTCGCGATCCGGTGTCAGCATTACGGTCATCGGCCAACCGCCGCGCCCGGCCAGTGCGTGCACCGCGTCCATGTACACCGCGTCAACGTCTGGCCGTTCTTCACGATCAACTTTTATGGCGACGAAATGCGAATTAATGAAAGCCGCGATCTCGAGATCTTCAAAGGACTCGCGCTCCATGACGTGGCACCAGTGGCAGGTCGAGTAGCCAACGCTGAGCAACACCGGCCGACCCAGGCGATGCGCAGCCTCGAACGCCTCATCGCCCCAGGGGTACCAGTCCACCGGGTTGTGGGCGTGCTGGATCAGGTAGGGGCTGCCCTCCATGGATAGGCGATTACTGAATTCAGGCGAACCGTCCTCCCCCAGGTGGTGGGTACGCGGCGCGTAGCCGGCCGGCATGGCGTCGAGCGCTTCGCTTATGTCGTCGAGCACAGCCGCGGGGCGTGTTTCGCCCCCGGGCTGGGCTGCCGGCACCTCCCACCCCCTCGACGGGGGCCCCTCGGGAGACGTGCAGGACGCCCCCAGGGACAGGACGGCAGACAAAACCAGCGGTAGGAGGTAGTGATCCTTGGTGCGGCAACGCATAAATAACTCCTTTGCGTTGGCGCTTTTGCCTCCGCGTAGCGACCATTGAAACACCGGGAGCGGTGAAACGTCGAACCGTGACATCGAAGAAACAGAAAGGAGGGCTGGCCGGCAGGCTGATGATAGGGCTGGCGCTGCTGGTACTGGTCGTCGCCCTGGCTGTGCCGCTGCTGATCAGCGAGCTGCTGCTGGACGCCGAATGGGTTAACAGCAACCTGCTCCCGGCGGTCGAGGCCAGGCTCGGGCGACGCCTGAAGGTCGACGAGCTGGATTTCAAGACCAGTTCGCTGTGGCTGCGCGGTGTCAGCTTGTCCGAGGACCCCGACTGGGCTCCCAACGACAGTCCGTTTCTACAGATCGACGAGGTCAGCCTGGGAATAAATCTCGCCGCGCTGTTCGAAGCACGACTCGAAATCGATTCGCTCTCCCTCAGTGGACTGACGATGACCCTGCGCAGGTCTCGGTCGGGTGGACTCAACACCGACTCGCTCAACCGGCCGCCCAGCATAGGCGAAGGCGACAAAAGCGACTGGCAGCCACCGCCTGGCAGCGCTGCGGTATCACTGAAGCTCAAGCAGCTGGTTATTCGCGACAGCCGTATCCTCTTGCTGCCGCCTGACGACGATGACGCTGCGACGGTGTCGATAGAAACGGCTCGCTGGAAACCGGCACACGGCGCGTGGCCGCTCGAAGCGAAGGGAACGCTCTTGTTTCCCGGCGGTCCCCGGCGTGACTTCGAGTTACGCAACCACGGCGAAAAATTCGTGCGCCTCTCGGGCCTCGACCTCGAGCGCGCGGCGTCCTTCGCCACCGCGTGGCGCGGCGACCTACAGCCGCAACTGCCGGCGCCCTCAGCAGGTAAAGCCAGGCTTGAACTGGGCACCCTCAGCTGGCGTGGACTGGAGATAAGCCGACTGTCGGGCCTGGCCGTCAGCGAAGCCGGGCGGCTGCGGATACGAGGGCTCACGGGTTCAATAGCTGGCGGTACCCTCGACGGTGAGGCCGACCTGTTTCCCGGCGGCAAACCGGATCGTTACTCCGGCAAGCTGCTGGTCAGGGACGCCGCGTGGGCCAGCGTGGCGACGGCAGTTTTCGGCCCCGGCTGGGCCAGCCAATCAGGCAAGCTCACGGCCGACCTGGGCTTCGAGGGCAGCCTGGACAACGACCTCGCGCTGGCCATAGACCTCGACCTCGACCGCCTCGATATGGTGAAAGTCGGCGAACGGAGCAGGGAGTGGAAGGGCGAGCTTCCCCTGCGGCGCGATCCCCGCGAAGTCCCCATCACGGCGCGCGGCAACTTTCGCGCTGGAGCCGTCATCCTCCCAGGCCTGGAGTTTGAGCAAGCCTCCGGCAAGGTTGAGTACGGCAGAGGCGTGCTCCGCGTTTACGAAACCGAGGCCGATCTCTACGGCGGAAGCCTGGGCGATCTAACCGCGCACGTGGACTTCTCGCCGAGGAAGACCGACCCAGCGCTCGGTGCTGGTTCATCTCCGGGGCCGGCCTGGAAAGCCGCGGGCAAACTCACCGGCGCCGATATCAAACTGGCCGTGCAGCACTACCTGCCGCCTTCATGGGGGACGCTTAAGGGCGTATTCAACCTCGAGGGTTCGGTGTCGGGAGCCGGCACGGGCGAGGAGTTGCTAACCGGGCTGCGCGCCGACGCGTCGCTCGCGGTACCGCGAGCCGGCTTCCGCGACTCCGCTTTCATGAAGGATCTCGCCCGCAAGACCGGCATCGCCCCGCTGGCAGAACTGAAAATGGTGGACTCGGGTGGGGACTTCCAGGTACGCGACGGGCGCGTCCACAGTCCCCTGGCGGTGTTCGGCAACAGCGCAGGCCAGCTGGCCCTGCGCGGGAGCGTGGGCTTCGACACCAGCATGGACTTCGACCTGTGGATAGGAATCGGCCCGGGCGAAAAACGTGAGCTACTGTCGGCGGGCATACTGATGCCCTATCTCAAGGACACCGAGGGCTGGACCTACGTGCCGGTGTCGGTGTCAGGCGACTTCAAGGATCCCGGTGTTGCGGTTCACCCCAGGGCGGTCGTGTCGACCGTGCTCAACGTGATCCCCGACGCGGCTGGGCGCATACTGGCGGAGGGCAGCGACGCGGCCGAGATCCTGCCAGGCGGAGCACTCGCGGGCAAGGTCGTAAGAAGCAGCGCCAACGTGGCATCTGGCATAGTCGCGCACGGCACGGGTGGGCTGCTGTCGGTGATAGATCGCTTCGGAAAAATTATAGGCCTCGACGTCAAGGAACCCTCGCCCCCACCCGCAACGAAGCCCTGACCGCTACCAGTCAAACACCAGCGTGTTGCGCAGCTGGACGTCGGTCTGCTCCACGTCACCCGGAGGCCGGCTGTCGTGCTCAAGTGACAGCGAGAGGTCCAGGCTGATGCGCTCGGTAACCCGCGTCTCGAGCAGGAGTTCGGCCATCGCGCGCAGGTCACCGGGATCGTCAACGCGCGGTTGCACGAAGACCGTGGCAGAAAAGTCCGCGCTCTCGCCCACGGCGCGCGACAAGGACAGGTAAGTGTTGAGCCGCAAGGCTGACACCGAGGAATCTTCACCGGAGCCGGTATCAACGTCCAGCGACTCGCTTTCAATCATCGCGCCGAGCCCCAACCAGGCCCTGCTGTGCTCGAAACGCTCCAGCCGTATCCTCGCACCGCCACCCAGGAGGGCGCGAATTTTGAGATCGGCAAACTCGTTGGTCTGCAGCTGCGCAAAGACCTCGGGGTCCAGCCGCTGGTCGCGCCGGAAGTTGCGGCGAATGTGGACCTGCCCTTCCTGCACGTAGGTACTGTTGTCTTTCTCGGCCACCCGGCCGCCGGCGATGAGCAACCAGGAACGATGCTCGTCCCACTTTTCGAGCCTCAGGCCCAGGCCGAAATCGACCAGGTCCACGTTACCCGAGCGCAGCGCAATGCTCAGGTTCAGCCTGCGACTAAGTCCCTCGCCGCCTTCGACCCGCCGCTCCTTCTCGGTGTTGAGGATGAGCGCAGACGAGTCGGGCGGCAGTAACAGGCCCACCATGAACGCGCAGGCAAGCGCGGCCACGAGGCCGCGAGAGTGTGCGCGTAGGTCGATACCTGTAAACGTAGGGAAGCTCACCGCGCGGCAGCTTCCCGCTTTCGCCTGCGGCGGTCAAGCCCGCCGCCGCATCGCGCGGCCGGGGTCAGCCGGAGACGTACTCGCGCAAGTAAGTCACTTCGGCGTTGGTCTCCTCGAGCTGGACCTTCACCACGTCGCCTATCGAGGCTATGCCCACCAGCCTTCCACCGTCCATTACCGGTAGATGCCTGATACGGTGTTCTGTCATTATCCTCATAACGTAGGCCACCGAGTCGTCGGGCACACCTACCAGCGGTGAGGGTGTCATGACTTCGCTGACCATGTGCGTGTCGAGACCGGCAATACCATCGCTGCCGCAGAGCCTGAGGACGTCGCGCTCTGTTATGATACCGACCAGGCTCCCGCCCGCGTCGCAGACAGGCAGCGCTCCAATGTTGTGCTGGTTGAGAAGATCAACCGCCTGCTTGACCGTACTCGCGGGATCGATGGTCTGAAGTTTCGCCAGACCGTGAGTCATTACATCGCCTATGGTTTTCATATCCGACCCTCCCGTCCTGCGCGCCCGCCGCCTGAAAACAAGCCTTTTGTCTGCCTCGTTTTCGACTCAGCCGGCGCAAGTCAACGGGAAGGCTACCACAGAATGGCCAGGAGGTGTTAGCCCGGCGGCAAACTTTGACCACATGGGTGACACCCTTTCGGGTAGGTAGGGCGGCGCAAACGGGTCACTGATAAGCACCGCTTTTCGCTTTTGGCTAAACGGATAAGGAGGGTTACAGTAGAGCGGTGATTTCGGCTTCCAGCGACCAGGCCGGTAAGGCCGGTAAGGACGGTGCGAACCGTTCGACTGCAGAAGGCTTTGGCGGCCTGCGGGTGGTCTTCTTCGAATCCCGCCTCGCTGCCGAGTGCGGAACACTGGTCGAAAAATCGGGAGGCATCGCTATCAGCGCGCCAGCGATGCGCGAAGTCGAACTCAGCGACAACGGGCCGGCCACAAGCTTTGCAAGCCAGCTGCTCGCCGGCCGCGTGGACGCGGTAGTCTTCCTGACCGGTGTCGGCACCCGGCATCTCTTTGCAGCCATGGAGACAGTGCACCAACGCGACGAGCTCGTGGCCGCACTGAAAAAAACCACGGTGGTAGTGCGCGGCCCTAAACCACTCAGGGCGCTGGGTGAACTCGGTGTCCGGGTGGACCTTCGCGCTGAAGAACCCAACACCTGGCAGGAAGTGCTCGCGGCCTTCGACGCAAACCAGTCAACGTTTTCCCTCGAAGGCAAGACCGTTGCCGTGCAGGAGTACGGCGCCGACAGCCCCCAGCTCGCCAGTGGACTGGCCGAGCGCGGGGCCACGCCCTTGAGCGTAGCGGTGTACCGCTGGGCGACGCCGGAGAACACGAGACCGCTGCTCGACGGGCTGCGCGAAATCATCTCGGGCACGGCCGACGTGTTGCTGTTCACCAGTTCGATGCAGGCCCGTAACGTTATCGAAATCGCTTCGGCTGCCGGCATCGTTGACCACCTGCGCCAGTCACTCAAAGAAGTAGTAGTCGCGTCGATCGGCCCGGTTTGCAGCCAGACACTCGAAGAACTGGAGATCCCCGTCGATGTGCAACCCGCGCGCGGCAAGCTGGGCGCCCTGGTAAAGGTGGCAGCCGAACAGGCACTACCGCTGCTCGAGCAACGCCGACGCCAGGCCGTACCCGGCCCACCGCCGACGGCCGGCCGCCGGGAATTCGCGAGCGACGATCCCGAACAGAGTCTCTTCATGCGAGCCTGCAGAAGAGAACCCGTGGAACGCGTACCGGTATGGTTGATGAGGCAGGCCGGTCGCTACATGCGCGAGTACCGCGAGCTGCGCGCGAGAACCCCGTTCATGGACCTGTGCAAGAACCCCGAGCTATCGGCCGAGGTAGCGGTCACCGCCGCAGCGAGGCTCGGAGTAGACGCAGCCATACTGTTTTCAGACATCCTGTTGATCGTCGAGCCCATGGGACTGGGCCTGACCTACAGCCGGGGTGACGGCCCGCGCCTGCAGCACGTGGTCCGAGATGCTTCCGACGTAGATCGGCTGCTGGAGGTCGACCCCGACGAGTCGCTGCCTTTCGTAATGGACGCGATCAGGCACACGCGCAGTGAGTTACCCCCGGGCTTGCCTTTGATCGGCTTCAGCGGTGCGCCGTTCACCCTGGCCTCCTACATCATAGAGGGCGGCGGCTCGCGCAACTACACGCACACAAAGCGCCTGATGCACAGCGACCGGGGCGCCTGGGACGCCATGATGGAGCTTATCTCGCGCTCAGTAGCGCGCTATCTCTCCGCCCAGGTCGAGGCCGGTGTCCAGGCCGTGCAATTGTTCGACAGCTGGGTGGGCTGCCTGTCGCCCGACGAGTACCGCGAATTCGTGCTGCCCCACACACGCTCGGTGTTCGACTCACTGCCGCCGTCGACCCCCAGCTTACACTTCGGCACCGGCACCTCGGCCCTGCTCGACCTGCAGGTCGAGGCTGGTGGAAGCGTGCTGGGCATAGACCATCGCAGCGACCTCGCCGAGGCTTCGCGGCGCTTCAGCGACCTCGCACTGCAGGGCAACATGGACCCGGCCATCCTCTTCGCCGGACCCGAAGCCGTGCGCAGCGCATGCCGCGACGTGCTGACGGCAGTGGGCGATCGCGATGGCTTCATTTTCAACCTCGGGCACGGCGTACTGCCGGGCACACCGGTAGACAACGTCATCGCGCTGATCGACGCGGTGCACGAATTCGGACTGCGCGACTGATGCAGGCTCTTGTCGTAGGCGCCGGAATCTCGGGACTGGCGACGGCCTGGTACCTGCAGCGCGAAGCCGCACGCCGAGAGCGTGATCTCGACATAACCGTGCTTGAAGCAGACGACCGCGTCGGCGGAGTGATAAACACCGAAAACGTCGGCGGCTTTACCTGCGAGCTCGGGCCGGACTCCTTCATCAGCGAAAAACCCTGGGCGCTGGCCTTGTGCCACGAGCTGGGACTGGAGCAGCGGGTGCTCGGCACCGGCCAACGGCGGCGCAGCTTCATAGCCCGCGGCCACCGCCTGCACCCCATTCCCGACGGTTTTCAGATGCTCGCACCAACGCGCCTTGCGCCCTTTCTCACCACGCCGCTGTTCTCGCCGCTGGGCAAGCTGCGCATGGGAATGGACCTGTTGCTGCCAAGAGGCGGGCAAAGCAGCGACAGCGGCAACGATGAGACCCTGGCCGAGTTCGTCAGGCGGAGACTGGGCAACGAAGCCCTGGAGCGCGCAGCGCAGCCCCTGGTGGGCGGCATCTACACCTCCGACCCTGAAAAGTTGAGCCTGGAGGCCACCATGCCCCGCTTCATCGAAATGGAGCGCAAGCACCGCAGCCTGATACTGGGCATGTACAAGGCCCGCCGCGCAATGGCTCCGGCCAATACCACCGGGCCACGTTACGACCTCTTCGTGAGCCTGGCCGACGGGATGGGCGAGTTACCCGCGGCACTGGTAAAAGCCTTGCCCCACGGCTGCGTTCGAACCGGGCAGCGGGTGGAGAGCCTGCGACACGACGGTGACGGCTACCTGCTGGGCGGCCCGGGGCTGCAGCTGCGCGCTGACGCGCTGTGCCTGGCGCTGCCGAGCCACGCCTCGGGCCAGCTGACGGCCGGAATCGCCGCCGAGCTCACGACCGAACTCAACGCCATTGATTACGCCTCGACAGCGACCATTAACCTGGCCTTCGCCCGCCGCGACGTAGCCCACCCGCTGGACGGCTTCGGCTTTGTCGTACCGGCGGTCGAAGGCCGCACCCTGCTGGCCTGCACCTTCAGCCACGAAAAGTTTCCCGGGCGGGCCCCCTCCGACCAGGTGCTGCTCAGGGCCTTCGCCGGTGGTGCCATGCAGCCCGGGGCTGCCCTGCTCGACGACGAGCAACTGCTGGCGGCAGTAACCCATGATCTCTCCGAACTGCTGGGACTCAAGGGCCCGCCGCTGCACGTACGAATTTCGCGCCATCCCCGGGCCATGGCCCAGTACGGCCGCGGCCACCTGCAACGTGTGGACCGTATAGAAAAACACGTGGAAGCCCTGCCCGGCCTGGCCCTGGCGGGCAACGGCTACCGTGGCATAGGCATACCCGATTGCGTGCACTCGGCCGAGCTCGCCGCCGAGCGCATGGCAGCCCACCTGTTCGGGTAGGCCCAGCACCACCTTTTCGGGTATAGAATCGCCGCCACCCCCGCCCGCGCTTCTCGCGAAATTCTCGGTCAAAACAAATCTGGCCCGTAATGCCGCTGTTTACGGCACCTGCGACACCCTGCAAAAAAAACAGTCTTGCCGACCCGTATCAAGAGGGGGTAATTATTGGGGCATGGCCGCCGAACTTACTATTGCGCCGGGGATACTCGTGGCGATGCCACAGCTCAACGACCCGAACTTCCGACGTTCCGTCATCCTCGTGGCCGAGCACAACGAGGAAGGTTCGTTCGGGTTGGTCTTGAACAGACCCACCGACGACCTGGTGTGCAATCTCATCTCCAGTCTCGAAATGGACTGGTGCGGAGACGAGCAGGCGGAGGTCTGGATGGGCGGCCCGGTGCAGCCCGAAACCGGCTGGGTTCTGCACGAGCCCGTACCCGGACTTGGCGAACCCGCGACGCGGGAGATCTTTGACGGCGTACACCTCACGGCTGCGCCCGAGGCACTGTCGGTGCTCGTATCACGACCGCCCCCGCGCATGCGCGTGCTGCTCGGCTACGCCGGCTGGGGACCGGGACAGCTTGAAGCAGAACTCACGGGCGGAAGCTGGGTAAACGCTCCCCTTTCGGCCGACCTCGTGTTCGACACCCCCTGCGAGTACCAGTGGGAAGCCTCGGTGAGACTGCTGGGCGTCGACCCCAAAGCCCTGGCACCGGCCAGCGGCATTCACTGAGTAACTTCGACCGGGTCGCTTCTGCCGGGTCTCTTTCGCTACCGCTACAATCCGTCCTGTTTTGAGAACCTGCCCGCGTACACCGCCTCGCCGTCTGTTCGCTGGAACACGATCTGGCAAAGACGCGTGCCGGCGTGGATGTTCAGCGTGCGGGCCGACACGTTGGATATCTCAAGCACCTGCCTGTTACTGACCCCGGGGGCCACGAAACCGGATGTCACGTGCACCATCAGGCCCAGCCGGGCAAAACGCGAGCGCCCCTCGAGCCAGGCGCATATGCCGGGGGCCAGGGTGATCTTTTCGAGCGTAATACCGTGGATGGTGTTGCCGGGTTCAAGGGCGTAGGGCGCGTCGAGCAACTGCCGCTCGGTATGGTCGAGATAGTCGACCTCGTCGACCACGTCCAGCGCCGCGGGGTCGCGCTTCATCACGCGAATTTCACCGGCCAGGTGCAGGTCAACCGACGCCGGTCCGACCAGGGCCTCGTCGAACGGTTCGATAATAATATCGCCGTCGCGCACGGCCTCAAGGATCTTGTCGCGTGCCAGGATCATCCGTATCGCAGGCCCGTGCTCAGCGGGCCGAGGGTCCCGAGCACGCCAGCCTCCTTGTCACTTCGAACAACAACTCGGTGCCCAGCGCGAGATTTTCTACGCTCAGCCGCTCGTTGTGTCCGTGTATGGTCGAGAGCTCTTCGCGCGACAGAAGGGCCGGCGTAAACCCGTAAGCGTGCCCGCCGGCCTTGCGAAAGGCGTGCGAGTCGGTGAAGCCCGGCGACAGCATCGGCAGCACGCACACGTCGTTGCCGTAGCGCTCTTCGAGCACCTCGCCTATCACCTGCGTCACCGGCGTGTCCATGGACGACTGTCCCGAGTCGTGTTGCAGCACCAACTCGAGTTCCACCCCCGGGTCGTCGATTACCGCGCGCAGCTCTTCTACGAAATCGTCGGGGTTAGTGCCGGGCAACAGTCGGCAGTCCAGCGTTGACTCGGAGTTAACCGGGATCACGTTGTGCTTGCTGCCCGCGTGCACGCCGGTAAGCGTAACCGTGTCGTGGGTGATCGCGTGCAGGAAGGGGTCGAGTTCGCCCAGCGCCTCCAGCGTCGCGTCGTCGCGCGGGTCGAGATCCTCGGGCAGAAAGCCCTGCCCCTTGAGCGTGTTGAGCATGGCTTCCACCGGTGCCGTCAGGCGTGCGCGTTTCTCGCGTTCCTCGATGCGGGCAAGTGCCTTGACCAGCGCTACCAGCGAGTTCTTCGAGTGCGGCACCGAGCCGTGGCCGGGTTCTCCGTGTGTGCGCAAGCGTATCCAGCAGGGGCTCTTCTCGCTGGGGGCCACGCCAAACATGCGAGTGGGCTTGCCCATAAACTCCCTGAAACCATAGGCGCCCTCGTTAAAAATCCAACTCGACCTGAGCAGTTCGGGCGCCTCGCGCTCAAGGTAGTGCACGCCCATGAGACCGCCCTCTTCTTCGTCGGCCACCGCCACGAACACGAGATCCTGCTTGAGCGGCAGCCGGTGACGACGGACGAGTACCATCACGAGCAGCTCCATTATGCCCATGCACTTCATGTCCAGCGCCCCTCGGCCCCATATGGTGCCGTCCGCGACAAGGCCTGACAGGGGGTCCACATCCCAGTGTTCGGCCTCGGCCGGCACCACGTCGATGTGCGACAACAGCACCAGCGGGCTGGTCTCGCTGCCGCCACTGCCCTCCAGGCGCGCGCTTATCGACACCCTCGAATCGCCGGCGTCGTGCATGCGGCAGGGTATGCCCTCGGACTCGAGCAAGCCCCGGAGAAACAACGCCCCGGCTTCTTCACCACCGGGGGGGTTGGTAGTGTTGATACGAATATACTCCGACAGCAGCTCCACCGCCTGGGCGTGGATCTCCTGCCAATTGACGTCGACCGCGGCTGGCATACCTCGTTCTAAGCTCTCACCGGTGTGTTGTACAGCGGCGCTGTAGCCCTTTGCAGGCCTGAAAAAGCACCCCCCCGAAAGGGGGGAAACAAGCAGAGAAGCCCGCAAAATTGGGGGCCGCGCCCTGCAATAGTTTGCGCAAAAGCTGCTGGCAAGCCCGCGGGCCTGCCGTTTTCCTTGATAACAGGGCACGCGCGGGCTGGCACGACGGTTGCTTCTCATATTGCAGTCGCGACGAGCAAGACGGGTTCGACTGAGACCCGGTTCAGCGAGGAAGCGACTATGCGACAGTGGTCTCTTCTCAGGGGTTACGCGGAGCCTGGGTTGAGTCGTTTCCTGTCGCGGCGTTTTTTCTGGTGTGGCTCAGGTAGCCGCACTGGGGTCTGCGGCCACCCGCTTGGCGGAGTGGTCACGTGGTGTTTCCAGTAGTCGGTCCCACGCCCCCCCAGGGGCCGGCTGCAGGAAGCCACAAAGCAGGGGCCCCGGGCTCACGCCTTGGACCCGCGCTTTTTCGGGGAAAGCGGTCTCGGCCCTGCCGGGGCCGCTTTTTTTTGGCCAGCTCATATTCCGGACCAGCAACAGGAGCTGCCGGCACACCACGCGCCCGCGGTCCTTGCTGCACGACCCGGCCGTGTCTAGAGTAGAAGCTGTACCAAGGGGCATCTGGAGTGAATTCAGGCAAAACAGTACTCATTGTTGACGACGAAGAGCGCATTCGCCGCGTCCTCGAGGCCAGCCTCAGTGCCATGGGCCTGATCGTGCTCACGGCAAGCAACGGAGAAGAGGCCATCAAGCTGCTCGACGAGAGCGTCGCCCTGATTCTCACCGACCTCAAGATGTCCGGCCGCGACGGGCTGGCGGTACTCGAAGCCTCGGCGGTACAGAGCCCCGAGCGCCCGGTCATAATCATGACCGCTTTTGGCACCGTGGACAGCGCCGTGTCAGCCATGAAAAAGGGTGCTTACGATTACGTCACCAAGCCCTTCAGCCTCGAAGAAATCGAGCTGCTGGTACGCCGCGCACTGCGAACCATCACCCTTGAAATAGAACACGGCTACCTGCGGGCCACCGGACTGCAGCGACTCGAAGACATGATCTGCCGGTCGGCTGCAATGAGCGAGGTATTCGACCTTATCCGCCGCGTGGGAAGCGCGGAGGGCACGGTGCTTATCAAGGGAGAAACCGGCACGGGCAAGGAACTCGTGGCGCGCGCGATACACGGCCTGAGCAGACGCAGAGACAGGTTGTTCGTCCCCATCAACTGCGCCGCCATACCCGGCGAGCTGCTCGAGACCGAACTCTTCGGCCACAGCCGGGGTGCGTTTACCGGGGCCACCGCCGACCGGGTAGGAAAATTTGAACTGGCGTCGGGCGGCACCCTGTTCCTCGACGAAATAGGAGACATGCCGCACCAGCTGCAGGCCAAGTTGCTGCGAGTACTCGAAGAAGGCGTCATCGAACGCCTGGGTAGTAACAACCAGATTCACGTCGATACCCGCATCGTGGCGGCCACCCACAGGGACCTGCACCAGGCCATGGAAAAGGGCGAATTCCGCGAAGACCTGTACTACAGGCTCAATGTGCTCACGCTCGACATCCCGCCTCTCAGGGACCGACTGGACGACGTCGGGCCGCTGGCCGAAAGTTTTCTCGCCCAGGCGGCCCGACGCAACGGACGCGACGTGCCCGAACTCGACGCCGGCGCATTACAGATGCTCCAAAACTACCCCTGGCCGGGCAACGTGCGCGAGCTGCGCAATATATGCGAGAGACTCACCGTGCTGGCAATGAGCCCGAGCGTGTCATCAGAACTGCTCTATCAGCTGCTCGACGTGCCCGATCGATTGGTGGGCAACAACGCCCCGGTAGCGAGTGGAGCCGATTCGGGCTCGCTGGCAGAAGCCATAGACACGGTGGAATCTGAAACGATCCGTCTCGCCCTCGACCGCTGCGACAACAACAAGGCGCGTACCGCACGCGAGCTCGGAATAAGTGAACGCAGCCTGTGGTACAAGCTCAAAAAATACGGCCTCGGTCCGAGGTCCAGTGGCCAGGGCGACGGCTGATCGGCGTCAGCGCCCCCGGCGATCGGCGCGCCACTTCCACGGGGGAACCATGCTCCCCCGCCATATCCCCACGCCCTGTGACTCGGCGCGGGTTTCATCGTCAACGTAGTCGTTACTGAAGCGCCGGTAGGCCAGCGCCCAACCGGCGGCGACCATGGCCGCCGAAAGATCGCGGCCGTCGCCCAGCTTGCATACACAGACCTTGCGTCCCCAGCTGTCGGTGTCTTTCACCTCGCAGTGGACCGCGCGGCCGCCAGCCAACCGGTCCATGGCCACGGTGGCGTGTTGACCGCAGGGCCAGCGCGAGCCATCCGAACCCTTGCAATACTGGCCCACTTCGGGCGCGTCGATACCGAACAGCCTGACCTTGGCGGTTCCCACCAGCAGGCTGTCGCCGTCCACGACTTCGGCCCTGCCAATGATCGTGGCCTGTCGGTTGGCCACCTGTTGGTCGGCTGCTATCGCCGGGTGATGTACCAGGGCCAACAGCAAGGCCAATGCCGGTAGCACGAGCTCAGTCTTCAAGCGTAGACGTATCACCCTCGTCCAGTCCCAGTTCGCGGGCGCGCAAGAGCCGGCGCATGATCTTTCCCGAACGCGTTTTCGGCAGCGTATCCACAAAGTCCAACTCCGAGGGGCGGGCTATGGGGCCGAGCTCCCGGGAAACGTGCTGCCTGAGTTCATCGGACAGATCAGCCCCCTGCTCGTAACCGTTGGCAGCCACCACGAACACCTTGATGCGCTCACCCTTGAGCTCGTCGGGCAAGCCAATGGCAGCCGACTCGGACACCGCCGGGTGAGAGATGAGCGAGCTCTCCACATCGGCGGTTCCGATTCGGTGCCCGGCAACGTTGAGCACGTCGTCCGACCGGCCGAGCACAGCCCAGTAGCCCTCATTGTCGCGCACCGCGATATCACCGGTCACATAACCACCCAGTCGCTCGCTGAAACAGGACTGGTAGCGCTCGTCGTCTTGCCAGATAGTCTGCATCATCCAGGGCACGGGTTGCTCCATGACCAGCGTGCCGCCTTCGCCGTCGTCCATGCGCCCGCCGGCTTCGTCGACGACCTTGAGCTTGATACCCGGCATGGCGCGACCCGCCCAGCCCGGACGGCCCTGCATGCAGGCGAAGGTTCCTATCATCGGGCTAGCGATCTCGGTCTGCCAGTAGTTGTCGACCACGTGACCCGCAGGCGCCAGGTTTTTTGCCGCCCACAGCCAGGCCTCGGGGTTGAAAGGCTCACCGGCGCAGAACAGCAATCGCAGAGTCGAGCGATCGCTGTCGGCCAGCGCCTTCTCTCCCGCGCGCATGAACATGCGTACCGCCGTGGGCGCGGTGAACAGCGCCGTGACCGAGTACTTGTCTACCAGCTGCCAGGTGATACCCGCGTCGGGGTAGTCGGGTGCGCCTTCGCGTATGACCTGCGTGGCGCCGGCCATCATGGGACCGTAACAGATGTACGAGTGCCCCACGATCCAGCCGATGTCGGAGGTGGACCACCAGGTGTCGCTCTCACCCACGTCAAAGTAGTGGGTCATGAGCAGGTGTACGCCTACCGCGTAGCCGCCGTGCACGTGTACCACGCCCTTGGGGCTGCCCGTGGTACCCGAAGTGTAGAGCATGAAGGCCGGGTGCTCGGCGTCCACCGCGACCGCCGCGCAGGAAGGCTCGGCCGCGAGCAGTTCGCACTCGAAATCCAGCTCGCCGGGGGCCAGGGCGGTGGCCTCGTCACGCCGCCAGACGAGCACGTGCTCCACCTGCTCAAGGCCGGCCAGGGCAGCGTCGACAATGGGCTTGAGTGGCACGACCGCGCCGCGACGGTAGGTCAGATCGGCGCACACCAGCACGCGCGCGCCCGAGTCCTCTACGCGGTGGCGCAGTGCCCCTTCGCCCATGCCGGCGTAGACAACCGAGTGCACAGCGCCCAGCCGCACGCAGGCCTGCATGGTAAACAAGCCCTCGGGACTGAGCGGCATGTAGATAACCACTCGGTCGCCCTCGCCCACGCCCAGGCCTCGCAAGACGTTGGCCGTACGGGAAACCTGCTCCAGTATTTCAGAGTAGCTGTAATCACGCGGCGGTTGGTCTTCGCACTCAGCGTGCAACGCCACCTTGTCGCCCAGGCCGCGCTCGATATTACGCTCCAGACAGTTGTAAGAAAGATTGGTCCGGCCACCCACGAACCAACGATGACTGCTGCCGTCGATCTGCATCGCCTGCTGCCATCGTTCGAACCAGTGTAACTCGTCGGCCGCCCTCTCCCAGAACGCCTCGGGATCCGCTTCCCAGTCGCGGTACCAGGCCTGGTCATCTTTAACCCTGGCGGCCTCAAGCACGTTGCCGGGAGGATCGAGACGCTGGTCGAGATGAGAAAGGGCTTCTATAGCGTCGGCGTGGTGGGTCATGTCAGCGGCCGACGCTAGCGCCGCCTGCTGGTGGAGGCAATACCAACCCGAAAGCAATGCAAAGGGAGGCAAATGTGAGTAACCTGGCGTGTCAGTTGACGGATGCCCTAACAGTGATTAGCCTTTATGTATGCCCGACACCGTAGCAAGGTTCAGACTGGGAGAAGTGGTACGCCACCGGATTTTCCCGTTCAGGGGGGTCATTTTTGACGTCGACCCCGAGTTCGCCAACAGCGAGGAGTGGTGGCAGTCGATCCCCGAGGACATGCGCCCGCGCAAAGACCAGCCCTACTACCACCTGCTGGCCGAGAACGAAGACGGACCATACATGGCTTACGTCTCGGAGCAGAACCTGCTCAACGACGCCGAGCACGGACCAGTGGGGCACCCCGGCATAGACATGATGTTCGGTGCCCTCGAGAACGGAGTCTACGAACCCCGCGCCACCCTCAACTGACGAGCTGGAGGCAAGCGGCCACCGGGCAAGCCGTCGACCAGGCATTGCCCTCCCGCCTTGTTCGACGTGGCCGGTCAAGTATCCTACAAGTTCTCGTGGCGCCCGTTGCCAGCGCGCGGAGAAGAAGAGAACTTGGACCTGGGACTTTCAAACGCGACCGCGCTGGTAACCGGCGGAACGCAGGGCATGGGACGCGCGACCGCGGAGTTCTTCGCCCGCGATGGCGCGCGCGTGGCGGTGTTTGCCCGTAGCAGTGACGGGCTTGCAGAAACCGAGAAGGCGCTGCGCCGCCTCGGCAGCCCGGACGCCGTCGGTATCCAGGTCGACGTTACCAATCCAGCCTCGGTACGGGAGGGGTTCTCTACAATCTCCGAACGCTGGGGATCCCTGAACGCATTCGTGAATACCATCGGCCCGGGTGTCACTGGATCAATAGACGAACTTACTGAGGAACAGTGGAAAGAGAGTTTCGAGCTCGGCACCATGTCGGCGGTGCGCTGCGTACGCGAAGCGTTACCTCTACTTCGTAAAGCCGACTGGGCTCGCATTGTATTCGTGTCGGCACATTCGACCAAGCGCCAGACTCCCTCGCTTGTCAGCTACACCGCGGCCAAGAGCGCGCTGACCAGTATCAGCAAGAACCTGTCGCGCACGCTTGCCCCCGATGGAATCCTGGTCAACACCGTCTCGCCGGGCACCTTCCTGACCGGCGGGGTGCGTCGCTGGCTGGAGGGTATGGCCGTGGAACGCGGGGTGGACCCGAACAGCCTGGAGGATCTCAACCGCATAATCGCCGAGGATTTCGGCGAACCCTGCGACCTCGGCCGGGCGGGGCTCCCGGACGAAATTGGCGCCGTGATCGCCTTTCTCTCCTCCAGGACCAACTCGTATATGACCGGTGCCAACGTGAACGTCGACGGGGGCTCGGATTTCGCCTGATGGACGTCGCGCGGTTAGTCGAAAGTTCGATCACTCATACCGGGCTCGATGACTTCGGCGGAGACTCCTTCCGGGAAGGACTCGACGTTCTGGCAAAATCGCTGTCGGAAGAGGCGGAACTCGGCGACGTAGGTCGCATGGTCGCCCTCGGCCACCTGCGCCGGTTGCTGTCCAGCCGACTCCGCGTCGAGGACTGCTACCGACAAAATCCGGAAATAGAACTGGAGGAAACGCCGGCACCAATATTCATCCTTGGCCTGCCGCGCACCGGCACGACCGCCTTGTCAACAAGACTCGCGCGCGACCCTGACACGCGCTCCTTGCTCACATGGGAGTCGATGCACCCTACCCCGCCACCCGAGGCCGCCACGCGCGACACCGACCCGCGCATCGAACGCGCCCGCTCCGAACAGGAGCTGATGTACTCCGCGTTCCCCGAAATGAAGAAAATGTACGACGCGTCACCGACCGACCCGACCGAATGCCAGGACCTGCTGGGCATGGAATTCAAGACATACCACTTCTCGGGACAGTACTGGGCCCCGGGCTACGCCGAGTGGGTAATAGACCAGGACATGACCAGCGCGTACCGTTACCACCAACGCACCCTGAAACTCCTGCAGTGGCATTGCCCGCCAAACCGGTGGCACCTTAAAACCCCGGTACACATGCTGTCACTTGAAGCGCTCAACGAGGTCTACCCTGACGCTCGTTTCATAATGACGCACCGGGATCCGGCTGCAGTACTTGGCTCAGTGTGTGCGCTTATACAAGTCACGCGCAGCATGGCCAGCGACAAGCGGGATCCCAAGCGGATAGGCAACGAACAAATCGAGTTCTGGCCGCTTGCGCTGGAACGCGCGATGGCGTTTCGCGAGCGCATAGGAGAGGACCGGTTCGCCGACGTGTTTTTCACCGAGCAGCTCGAAGATCCCGTCGGGGTGGTAGCCAGTGCGTACCAGAAACTTGGCCTTGCCTTCATCGGACGGGTCCGCGACGAAATGTCCGCGTGGGCGCAAACACACCAACGGGGACGTCACGGTAGCTACACCTACTCGCTTGAAGACTACGGGCTGAACCCGGGGCACGTGCGCGAACGCTTCAGGTCTTACATTGACCGCTTCGTCGTGGAAATGGAGGACATACGATGAGCGAGCAAAAAAAGCCGCAGACGCCGAGTGGCTGGCCGGGCATGGTTCGACGGGCTGTTCGGCGAGCACCTTCAACAGACCCGGCCATAGCCAACGGAGACGCGTGGAAAGAAATGCTGGCCGAGCTTGAGCGTGCCGGGAGCTTCGTGGTGGGAAAGGGTGCACCCGAAAACCAGCTGGACCAGGCCGAGGGCTGGCTCCATCTCGCCTCGCTCCTGCGCATGGGCGCGGGCGAAATGATGGTCACCGTGGATCCGGACAGGCCGCGCTTCGAATGGAACGATGGCACGGGCAAGTGGGGGCTGGATTGCTCAGACGCGCTGTACGCGCAGACGTCTGTCCGGGCCGGTAACGTGTACCGTGTACGTGGACGACGCGGCAGTGTCCACTTCCTGGGCATTCAGTTGGTCGCCCGCATGCGCGCGGTCGTCGATATCGACGCCGATGACCTGGAGATAGACGACGACGGAATTTTTGATATCCAGCTGGGTGGAGACAATCCCGGCGGGGGAAACTGGGTGGAACTCCCCGAAGACGCTACCGCCATTATCGTGCGCCAGTTCTTTTACGACTGGGACAACGAGGAGCCCGCAACTTTAACCATCGACAGGATCGACGGCGGCGCCTCGCGATCCCCGACCACGGTCAGCCCGGGGGCTACGGCAGCCCAGCTTCGGGCGGTCGGGCGATTCGTCCACGACAACACACAGTGGTGGGTACAGGCAACTCTGGGCAAACAGGGCGAACACTTGAACACATTTCCCGACGACCAGGGAGGACTGGGAAACGTGGCGGCAGCCTCCCAGAAATACCAGGCCTTCGGCATCGGGTACTTCCGCCTGGCCGATGATGAAGCCCTCCTGGTGGAGGTAACGCCACCCGCCGCGAGGTACTGGAGCCTGCACCTGGGCAACTACTGGATGGAGTCGCTGGACTTTGCCAACTACCAGTCGAGCCTGAACGGCCACCAGGCAGTTATTGACTCGGACGGGGTTTTTCGCGCCGTCATTTCCGCCAGGGACCCCGGTATTCCCAACTGGCTGGATCCGGCCGGTCACACCGAGGGCTCCATGGTTTACCGATGGAACCAGGCGGACCAGGCCCCGATACCCGCGACGCGGGTTGTGCCCTTCGAATCAGTACGCGGGTTGCTGCCTGCCAACACGCCCGAAGTAACGCCCGACCAACGCGAAGCCTCTATCGAGCGCCGAAGAGTTCACGTCAGGCGCCGTTACGCGCGACCGCTGTAACCGATCGTCAGCGCCTTACAGCAAACCAGCCTAGGCCCGCCAGCAACCCAGCAACCGCTACTGCCAGCGTGGCCACGTGGTCCGTGGCAGCGAGCCAGTGTAGCGCACCGGCTGCCCCCGTGGGCAGCGGGTGGGCCTGGGCGACAAACGGCAACAGCAGTGCCGCCAGGGTCAAAAGTATTACCTTTCTGTTCATTCTTGTTTCTCCTCAGTTACTCGCCGTGGCCTCGGCCCGGCCACTGTCCAGTGCAGCTGCCGCGACATCAAGTCCGCCGGCGTGAACAATAAACTCCACCACCCGGTCGGCCCCGCCGCCTTCCTTCAAGCAGGTGAACACGAACGGGCGTTCCCCTCGCATTCTCAAAGTATCGCGCTCCATCACCCCGAGGTCGGCGCCGACCATGGGCGCGAGATCGGTCTTGTTGATCACCAGCAGGTCTGACCTCGTAATGCCGGGTCCGCCCTTGCGGGGAATCTTTTCGCCGGCGGCTACGTCGATCACGTAGACCGTGAGGTCTGCCAGTTCGGGGCTGAAGGTAGCAGCCAGGTTGTCACCGCCCGACTCCACGAAACACAACTCGGCACGGGGAAACTTTTCGTTCATCCGCGCTATGGCTGCGAGGTTGATCGACGCGTCCTCTCGTATGGCGGTGTGCGGACAGCCACCGGTCTCCACTCCATCAATACGTTCGGCCGCCAGCGCCCCCGAGCGGGTGAGTATGAGCTGATCCTCGCGGGTGTAGATGTCGTTGGTGACAACAAACAGGTCGTAGTCATCACGCATACGACGGCAGAGCTGCTCGATGAGCGCCGTCTTGCCCGAGCCCACAGGGCCGCCTACGCCCACCCTCAAGGGGCCGTTGCCACCGGAGTTACTGTCGTTATCGCCCTTCACTCTCATTCCTCATCCTCCATTCCCGGCCCGGTATCAAGACCTGAACAGCCGGGTGTACTGCGTTTCGTGACAGGCCGAAGCCCAGTCGACCACCGGGCTTGCCGACCCGAGCTCGTCGAGCGTCGAAGCCAGCGCCCGGTCCCTGGTTTCGATGACTGTCGTCTCGAGCGACTTCAACACCCGCTGTCCACCTGCCTGCCCCAGCGGCACCAATCTTACGCCCGCCGAAACAAGGTTGGCTACAAAACCGTGCAGCCAGCCCAACAGCGCCACCTTGCAGGGCATACCGGCTATCCAGCAGGCCATCGCCGAGGCCAGGGGCGAGACCAGTTCCACCCCCCTTGCCTTCAGACCCGCCTGCCAGGCGGCCAATCCCTCGTCCTTCCAGCACTCGGCCACGGTGGCGGCAAAAGCCTCGCCCTGCTGCGACGACTCCAAGGCCAGCTCCGAGCTACCCCGCAGCACGGCCGCCAGCTCCACGACCTCGGCGAGCGCGCCGTCTTCAAGGCCGCCGCGCGAAGCCGCCTGCCAGGCTGCGGTGAACAACACCGCGTCGTTCCATCCCGAACCGTGGGCCACCACCACCCGCAACCATTCACCCAGTGTGTCGGCGTCGTTCAGCAGGCCCTGCTCGATGGCAAACTCCAAGCCGTGCGAGTAGGAGAACCCGCCCGTAGGAAAGGCCGGAGAGTTCCAGGCCATGAGCCGGTACAGCGTCGCGTCATCAGTGATCATGGCTGCCTTCGCCTGCGTGCGAATGATAGGCGCCCGTCTCAGCGTCGAACGGTCTGCGACAGACCCGCAGCGTGGCGCCCAGGCCTTCGAGCATGCCCTCGATGACGTGGTCCCGGCCTATGAAGAAGCGTTGGCCGTCGAGCTGGGCCGGTACGTGACGATTGCCCACGTGCCAGGCGAGCCTGAGCAGGCTGCCCTCGTCGGCAGCGCTCACTTCCACCAACTCCTCGGCAGCCGCGACAACCCGCAGCCAACTTCCGTCGTCGAGTCGCAGCAGGTCGCCGTCGCGCATGGCCACGACGCGGTCGAGATCCAGCAGCAGGTCGCGCCCGGCGCTGGTAACAAGTCGCAAGCGCCGACGGTGCCTGTCATGAAAATTCAGCTCGATTTCATCGCCCACCTGCTGATCCGCCCGCTCGTGGGCCGGCAGGTGCTCTACCGCCCTGGCCGTGGCGCGATCGGAAACGTCGGCTGTTGTGCTCACTGGCATAGCGTCGGTGCTCAGTAGAGAAAGTACCTTTGCGCCATGGGCAGCTCGGTGGCGGGTTCACAGGTCAGCAGCTCGCCGTCGGCCCTGACCTCGTAAGTTTCGGGGTCGACTTCCAGCTCGGGCATGGCGTCGTTGAGCAGCATATCCTTCTTGCCGATATCGCGAGTGTTGCTGACCGCAAGCAGTTGGCGCGCCAGCCCCAGCGACTCGCCGAGCCCGGCATCCAGCGCCGCGCGGCTGACGAAGCTCACCGAGCTTTCGGTCAGCGCCCGCCCAAGCGCGCCGAACATCGGACGGTGGTACTCCGGCTGCGGGGTAGGAATGCTCGCGTTGGGGTCGCCCATCACCGCCGACGAGATGCTGCCCGACTTGATGATCAGCGCCGGCTTCACGCCAAAGAACGCGGGGTCCCACAGCACGAGGTCGGCCAGGCGCCCGACCTCGACCGAACCCACGTGATCGGAGATGCCGTGGGTGATGGCCGGGTTGACGGTGTACTTGGCCACGTAACGCCGCGCCCTCAGGTTGTCGTTGTCGCCCTTCTCGCCGGGCAGGGCGCCGAACTGGCGCTTCATCTTGTCGGCAGTCTGCCAGGTGCGGGTTATGACTTCGCCCACGCGGCCCATGGCCTGGCTGTCAGAGGCTATCATCGAGAACGCGCCGCGGTCGTGCAGTATGTCCTCGGCGGCTATGGTCTCGCGGCGTATGCGACTCTCGGCAAACGCCACGTCCTCGGGAATGTTGCGATCGAGGTGATGGCAGACCATGAGCATGTCGAGATGCTCGTCGAGGGTGTTTACCGTGAACGGGCGCGTCGGGTTGGTGGACGACGGCAGCACGTTGGCGTAACCGCACACCTTGATTATGTCGGGCGCGTGTCCGCCGCCGGCCCCCTCGGTATGAAAAGTATGAATCGTGCGATCCTTGAACGCGGCCAGGGTGTTTTCAACGAAACCTGATTCGTTGAGCGTGTCGGTGTGTATGGCCACCTGCACGTCGCTCTCGTCGGCCACCGACAGGCAGCAGTCGATGGCCGCGGGTGTCGTGCCCCAGTCCTCGTGCAGCTTGAGCCCGCAAGCGCCGGCCAGCACCTGCTCGCGCAGCCCCTCGGGCCTGCTCGCGTTGCCCTTAGCAAAAAACCCAAGATTAACCGCCAGTCCCTCGGCGGCCTGCAACATCCTGCCTATGTGCCAGGCCCCGGGCGTGCAGGTGGTCGCGTTGGTGCCCGTGGCGGGGCCCGTGCCGCCGCCCATCATGGTGGTTATGCCGCTGGCAATCGCGTCGTCCACCTGCTGCGGGCAGATAAAGTGTATATGGACGTCGAGTCCGCCGGCCGTCAGTATCTTGCCCTCGCCGGCTATGGCCTCCGTGGACGGGCCGATGATTATGTCGACGCCTGGCTGCACCTGCGGGTTGCCGGCCTTGCCTATCGCCGCAATGCGCCCATCACGTATGCCGATGTCGGCCTTCACAACGCCCCAGTGGTCGAGGATGAGCGCGTTGGTGATCACGGTATCGACCGCGCCCTCGGCCCGGGTAGCCTGCGACTGCCCCATGCCGTCGCGTATGACCTTGCCGCCGCCGAATTTTACTTCCTCGCCGTAGGTGGTGCGGTCTTCCTCCACCTCGATGATCAGCTCGGTATCGGCCAGCCGCACACGGTCGCCGACCGTGGGGCCGTACATGTCAGCGTAAGCCCGTCTCGAAATCTCGCGCGCCATGTCAGTCGCCTCCCCCGTCGCCACTGCCCTGGACCGACAGCGGCCCCATGACCTTACCGTTAAAACCGTAGACCTCGCGCGAGCCGCGGTAAGGCACCAGGTCTACTTGCCGAGACTGCCCGGGCTCAAAACGCACGGCCGTGCCAGCGGGTATGTCGAGCCGTTGCCCCAGCGCCGCCTCGCGGTCAAAGTCGAGGGCCTCGTTGACCTCGTAAAAATGATAATGCGAGCCCACCTGCACCGGGCGGTCGCCGGTATTGGCCACCTTCAGCGTGGTGGCCTGCAATCCCTCGTTGATAACGATGCTGCCCTGGGCGGTTATGATTTCTCCCGGCTTCACTGCTCGCCCCCCTCGTCGATTGGTCGCGCAGTCCTTACAACCGGCGCCCTCATCGCACTGGCTCGTGCACGGTCACCAGCTTGGTGCCGTCGGGAAAGGTCGCCTCGACCTGTACCTCGGCAACCATTTCGGCCACGCCGTCCATGACCTGCTCTCGCGCGATCACGGTAGCACCCGCCTCCATCAACTCGGCCACGGTGCAGCCGTCGCGCGCGCCTTCGAGCACGAAGTCGGACACCAAGGCGACGACCTCCGGGTAGTTGAGCTTGACGCCGCGCTCCAGCCGGCGCCTGGCCACCATGGCAGCGGTGGCCACCAGCAGCTTGTCGCGTTCCCTCGGTGTAAGATTCATCGCTTCAGTCTCCTCTTTCGGAACAACCCGATCAGGCCGACCACACGGTCGGCGTCATCTCTACCAGCCCCGCGAGTCGTTGCCTCAGCGCGGCCCAGCACCTGCCCAGCGCCTCGCGCAAACGGGCCGGATCCTCGTCGAGCAAGCGCAGCACGAGCAACGGTCCGGGACAGGACACCGATGCCCTCGTTCCCTGCGCGCAGTCTGCTATCACCTGCCTTGCCGTATCAAGCTGCCCGGCCGCGTCCGGGGCAAGGTAGAGCAGCGTGGCCAGCGCCCGTGCCCCGCCGAAACCTGCGCGCGTCGAGAGCAACCAGGCCTGCCCCTCGGGCAGGCGCAGTCGATCGGCCCAGGCCAGTCGGCCGTCGACCTTCACCGTCCAGCTCTCGTTGAAAGCTACGTCGCCCAGCTCCTCGCCCGACGATACCCTTCCCAGGACCAGCATTTCGCCGACCAGGGCGCGGGCGTCACCCTGTACGCAAACGGTTGTCTGTCGTCGCAGCCGACAACCGTCGAACAGTATGGTTCCCTGCGGCATGTACTCCAACCAGCCACCCTCGCCCACCTCCAGGCGGGTGTCGAGACTGCAGTGGCTGCCAGGCAGTGCCCGGTACACTTTCTCAGCCGCCTGCCCCAGCACCAGCGCCCGCGCGCCGGGGCCGAGCTCAACCTTGACCTCGAGGCGGTCGCCACCGACCAGGCCACCCGAAATGTTGGCGACGACGGCCTGCAGCAGGCCGCTCTCGTCGGAGCGCGGGGTGAAGACACGCAAGGGCGCGCGCTGGTAACGCCGGGTGACAACAGTGTCCGAGCGCTTGACGGCCAGCGCCAGCGAGACTTCGCCCTCGGTGGCAGCCGCCGGCAGCGGCGCCGTGCTTCCAGGGGACGCGACTACCGAGGGCGCCGGCTGCGTGTTCGGCGCTGTGACTGCCGTCGTCATACCGTTAGGTGGGCGCGCACCTCGGCCTCGTCCATGTCCTCGCCACGACCCTCAACGACCAGGCGGCCGCCTTCCATCACCGCGTAACTGTCGGCCAGGCGGCGGGCGAAATCGAAGTACTGCTCCACGAGCAGTATGGCCATCTCGCCGCGAGAGGCGAGCATGCGTATGACTTCCTCTATCTGCTTGATAACCGAAGGCTGTATGCCTTCGGTCGGCTCGTCGAGCACGAGCAGCCCGGGCCGGGTAACCAGCGCGCGCGCGATAGCCAACTGTTGCTGCTGCCCACCCGACAGGTCACCACCCCGGCGCGAACGCATTTCGTCAAGCACCGGGAACAGTGACCAGACCTCGTTGGGAACGTGCCTGTCTATCTTGTCCATGCCCGAGTAACCGGTTTGGAGGTTTTCTTCGACGGTCAGGCGCGGAAATATCTCTCGGCCCTGCGGCACCAGAGCCATGCCCGACCGCGCGCGCTGGTATACGGGCATCCTGGTCACGTCTTTACCACGCCAGCTGATGCTGCCGCGTGCCGTCGACTCGAGCCCGAAAATCGCTCTCAGCAGGCTGGTCTTGCCTACCCCGTTGCGCCCGAGCAGGCAGGTGACCTCACCCGGCCGAACGTCGAGTGACACACCGCGCAGGCAATGGCTCGCCCCGTAGAACAGGTGCAGCTCTTTTACGCTCAGCATGGAGCCCGCCTTCCCGTGTTGCGATCAGCGACCAAGATAGACCTCGATTACTTCTTCGTTGGCCTGCACGGTGTCGATGCTGCCCTCGGCCAGCAGGCGACCTTCGTGGAGAACGCTCACCTTGCTCGCCAGCGCGCGGACAAATTCCATGTCGTGCTCCACCACCGCAACCGTACGCTCGCCGGCTATGGCCGTGAGCAGCTCCACGGTACGCTCGCGTTCACCGGTGGTCATGCCGGCCGCAGGCTCGTCGACCAACATCAGCTTCTGATCCTGCACCAGCAGCATGCCGATCTCCAGCCACTGCTTCTGCCCGTGGCTGAGGGTAGCCGCTTCGTCGAAGCGAATGCCGAGCAGGTCGATGGTCTGCAACACTTCTTCTATGCGCTCGCGTTGCTCCGTGCTGAGCACGGCAGCCAGCGTAGCAAACACCGAGCGGTCGTTCCTGAGCGCCAGCTCCAGGTTCTCGAACACGCTGAGAGCCTCGAACACGGTAGGCGCCTGGAATTTGCGGCCTATGCCGAGCTCGGCTATCGCGGCTTCGTCGAGTGGCAGCAGGTTGACCCCCCCGTCAAAAATAACCTCGCCCTTGTCCGGCTTCGTGCGCCCGGTAACCACGTCCATCATCGTGGTCTTGCCCGCTCCGTTGGGCCCGATAATGCAGCGCAGTTCGCCGGGGGCAAGCACCAGGCTCAGGTTGTCGAGCGCCTTGAAGCCGTCAAAACTCACCGTGACCCCGTCAAGGTAGAGCATAGAGCCGGTGGCGACCGGTTTGACCCTTCCCTGGCTTATGCTGCCGTCAGCCATCCTGCGTGTCCCCCTGCTCGTCGGCCACTTCGCTGGTGTCCACGCGAGAGACAGCCCGTCGTTTTTCACGACGGGAGCGCAGGCTGGCCACCACTCCCACCAGGCCGCCGGGCATGGCCAGGGTCACCACCACGAACAACGAGCCCAGAAAAAACAACCACGCGTTGGGCATCAACCCGGTAAGCACGGTCTTGAAACCGTTCACCGCCAGCGCTCCTGCTATCGCACCGTAGAGCGTGCCGCGACCACCCACGGCCACCCAGATGGCTACCTCTATGGAGTTGGCCGGCGAGAACTCGCCGGGGTTGATGATGCCGACCTGCGGCACGTAGAGAGCCCCCGCTAAGCCGGCCATCATGGCCGAGAGCACGAAGAGAAACAGCTTGAAGTTTTCCACCCGGTAGCCGAGAAAACGCAGCCTGCTCTCGGCGTCGCGTATACCGGTGGCCACCCGGCCGAGCTTGGACGACACCACCACGCGGCTCACGAGGTAGCCCCCGGCCAGCGCCAGCAACGAAGCCATGTACAGGCCGGCCCTGGTGGTGGCCAGCTGCAGGTCCATGCCCGCGAGCTCCTTGAAATCGGTCATGCCGTTGTTGCCGCCAAAGCCCATGTCGTTGCGAAAGAATGCGAGCAGCAGCGCGTAAGTCATGGCCTGGGTGATGATCGCAAAGTAAACGCCCGACACCCGCGAACGAAACGCGAACCAGCCGAACACCAGCGCCAGCAGGCCCGGTACAAGCATCATCATCGGCAGGGCGAACCAGAAATGGTCAAAGCCGAGCCAGTACCAGGGCAGCTCTTTCCAGTCGAGAAAAACCATGAAATCAGGTAGCAGCGCGTTGCCGTAGACACCGCGCGTGCCGATCTGCCGCATCAGGTACATGCCCATCGAGTAGCCACCGAGCGCAAAGAAGGCGCCGTGGCCCAGGCTCAGCGCGCCGGCGTAGCCCCACACCAGGTCAAGACTCAGCGCCAGCAGGGCGTAGCAGAGATACTTGCCCAGCAGGGTCACAGTGTAACCCGACAGGTGCAGGACCGAGCCGTCTTCAAAGGCCAGGTTGAGCGCGGGCACAAGGCAGGCCAACGCCAACAGGCCGCCAAAGCGGGCCCAGCCGCGCCGATCCATAACCGATACCAACCTGTTCGCCTGCCAGTTCATCGTGTCGTTGCGTGGCTCGCCATCGCTCAGTCTTCGGCCGCCCGGCCGCTCATGGCGAACAGTCCGCGCGGGCGTCGCTGTATAAAGATGATGATGAACACCAGCACCAGGATCTTACCCAGCACCGCTCCTGCCACCGGTTCGAGAAACTTGTTGATCACGCCCAGGCTCATCGCCCCGGTCAGTGTTCCCCACAGGCTTCCCACCCCGCCGAAGACCACTACCATGAAGGAATCAATGATGTAGGACTGGCCCAGGTTGGGGCTCACGTTACCAATCTGGCTCAAGGCGACGCCGGCCACACCCGCGATGGCCGAGCCCAGGCCGAAAGTGAGATAATCCACGCGACCGGTTTTGATGCCCATGGCCGAAGCCATCTCGCGGTTCTGCGTCACAGCTCTCATCTGCAGGCCCAGGGCCGTGTAGCGCAGCAGCAGGCCGAGCGCGGCCAGCACCGCCAGCGCAAAGGCGATCACGACCAGCCGGTTCCAGGTCAGCGTTACCACGCCAGCCAGTTCAAAACCGCCGGTCATCCAGAAAGGATTTTCGACGGCGCGGTTGGGCGCCCCGAACACCGTGCGCACCGCCTGCTGCAGGACCAGGCTCACACCCCAGGTTGCCAGCAGGGTTTCGAGCGGGCGGCCGTAAAGAAATCGTATGATCCCGCGCTCCAGCGCTATACCCACCAGGCCGGTCACGAGAAAAGCCACAGGTACCGCCACCGGCAGGTAGAGATAAAAGAGGTCGGCGGGAAGGTAGTCGCGAAACAGCTCCTGGACCACGAAGGTGCTGTAGGCACCCAGCATGATCATCTCGCCGTGGGCCATGTTGATGACCCCCATCACGCCGAAGGTGATAGCCAGCCCCACCGCGGCGATGAGCAGCACCGAGCCCAGGCTCAGACCCTGGTAGAGCTTGCCCACATTCTCAAGCATGCGCATCCGGGCCTCCATGTCGGCCATGATGCCTGACGCCACCCCACGCACACGCGGGTCGGGTTCGTAGAACTCGCCGTCGGCGTCGGTTTCGGTCAGGCGAGAAACCATGGCGCGCACCTCGGAGCCAGTGGATTCCGACAACGTCTCGAGGCCGGCCAGTCTCGTGGCAGCGTCAGTGCTCAGCAGGCGCGAAGTCGCCAGCGCTATCTCCATGGCGGCCTTGAGATCGGCATCGGCTTCATTGGCCAGCGCCTGAGCCAGCGAATCGGCCATCTCACTGGAAGGATAACCGGTAGCCGCCTCCACCGCTGCACGACGACGTTCGAGGTCCTCGCTGAACAGGTCCATGCGGCTCAGAACCGCACGGATTGCGCCACGCAGCGAGTTGTTGACCGAGATCTTGCGTATGTCGCGCGAGCCGGCCTCGCCCAGGGACTCACCCGTGCTGGGATCGCTGAGCAGGTAGGCGCTGCCCTCGCGACGGGCGTCGACCAGCCGATCGTCCGACAAGCGTCGGTACAGCCGGCTCTCGAGCATGGAGCCCAACACTCCCGAGGCTCGCGGATCGTCCATGGCACCAAGGGTCTTTATGGCCTCCATACGATCGCTGTAGCTCGACGAAGCCAGGCCAGCGGCCGCGGCGTCAAAAGACACGGCTTCGGAAGGAGCAGCCTGCAAGGGTGCCGCCACTGCCAGCAACAGCAGGAGGGCAGAAGCTGGGCGCGAGAAGTAGTTGTAGAAGTGTCTCATCCTCCCAGCTCGCCCGGTGATTTCCTGAACGCCGGTCAATGCACCGGCCTGGAATGTCACCCGGGGAGACGGCGCTTGCCGCCTCCCCGGGCTTTGTTTCTGCAGCCCCCCCCCACGGGGGAGGCATAGTTGAATCGAGCTTCTAGTTGAACTTGGGCTTCGCGCAGTTGCCGCAGACCCAGGGATACGACCAGTCGGCAGTAAGCTTAGCGCTTTCAGGAATGAAAGGGCTCCAGGCGTCGGCCTTGATCGTCTCGTCGGTCTGCCACACGATGTCGAACTGCCCGTCGGAAGTGATCTCGCCTATCATCACCGGCTTGGACAAGTGGTGGTTGGTGTTCATCACCACGTCGTAGCCGCTGAGCGAACGTACTTCCTGCCCGTACATGGCCTGCCTGACCGCGTCGACATCGGTCGAGCCAGCCTGGCGAACCGCCTGCGCCCACATCTTGAAGCCTATGTAGTGGGCCTCCATGGGGTCGTTAGTCACGCGCTTGTCGTTCTTGATGAACTTCTGCCAACTCTTGATGAAAGACTCGTTCTCGGCAGAATCCACCGACATGAAGTAGTTCCACGAGGCCAGGTGTCCCACGAGGTTGCTCGTGTCTATGCCCGACAGCTCCTCTTCGCCCACCGAGAAGGCAATGACCGGAATGTCCTCGGCCGAGATGCCCTGGTTGGCCAGCTCCTTGTAGAAGGGAACGTTGGCGTCACCGTTGATGGTGGACACCACCGCGGTGCGCTTGCCCTCGTTGGCAAACTTTTTCACGCGGCTGACGATGGTCTGCCAGTCCGAGTGACCAAACGGCGTGTACTCTTCCAAGATGTCGGACTCCTTGACGCCCTTCTTGCGCAGGAACGCACGCAGGATCTTGTTGGTGGTGCGGGGGTACACGTAGTCGGTCCCCAGCAGTACCCAACGCTCGGCCTCGCCGCCTTCTTCGCCCATCAGGTATTCCACCGCGGGGATGGCCTGCTGGTTGGGCGCCGCGCCGGTGTAGAACACGTTGCGCGAAGACTCTTCGCCCTCGTACTGCACGGGGTAGAACAGCAGCCCGTTGAGCTCTTCGAAAACCGGCAGCACCGACTTGCGGCTCACCGATGTCCAACAGCCGAATACAACGTCGACCTTTTTCTGCTCGACCAGCTCCCTGGCCTTCTCTGCAAACAGCGGCCAGTCCGATGCCGGGTCAACGACCACGGCCTCCACTTCGCGACCCAGCAAGCCGCCGTTGCGGTTGAGGTCATCGATCATCATAAGGACCGTGTCCTTGAGCGTCACTTCGCTTATCGCCATCGTTCCCGACAGCGAGTGCAGCACGCCTACCTTTATCGTGTCTTTCTTTGCCTGGGCTGAACCCGCGGCCACGCCCACGCATATCAAAGCGCCCGCGGCCAGCAGCGCCACCTTCTTGTAGCTGAACATATTTAGTATTCCTCCTTTTATCATTTCAAGTTAAGTCCCGGTCATCGCGGGCCTCGGACGAAAGCCCGTCCAGCCCGGCTGTCACACATCTCCCCTCCCCCTGCAGAGCAATAAAGGGGCCAACGGCAGGCCTGCTTTCTGGCTGTTATACGGGCCCGCAGCGGCCCGGGCTGCTGGTAACTGCTGCATGCAACAGCAGCCGACTGCCCGTTCAACAGGCAATCAGTGCCCCGTTGGCCTCCAGGTGGCCGGCAAAAGACAGCCCGCGGGTGTCGGCGGGCAGGCCGAGAGCGGTATCAAAATTGCACTGCACACGAGTTACCACTACACGCGAGTTATCAGAAAGCACGCCGGGAGACCGGCCACAAAAAAAGGGAGGAAACTCAACAGTGAACGTATACAGAAAATCAGCCGGTACCGGCCTCGCCGTGGCCCTGCTGTTCGGGCTTTCGGTCGTGGCCGCCCAGGCCGGGATCAGCCAGGACGTAGGCGACGGATCCTACAGCCTCGGGGTGGGATTGAGGGCCAGCTACAACAGCGTGGAAGACGGCGCGCCCAGTGGCGCCGATCGCTCAAACGACTTCAACCTGGAGACCCTGCGCCTGTACGGCTCGGGATCGTTGAACGACTACATCAGCTTCGAGGGCAACGTGGACGCCACCGAAGACGACGTGAAGCTGCTCGACGCGGTGGTGAAGGTAAAGCTCAACGATCTGTTTGAAGTCTGGGGTGGGCGTTTCCTGCCCCCGTCGGATCGCAGCAACCTGAGCGGCCCGTATTTCCTCAATGCCTGGACCTTCCCCATCGCCCAGAAGTACCCTGCTATTTTTGCCGGGCGCGACAACGGCGTAGCGGTGTGGGGACAGACCGGCGGCGGTGCCTTCAAGTACCAGGTGGGTGCCTTCGAGGGTTCGCAGGGTGTCAACAACGACGAAGACAACCCTCTGTTTGCCGGCCGTCTCACCTTGAACCTGTGGGATCCCGAGCCGGGCTACTACAACTCGAGTACCTACTACGGGTCGAAGGACGTACTCGCGATTGGCCTCGTAGCCATGAGCCAGTCCGACGGCGCGGGTGACGGCATCTCGGGCGGAACGGGTGACTTCAACGGCTGGAACATCGACGTCCTGGCCGAGAAGAACCTCGAGATGGGCGTAGCCACGCTGGAAGGCGCTTTCTACGACTACGACTCTGACGGTGCCACCGGTGGCACGGCCGAGGGTGACGGTTTCTTCGTGCTCGCGAGCTGGCTCTGCCCGGAAACGAGCAGCATAGGCCCGCTTGAGGGCAAGTGGCAGCCGATGTTCCGTTGGCAGGAGTACGAGAACGAGGCCGACACAGACGCGACCGAGCTATGGGAGCTCGGGGTCAACTACATCATGGACGGCCACAACAGCCGGGTGTCGTTGGTGTTCGGTGAAGAGGATCCTGCAGGCAGCGGCGACAGCTTCAACAGTGTGCGCCTGGGCATGCAGATCCAGATCTAAGCTCCAGGCTCTGAACTCTGAGGGGATTCCCCGATAGGAGTGGGGGAGGCGCGGCCACACCGCAGCGCCTCCCCCTTTTTGTTCCTACCACTGGGTCAGGGCGCCGTCGTCTATCCAGTCCTGTATGACCTGCTGGTCAGGTGCTGACATGGCCGGCAGCGCAAAGGGCATCTGAAAACCGAAGCCGGGCAACGCCGACGAGATCTTCTCGTAGAGATAGCTGTTGAGCGAATCGCCCGGCACCACCAGGGTGGATACGACCTGCGTGGAAGCTACCCCGACAAGCGCCGATCCCGCACCACCGGCAGAAAGGTCGAGGCCCTGGAAGGCCGTGAAGGAATCGTGGCAGCCCGATGTGGCGCAGTTCGTATCCATTATGGCCTGCACGGCGTCGGGCAAGCGCGGGCCGCAGTCCATCGAGCAGTTGGTGAGATTCTCTCCACCGGCGGCGTCACATGTGCCGTCACCACAGTCGGTGACGGCGGTTATCCAGTCACCGATCGTGGTTATGTCGGAAGCTGACAGGGCCGCTAATGGTGGCATGGGCAGGCCTAAGGGCGGCGGGTTCTGGGTAATCTTGGTGTACAGCCAGCTGTTCACGAGATCCCCCGGTTCGATCCGGTCAGTGGCAAGCTGTTCTGTGGAGGCTACGTTTACGGTTTGCGCACCCGAGACGCCCGCCGACAGCACGAGCCCCCCCCCGGGGAGGGAACTGGCCGAGTTGTGGCAACCGAGCGTGGCACAGCTGTCCGTGAAAATGTCCTGCACTTCTTCGTTTACCTGGCTGCAGTCGACCGGGCAGGTAATGGCGCCCTCGTCGGCGTCGTCACACGTGCCATCGGTACCGCAGGATCCGGTTATGGTGTGCGCAGAGACGACCGACCCATCCTGGTAGAGCGCCCCCATGCAAGCCTGGGCCAGGGCCACAGAGCTGGCCGCGCCCGCGCAAGCATCGAGGGATAACAGGGTGGCGTCGCTACACTTCTTGCTCACACCATCAGCCATCTTGCCGGCGGCCTTGGTGATCTTGCCCTTGGAGTCGGCCTGGGCGAGGTCGCTGCAGTCGGCCGAAGACTTTCCCTTATCCACCGACTCGTAGCACTTCGCGATCGTCTTGAGTACGGTTTTTGCCATCTTACCACCGCCCTTGGACATGGTGTTGAGACAACCCTGCTGGTCCTTGGACAGGCTCGCGCCAGCGCTACCGAAGGTGGCCGCGGTCATGGCCTCGGCCTCGGTCCTGGCAAGACAGACCTGGCAGGAAGCGAGATCCGAAAAACTCGCTATGGCGCCTACCGAATCGCAGGGCCAGGGGCAGGACGACAGGGCACCGGTCTCGCCCAGGGTGGTGACGCACTTACCGCCGATGTCGGCCAACGCTTTACCCTCGGCTCCAGAAATCTTGCCCTTCAAGTCACCAGTGGCGACGCTCGCACAATCAGAGGCCACGGCGGGTATGCCCTTGCCCATGGCACCCTTGTAGCACTTGCCCAGCTCCTTGAGAGCGGTGGTCATGTACTTGCCCGCGCTCTTGTTGATAGTCTTGCGGCACTTCTGCGCGTCCTTCGACGGCGAAAAGACATGCGCAGGCAGCGTGGTGGGTACGAGAAACGCCGCCACGGTAAAAACCGCGACGAGCCTTTGAGCTGACGTCATGTTGGGAATTCCTCCTGTTTAGCGAGCCGGCTGACAGATGACAGGCGGTCAGTAATAAATATGTCACCACCCGCAACGTTGCGTCAAGGCATAAATAACCGCCCCCCCCCCGATCGGGGGGGCAGGCCTGTGGCAAACTTAGCGCCAGGCAGGCGCTGTTACTGACGAGTCTCGATCAGCTGGCGATGGGCCGTATTACCGACCGTTTGCCCTCGTTGATCTGCTTGAGTTCGGCGATGCCTTCCTCGGCAATTGCCTGGCCGATGTTCCACTCGCCCTCGCCGGCGATCTCGTCCATGTCGACCCACAGGCTGTAGAACGGAATAGTGCGCTCAGTGATCAAGCCGCCGGTGTATAGCGTCTTGATCAGCGTACGAAAGATATTGCTACTATCACGCATGAAGCTGCGCCTGGTGTCGTCGGTTATGGCCTCCGACATGGCCGCAACCGCAAAATCGGGGTCTATGCCGCAGCGCTCGTACAGGCCGCGTCGCTGGTCGGCGCCCACGAGGTTGAAGAGCAGGTCCTCGAACATGTTGCGACTGTAGTCCTCGAGCTCGTTGCGTATCTCTTCACCCACCCCGGGCACGTTGAGGCGAGCCCAGATCTGCCCGAAGCGGTGGTGAAAGGCTTCATCGGTCATCACCAGCTGGGCCAGTCGACGGAGCACCGGGTCGTTGGCCTCCTGGTACAGGCCGGCAAAAATACCCATGGCTATGCCCTCGATGACCATCTGCATGCCAATGAGCTTCTCGTAGATAATGTTGCTGCCAACGATCTGGTTGAGCACGCGATCCAGTGTCTCGGTGGGCGGCGTGACCTCGCCGAAGCGCGAGTGGAGATAACGCGCAAAGCCCTGCACGTGGCGGGCCTCTTCGCGGGCCTGGTTAGTGGCGTACTCCGCCGCCCCGGCATCGAGCAACATGTCGGCAAGGCCGGTCGAGATACTGAGCGCGCCCTGCTCGCCGTGAAGCACGCCGCTTATGCGCATGAGCGTGGTCTGGTTGGCAAAATTGATCTGCTGGCCCTCGTCCAGCGTGTCCCATATGGCCGAGTGACGTTCGGGGATCTGGCTTATGGGGATAAGTGGCAGGTCGGTGGGAGCAGCTATATCAAAATCTATGTAGTCGCGGTCGTCGGGGTTCCAGAAGTGCTCGTGGGTGCGCGCGATCAGTGGCTCGAATTCAGGCGCGCGGTCGAGATAACGATCCGAGTTGAGCATGGCCGCGAAATCATCGCGGGCCACGGCATTGAACGCCGGGTTGATGTTGGTATGCCGGTTACGTTCCCGGTCTTTGTCTGACATGGCCATCGGCAGATTGTGCCAGACACGCCGACCGTTGACCAGTTGACCCGCCCCCCGTCTGCGCCGGGCGATGTGCAAACGGGGAAACAGCTCAACCTAGAGCAACCAGGTCAGGCCAACTCTCAACCTGTAGTCAGGCACCAGCGAAAGCCCCGAATTGTTGAGCACAGCGGGCAAATCGAGCGCAAGATGCCCCACCAGCGAAGTACGCCAGGAATACAGAATTCGCGGGCCCAGGTAGAGGGCCGTCAAAGCCGATCCCGACACCTTCTCGCCGGCCTGGGTATCCTGCCCCTTGCTCTGCATGGTCGCCATCAACTGCATAGCCACTCGGTGCTCGGTGGGACCGTGGGTAAAGAACACGCCCGGCCCGCCCGCAATCGTCAGGTCGTCGGCGTGCTGGTAGTCATGATCACCCTCCGTGCGTAAAGCGTAATCAAGGACCAACGAGGCGAACGCGCGGCCACGACTCGCAAACAGGTCCATGCCTGCCAGGTAGTCAACCGACCCTGTGCCAAGCGCGAGGTCGTGCCCGTGAAGCCCTCCCTCGTGGTCGCCCTCCCGGGAGACCGATCGCTCTTCATGTCCTATCTCCGGGTCGTGATGCTCCTCAGCCAGGAGATCGCTGTTGCCGGTGGGCAACTTGATGCCTCCTCTCAAGCTGGCACGCAGCACGGACTGGTTCTCGCCTATGCGATCCAGCGCTACCCAGCGCCCGGTCAGCGCAATGTCGCCCAGGCCGTCCTCGCGGCCGGTGGTCGCGCTCGGCTCATCTGCCTGGCGAAAGCGCCGATCTATCCACGGAACACTGGCCTGCACGCCCCAGCTGGGGTTGAAGTTGTAGCCGATGAGCAACTGGGTGACCGAGCTGCGTAGCATTTCTCCCTCGTCGTTATCGACCTCCTCCCCAGCCTCCTGCAAACTCTTGAAGCTGCTGAACTGGGTGGCCAGTCCTACTCGCGGGCCGGGCCGAGCCTGCTCCATGGCAACGGTGGTGTACACCGAGCACAGGTCACAGGCGTATGCTCCCGCCGCCGTGGTAAGACCAGCCGCGGTCACCGCCAACACGGTCAAAAGCCCTCTCTTCAAAATACGATTCATTCCGCTCTCCCTATCTATTCACTGCACGCGTGGCTCGCGCTATCACTCGTGAAAAACTCACGCCGGTTGCGGGGCAACGAATCGCTGCCCCGCACTGGTGCGCCATGTTAATTCCGATCTCCCATGTAAGGCGAAGCGCCAGGTGGCGCGGCCGTTAGGAGTCCAGTCGTGGAGGTGGGTAATCGGGCGACAGGGCCAGTCCCTGGGCCAGCCCGGCAAGCAAGGCCGCGACTTGGCGACTCGCAGGCAGCCCCAGCCCTTCGCCCTGTTGCCCTGGCAGGGCCGGCTCGGCGGCGGCAACCGCCGGGATTACAGGGGTGGGACAACCCGCCCCACCGGGATTGCGAATGCCCTCGCAGCAGCAAGCCCGCTCGGCAGAACCCGCGCGAGCCTTCTTCTTGACGTGGCAGGGCATGCGCCCCGGCCCCGTGGCGCAGCTCGCGCGCACGGCCGCCGCGGCCTGGGCCACCAGCGTGGTGCCGGGCACCGCCGGCAGCAGCAAAATCGCGGTGGCGGTAACCAGAAAGCTACGTTGCCTAAAAGCGTTCACCCTGCGCACAAGTTTAGTCAAAAACATGAGGGACAACAAGGATAAGAAAGTACCCACTGCGCTCGCCGCCGGGTAACCAAGACGAACAAAAGAGGTCTATCCGTTGGCCCCGCGCCGCATTTTGCTTTATCTGTCAGGTACCCCGGTATGCGACCCCGCGAAATGCACAGCAGAAGCGGGCGCTCACATGGGGGTGGGCGAGCAGGTGACCGAAAAGCTGGAACTAATGCTGCTGCTTAAGTCTCCCGGGCGGGCAGGCAACGGTGACAGCGAGGCTATAGGCCGTCGGCTCGCGCCGCTGCTGCAGGGATCGCCGGGCAGCAGCGACCAGAGAGTACTCGTGGCCACGAGCGACCAAACCCCCACGCCCGAACTCTTCGACGCCCTGGTCTCGGTGGGCGTAGAAGACGAGCACCAGGCGCGCAACCTCGCGCAGGCCACCAGGGCAGAGCTGGGCGACGACCCGGACGGCGCCACCGACCTGCACGCGCTGCTCGTCCGAAGCAGATGGCCGAAACCACGCACGCCGCGTCCTGCTAACGGCAGCCGGGCAGGCGCGGGAGTGGTGATGGTGTCGGCCATGCACCGTATCGCCGAACCTAACCACGAACAGTTTGACCAGCACTGGCGCGACCGCCACGCACCGCTCGCGCTCGAACACCACCCCGGCATGGCAGCCTACCAGCAGAACGTCGTCGAGGGAGTGCTCACGGCAAAGACGCCATCCTGGGATGGCGTAGCCGTGCTGTACTTCGACAGCCCTGATGATCTCGCCAACAGATTGTACAACGACGAAGAAAGCCAGCAGATAATCATGGACGACGTCGCGCGCTTCGTGGACCTCAAGCACAGCACGACGGTAATCATGACCGAGGCATACTCGGTTTCTACCCAGCCCATCAAATCACGGAGGAAAGTATGAGAAGGAATCTATTAGCAGCCCTGCTGGCCTTTATATGCACGGTTGGTGCCACGCCAGGCCATGCAGTTGAGTCGAACCCTGTAGCTGAGCTTCAACCGAGCAACTTCGCTCACCAGCTTGGAGGCTACTACGGCGTAGCCGAAAAGATCACAGACGAAATTATTCTCCGCAGATTAACGCCGGAATACTACAATTTTCCCCAAAAGATTGACGATTCGATCAAGAACCAGAAAGAAGAGGTCTACCTGCTGGCGCGTGCTGACAGCGCGACCGCGTTTGGGCGTAGCAAGGGCATGGAGCTACGGTTAATAAACGGTACGGAAAACCAGCAGAGTTTCCCCTCGTCCGACCATAGATTGTTTATAGTCCAGGAAGCCATCGACGAGACCGGGGAATGGAAACCGGTTGAGTATTTCCCGACAAGCTGGTGTGGCAACAGCTATCGCCACGTCCTTCTTGATCCAGGAGAGCACTGGCTGTTTCCAACCCCGAAATACGAAGGAACTTTCTCGACCACCCTTCGTTTTTCAATGTCGATCGACGGTAACAAGGTTCTCCATTCAAACGAATTCAAGGGATCCGTCAATCCAGTGCAATTCAAAAAAAACGAGGATACGCCGCTCTGGAGATGAGCCGACCTGTTTCAATGCCGACGGGATGCTGCGGTTAAAACCATCACCGCCCGCGGCTACTGCTTGCAACTGAGCTTCGTGGCCGAGCCGTTGTAGCGACAGTCGGCGAGCACGAAAGCGCTCTCGGTGCACAGGCCGGCGGCCGCTGCGGCGGCATCGCCGAGCACCACGGTAAGCAGCGGCGGTTCATCGCCCTGCTCGAGCGGGTAAGCGCCGTCGCGGGCCTTTACGATCAGCTTGGTTGCGCCGGGGGTTTTTTTCGATCGATCCACAAGCATGACCTTGTTTATACCGCCCACTGCGCTGCCGGTCTTGTCGGCGTACTTCCACTTCGTGCCCGCGCCGTTCACCCGCCAGCCCCGCGTACCCGTACCCAGGTACGAACCGGATGGCAGTGCGACCTCAGCCAACGAGCTGCCCCCCTCGGTCTGCACGGTCAGCAGCAGGCCGTCGCTTCCAAGATTGATGTCCGAAAAGTTCACGCCCGCAGGCAGAACCAGCTCTCCCTTCACCAGCAACCCCTCGTTGCCCGAACTCCCGTCACCCAGCCCTGACAGTTTAAGACGCGGACGGCCACCGAGATCACGCGAACCGTCGGAATTGGTACAGCTGGAATCCGCCTCGCAGCTGCACTCGCCCGCCTCGCCGGCGGCTATACACAAACCCGGGCAAGCCGCGTCATCGCTACCATCACACTGCTCGCTACCCTCGATGAGCCCGTTGCCACAGATCGAGTTCGAGCAGGCCGAGGTATCGAACAGGCAGTCACCGCCGCAGGCCAAGGTCCCGGCCAGGTATCCCAGGCCCACGCAGTCCTGCCCTGCCAGGTTCGCGCCGTCGCACTCCTCGCCGGAATCGATTGCACCGTTGCCACAGTTGTCGGCCACCAGGGCAATGCTGATCTCGGCCGGCACTGCGCCCACCGCCACCGCCTGCTGCTGGGTGGCATAGCCGGCCGCCGAGGCCTGCACGGTGTAAGTTGCGTTGGCGGGCAGCATGTAAGTCCAGCGGCCAAAGGGTAGAAAGGTGTTGCGCTCAAGCTCACCCGTATCGAAGACGTAATCCGTCAGCGTGACCGTGGCCTCCATGGGCAGGCCGGTTGCCGAGTCGGTGGTGTGTACGTCCAGGCGCGCACCGTCCAGGCGACTGTACAGGTACTGCCAGCCGGCGCGGTTGCGGGACACTATCGCTGGCACATCGGCAAAATTCGGCTCGAAGGAGGTTCCCACCTCCACCAGCATGGCGTAGGTGCCATGGTAGGCGTAGTACCAGCTGGTGTCGTCACCGCTTATGGGCCCACCCGAGGCCGGCGAGTAGACGTCGAAGCGCGGCGTCGAGTCCACGGCGTCGATGGCGTCGGCCATGCCGTGCATCATCTCGTGGATGACGTCGTGCTCGGGCATGATCTCGTTGGCCGCGCCGTTGCTGCAGGCGTAGGGGTAGTCGATGAACTGGCCGTAAGCGTGCCAGCTTATGGCCGTCGTAAAGTGCCACTGGTCGCTGAGAGCAGCCATGGCCGAGCTCTCCAGTTCGGACGAAGCCGACGGCCCGCGGTAGGTTTCCTGCGAACACGACGCGCCGCTGCCGCAACCCGCCGGCCCCCACAGGTATGAGTAGTTGCGGTTGAGGTCCACGCCCGTACACGAGCCACCGTAGGTCTGGCGGTTCTTGCGCCACAGCGAATCCACGTCAAACACGTGCTGGGTGCCGTCGGGGTTTACCACCGGCACGACCACGGTCTTGTAGTCGTTGACCCAGGCGGTAATCGTAGCGTCCACTCCGTAGCCGGCCGTCAAGGTGTCGACCACGTCCATGGCCACGTGAGGAGTGGCAACCTCGCGCGAGTGGTGCTGGCTGTTGAACAACAACGACGGCTCGTCCTCGTCTGTCCCCGGGTTGTCGGAAATCTCAAGGCCGTAGATGTCGCGTCCCTCCCAGCTCGTACCCACCACGAACAGCCGGGTGATGGACGGGTAGTTGGCGGCCGCCTGCGTGAGCAGCGCCTGTATCTCCGAGGGATCGTAGTACTGCGACTGCGTGCGACCCGGCTCAAGCGGCGCGTCGTCAAACGAACGCAGCACCACGAAGCCGGCCTCAACCAGCTCTGCCAACGCGCGCGCGTCGGGCACATCAACCACGGCGCTGCCGGTGTCGGCGTCGTAGCCACAGCGGCCCGCGTGCATGCCGTGATCGGTAAGCCAGGCGAACCACGCGCGTCGTTCGGCAGCCGAGTGCTGTTGTCCTGCGGTGGGTAGCGCGAGCTCCAGGGTCCACGGTTGGGCCGGGGCGGGAGTTGGAAAGACTGCGACCCCGCCCAGGAACAGGGACAACAGCAGGGCCAGAATTATAAGCCGTCTCATGAGGGGGGCGCCCCGGTCAGCGCAACTTCAACAATAGGAAACCGGCAGCGGGTTCGTCAAGGTGAATCGCCCTTTTTCGCCGCGAAAAGAGCTATTTTGAGCCCGAAGTGTTGGCCGCAGCACCCAGGAAGGCCGGTTTTTCGCCCCCACCGTGCACGAGCAGACCGGCGCCGCTTATGTAGGCCGCCATCGGCGAGGCCAGGAACACACAGGCATCGCCTAGATCCGAGGGGTCGGCCAGGCGCCCAAGCGGCACCGTGGCTGCGACCGAGGCTATGCCCTTTTCATCGCCGTAGTGCAGGTGCGCCTGCTCGGTGCGCACCATGCCGCCGATTACTGCGTTGACCCGCACACGGGGGGCCCACTCAACGGCCAGCGATTCGGTCAGGCTCAACAGCCCAGCCTTGGCTGCCCCGTAAGCCGCCGTGCCCGGCGAAGGCCTGAGCGCGCTCACGCTGGAAATATTTATGATCGCACCGCCGCCGTCCTGTTGCTGCATCACGGCGTTGGCCTGCTGCGCGCAGTTGAGCGCCGCCAACAGGTTAAGGCGCACTATCGACTCGGAGAACCTCGGCGAGGCGGTCGCCGCCTCGGTGGCCGGGGCGCCGCCGGCGTTGTTGACGAGCACGTCCAGTCGGCCGTGGCTGTCTACCGCAGCCTCGATGACAGCCGCGCTGGCGTCGGGGTCACGGACATCGGCCTCAACAAACATGGCCTCGCGACCGTCGACCGACGGCAAGACATCGGGCCGGCTGCGACCGCAGATGATGAGCTCAGAGCCCGCCGCGAGAAAGCACTCGCTGATGCCCCGGCCCACACCCTTACCGCCACCGGTTACGACGACGACCTTGCCACTGAAGTCGAGTTTATCTGCCATCGTCAAGCCTCCAAGCCTGCCCTGTCCGCACATCCTATACCCAACAGGCTGGCTATGCGCTCGCGGTGCCAATCGGGGGCACCCAGCATTGTGCCCCCAGCGCGTGCGCGCTTGAAGTAGAGGTGACAATCGTATTCCCAGGAAAAGCCCACCCCGCCATGTACCTGTATCGATTCGGCGGCCGCCGAGAAAAAAGACTCGCTGCAGTAACACAGCGCCAGCGAAGCCGATCGCGGCAAGGTGGGATCTTCTACCGACGCGGCCCAGGCAGCATAGTAAGCAGCCGAGCGCGCGCTCTCGACCTTGACCATCAAGTCGGCCAGCTTGTGCTTGATGGCCTGGAAACCGCCTATCGGCCGGCCGAACTGGCGGCGTTCTTTTGCGTAGGCCACAGCGGCGTCGAGCACGCGCGTTGCGCCACCGAGCTGCTCGGCCGCAAGTGCGACCGAGGCGAGGTCCAGCGTGCCTTCGAGCTCGGCCCAGCCACCGACCATGCGCGCCTCGGCCTCCAGCCGCACGCCCTTGAGCTCAACGCGGGCCAGGCGGCGGGTATGATCCATGCCCGGTGTCTGGACGCAGGCCAGGCCATCAGTGCCGGCCTCGATAAGAAAAAGCGCTATGTCATCCGGGGAGCTGCCGCCGGCTTCGCGCGCGGCGACCACCAGGAGGTCAGCCGTGGCTCCATCAACGACGAAAGATTTAACGCCGTCAAGGCGCCAGCCGTCTCCGTCGGTAGTAGCAGTCGCTTGTATTCCACCAGCCTCGCGTGAGCCGTCGTTCTCGGCAAAGGCCAACGCCGCGCTTATTTTGCCCGCGGCTATGCGCGGCAGCCACTGTTGCTTCTGCTCTTCGCTGCCGGCCAGCAACAAGGCGTTGGCGGCCAGGCAGACCGTCGAAAAAAACGGTGCGCACAACAACGCCGCGCCCATCTCCTCCATGAGCACCGACAACTCGACCGCACCCAGACCGTAACCTCCGTACTGTTCGGGCAATGCCACGGCCGTCCAGCCCATCTCGCCCGCTACGCGCTGCCACACGCCCTGGTCCCAACCGCGCTCGCCCTGCATGGCCTCACGAACCTGCTCGGATGAGGACTGGTCGGCAAGAAATTCGCGCGCGCTGCGGCGCAGTTCCTGCTGCTCGGCTGTCAGTGAAAAATCCAGTTGCCCTTCCCCCGCTTGTCCTTCAGTCAGGTACCGTAGACCTTCTGCGGAAGCTCGCTCTGCCCTAACAGCCCCGCCACGGCCTCGCCCAGGTCCGAGGGTTCCCAGCGTTGTCCGCAGTCGATCTCAACACCCGTGCGCCAGCCATCGCACAGGCTCACGCGACCGCCGTCCACCTCGAACACTCGGCCCGTCACCTCGCGCGACGCCGGGCTCGCCAACCACGCCACCAGCGGCGACACGTTGGCCGGATCCATGGCATCAAATCCTTCGTCGGGGGCTTTCATCATGTCGGCGAAGGCTCCCTCGGTCATGCGCGTGCGCGCCGATGGCGCGATCGCGTTGGCCGTGATGCCATAACGACCCAGTTCAGCCGCCTGCACCAAGGTCATAGAAGCTATGGCTCCCTTGGCAGCCGAGTACACCGACTGCGCGATGCTACCCTGCAGGCCCGCGCCCGAGCTGGTGTTCACGATGCGTGCGTCGACTTCTTCGCCGGCCTTGGCACGGTCACGCCAGTGGGCCGCCGCGTGGCGCGCCACGCAGAAGTGGCCGCGCAAGTGCACGCGCAGCACCGCGTCGAACTCCTCTACCGTGGCGTTGGCAAACATGCGGTCGCGGACGATGCCCGCGTTGTTGACCACCACGTCCAGACGACCGAAACTCTCGAGGGCGGTGGCAAGCAGCGAGCCTGCCCCGTCCCAGTCGGCCACGTCGCCGGCGTTGGCCACCGCCTGGCCACCCGCAGCGCGGATCATCTCTACGACTTCGCCGGCCGGGCCGGTAGACCCGCCACTGCCGTCGAGTTCGGCTCCTATGTCGTTCACGACCACGGCCGCGCCCTGGCGACCCAGCTCAAGCGCATGCTCACGGCCCAGGCCACGGCCCGCGCCGGTGACAACGGCCACCCTTCCTTCGCAGATACCCATCTCGTCGTCTTCTCCCCGTCCAGCTGTCCCGTTACACGCGTTCAATTATGGTCACGTTGGCCTGGCCGCCGCCCTCGCACATGGTCTGCAGACCGTAGCGGCCGCCGGTGCGCTCGAGCTCGTGAAGCAGCGTGGTCATCAGCCGCGCCCCGGTGGCACCCAGCGGGTGACCCAGCGAAATGGCACCACCGTTGACGTTAACCTTGTCCATGTCGGCCTCGAGCTCCTTGGCCCAGGCCATCACCACCGGCGCGAAGGCCTCGTTGATTTCTACGAGGTCAATATCGTCCAGAGTCATGCCGGTTTTCTCCAGTGCCCAGCGCGTGGCGGGCATGGGAGCGGTGAGCATCCAAACCGGGTCTGCACCGCGCACGCTCAAGTGATGAATGCGCGCCCTCGGTTTGAGCCCGTGTTCCTTCACGGCGTCTTCACTGGCTATGAGCAACGCGGAGCTGGCGTCGGATATCTGGCTGGCCACCGCTGCCGTGACCCGCCCGCCCTCGCTCAGCGTCTTCAGAGTCGCCATTTTTTCCAGCGAGGTATCTCGGCGCGGTCCCTCGTCGGCGGTGACGCCTTCGAGCGGCACGATCTCGCGATCAAAACGCCCCTCGTCCTGGGCCTTTATGGCGCGCTGGTGGCTCTGGTAGGCAAACTCCTCCATTTCCTCGCGCGAGCATTCCCACTTTTCGGCGATCATCTCTGCCGAACGAAACTGTGACACTTCCTGGGTTCCGTAGCGCTCCACCCAGCCCTTCGACTGCGAAAAAGGATCCTCGTGACCATATTCCTGGCCGGCAAGCATCGACGAGGAAATCGGGATCTGGCTCATGTTCTGCACGCCACCGGCGACCACGAGGTCGCTCGTGCCGCTCATCACCGCCTGGGCCGCAAAGTGCACCGCCTGCTGGGCGCTGCCACACTGGCGATCGACGGTCGTGCCCGGCACCTCGTCGGGCAGGCCGGCTGCCAGCCAACAGGTACGCGCAATGTCACCGGCCTGTGGACCGATGGTGTCAACGCAACCGAAAACCACGTCTTCGATGGCGGCGGGATCAACGTCGTTGCGATCCATCAACGCGCGCAGGCTGTGCGCACCCAGGTCAGCAGGGTGCACCTGGCTCAAGCCGCCACGGCGCCGGCCGACGGGCGTTCTCAGTGCGTCTACTATGTATGCTTCGGACATGTGGTCTCTCCTCTTCTACCCCTCGGGGGTTTCAAGCCTTCAATGTTTCCCGCCCGCGGTGCCCAGTAAAGCGGGCTAGGCAACGTCGTCTTCCAATAAAAGCAGCGGCAGGGCAACGTCGTCGGCTACTTTTTCAAAGGCAACCTTGAGGCGGGCCCCTATGACCAGCAGGCTGGGGTCAACGGGCTCGCGCGCCTCGCCGCTACCGCCGGCCGCGCCGCCACGAACAACCCTGCCGAATATCCTCAGCGTGGGCGCTTCGTCGAGCTGGATGACGGCCACGTTGTAGGGCGCGTCTTTTTCAAAGGCCGGCAGCAACGGGGGGTGTGCCACGCAGTACGACCACAGCTGCCCTCTACCAGACAGTTTCTGCCAACCCGTATCCAGCGACTGGCAGTCGGGGCACATCGGGCGCGGCGGAAACCTCAGGCGCCCACAGTCAACGCAGGCCTGCACCACGAGTTCGCCGCGCAGAGCGGCCTCCCACATTGGCGCGTCGGCGGGGTCGTCTGTCACCGGCAATGGTCGTTCGTCTATCATCGTAACTGCAAGTCTCTAATTTCTCAGCAGCAAGGCCGAACTCGGCACCACGTGGGCCGAAGTCACCAGGCAGAGGTCGGCGTCTTCGACCTGGGAAGTCGAACTCCCGCGCATCTGCCGAACGCCCTCGTTGAGCAGGTTCATGCCGTGCACGTAAGCCTCCGACAGGCTCCCGCCCGAGGTATTAACGGGCAGCGAGCCGCCCGGCCCCAGGGTGCCGCCTTCTACAAAACCCCCGGCCTCGCCCACAGGGCACAAGCCGTAGGTCTCAAGCGATAACAACACCAGCGGACTGAAGGCGTCGTATAACTGCGCCACCTTCACGTCGGCCGGCACGGCATCAGCCTGCCTCCACAGGTTGCGCGCGGTTGCCCCCGAGCAGCCGGCCAGCGGGTCGTCGCAATGAAAGTTAGTCATCACCTGGTACTGCTCGCCCATGCCCTGCGAGGCCGAGTGTATGAACACCGGCCGGGTGCGACAGTCGCGCGCGCGCTCGGCCGACACGATGACCACCGCCACCGCGCCGTCGCTCTCGAGGCAGTTGTCGTAGAGGCAAAGCGGCTCACTGATCCAGCGCGCGTCGAGGTAAGTGGCCAGGTCGAGTGGCTTCTCGTACATGGCCGCGCGGGGGTTGAGGTTTGCGTGTTCGCGCTGGGCCAACGCGACCTCGGCCAGCTGCTCGCGCTTAAGACCGTACTCGTGCATGTAGCGGCGCGCCATCAGCGCCACCTCGTCCACGGGCCGCAGAAGGCCTACCGGCCGCGAGTACTTCCACTGGTCGGAAATGCGATCGTTGACCTGCGCCCAGACGCGGCTGCTCTTCGCGCCTCGCTTGCGCGACCGCCACACAACTCCCACCTGCGCCATGCCGCAGGATATGGCCATGGCCACCTGGGCCACCGCCCCGCAGGCCGCTCCGCCGCCGTGCGCCACCTGCGAAAAGAAATTGAGCTCGCCCATGCCCACTGCGCGCGCGAGCTCGAAGTCAGCCGGACCTTCCATGGTAAACGACGCGAGCGCGTCGACCTCTCTGGGATCAATGCCGGCGTCGGCCAGCGCGTCGCGCACCACCCGGCATGACAGCTCCAGCTCGCTGGCCCCGAGGCTGCGCGCGTACTCGCTTTCGGCCAGCCCCACGATGGCGGTGCTGTCACTCAACGAGCCCACGCCGTCAGTTGACTCCCTGCAATTGCAGTTGGCCTTCACGGGGGTTGTTGTCTACGTCCGCAAGAACGGCGTCCGCCAGGCGGCCGCGGTGCCAGGCCGAGCCACCCCAGGTCATCTCCAAGGCCCAGGCGCGCTTCATCCACGCGTGCAGGTCGACCTCCCAGGTGTAACCAATGCCTCCGTGCACCTGCAGCGAGGTCCTGGCAGCCAGCAGCGCCGCCTCGTCGGCCATGGCCTTGGCCTGCGACACGTGCAAGCCGGCGTCAGCGTGACCGGTCGCCAACGAACACGCCGCCCGGTACACGACAGGCCGGGCGAACTCGACAGCGACCTGGGCCGTGGCCAGGTGATGCTTGACCGCCTGGAAGCTGCCTATGGCCCGGCCGAACTGCTCGCGCTGGCCGGCGTAGTCAACGGCCAGGTCGATAAGCTTCTGCCCGATGCCGAGTTGCTGCGCAGCGCAGCCGAAAGCCGCGCGGTCGAAGGCCGCGTCGAGCAGGCGCATGGCCCCGGCAGCGTTGGCCAGCAGGCTGTCGTCGCCGGGCTTCCAGTCAACGGTGAACAGGCGCCGCGCGGCGTCGTTACAGGGCTGGCGGGTGAGTTCAACGTGGGCGCGCTCAACGGCGTGCAGAGATCCATCACCGGCCAGCAACAGCAGCAGCTCGGCCACGTGGGCGTCGGCAACGCAGGGGTTGGCCGGATGCTCCAGGGCCAGCCGGGCCTCGCCCGCGGCCACGCGCGGCAGCCACTTGCCGGCCACGCTCGCGGCGGAGCCACCCCCGGCGGCCAGTGTCTCGAGCAGCGGCGCTGCGGCCAGCACTGTTTCTACAAGCGGCTCGGGCAGGCAGGCCCGCCCGCTTTCTTCGAGCGCCAGAACCAGGTCGACCTCGGCCATACCGAGGCCGCCGTGCTCTTCGGCCAGCAGCAGGCCGGTGAGGCCCAGCTCGGCCAGCCCGCGCCACAGCCCGTCGCTGCGCCCGCTTTCGCCGGCCCACAGCTCGCGCAGAACAGCCGCCGTACAGTCGCGCTCGAGCAGCGCGCGCACACTGTCGCGAAACATCAGCTGCTCTTCGTTGAAATGAAAATCCACGGTTCGCCCACCTAGCCCCTGGGCAGTCCCAGCAGCCGCTCAGCCGCTATGTTGCGCTGTATCTCGTTGGTGCCGGCGTAAATCGGACCCGCCAGGGCGAATTGAAAACCGTCGAGCCAGTCGCCGACGTCGCCCGCAGCCCGGGCCGTGGGCAGCAACTCGGCACGCGGCCCGAGCAAAGCCATCGCCGTCTCGTGCATGGCGAGATCCATCTCCGACCAGAAAATCTTGTTCAAGCTCGACTCGGCGCCGATGCTGCCGCCTCCGATGATGCGACTGGCCGTGCGGTAGGTCTGCAGGGCGTAAGCCTCGGCCTGCATCCAACCGCGTATCACGCGGTCGCCCAGCGTAGGGTCGCGTTGGGCCGCCTCGGGATTGTCGCGAAGCAGTGCCACCAGCTTGCGCGCCGTGGCCTGGTAGCGAGCCGGGCTGCGCAGCATGAGTCCGCGTTCAAAACCGGCAGTGCTCATGGCCACTTTCCAACCCCCGCCCTCTTCGCCCAGCAACTGGTCGACGGGCACGCGCACGTTGTCGAAGAACACCTCCGCGAAACCGGTCTCCCCGTCGAGTTGTTCGATGGCCCGCACCTGCACGCCCTCGGCGTCAAGCGGTACGAGCATGAAGCTGAGCCCTCGGTGACGCTCGGAGTCGGGGTCGGTGCGAAAGATACAGAAAATCCAGTCGGCCCACACCGCACGCGAGCACCAGGTCTTCTGGCCGTTAACGACGTAATGGTCGCCGTCGCGAAAAGCAGTGGTGCGAATGGCCGCCATGTCGCTGCCCGCGTTGGGCTCGCTCCAGCCCTGGGCCCAGACGTCGATACCGGCAGCCATGGGCGGGAGAAAGCGTGCCTTCTGTTCGTCGCTGCCGAACTCCATCAGCGTGGGGCCGAGCAGGAAAATGCCGTTCTGGTTCACGCGGCCGGGCGCACCCGCGCGGTAGTATTCCTCTTCGAAGATCAGCCACTCGATGAGATCCACGCCGCGACCGCCGTACTCAACGGGCCACGACACCATCGCCCAGCCGCCCTCGTTGAGCTTGGTTTCCCACTCGCGGTGAGCGGCAAAGCCCTGCTCGGTGTCCATCGACTGCAGGGCCTGCGCGGGCACGTTGGCCTCGAGCCACTCTCTTGCCTCCACGCGGAACGCGCGCTGTTGCTGGGTGTAGTCGAGATCCAAAAGGGTCAGTCCTTGTTGCCCTTGCCGCCGGTCTTTTTGCCGCCATCCGAAAAACTCGCCTCTCGTTTTTCAACGAAGGCGTCGCGCGCCTCCTGCGAATCGGACGACGCGTACATCTCGTAGGTAAAGCCCTGCTCAAAACGGTAGCTGCGCTTTATGTCCACCGGCTCTATGCCGTTCAGGGCCTCCTTTGCCACGCGCACGGCGCGTGGGCTCTTGGCCGCGATGACGGCGGCCAGCTCGCGGGCGGCGGCGGCCAGTTGATCGCGAGGATGCACGCTTTCTACCGCGCCCAGTCGGTAAGCTTCGAGGGCGTCTATGGGCTCGCCGGTAAAAAACATGCGCCGTACTTTCTGCAACGGGAACATGCGCGCCAGGTGAGTAGCCGCACCCATGGCTCCACGGTCTATCTCGGGCAGACCAAAGGTCGCGTCGTCAGAAGCCAGTATGATGTCGGCCGAGCCGACCATGCCGATGCCCCCACCCAGGCAGAAACCCGACACCGCCATCACGACCGGCACCGCGCAGTCGTGTATGGCGGCAAAGGTGTCGTAGCAGCCGTGGTTGACCTCCACTATGCGTGAACTGTCGGCAGCGAGTTCCTTGATGTCCACCCCAGCGCAGAAGCCGCGTCCCTCGTTGCGACAGAGCACCACGTTTACCGACGGATCGTCGCCCAGTTGCGTAAACAGTCCCGCGAGTTCGTGCCACTCGCCGCTGTCAAAGGCGTTTACCGGCGGCTTGTCCAGCACCAACTCGGCCAGCCCGTCGCTTATGCTTGTCTTGAATGCCATTTGCGTTTCTCCCGTCAACCCTCGCCTGTTCCCTCGGCCGTCGCCCGCCCTCAGCCCGCCAGCGCGGCCAGCCGCACGCGCGCCTGCTCAACCATTCCTTCTATCAATTGCGCGCAGGTCGGGCGATCACTGATGAGCCCGGCGACCTGGCCGCTGGGCAGCACGCCGTCGGCGGGGCGGCCGTCTACCATGGCGCGCTGTATGAACACCGGCGCGTTGGCTGCCATAAGCGTCTGCGTGGGGGTAAGCTTGTCGGAGCTTCGCATGGCCAATGCCGAGCGCAGCAGCTCGGGTATGCTGGCGCCGCTCATCTTGCGATACTCCAGGCCGCTGGCCAGCGCCCGCGCAAGTCTGGTTAAAGAACTACCTCTCTCGAGCCGGTCGAGAAACTCGTTGCGTATCACCCGCTGGGGCATGCCGTCGACCTCGCGCGTGACGACCACGTCGGCCACCCCGGCCGCAAAGTAGCGATCAACCGTGGCGTCGGGCACCGGGCTCTCGGCGGTCAGCAGGAATCGCGTACCCATGGCCACGCCGTCGGCACCCCAGGCAAGCGCCGCGGCCAGGCCGCGTCCGTCGTGGAAACCACCGGCCGCCAGCACCGGTACGTCGACCACGTCCAGTACGGCCGGCAACAGCAGCGAGGTCGGCACCACTCCCGTGTGACCGCCACCCTCGCCGCCCTGTATGACAACGATGTCGGCTCCCAGCTTGACGGCCTTCTCGGCGTGACGGGCCGCGCCCACCGTGGGCACGCACACGACGCCGGCCTTCTTCATGCGCTCGATGAAAGCCGCGTTGGGAGAGCGCGAGTAACTCGCCGCGCGTACGCCGTGCTCGACTATGCTTTCGACGATACGGTCGGCGCCCGGCTGCTCCATCAAGAAGTTTACGCCGAAGGGCTGGTCGGTAAGCTCGCGCACGCGACGGATGGCCGCGTCGGCCTCGTCGGGATGCATCACGGCACAGGCGAGAAAACCCATGCCGCCCGCATTGGCCGTGCCGGCCACCAGCTCTGGCGTGGCGACCCAGCCCATGGCCGTCTGGACGATGGGGTAGCGTACCCCGAACAGGTCACAGGCGCGGGTGTGCAGAGGATCACCCACAGTGCTCAGCCTTTTTTTGCGGCGCTGGATTTCGCTGGAGGAAACACTGTCGCGCGAAGGTTGTGGGGGTCCAGCCGGTCCCTGAGCACCGCCAGCTGTTCGGCGGTGGGCGCCGGGGTCTCGACGATGTTGTCGGCCAGCGCGAGTTCAAAACCCGTGGCCTCCTGCACCTGCTCAACGCTCACACCGGGGTGCGTGCTCACGAGCCGCATGGTTCTTGCTCCCTGGTCATCGGTGCCTCCGAAATCGAGTACCGCGAGGTTGCTGACCACCAGGCGGTAGTCGTGAAATTCGCGCCGGGCACCGGCCGGCCAGCGAGAGGGGTCGTAACTCACGCCCGATAGCATGTCGACGCTCTCTACGAAGCTGCGCGTGGAGTGACTGGGGATAAAAAAACTACAGGGGTGGTTGATGGTGTTGCCGGGTATGCCACGCACGCCCAGCAGCGCGACTTTCGGATGGTCGTAGTCGCCGATCACCGAAATATTTGTGCCGCCGTAGCGATCGATCTGCGTGGGCATGGTCATGGCGTGGCGACGGCCGCCGGCAATGAGATCGAAGATCGCGCGAAAGGGCAGCCAGCCTTCCACCTTCGGGCGATAGTCGCCGCGCGGGCCGGGAGGCACGGGTTCGCCCACGAGCATGCACTCGCTGTCGGTCATCATCAGGTCGGGGTTAAGCGTGAGCCAGGCCAGGCCGGCCGCCAGCCGCGGTGCCGTTCCCAGTCCCGACGCGAGCAGCTCGCCGTCGTCAGCCCAGGCTCGCGCCGCCGCCGCAATGCAGAGCTCAGCCAGCGTGGAATCGCCGGGCGCCTGTTCGTCTTTTGCTATCTCGTTTGCTGCCATGATCAGTACACCGCCATCAATAGATCGTGGGCGGGATGGCCGTTATGTGATCGCGGCCGCCCGCGTTTTTAATGTACGCGGCGTGGTCCACGTCAAGGTAACGCTCGCGGTAAGCCCCCCAGGCCTGCTCGTCGGCCGCCGCCGCGGAGTATTCCTTCAAGTGCGCAGCGTCTATGCCGTAGCTGGGTGAGCAGCCGGTGGGATGAGCGCCCAGCGGCACCTCGACCACGCCCGACACCTGCGAACGGTTTATAAGCAAACTGTGCACGCAGCCGTCCTTGAGCATCTCGTCGGCCGTGGTGATGCGCTCGCAGCTCAGGTAGGCATGATCGGCCGCGGCGCAGAACAGGTCGTCAAAGTAAGGATCGGGCCCCAGCACCTGCCCATTGCCACGGCTGTCGGCCTGGTCCACGTGCACAAGCGCGGCGTCGAGCCTCAAGGCCGGCATGGCGAGCAGGGTTTCGCCGTCATCGTAGGGCGAGCTGATGGTCTTGAGTTCGGGGTTGCGCGCTTGCACGTCGGTGGCCAGGCCTGCGCGCGTGGGCAGAAAGGGCAGGCGCATGGCGGCGGCGCGCAGTCCCCACTGGAACATGCCCTCGTCTATCTCGGTGATCTCGAAGTCGCCGGCCTGGCGGGCGCGACGAAAGTGCGCATCAAGAGCGATGACGTCGAGGGTGACAAAGCCGAACACCAGCCGTCGCACGCGCCCGGCGGCGCACAACAGGCCGACGTCGGGACCACCGTAGCTCACCAGCGTGAGGTCGGTGAGCGGCGAGCGCAGTATCTCGCGCACGAGTGCCATGGGCTTGCGGCGGGCGCCCCAGCCGCCTATGCCCAGCGTCATGCCGTCCCGGAGTTGGCCGACGACGTCAGCGGCCGTCATCGTTTTATCGGTCACCTGTAACCCTTATCCCCGTTGTCTTCCGCCGCTTACACTGCTTGGCCGCGCCGATTACCGGCGCTGGTTTCCCGCGCTGAAATCGAGCGGCTAGAACACGTTCTACTATCAAGTCGCCGCGGTGAAGGAAAGAGTTAAGCAAAGGAGCCTCGCGACGCGGGGAGCTGCCGCCCCCCGCTACCAACACCCGCGCCGGGGGTGTAGAACTCCGCTTCCCGGCGCGAGATGGGCGGCGCCCGAGCAACGAGGCGAAGGAGAACAACGCGATGATAGGTTACGTCACCATAGGAACCACCGACATGGAAAAGGCCAAGGCCTTCTGGACCGAGCTGCTCGAGCCCATGGGCGCCAAGGTCATAATGGACCTCGGACGCATCGCGCTCATCGGCCCCGCGCTCGACCAGCCCATGCTGGCAGTGTGCACGCCGTTTGACGAAAAGCCCGCCGACCACGGCAACGGCAACATGGTGGCCTTCCCGGCCGGTTCGGCCGAAAAGGTGGACGAGATGCACGCCCGCGCCATGGGCATGGGAGCCAGCGACGAGGGAGCGCCGGGGCAACGCATGCCCGGTTTCTACGGCGGCTACTTCCGCGACCTCGACGGAAACAAGGCCGTATTTTTTCACATGGGCTGAGAGTGCCCAGGAACACCGACACGCGAGCAACAAGGAGCCAACAATAGTGGACGAAATCCTGGTCAACCGGAAAGACAACGGCGTGGTGACGATCTCGTTCAACCGCCCGCAGCGCAAGAACGCCATCATCTACTCCATGTGGGAGGAGATGAGGCAGCTCTTCCATGAGATATCGCAGAACGAAGACGACCGCGTCGTGATATTTACCGGCGAGGGCGACGCGTTCTGCGCCGGTGCAGATCTCGGAAAGGAGCTTTCCAGGCTGCATCCCCTGCGCTCGATGGACAGCGTTAACTCGGCCGTGCTCGCGCTGCACGAGATCACCCGTCCGACCATAGCCAAGGTCAACGGCGACGCGGTGGGTGCCGGCATGAACATCGCGCTGGGCTGCGATCTCGTAGTGGCGGGCGAAAGCGCGCGCTTCTCTCAGATCTTTGTACGCCGCGGGCTGTCGGTTGACTTCGGCGGCACCTGGCTGCTGCCGCGCGCAGTGGGCATGCACAAGGCCAAGGAGCTGGCGATGCTGGGCGAGATACTGAGCGCGCGCGAGGCCGAGCAGATGGGCCTGGTGAACCGGGTCGTGGCCGACAACGAGCTCGATGACTTCGTGGACGACTGGGCCGATCGCCTGGCCGCAGGGCCACCGTTGGCCCTGCAGATGACCAAGAAGATGCTGTCCAACGCGTTCAACCAGGGGCTGCCCGACGCGCTCGACGCCGAGGCGACCTCGCAGTCGATAAACCTGGCGAGCGAAGACACCCGCGAGGGCGTGGTGGCTTTTATCGAGAAGCGCGACCCCGTGTTCAAGGGGCGCTAGCCGGGTGAGCCCGGGACCGAACGGTCGTAGCGTACGTAGTTCGTGGATAGAGCAGGTTTTCTTCGTCTGAATAGGGCCCGTCGCCGCAACTTCTATTCAAGCTACGAACGTTGTATAAAAACTCGCTGTTGAGTCCCGGTAAACGCCAATACTGCTACCGCCTGAAGCTGCCAGGTTGCTGTAATGAGTGAGAGAATACCTTTACCAATTCTTGAGGGCTGGTTCTGCGTACTGGCGTCTGACGAGCTCGAGCCAGGTAGCCTGCAGGCTCTACACTGTTTTGGACGTGAGATGGTCGCCTTCCGCGGCGAGGACGGGCAGGCCCACGTTATCGACGCCTTCTGCCCCCACCTGGGCGCGCATCTCGGCCACGGCGGCAGGATAGAGGGCAACAACCTGCGCTGTCCTTTTCACGCCTGGGAGTACGACGGATCGGGCAAGTGCGTCCATATACCCTACTCCAAGCATATTCCGCCTAAGGCGAGGCTGAAATCGTGGCGGGTGGTAGAAAAAAACGGGCTCATTTTTGTCTGGCACCAGGAACGGGACGACGAGCCTGGCTGGGATATTCCCGATGTTCCCGAATGGGGTGAAGAGGGGTGGACCAAGCCCGACGCGCGGGTATTCCGAGTTCGCTCACACCCACAGGAAATGGCCGAGAACGTGGTCGACTCGGTTCATTTTCAATACGTTCACGGCACGCCCGAACGTCCGCGGATGAAAGCGCGCATCGACGGCCACGTACTCGAAGCGTCGCAGGAACTGACGTTCACGACCCCGCGCGGAGAGGTGAAGGGAGACGTCAAAATCCGCGCCTACGGGCCAGGCTTCTCGGTAACGCGCTTTTCCGGAATCATCGACACGCTTCTCCTGATTACGGGCCTGCCCATAGATGACGAACTCAACCAGACCACCATCCGATTCGTCGTAAAGGAGCTGCCCGCGGGAGAAGAAGCCACCCGTAGCGTGGCCAAGGCTTTCATCGACGAGATCGAACGACAGTACTCGCAGGACGTTCCCATATGGGAGAACAAGCGCCACCTCGCCAAGCCCATACTCTGTGACGGCGACGGACCGATTGGCCTACTACGCGAGTTCTACCAGCAGTTCTACCCGGACAGCTGGAGCGCGCACGGGTGAGGCCCGGGGCGTGACACGAAAAGCGGCCATCGTCGGAATTGGTCGATCGGCCTACACCAGGAACTCGGGCCGAACGGTACTGGCCCAGGCCGCAGAAGCTGCCCGGGAGGCTATCGCCGACGCGGGCCTCCAGCCGGCAGATGTTAACGGTGCGTGTTCGTTCCAGGCAGCCGACTCGGTAATGGGCTACCAGCTCGCCGACGCTATCGGCATCGAGGAGCTGCACTGGAACCTGGACGTGTACGGCGGCGGCAACCAGGCAGCGGCGGTCGTAGCTAACGCCGCAACCGCCATCGAGGCGGGTTCATGCGAAACGGCTATTGTTTTTCGCGCCATGAACGGGCGCTCCAGCTACCGCTTCGGTACCGGCCGCGGTCGCACGATCGAGGCAACCGGCGAGTCCCAGTTCCAGGCACCCCACGGATACCTGGTCCCGCCCCAGTGGATGGCGATGTGGGCACGGCGACACCAGGAAGTTTACGGAAGCACCTGCGAGGACCTCGGCCAGATCGCGCTCAACGCGAACCGCCACGCCTGTGCCAACGCCCACGCCCTTACACAAAAGCCTCTCACCCTTGACGGCTATCTCGCGGCCCGCTGGATACACGAGCCCCTGCGGCTCTACGACTGCGCCTACGAGGCGGACGGTGCAGTGGCTGTTGTCCTCACGACCGAAGAGCGGGCGCGTGACCTGCCCCACGACCCCATACGTATACTCGCCCACGCCGAGTCCAGTCGCGGCGGGGGTTCGTGGGACCAGTGGCCCGATACCACGCGAATGTTCTCCGAGGCGGTGGCGCCCCGCCTCTGGGAGCTTTGCGGTCTGCGACCCGCGGACATGGACGTGGCGTGCATCTACGACTGCTTCACCTATACCGTGATGGTGGCGCTCGAGGACTTCGGCTTCTGCGAGCGCGGAGAAGCCGGTACCTTCTTCGCAGAGGGCCGAGGCACCTACGGCGGTGACGTGGTCGTGAATCCCCACGGCGGATTGCTGGCCGAGGCCTACCTGCACGGCATGAACCACCACTACGAGGCTGTGCTGCAGCTACGCGGTGAAGCCGGACCAAGACAGGTTCCGGAGGCCCGGCTGGCCCTGGTCACTGCCGGTGCCGGGCCGGCGGGCAGCGCACTGGTCTACACCCGGGAAAACGTATGAGTACCGACGCCTACTCGCTCCCGCCTCAACCCGCCCCGGACCCGGACTCCGAGCAGTTCTGGGAAGCCACGACCAGGGGCGAACTGGCGCTGTGCCGCTGCGTGGAGTGCCGAACCTGGATACAACCACCACTGGAACGCTGCCGTCACTGCGCCGGCGAGACACGCTTCGAAAGCGTCTCGGGCGGCGGCACGATCTACAGCTTCATAGTCGTCAGGCACCCCTGCTGCCCAGGCTACCTGGACGACCTTCCCGGACTTGTCGGTCTCATCGAACTCGATGAGCAGACAGGTCTTCGCCTGACAGCCCGCCTCGTTGACGCCGAGCCAGGTCAGCTCGCAATCGGCCAGCGAGTCCAGGCAGAGATCGTAGACCTGCCTGGCGGCGAGTTCCGCGTCCCCGTATTCCGGGTCGTGGACTCCGCGGGCTGAATTCGCCGGCCTCGGTCAACGATCCAGACAACGCGCGCCCGCCACAGTCCGTTGACACACGCCCGTTCCTACAGAACACTGCGCCATGGCGTGGACTCCACCGCCCCGGTCGCCTTGGGTTGACCAGGTTAACGGGCTCGCATCGGCACTGACCGACGGTGGCCGTTCAATGGTACCGCTCGACGAGGTGCAGGCTATCCAGGCCGCGGTCGACGCGACCGGTCTCGATAATTTTGGAGACGATGGATTCCGCGAAGGGCTGGCCATGCTTGTTCGCTCGCTCGAAGAGGAGGCCCAGCTCACGCTCGTCGGCAGGCTGCTGGCGCGCGCGGAGATTGCACGGATTCTCGAGAGTCGACTCCGCACCGAGAAGATCTTTCACGACCACCCCGAGATAGAAGAAGAAGAAATCATCGCCCCGGTATTCGTAACGGGAATTGCCCGCACGGGGACCAGCATCCTCCATGAACTCCTGTGGCGGGACCCGGGTAATCGCGCCCCCATCACATGGGAGATGATGTACCCGGCCGCCGCCGTCGCTACCTCCGAGATAGACAGCGCCCTGACAATCGAGCTCGCGGAGAACGAAGTCAGGATGCAGGACCATGTCCTGCCGGCCATGAGAACGATGCACGAGCTGGGCGCGGAGCTTCCAAACGAGTGCATCTACATCTTCGCCCACGAATTTGCCTGCGACATGTTCACGGGGTTCTTCCACGTCCCCAGCTACACCATGTGGAAGGCGGGACTCGACCCCCAGCCCGCCTACAGCTACCACCGGCGCTTCCTCAAGCTGTTACAGTGGCGGCAGCCGAAGCGGCGCTGGGTGCTCAAAGCGCCCTCCCATATGAATCAGCTCGTCTGTCTCCTGGACACCTATCCCGACGCACACGTTGTAATCACACACCGTGACCCGCTGCGGGTCCTGGGCTCGATCTCTAACCTGATGGCGAGTCTGCAGTGGATGCGCAGTGACCACGTGCATTACGAATCGGTCGTCGAAAGCCTGGCCTTTGGACACGCCTACCTTCCCGAGCGCGTCATGCAGGCGCGCGACGCGGGGACGCTGGCGACCGAAAGCATCATCGACGTGCGCTACCAGGACCTCATGGCCGATCCGATCGGAACGGTTCGCGACATCTACAAGCGCTGTGGTTCCCCGCTCACCGGCGAAGCCGAACAGGCCATCGAGGCCTGGATGAAGCAGCGGCCAAAGGATAGACACGGCGTCCACGAGTATACTTTTGAAGACACCGGGCTCGACCTTGCCACCGAACGCGCGCGCCATAATAAGTACCAGGAGCGTTTCGATATACCTTCCGAAGTCTGAGGCCTGCCGGTCGGACACCTCCAAACACGGAGTTTTGCTGCCCTATGAAACAACCACCCAAAATCATGGCCAAGGCGTTCGACGAATGGATCGCGGCGCAGCAGACCGCGATCGGGCTCGTCAACGACGCCGAGCAACCGGGCACGGCCGCCGATTGGGCCGAGGGCTATCGCTGGGTCACGCGCATGGCCAGCATCGCCCTCGAATGGGTGGTCGAGAAGAACGACCCGCTGCACCCGGTAGTCTTCCTCAACGAAGACGACTACCACAAGTTCATCGTCGATAATCCCGACCTCAACCGATACTTCGCGACCATCGACGAAAACGAAACCTATCGCTTATTCGGGAAGCGCGGCGAAGCGATCTACATCGGGATTAACCTGGGCAGCGACATCTTCAATTGGGGTTCAGGCGCCGCGGGAGGAAACCTCGGCCAGTACGACCTTGATAATTTTGAAATCTCGGAAAACGGAGAATTCGAGATCACCCTGAGTCCAGATGAACACGAAGGGAACTGGATACGACTCGAAAAGGGAACCCAACATGTAACGTTACGTGAAACTTTTTCCGACCTGCGCAAGCAGGAGGCCGCGAAGCTCAGCATCGAGCTCACAGGGCGAAAGGTCCCACCACCCGAACTCACGCCGGAAGAGTTCGCCGACAAGCTTGCGACCGCGGCAAAGTTTTTCCTGTTCGTGGTGCAGACCAGCATCTCCATGTGGTCCGGGTTCGGCTCCCGGGTGAATAATATTGGGGGGGGCTCCGGCCAGCACCACGTCAAGGCGGGCGAAAACGAGATCAACACGCACTGCGATTCGCAAATGTACTACATGGGCAGCCGGTGGTCGCTCGAAGACGGCCACGCGCTCGTGGTAACGATCCGACCGCCGGAAGGAAACTTCCGGTACTGGGGAATCACTCTCGTTAACCCATGGATGGAATCATATGACAGCCGCTACGCGAGACCCTGTACTAACAATCACAAGGCAGATCGGAACGAGGACGGGACCTGGCGCCTGGTGATCGCGGCCGATGACCCGGGAGTCGCCAACTGGGTCGACACCGGTGGCCGGCTCGAAGGATTCGCGATGCTGCGCTGGGTGACGCACGGCGAGGTCCCGCCCGACCCCGATTGTGAATTGATGTCGCTCTCGTCACTGCGCCTCTGACCACCCTGGCCCACCGGCCTCGTTCTGCGTGAAACCGCGAAGCCTCGAAAACCGGCCGAGAAAAACTCCCCCGAAACTTCCTTCTTCCGCTTTCCCGGTTTATCCCGCTATACCCCGACTCAAGGCAACTGCCACGACCGGCGGCGATTCGAAGAGGAGGAGACCCTGATGAATGCGAAAATTGAACGGTTCAGCGTTGCGGGCGACCCCGACAAGATTCACGCCACCATTGAGCGCGACGGCGCGGCGATCATCGAGAACCTGCTCCCACCGGATGTAATCCGGCGCGTCAACGACGAGGTCGATTCGGCCGTCCTCGCCGCGGACCCTGAAGAGGCGATGCTCAACCCGATCATGAAGGCGTTCTATGGCCCCTACACAAAACAGGTGACCGGCGTACCCGGGATCTCACGCACGTTTGCCCTTGAGGTCATGTGCCATCCCATGCTGATGGCGCTCTGTGACCGCACCCTGTTGCCATCCTGCGCCCGTTACCAACTCAACCTGGGCCACCTGCTGCAGCGCGGCCCGGGCGCCGAGGACCAGTGGCTGCACCGAGACGAGGCCGTCTGGAGTGACGTGCCCCGCCCGCACCCCGAACTGCAGCTCGCGTCGGTCATAGCCTTCGTCGACTTCACCCATGAGAACGGCGCCACCCATGTCGTGCCCGGGAGTCACCGCTGGCCCGACCGTCAGCTCTCTCCAGCGGAACAGGCCGGGCAGCCGGCGCCGACCGCCGACCAGGTCGCGTGCGCGGAAATGCCCGCAGGTTCTGCCATCGTCTACTCGGGCGGCACCATACACGGGGGCGGGGCGAACACCACGGACCAACCGCGACGGGGTGCACACCTGAGTTACTGCCTGGGCTGGTTACGAACCGAGGAGAACAACTACCTGTCAACACCTCCCGCCACCGCAGCAACCTACCCGCGGCTGGCGCAGGAGCTTCTCGGCTATGCCCTGCATGACAGCATCTCCCGCGGTGGAGGCTACCTCGGTATGGTCCGTATGAAGGACCCGGTTGAACTGCTCGCCAACGGCGAACTCGGCTGATCGAAAGGCGAGCTGCTCCCCTCCCGTCATGCAGGCGTCGCTGCGACAAGCTATGTCGCGTCGCCCTCGCCTAACCCCGGGTGGCCCGGAAGCTCACGCTCGGTGAACCCGTATACCGCGCCGAAAGTATCCGCAGGATCGAGTTCAACCGTATGCGAGCCCTGTTGAATCACGCCGATCTCGTGGTCGCGGGCGTGGGCAACCACCCGCTGCAGATCGGCTACCCTGAAGGTGAACGCGTAGACTATGGGTCCGTGTGCCTCAAGGTGGCGCGCCAGTTCCGAGCCCTCGGAGGTCGGTTCGGCCAACTCGATCAGGGTATCGCCGATCGCGAAAAACAGGCTGTGTGAGCTGCGGGTGGAGTCTTCTTCCTCGTGAACGAGTTCACAGCCCAGCACGTCCGTGTAGAACCCCGCCGCCCCGGCAAGATCATTCACCGCCACCGTGCAGTGCGAAAGCGCCTCTATCCCCAGGGGATGCCGGTCGCGCCAGAAGGCCGGTGACCACCACTCCCGGTGCCGCGGGTCGGGAATCACCTGGTCCTCCAGGAATTCCAGGGCAGAACCGTACGTGTCCCGGGGGTGAGCGATCACGTAGTCGAAGTCCTGGTCCGGGATCTCGTCGACGACCCCCAGCCCTCGTAGTGATACCCGCACCCCGTTCTCCACGAGACGTTGTGCCAGCCCACGGCAGTCCTTGACCCAGAAGGCGATGTTGTTGAAGTGGTTGCCGTGGCGCCCGAGAAACCTCGCGATGGACGTGGGGGCCTGGCGATCAACGGGAGCAAGCATCTCGATCGAAAAATCTCCGCCCAGCAGGTTGGCGCTGTTGCGACTGTCCTCCGCTCCCAGGTGCTGGGCCTCGTATACCCAGCTCCCGAAGAAGTCGTGGTAAAAACGACCGACCTCGAGAACATCGTGGACGATCTGCGAGCCATGAAACAATCGAACAATCTCGGACATAGAGCCTCCTTGCTACTCGAAGACCTGCTCGGCGAGGCGCCGCATCCCGTCGATGGCCCCGCGCGAACGGTCCCACGGCGCGACTATCAACCGCGTGATTCCAGCGTCTTCCCAGCGGCGAACGTCGTCGAGATTCTCGATCCGTCCGGTGCATACCAACTCAAAGGGTTCGTCCTCGCGGCCGTACTGAGCCCGCAGCTGTGCCAGCTTTGCGATCGGCTCGGCGCACGAATCGGGCGTGTGATCGAGCCCCACCCAGCCATTCCCCACTCGGGCAGCCCGGCGCAGGGCGGGCGGAGACTCTCCACCGATCAGGATAGGTGGGTGGGGCTTCTGTACCGGCTTGGGTTCGAACTGCACCGGTTCGAAGTCGTAGAACTCGCCGTGGTGCTCAATAACATCGTCGCTCCAGAGGCGCTTGCAGATCTCGATTGCCTCGTCCAGGCGACGACCGCGCGTTCGGGGGTCCATGCCGGTGGCGGTCCACTCGCTCAGCAGCCAGCCCGCGCCGACCCCGATTTCGGCCCTGCCGCCCGAGACCAGGTCGAGGGTCTGGATCGCGCGCGCCGAGACGAATGGGTGGCGCAAACCCAGCAGGTAGACGTGGCTTCCCAGGCGGACACGCGATGTCACACCGGCCAGGTAGTTAAGATAGCCAAAGCAGTCGTACACGGGCGCGTTCGACGGAACCGGCGGATGGTCGGCCCCGGCAAACGGCGAGCCGGCCACGTCTACCGGCAGCACCAGGTGCTCGGGCAGCCACACCGATTCAAAGCCCAGGCGATCAGCCTCCAGGGTCACCCTCTCGTAGTACGTCGGGTAGAGACGGCCAAGTGCGATTCCCAGTTTCACTCCGTTACCTACCCGGGCCTCGCGATGCGCCTGTTCTTACCCACACCAATAATTTTCAATTTCGCCGCCTCGCGGAAAAGACCGTCAAAAGCGGTGGCTACCTGGTTCGTAGTTTATTCCGCGTACATGAGTTTTCCACTCAGCCTTCCGCGCCGCGGAATAACCACGGCTTGAAGTACAATGCCCTCGGGCTTATGTAAAAGGAGGCCGACGGTGAATTGACCGGTGGATCCTCCGGGCTCCGATGAGCAAAGATGATTTAGATTTGTTGCCCCTGGATCGCCTGGCTCCCTGGCTGGATGCGCAGGATATCGGCAGCGGGGCGCCGATAGAAAGACTGGCCCAACTCGGTGGTGGTTCGTCAAACGCGGTCTTCCGGTTCCACCGCGGCGATGCTGACTACGTGCTACGGCGGCCACCACGCCACCCGCGCCGCGACAGCAACAAGTCGATAGTCCGCGAGGGCACCCTGCTGCGCGCTCTTGCGCACACCGACGTACCGCACCCGATGCTCCACGCACTGTGCGACAACACGGATGTGATCGGGGTGTGCTTCTACGTAATGAAGCCGATCGATGGCTGGAGTCCCGGGAGCCCGCTGAAAGAACCATTCGCGTCGTCCCCGCGGTTCCGCCGGGAGATGGGCTTCGCCCTGGTGGACGCCCTGGCAGCCCTGGCCCTGGTCGATTATCGTTCGGTCGGGCTGGAGGACTTCGGCAGACCTGACGGCTTCCTGGAAAGGCAGGTCCCACGCTGGCGTGCCCAGCTGGAGAGCTACCGCGAAATAACCGGCTACCAGGGCCACAAATTACCTGGGCTCGACCGGGTCGCAACCTGGCTGGAGGCCAACCGACCGCGCGACTACCGGCCGGGCATCCTTCACGGGGATCCGCAACTTCCCAACGCCATGTTTGCCCATGACCGCCCCGAGCTCATCGCCCTGATCGACTGGGAACTCTCGACACTCGGCGACCCCATGCTCGACCTGGGTTGGATCCTGGCTAGCTGGTCTGAGCCGGACGGACCGCGAATGCCCACCACGTACATCGAGCCGTGGAACGGTTTTCCCTCGCGAGCAGAGATGATCGACCGCTACCTCGCGCGGACCGACCGCACCCCTGAAGCCGTGCGCTATTTCTGCGTTCTGGCCTGCTACAAACTCGGCATTATCCTGGAGGGGCACGTGGCCCGTGCCGCAGCCGGAATCGGAGATCCCTCCACCAGTGAAATCATGGCCCGGCTTTCCATGGGCCTGCTCGAAGAAGCCAACGACCTGATAGACGGAAAAATATTCGCCTGAGCCTGAATGCCCGTTCTCGCTAACGCTCGCGCACGAAGGAAACGGCGACCTCGCGGCGCGAGAAACGCCAGCCCTCCGATGTCCTCGCGAACCGGTCCCTGTACTCGCCTATCATGAGAGGGCTCTCAACCGGCGCAGGTTTCTCATCATCGCCACCGTCATGCCGATAAAGAACCAGGTATACCACGCCCTCGGCCGTATCCTCGTCGAGCACGTCCAACAGCAGGTTGTTGCACACGTGCCGCGACCTGCGATCGGTACGAGCTTCCCTCTCTCCCAATCCCTTCTGCAGCTCTTCGGTGCCGGTCATGGTGACGACACCGGGGGCAGTCCAGACTCCATCGGACGTAAAGAGATCCGCGATGCGCCGCGCCTGTCCGTGGTCAACGTAGTGACAGTAGGCCGTGACAAGGCGCTCGCACTCTCGCTCGATCAGAAGACATTCGGTTGGGCTCACGGCGCTACTCCAGCTTGCATACCTCGACAAAACGTCGCGGCGGCTCTTCGCACTCTTGCGATTGGGGCAAACGTACAATATTCGGAGTCCATTGCCACAGGAAACCACCCCCGGGCAAACCCTGTCAAGCCTGCCCTGAGCAGGCATTGCCGCAAGAGGACATAAAACTTGATCAACTACGACCCTTACTCGGACAGCTTCCACGAGAACCCCTACCCCGTCTACCGCGAACTGCGCGATACAGCCCCTGTCTACCACCATCCCGAACAGGGCTTCTGGGCCATCTCTCGCTACGAAGACGTGGCCGCCGCGCTGATGCGCCCACAGGTTTTCTCGTCAAAACGGTTCCTGGGGCCCCCTCCCCCGTCCGACCCGTCATCTCTTATGCCCATCATGGTGGTCCTGGACCCGCCGCGACACGACGAGCTCCGCTCGCTGGTAAACCGCGCCTTCACGCCACAAAGAATAGCAGCCCTTGAGCCACACATTCGCGACATCACCACCGACCTGGTCGATTCTTTTATAGACTCGGGCCACTGTGACCTGTTCCGGGATCTCGCGGCACCACTGCCGACCATCGTCATCGCCGAACTCCTCGGTGTCCCCACCGAGGACCGCGAAATGTTCAAGGAAAAGTCCATCGCCATCGCGGCCAGCGTGGGCCCGGCGGGGGTGAAGAACACCGACGCGTCCTTCGAACTCGCAGCATACCTGTCGGAGGTCTTCACCGAGAAACGCAAACACCCTGGCGATGACCTGATGAGCGCGCTGCTCACGACCGAGATCAACGGACGCGCCCTGAGCCAGGAAGAACTGATGGGATTCGCACTCCTGCTCCTTGTGGCCGGGAACGAAACCACTACCAACCTCATAAGCAACGCGACGATCCTCCTCGACCGCTTCCCGGACCAGCGGGCCCGCCTGCTGGAAGACCGCTCGCTGATCGGCTCGGCCGTCGAGGAATTCCTCCGTTTCGAGTCCCCCGTCCAGGGCGTTGAGAGATTGCTGACAGAAGACGTCGTGATCCAGGGCCAGACGATTCACAGGGGAGAGAAAGTTTTCCTGCTGCTCGGCGCCGCCAACCGTGACGAGAGGGAGATCGAGGATCCCGATCGCTTCGACGTCGGCCGCGACCCCAATCCTCACCTGGCCTTCGGATTCGGTGCCCACTTCTGCCTGGGATCGAGCCTGGCCCGCCTTGAGCTACGCGTCGTGTGGGAGGAAATCCTCGCGCGATTCCCAAAATTTCGCGTTGTGCAACCGGTCGAGCGCCTGCACTCCGCAACCTTCCGTGGCATGCTCAGCGTTCCCCTGGAGTTGGACACCTAGGCAACAGCGCGGGCCCTTGGCGTCCGATCTACGGGGGTCTCAGGCGCCGGCAACCGGGCGATCCCGCGCGGCGGCGCCCCCGAGTAATGCCCGTACGTCGCCCGCGGCGCGCAGACCACTCACAAAAGCACTCTCTACCGTGGCGGCGATCACCGGGGTGGAGGTAGCCGAACCGGCCCAGAACAGTGCCCCGGTATCGGCCGCGGTCAGCTTCACCCTCGACCCAGCACCGCCGGGCCGCACGAGCGTATATCCCCCGCAAGCGAACGGGTCCGCCGCCCAGTCAATCCGGCGACGGGCAACCAGCTGGCCGCGAGGATCGGCCTTCGGGAACAGGCGCTCCAGGTCCGAGATGCAGATCTCGGTGGCTTCGTCCTCGCTGACCTCCGACAGGCGGGCTGCCCGGGGGCCGGTCGCGTAAGCCGTAAGCACGGCCTGGGTCTCGTACTTGGCTCCGTAAAAAACCGGCCAGTAAAGGGTCACCGGACCCGTTCCACACGGCAGGTTGGCGAGCCACCTGGGCCAGAACCGCTCCTTGAAGTGCAACAGCACCTTGACGACCGGCCCGGCCACCAGGCCCTCGAACGCCTCGTGTTTGCCAGCCGGCAGCTCGGGCTTGAAGCGCACCTTACCCGACTTGAGCACCCCCAGGGGTAGCGTGGTGATCGCGGCACGGGCAGAGAGCTCCTCGCCGCCGGTCGAACGGATCACGACGCCATCACCGCTCCAGTCTATGGACTCGACACCAAAACCGAGGCGCACATCAAGATCCCTGGCGATGTGCGAGACCACCGAGTCGTAGCCTTCAACTATGCGATGATTGAGACCGGTCTCGAGCTTGAGAACGTTGTCCTCCAGCAAACCGAGCAAGCCGACCTCGTCGACACTACCCGGCAAATGGGCAGTAAGTACCATCTGGGCCATGACACGCGCGTGGCCGCGGTATCCCTGCTTGTCGATGAACTCCCGCGCCGACATGTCGGGCGGCTTGAAACGGGCGACCTTCATCAGGATGGGAAAGCTGGGCCAGACTCCGGGGTGGAGCAGGATCCACGGTAACCAGCGCGGTCGACCGCCCAGGCTGAACATCGTGTGACGGGTCAGGGGACAGGGCCGAGCCTCCACGCCAGCTGCCATCGCGTCAGGCCACGTCGCGGCACCGACCCCGTGTATAAACTCGGCTCCGCCCTCTACCGGCTCGTCACAGAAATCGCGTACCGAGTAGACCCGGCCACCGATCCGGTCGCGCGCCTCTACAACACACACCGACAGGCCCGACGCGGCCAGGTCCCTGGCCGCCGTGATCCCGGCCATGCCAGCTCCTATTACAATCGCGTCGAGCATCGTCCGAACTCCCTTGTCTTTTATCGCGGTCCCCACGGGGCGTAGCAGACCAATATCCGGATATTCAGTCTCACGAATCGCTCCTGTTAGCGAGCCAGTCATTGACCAGGGGAAATATCTCAGTTGGTGACGCGTACCCGGCAAGCAGGTCGTCGTGTCCGAAGTCCACGCTGAACCCATCGCTTACGCCAGCGTGCAGAAATGTTTTGTCCGTGCTCCCGAAGGCGTCGTACGCCGCGCGAACCGATTCGGCAGGTCGCTGCAGGTCACTCCCCGCCGCCATCACGAGCAGCGGCAACTTAACCTCTTCCAACCGGTCCGAGTACACCACCGAGCCGTCAAGGTTGCGCATGGTGCCCTCGTCGATCCAGGTCTTAAACTGGTCGACCAGGCTGGCAGCTTCGTCGGGAATCCCGTTGCGAAAGTAACGAGCGGAAACCAGCGGGGCGGTATTACAGGACCGAAAGCTGCTCTCGAGCGCATGCGAGCGGCCGTAGGCAAGAATCGGCCCAGCCATGCGCGCGCCCGAGCGAAACGGCACGCGCCCTCGAACGCTCATCCTCGGGGCAGCGGTCACGCCGGGCACCAGGGCCGCGGAATCCGTCAGCACCGGTGAGCCACAGGTCACCGCACCGCGCACCAAGCCGGCCTTGCCCTGTATAGCTGCCGCGTAGAGAGCCTGGCCACTCATTTCCATGCCTACCCAGAACGCTTGCGGCGCGCCGGTTATCTCGCACACGCGCGCGACCGCCGCCGGCAGATCGCGCTCGGCCAGGTCATCGAACGTCCATTGCAAGGCGCGGTCGGGCCCCGCTTCGGGCCAGCTTTCTCCACGGCCCCGCAAGTCGACCAGCCAGGTGTCGAAACCGCGCCCGCTGAGATATCTCGCCAGCGAGTAGTCGGGATGCAGGTCGTATATGAAACGGCTGCCTGCCATCCCGTGGCTGCACAGAACGGGGTAGGGATGGGCGCGGCCACGGGCGCGATAGCGGTACAGCGCGAGCTTCCAGCCATCGGACGTAACGGCCGTGTGACGCTCGTCCTCGCCCGTACTCCAGTCGAAGCGACGGTAGGAATAGCCCAGGGTAAGCGCTGCGGCCGTAAGCGTCCGTGCACCCGCAGCCAAGCCCTCCAGTCTCGCGGGCTTGCCCGCACCAGCACCATTCCCGCAAGTACTCACGCGTAAACTACTCGTCGCCGACCAGCAGGTCGCTGCCATCGCCCCAGGCCACGCCACTGCCACGCTCGCGTCGCTCGTCTTCGTGTTCCCCGATCGCACTGACGATAGCGTTCTGCAGGTCACCTATCACCTGCGCGCTGTTGCGATTGCACCAGTCGAGGCTGTCCTCGCGCGTGCGGTTGGCACCGTTGACGGCCGGCATCACGTAGCGGGCAAACAATTCGTAGCTGTTCGCCGTGCGCTGCGGATCGGCGCAGTCGTGGGCGATCATCATGAAGGTACCAAAACCACCCGAGCGCTCGCGTAGTTGCTCGATCTGCTCGATGGCGTCGTCCGGCGTACCGATGATCGCACGGCCCAGCACGGTCAGGCCCCGCTCCGTCCACTCCTCGACGGCAGCCTCGGTGCTGCTGCTGTAGTCCAGCTTGTTGCCTCCCAGTTGCTCGAAGTAGTGTACGAGCTTGAGTAGACCGTGTTCCATGTCGGCTCGGGCCTGTTCTCTTGTCTCGGCCAGGTGCATGGGCGCCACCAGCCGCCAGTTGCGGCGGTCGACCACGTGCCCGTGCTCGGCGGCCAGTTGCTCGCACAACTGCCAGTGGGCGGGCAACAGGTCGAAACCCTCGGCGCTGCTGGCAGCCATCGACAGCATCCCGATGCCGTGCTTGCCGGCAGCACGCGGACCTGACGGCGAAATCGCGGCGGCCACGGCCACCTCGACCGACGGATGGGTATGCGGTGCCATCTGCACGCGCGCATCCCTGAGTTCAAACCAGTCGGTCTTGCGCGTAACGGTCTCGCCGCGGAGCAGCGGGATCAACACCTCCAGCGCCTCGTCCATGCGGTGACGCTGAGACGAAACGTTGATACCCATCATGTGTGCGTCTGACGGTAGCTGTCCCGGCCCCACCCCGAACATCACCCGGCCGCGGGTCTGGTGGTCGAGCTGAACGATGCGGCCGGCTACCATCAGCGGGTGGTGATAAGGCAACGACACCACGCCGGTACCCAGGCGTATGTTGCGCGTGCGCTCGGCGGCCGCGGCTATGAAGAGTTCGGGCGACGATATGGTTTCGTAAGCACCCGAGTGGTGCTCGCCTATCCACAACTCGTCGTAGCCTAGTTGGTCGAGTTGCTCGGCCAGCTGCAGGTCGCGGTGCAACTGCAGGGTTGGATTCTCGTCGGTGGGATGAAAGGGCGCCAGGAACACCCCGAAACGCAGCGGTTCATTCATCGGTGGATCTTACAACCCGGCGCCAACTCTCGCCAGCGGTCCCGGGTCTCTCCGCGAGAACGACTGCTCGTTTTAGTCAGTCGCCCGAAAGTTCCGGTATCACGTGCTTCCCCAGCAGGTCTATCGATTTCAGGACCTGCTCGTGGGGGATATCGTAGGGATTGAGCAGGCACAGCAGCAGGTCGCAGCCGGCGTCCTTGTAGCGGCGCGCGATTTCAATGCAGCGGTCGGGGTCACCCACCATGGCCGCACCGCTTTCGCGTATGTAGTCAAAGTCGAGCTGGTCAAGTGAGCCCGCTTCGTCGAGTTGCTTGATGTCTTCGGCGTAGCCGTAGCTTCCCAGGTCCTCGTTGAAGCGCCGGGCGTAGTCGGCCACCGTCGCCACCTGCCGCGCGCCCGCCCTGGGGTACCAGGTCATCGATTCGGCGGCCTCTTCGAAGGCCTGCTCGTTGGTCTCCGCGCAGTGGCCCATGGTAAACGTGGCCACGCGTTCGTTGCGCACCCTGCCCTTGGGCTGTGTGCATTCGGCCAGGCCTTCACGGTAGGCCGCCACCCGCGGCAGGAGGTCTTCGGGCGGCACACCAACGGCAAAAGACAACAGGCCCACGCCCATGCGACCCACGCCGCGGTGTCCGTCGAGGCTGGTCGTGGCTGACCACAGCGGCGGGTGCGGCTGCTGCACCGGACGCGGCAACACGCGCCGGGCCGGCATGCTCCAGTGCGTACCGTTGAACTCGTGCAGGTCGTCGGTCCAGCAACCCACGATGTGGTCGAGCGCCTCGGAGAGCATCTCGCGCGTCACCTGCGGGTCGATGCCAAATCCTTCCAGCTCGGCGGCAGTGGCCGAACGGCCCACTCCGAACTCGACGCGCCCGTTCGACAGGTTGTCGAGCATGGCCACGCTCTCGGCCGTTCGCACCGGGTGGTTGTATGGTTTGGGCGTGAGCCGAACTCCGTAGCCGATGCGCAGGCTGCTGGTTCGCGCCGCCACGGCCCCGTACAACACCTCGGGGTTGGAGCAGTGGGAAAACTCCTCGAGGAAGTGATGCTCCACGGTCCACATGCTGTCGAAGCCGGCCTGCTCGCCAGCCACGGCCTGGTCGACCACGTTGACTATGGCCTGTTGCTCCTTGCCCGCCGTCCAGGGCCGTGCCACCGGGATCTCGTGAAAAAGCGCGAATTTCATGGTTGTTCTCCCTGCGGGCGCCCGCTGTACTGGCTTCTATACCAGCGGCGGGCAAGATGGGAGCCCCGGGGAGAGAGAAAACACCATGACGAGATTATTTCTTGCCGCCAACGCGCTGCTGTGGCTGCCCTACGGCCTTTACTGTTTCCTGGTGCCGGAGTTCCTGGTCGAGGCCGCCGCCGTGTCGGCCACCGCCTCGACCGGCACCATTGAACTACGGGCTATGTATGGGGGCCTGCAGGCAGGCATCGGCGCCCTCTGCGCCGCCGGCGCGATGCGAGAGGAGTTGGAGCGACCGGCGTTGTTGCTGTTGCTCTTTCTTGCCTGCGGCCTGGCCCTGGCGCGCAGCGCGGGCGCCGTGATGGCGGCCGAGCTGTCTTCGTACACGGGCTCTGCGCTGTTGCTCGAATACACGCTCGCCGCTGCAAGCGCGTGGCTGTTGCGGAGTGGGTCCGGCGCTCAGTCTTCGTAGAGCTTGACGATAGACACCGAGCCCTCGGGTCCTTGCAGACACAGGTCGCAGAGGGTGCACTCGTCTACGTTGTCTTCCACCACGGCGACCGAACCAGCGTCGGCGCCGGCCTTGAAGATCTTGACCGGGCACACCTCGATCAACTTGGCCGCCAGTCCGTCGGTGGCGGCCACCAGTTCGTCGTTTACATCCACGCGTATGAACATTGCCATGTTTACGTTCTCCTGCTGCCCTTATGCTCAGGCGGCGCCGTCGAGGCGCTCCTGCACGAGGCGCGGAATGTCCCCGATCTCGTCTGCCACCGAAATACCCGCGTCGCGCATGCGACGGATCTTATCGGCCGGTGAATCCAGTTTCTTTTCAACGATGGTACCGGCGTGGCCGAAGCTCATGCCGTGCATATCGTCCATGAAGCGTCCTGCCACGAAAGCAACGATAGGCAGGCGGCTGTTGTTTTCCTTGGCCCAGCGCGCCAGTTCCGCCTCCGACGAACCACCCGGCTCGGAATAAATGACAACGGCCTTGGTATCCTCGTCGGCTTCGAAGTAGGGCATCAACTCGGCGTAGGTCGAGCCGATGACCGGGTCGCCGCCTATCGAAATTGCCGTGCTCTCGCCCAGGCCCGCCTGGCTCAGGGCGTTGCAGATCTCGGTGGTCATGCCACCCGAGCGCGACATGACGCCAACCACCCCGGGCTTGAAAGCCTTGCGACAGTCGACGGCCGGACCGCCAAGGCTGCCGAACCTGCACACGTCGGGGATGATGACTCCCAGGCAGTTGGGCCCGATCACGCGGGCGTCGTGCTGGGCCGCGTACTCGATGAACGCCGCCGCGTCGCGACGACAAATGCCCTCGGTGATAATCACCAGCAGCTTGACGCCGGCGTCGATGGCCTCGTAGGCCGCGTCGGCAGCAAAGGCCAGGGGCACCGTAATCACGGTGCCGTCTACCTTGCGCTGCTCGGTGATCTCGCGAACCGTGTTGTACACCGGCACGCCGTAGACCTCGCGACCACCCTTGCCGGGTGTCACCCCACCGACGATCCTGGAGCCGTACTCCAGGCACTCGCGGGTAAAGTTAACCGCCTCGCGCCCGGTGATGCCCTGGACGATAAAATCAAAATCCTTGTGAACCAGAACTCCCATCGCTTTCCTCTTCTCGCTCTCTGCTCGCCAGCCGCTCAGCCGTTGATCTTGTCGACGGCGCGCTTGGCCGCCTCGCTGATCGACACCGAACGGTCGCAGTATTCCACGCCGTACTTGTCCAGTATCTTCACCGCGTCGGCCTCCCACGCACCGGGCACGCGAAAAATAGTGATCTTGTCGGCGGGCTCGAAGCCCATCTCGATCACGCCTTTTATGACGCCGCGGGCCACCAGGTCGGCGCGGGTGTTGGACACCACGTTGGACATCACGGCTATCTTGTCGACGCCCGACTTGCCCAGCACCAGCTTGGTGAGCGCCACCGCCTTGGCGACGCTGGGGTTGCCGCCTATGGCCGCGTAGTTGGCCGGATCACCGCCTGCCTTGCGCACCGCATCGGTAAGCGTCAGCGAACCACCGCCAGCACCGATGACCAGGCCCACGTTGCCGCCGAACTCGACGACCGGACCGATGATGCCACGCGGGTCGTCGTCGTCGATCTTCTTGCCGGCCAGCTCAAACTCGGTAGGCTCGCGCACCGAGCGGGTGTCTTCCTCGCCCACGCCGAACTCGGCAAGCAGTTCTTTCTGCCGGTACTTGGCCTCGACTTCCATGTCCGAAAAACAATCGACCGCCAGCAGGCTGCCGTCTTCGAGCCGGGCCAGGGTCTGGATGTCGGCCTGGGTAAGATCGTAGTCGAGAAACAAGCGCGCGAGGCGAGCAATAACGCCGGCCATGCGGTTGAGTTCCGAACCGTTCAGGCCCAGGCCCGCGGCTACTTCCTTGGCGACGTAATCCGAGAACGGCACCAGCGCTGAAAAGTGTCTCGAGACCACGCGGTCGGGATGCGCCTCGGCGATGTCCTCGATGTTACCCGCGATGTCGGCTGCGAGCAGAAGCGGCTGCTTGGCCGTTCCGTCGTAACTTATCGACAGCGAGTACTCGGCGGTGGCCGCTTGGACCTTCTCAACGAGCACGCCCCTGGGACCACGTCCGCCGTCGTCGATCTTGAGCAGTTCCTCGGTGGCGGTGGCCGCCTGCTCGGGGCTATCGACCGCCTGCGACTCGTCGGACCTGCTCGCGCCGCCCTTAGAGCCCACCAGCAGCTGGGCTTTTACGATTACCGCGCCGCCCAGTTCCTCGGCAGCACTGGCTGCCTCCCCGGCGTTGGCAGCCCTGCTGCCCTCGGGCACCGCGATACCTCGCCTGGCCAAAATCGTCTTGGTTTCAAACTCGTAAAAACGCATATCAGAAAACCACCTCCTGGGTCGTGGCCAGTCGTAGGGTCGGTCGAGCTGTCAGTCAGTCCAGCGCTCAAAATCAACGGGATTTCTAACCTTTCCACCCGCGCATTTCAACGTCAGCAGCCCCGTCGCAGCCGCTTCAGAATCCGTAGGCCTCGGTCAACTCCTCGTCGCCCTCGGCCAGCGAGCGGGCAAGATCGACCATCACCTGGCACTGCTTGAAGGTCGCGTCGTCTTGCATCTTGCCGTCTATCATGACCGCGCCCGTGCCGTCGCCCATCTCGTCGATGACCCGGCGCGCCCACTTCACCTCGTCGGCCGGCGGACTGAACACCTTGCGGGCTATACCAATCTGCACCGGGTGCAGGCTCCACGCGCCCACGCAGCCCATGAGAAAAGCGTTGCGAAACTGGTCCTCGCAGGCGACGGTGTCCTTGATGTCCCCGAAAGGACCGTAGTAAGGAAGTATGCCGTGCGCGGCGCAAGCGTCGACCATGCGCGCGATGGTGTAGTGCCACAGGTCCTGCTGCGCGGTCGTGCGCGGCGCGTCCTCGTTGGCCGCGTCGGGGTCGGCCCTCACTATGTAACCGGGGTGTCCTCCGCCCACGCGAGTGGTCTTCATGCGCCTGGAAGCGGCAAGATCCGCCGGGCCCAGCGACAGCCCCTGCATGCGTGGGCTGGCTCCGCATATCTCTTCGACATTGGCCACACCGGTGGCCGTCTCGAGTATGGCGTGAAACAGTATGGGACGCTTGAGCCCCGCGCGGGCTTCGAGCTGGGCCACCAGCCGGTCCATGTAGTGAATGTCCCAGGCACCCTCGACCTTGGGAATCATTATGACGTCGAGCTTGTCGCCGATCTCGCCGACAAGGCGGGTCACATCGTCCAGGGCCCAGGGCGAGTCGAGGCTGTTGATGCGGGTCCACAACTGGCAGTTGCCGAAGTCGGTGTCGCGCGCGATCGAGACCAGGCCTTCGCGGGCGGCTTCCTTGTTGTCGGCCGCTATCGCGTCTTCGAGATTGCCGAGCACGACGTCGCACTTTTTCGCGATGTCGGGCACCTTGGCCGCCATCTTAGGGTTGCTCGGATCAAAAAAATGTATCATCCGCGAGGGACGAAACGGCACTTCGCGCAGCGGCTCGGGCGCGCCGAGGGCCAGTGGCTGAAAAAAGTCTTTTGCGCTGCGCATAGGCAGTATCCTCCTGCAAACGACCCGTGGTGGTCGACCTGAACCTCTCTAACTACCCCGTTTATCGTGTATTTTACAATCGCCGGTTAGAGCCCGGCCGCAACGCTCCTTTACTGACGCGAGCGCACCAGCGGCTCGCTTCCACCAACTCAAGCGCAACGCTAGCTTGACCGCAGAGGCCTGCACCATGAAATTTGAAAGCCTGATCTACGAAACCGAAGGGGCTGTTGCCGCCATTACCCTGAACCGCCCCGACGAGCTCAACACCATCGTCCCGCCCATGCCCGACGAGATCGAACAGGCCGTAGCGTGCGCCAACGCGGACCCCGACGTGCGCGTGATCGTGTTGCGCGGCGCTGGGCGCGCCTTCTGCGCAGGCTTCAACTTCGCTGACAACATGGCTGCCTGGGAAGGCCTGGTGGGCACGGGCGGCAGCTGGGACCCAGGCCGCGACATGATAGGCGTGACCAGCCCGCACACCGGACCCGTGCCCAAGTTCATGAGCCTGTGGCGCAGCCCCAAGCCCGTGATCGCGCAGGTACACGGCTGGTGTGTCGGCGGCGGCTCGGACATGGCCCTGTGCGCCGACCTGGTGATCGCCAGCGACGACGCGCGCATCGGCACACCCTACTCGCGCGCGTGGGGCTGCTACCTCACGGGCATGTGGATCTACCGGCTGGGCCTGACCCGCGCCAAGGAACACGCGCTTACCGGCAGACCGTTGTCGGGCAGCCGGGCGGCCGAAATCGGCCTCATCAACCGCGCGGTACCCTTTGCCGATCTTGAAAAAACCGTCATGGACGAGGCCCGCGCGATCGCCGCGCTGCCGCCGGCGCAACTCGCGGCCATGAAGATGGTCGTCAACCAGGCCTACGAAAACATGGGCCTGGCCGGCACGCAGCTGCTCGGGCCTATATTGGATGGCTACATGCGCAATATTCCCGAGTCGCTCGACTTTATCGAAACCGCCGCCCGCGACGGCGTGGGCGCAGCGGTGGCTGAGCGCGACGGACCCTGGAGCGACTACAGCCAGGCCGCCGCTGAGGACAAGCCGAACCCGAAGAACACAGTGTCGCCGAGAGCGTTCGGCTGAAGGACCAGCTCAGGCCAGGCCACCGTCGAGCGGCAGGCCGGCTTCGCGCGCGGCCGAAAGCGCGGCCTGCATAGCGCTGCTCGCGGCGTCGAGTTCGGGCACGAGGCAGGCCACCACGGTGCGATGAACACCAGCCTCGGCGTATGCCGACAACAGCGCCGGGTCGGCCGCTCCCACGCAGGTGATCTCCACGCGGGCCGGGTCGCGGCCAGCCGCTTTGGCGGCATCGTTCAAGACCTCGCGCAGTTCGGCCAGGCGCTGCATCGAAACGCCCAGGGGGAAAAACCCATCGCCGTAACGACCGGCCCTGCGCGCAGCCGCCTCGCTGTGACCGCCGATGATCAGCGGTACACCGCCTTCCTGCAGCGGACGCGGACGGCTCACCACCCGCTCGAAGTCGTAGAAACTGCCGTGGTAAGACGCCGTTTCCTGCTCGCTCCAGAGTTCACGCATGACCTCGATGCACTCGTCGGCGCGACGCCCGCGGCTGCCGAAGTCACACCCCAGGGCCTCGGCCTCTTCGCGCCCCCAGCCCACGCCGAAGCCGGCCACCAGGCGGCCGCCCGACAGCCGGTCGAGCGTGGCAAGCTCCTTGGCAAGTACGAGTGGATTGCGCTGCGGCAGTATCATCACGCCGGTGGCCAGGCGCAGGGTCTCGGTGTGCGCGGCCGCCCAGGCGAGCCAGAGCAACGGATCGGGTTGCGGCACGTTCTCGTTAAAAGGCGAGCGGCCCGAGCGATCGTAGGGGTAGCGCGAAGTGTAGTCGGGGCACATCACCGTGTGCTCGACCACCCACACCGACTCCATGCCGGTCTGCTCGGCCGCACGACAGAAATCGCCCGCGAACACTGGATCCTCGACCGCGGCCATACCGTAAGGCGGAATCACTCCAAACTTCATGCCCTACTACAGGCCACCCCCGCACCGGCCAGTCAATACGGAGGATGCACGCCAACCAGCTTAATAGTACCGGGGCTGCCCTCTAGCTTTTGGCTGATTGCAACGTATCCCGCTTCAGGAGAGACCGCCGTTGAGTGGCAGCACCTGGCCGGTCATCCACGCGGCCTCGTCCGAGACGAGGTAGAGCAACAGCGCCACCACGTCGTCGGCGCTGCCCGCGCGCGCCACCGGGTAACGCGCAAAGTAGTCGTCGGGCAACGGCAGGTTGTCGAGCTCTCCCAACGATATGCAGTTCGCAGTAACACCGTCGCGTCCCAGCTCACTCGCCAGTTGGCGCATGAAACCGATGGCCCCCGCCTTGCCCGCGGCGTACATCGAAATGCCGTAGTCGGTGCCCATGCGCCAGGCCTCCGACGAGATGGTGACCACGCGTCCCCAGCCCCGTTCTTTCATTGCCGGCGCAAAAGCGTGGCAGCAGTGCAGTACACCGTAGAGGTTCACGCGCAGAAAGGGCTCCCAGTCGGAGGGTTGGCTGTCAACGAACTTGAACGCCGGAAAGCTACCGGGGATGCCCGCGTTGTTGACCAGCAGGTCGGCCGGCCCCAATTCTTTTTCGACGGCAGCCGCCATCTCGAGCACGGCAGCGTGCTGGCCCACGTCGGCGGCAAAGGCCGCGGCCCGGCCGCCGGCGTCGTTGATCAAGGCCGCGGTTTCTTCGGCGCGCTCGGCCACGATGTCATTCACCGCCACCGAGGCCCCCAGTCGCGCGAGCGCCTCGGCCATGGCGCGGCCTATTCCCCGGCCGGCCCCGGTAACCACTGCTGTCCTGCCGTCAAGCGTGCCCATAATGGGCAATGCTAACGGCGGCGGGCAGCTGTAGCCACCATTCGTTCGCGGCCCGCGTTGAGCCTTGCCGCTGGCTGGGCTAACTTGCGCGCATGATCGCCTGTCTCGACCTCGAAGGGGTGCTGGTGCCCGAAATCTGGATCAACGTTGCCGAGCGCACCGGTATCGACGAGCTGCGGCGCACCACCCGCGACGAGCCCGACTACGACGTACTCATGCGCTACCGGCTCGACATTCTCGACCGCGAGGGCATCACCCTGCCCCAGATACAGGAGGTGATAGCCGGCATGGGGCCGCTCGAAGGCGCCGGCGAGTTCGTTGACTGGCTGCGCGAGCGCGCGCAGGTCATCATCCTGTCGGACACCTTTTACCAGTTTGCGCAGCCGCTGATGCGGCAGCTCGATTTTCCCTGCCTGTTCTGCCACCGGCTGGAAGTGGAGCCCGAAGGCCGCATCTCGGGCTACACCCTGCGCCTGGACGACGGCAAGCGACGCGCCGTAAGGGCGCTGCGCGAACTCAACTTTCGCGTGGTGGCGGCCGGTGATTCATACAACGACACCACGATGCTCACCGAGGCCGACGCAGGCATACTCTTCTGTCCACCGCAGAACGTGGTCGACGATTTCCCGCAGTTCCCGGTCACCAGCGACTATCAACAACTGCGCGAAGCCTTCGTGGCCGCTTCCGCTGACGAACTCTGAAAAAGGGGGTCAGGCCCCTACCAGCTGCGCAGGTCGATGGCCCAGCAATCGACAACCTCGTCGCCGCTGACCAGGTAGGCCCGTTCGTGGCAGGCCATGGTGGGGTCCACGTGGGCGGGAAGCACCCGCACCCGGTCGCCGACGACGGGTAGCCTGGAGCCCGCGGCGGCATCGGGCGAAGCCGGGTCCGGCGAAAACGTGACGTGCTCATCCGAGCAGAACCACACCCGCGCCTCTTCAATCGAGGGATCCCCGTGATCCATGCCCAGGGCCTTGAGGCCACAGTCGGCCACCGCATAGCCACTCGCCTCGGACACCGACACCACCGTGCTCAGGATCGACACGGCCTGCGTAAAAGGCAGGCCCATGCGCGTATACGCCGTGTCCATGAGTGCGTACGAGCCGGCCTGGATCTCGGTGGCAAGCTTGTTGAGATCCCAGGTGGTGGTACCACCAGCCGAAACCAGCTCGCCGCCGACGTCCGCGTGGGCGGCAGCCAGCAACTGCATGGATACCTCGGTCGCGACGCGACGCTGCTCGCGGTCTTCCAGACCCACCGCGTGCCCTTCGTAACCCATCACCCCGCGCACCTGCAGTCCGGCCGCCCTCGCGCTGTCGGCCAACCGGCCAGCATCGGCGGGCAGGCAACCGCAGCGCGGCAAGCCCACGTTAACGTCGATGAGTACCTCGGCGATGCCGGCGGCCGCGGCAGCCGATACGGTGGAGGCCGAATCAACGGCCACCGTCACCCGCGCATCCAGGTCCGCCAACATCGACAGGCGGGCCGTGTCGAGGAGTTCGTTGGCCAGCAGCAAATCGTCGCCCAGTCCCGCGGCTGCCATTCCCGCCATCTCGCGCGCGGTGGCGCAGGTAAACGAACAGTGTCCACGCGCGGCCTGCTCACGCGCCAACGCCGTCGACTTGTGCGCCTTGACGTGCGGGCGCAAGCGATCACCGGGCAGCGACGCGGCCATGAAGTCCAGGTTCTGCCCGAGAGCATCGCGGTCAATAAGCAGCGCGGGCGTGGCGAGGTCGAGGAGCTTCACGACACCATCCTGCCAACCGCGCGTCGCGGTGGCCAGCGCATCGAGAAATAGAGCCAGGCACCCTTGGGCCTTAAGGTAGCAGGGCTGCTCGGCTGGCGAAGATGCCCTGCTACCTTTAACATAAAAAGAACGTATCCCCCTTGTTGTATGAGCTTGCCAGGATGCGCGGCGACGAGGCCGCGCTCGACGATCTGACGGTCACCCGCTCCTGGGCCGAACTGGCCGACAGGGCCACGCGCATGGCCCGCCTGCTGAGCAGCGAGCTGGGCCTCGAGCCCGGCGACAGGGTGGCCACGCTGATGTACAACCGCGGCGAGTGCCTCGAGCTTGTGCTCGCCTCCTGGCTGGCCGGCCTGTGGCTGACCCCCATCAACCATCACCTGCTGGCCGACGAGATCGACTACGTGCTGACCGACAGCGGCGCGCGCGTGGTGATCTGCGACGAGCAACATAGAGATGCCGCCTCGGCGGGCTGCGTTGACGCAGCCACCCTGCTGGTCGCCGGCGACGAGCTGGACGGGGCCATCAGCAGCGCCCCCGCCCAGCCCTACCCGCCCGACTCGCCGATGGGCGGCACCATGATCTACACCAGCGGAACCACTGGCCGCCCACGCGGGGTAAAACGCCATCGTCCTTCTACGCTGGCCGCGGGGCTGGAGGCGGCCGCGGCCTACGGACGACGCATACAGATGGACGGACGGGGCCGACACCTCATCACCGGGCCTGCTTACCACGCGGCACCGTTGCTGTTTGCCGTCTACGACCTGCTCAACGGTGCTGCCGTGACCATGATGCCGCGATGGAACGAGCAGCGTTTCTTCGACCTGGTCGGCGAGCAGCAAGTGACCCACACCCACCTCGTGCCCACCATGTTCGAGCGCCTGCTCGGCTTGCCCGACGAGCAACGCGCGGCCTTCGATCCAACGCCGCTGGTCACGGTGCTGCACGGCGCCGCCCCGGTGTCGCCTGCCAGCAAGCAGCGCATGATCGCCTGGTGGGGCCCATTGCTGGTGGAGTACTGGGGCGCCACCGAAAGCGGCGTCGTCACCCTGGTCGACTCATCCGACTGGCAGCTCAAGCAGGGCACCGTCGGACGCACGGTAGAGGGCTGGCAGATCTTCGCGGGCAACGAGCAGGGCACGCCCCTGCCCGCCAACGAAGAGGGCATACTGTACTGTCGCCGCCCCGATACCCCCCACTGGTTCGAGTACCACGGCGACCCCGACAAGACGCGCGCGACCTTCGTTGACGCGCACACCTTTCACCTGGGCGACATCGGCCTGGTCGACGAAGACGGCTACGCTTTCCTCCGCGACCGGCTGTCGAACACCATCATTTCAGGGGGCGTGAACATATACCCCGCCGAAATCGAAAAGGTGCTGATCACCCACCCGCAGGTGATCGACGTGGCGGTGTTCGCCGTACCCGACCAGGAATGGGGCGAAGCCGTAATGGCTGCCGTGCAAACTCGGACCGGCACAAACGAAAGCCCGCAACTGGCCGCCGAGCTCATAGATTTTACCCGCGAAAGACTGGCCGCCTACAAGCTGCCGCGCAGAATCGAGTTCCACGACGAGTTGCCCAGGACCGACAGCGGCAAGCTCTACGTGCGCCGTCTGAAAGAACGCCACTGGAAAGACAGCGGCCGCAGGATATAGCGGCCGGCAAAAAGAATCCGGCCCGTCCGCCGTGGCTACCGCAAGGACCAGCTGAACGGTAACCCAGCGACGGACGAACCGGAAGGGGGAGCCTGCACACGGTTTCCCCACCCTGGATAAAGCAATCGGCGTGCCACCTGCCGCCAGCCTTGAAGCCGGCCAACAAGCGCCCGTTACCCCTTGCAAAACCCGTGTTTCGCCTCCGCTCCCCGAGGGGAGCAGCCAACGGCACCGCAAAGCTGGGTTTGCGCCACACGCGCCTACCGCATACCGCTCTTAGCGGGAGCGTGGCCGAGCCCGGAACACGGGCCGACCACACAGGGGAGTAGTACACTGATCGAACTCGAGGCCACCATTGTATGCGCCGACCTTTCGGGGTTCACGCTTGCAGCGCGCGACCTCGACCCCGAGCAGGTAACCGAACTGGTCAACGGTTGTTTTGCTGGCATGGAAGACATCGCCAGCGCCCACGGCGGCACCCCGCTGCAGTTTCTCGGAGACTGCATGCTGGCCGCTTTTCCCCACGCAGAACAGGCCGAGGCCGCCAACCGTCATGCGCTGGCCGCTGCCCTCGGGATGCTTGAGTGGATAAAACAATCCGCGCCCCTGTTTCCCGGCAGCAAAAGACCTGGCCTGCACATAGGTGTCGAGGCTGGACAGTTGCAGCTGGGGCGACCGCCGACCGGCGGCCTGCTGCCCGCCGGTCGGTGCACGACAGCGGCCATGCGCCTGGAAGCGGCAGCTGAGACCGGCTCGGTGCTCGTTGGCTCAACGGCCCGGCAACTGGCGGGCCGGGGTTTCAGTTTTTCACAGGCCGCCGACGACGCGCCGCAGGGCTCGGCGCTGCTGGCGTCCGGCCGAACCAACGACCACGATACCCTGCCCGCTGGCATACCCCGCCTGGCCGAGTCCACGCCCGGCGAGGAATTGCAGTACCAACGGCTGCAACAACGCCAACCCGAACGTCGGCAGGTGACCGTGCTGTTCGCTGAACTGTGCCAGGCTCCCGCGCCCAGCGACGCGCAGATGCAGGCACTCAGCCTGGCCGTACAGGCCGAGGGTGGTTACGTGGACAAGTTTACCGGCCGCACCATGATGGCCCTGTTCGGGGCACCCGATGGACTCGAAGAAGCGCCTGCCCGCGCCGCGGCCGCGCTTGCCCGCCTGCTCAACAACGACGGCGCCGATGCCATCAAACCCGGCGCCATCCGAGCGGGCATGAACAGCGGACTGGTCGTGGCCGGGTTGGTGGGGGGCAACAACAGCCGCCAGTACACGGTGATAGGCGACGCGGTCAACCTCGCTGCCCGGCTCAAGGACGCGGCCTCACCCGGCGAACTCTACCTCGGAGAGCAGACCGCCTACCGGCTGTCCGACCGTTTTTGCGTGAGCGCGCTCGCACCCTTGTCATTGCAGGGACAGGGCCGGGCCGTGCAGGCCTACGCGCTCGACCCCTTGCGACCGCCGGGCAAAGGCAACGACGCTGGACCTCGCAGGCGCAAGCTGCGCGCTCCGCTGGTGGGCCGCGACCGGGAACTCGCCGCCCTGCTCGGTGGAGTAAAGCAGGCCCACGCGGGCGAGGGCTCTGTGATGGTGGTGAGCGGTGAGGCGGGCCTGGGAAAGTCGCGCCTGATCGAAGAGTTCAAGAGCGACCCCTCGCTGTCGGATTGCCTGCTGCTCGAAAGCCAGGCATCGCAAGGCAACTCGCGACCCTTTGCGCTCGCGGCCGACCTGCTGCGCCAATGGTGTCAACTCAGCGGTAACGAGAGCAACGACGACGCGCTCGCCTTGCTGCGCGCCGCGGTCGAGCGCAGCGATGGCCAACTCGAAACCGAACTGCCCTCGCTCGCGACACTGCTGGGAATACAGCACGCCGACGACAACTCGCCGGGCTCGTCGCAGCCGGGTTCGTCAACACCCACGGGCGACGCGCTGAGAAAACGCCTGCAACTGGCGCTTACACGACTGGCCACCGTACTGTCGGCGCAACGGCCACTGGTCATCGTCCTCGAGGACCTGCACTGGGCCGACCAGTCGAGTATCGAAATACTTGGCGGGCTGTCGTCCGCGAGCCAGCGGGCTGCCGTGGTCACGATCATAACTACCCGCGAAGATTCGGCCGCTGCGCTCACTGGCAGCAAAACCCACGAGCGCAGCTCGCAGCTTGCCCTCTCACCGCTCGACGACAACGACCTCGACCGACTGGTCACGGGCCTGCTGGGGACAGCCGGCCTGCCGATAGCCCTGCGCCGACGAATTCGCGCCAACGCCGAGGGCAACCCCTTCTACGTCGAAGAGGTACTCAGGTCGTTCATCGACCAGGGCGCGCTCGTGCAATCGCGCGACGGCTGGCAGACCACCGCGGCGATTAACGAAGTAGACGTTCCCGATACTGTCCAGGGAGTGGTGCTCGCCCGCGTAGACGCCATGGACGACCAGGCCCGCGAGATACTGCAGGCCGCCTCGGTGATCGGCCGCCGTTTCTACTACCGGCTGCTTCTCGGCACCGTCGATGACTCGGGCGAACTCGACACTGCCCTCGCCCGCCTCGAGGACATGCAACTGGTGAGCAGCAGCATGTCATCTCGTACCGGCAGCGTTGCCCGGCAGGCCGAGGCCGCTGAGCGCGAGTACCATTTCCACCACCAGGTCGCGCAGCAGACCGTGTACCATTCCCTGCTCAAAGGCCGGCGGCGCGACATGCACGCCCGCGTGGCCAGCGCCATCGAAAAAGCTTTCGAACAACGGCTCGACGACTTCGAAGCCGAGCTCGCTTTTCACTGGGGCCAGGCCGAACAAGCTGACAAGGCCGAGTACTACCTGTTTCGAGCGGGCGACAACGCCGCCCGCTCGGCCGCCTCGGCCGAGGCGCTCGCCCATTTTCGCGAAGCGTCGCGGCTGTACCTGCAACAACACGGCAAGGGTGGCGATCGCGCACGCAAGGCGCTACTCGAAAAGAACATCGGGCTGGCGCTGCTCAATACCGGCGACCATCACGAGTGCATAGAGCACTTTGACGCATCGCTGGCGTGGCGGGGTCGTTCTTCTTCGCTGCGAACCGGTACTGCAGGCCTTCTGCAGGCCGGCGGTGCCCTGGCCCGCACCTGGCTGGCCCTCGGCCGTCGGCGCAGCAGCGCAGCGGCCGACAAGAAAGGATCCGCGACTCCCAGCGCGGCCGAACTCGAAGGACTTGAAGCCGAGGTCATGCGCGCCCAGGCCCTGGCCAACGTCGACCCGCAGCGGGCGTTTACCGCTGCCCTGTCGGTGGTCGGAAGACTCGAGCACATGAACGCAAGCGGGGTCGAACGGGCGGCCGAACTCTACGCCGACGCTGCGGGCTTCGTGGCCTTTTCGGGCACCTCCTTCTCGCTCTCGCGCCGGCTGCTCGAGCGTGGGGAAGGCCTGCTCAGCGACGACAACTTGGCCGGCGACTTTGCCTGCAGGGCCATGCGTTTTATTGCCGACTACTTCGAGGGAGACTGGAACGACAGCCCACTGCCCGCCACACGCGACCTCGAAACCGCCATGGAACACGGCCAGCTGGTACTCGCGAGCAACTACTTCGGCCTGGCCGCCGAGCGATCCACCTGGCAGGGCCACTGGCGCAACAGCGCGCGCATGCTCGACGCGGTCAAGCGACTGGTCGATCTTTACGGATACGACTTTGCCGTCTCCTGGCGCGACGCCATTCCCCTTTACGTGGCCGTGCAACAGGACCGCCCCTTCGACGCCATCGAGGCTGCCAACCGCTACTTGTCCGCCCGCCACGAAGATAACCTGCTGGCCTTCGGCCACGCCATGAAAGCGCGAGCCGAGTGCGCGGCCGGTTATCTCGACGAAGCTGCCCATTCAATCGAATTGTCTGCCGCGGACGCTTCGCGGGCCGGTGCGCTACCTCCCTACCACGCGGCGCCGCTGGCGGTGGCAAGGTTTGAGCTGGGCCTCACGGCCCACGAACAGGAGCACGCCGACAGTCCATCGCGGTGGACGGTGGAGAGAGATTGCAGGCGGGCACTCAGGGCCACGCGGGCGCTGGCCCGCGAGCGCCCCGACCTCTACCGGGCCGTGGGGCGCTGGAACCAGCTCTGCGGCCGGCGGCAGGTAGCACTCACCTGGTACCGCCGCAGCATCGACGAGGCCCGCCGCCTTGGCGCGCTCCCGGCGCTGGCCCGCACGCTGGCGCTGTGCTCGAGACTGGCCTGGACGGGCGACCCACTGCCCAGCGCCGAGCAGTGCCGTGAGCAGTCGCTGTCGTTGGCAGAGTGCCTGCGCAGGAACGATGATCGCGACGCCTGGCCCCCGCCTGGGCAGAGCGACGCGAGCTGAGGCGCGCGCAACCGGTCTCCATGAACCGGCAGCGCAGCCGCCAACCCGGGTTTACACACAAGCCCATGGGCGCTACCCAGACTTGGCACTGGCGACGCACCCCCGATCGTGCAGCTGGCAAAACAGCCTGTAGAATCAATGGACTCAGCCTCGTTTACACGGCCATACCGCTGTGGCACGGCGGTTGCTTGCTTGCAGCTTGGAGAAAACCGAGAGGGGCCAGCCGCGGCAAACCCGGCTGACCAGGAAAGCAGCGTGCAAGGACCAACTGCAAAACTACAAGACAAAAGTTTTTTACCCACTTGGGGGGTAGTCAGCGATAGCCCGCCTGATAGTCTTGTTCCCTGGGAGTCCACGGGTTCCCGGGGGTCTGTTCTGCGGCTGTTAAATACAACTACTTATACTGCCCGCCACCGGCCGGGTGACAGGGCAGGCGCGGGCAATGCCATCGCGCTGGCGGCGCTGGTCCTGTCGATTGCGCTGGCGCTGGCGCCCACGGTTTCGCAGGCCGCCTGCAACCTCATCCCCCAGGCGACGCGTAGCTTTCGCGGAGAGCTGGGCCAGGTCGACAGGCCCTGGGCCACGCCCGGCGACTGGGTAAGCGTGTCGTTGGACAGCGGCTGCCACACCGACAGTGATTTTTCGGCCTCGGGCTTCACGGGCACCGCCGGCGACTACGTTGTAACCGTGGTCGATACCCCAGGCACCGGCAAACTGTCGGCCGTGGTACTGGCGGAGAACTGCGCTGCGCTGGCCACCACGCCATCGACCTGCGTTGGCGGCAACATCGTCGCAAGCGAATGCCGCCAGATCAGTGATAGCGGAGGTGTCATAGAGTTCCAGGTCCTTGCCTCGGCGTTGCGCTTCGTGTTCCCCGACACCGACAACCTTCTGCCTCCCAGCGGGGCATCGTGCATCGGGGGACTGAACTCAGGGACCGCCTGCACCAGCAATAGCGAATGCCCGGCCAGTAGCTGCGGCAGCACCGATGGATTAACGCTGGCCGGACCAGCCCGCATAGTCGTGACACACGCGACTACCGATACCTGGACCTGCAGCAACATCAGCACCGACTGCGCGAATTACGGAAGCAGCGACGTGGCGGCCTGCGTTGATTCGCTTTATACCGACGACGGCAGCTGCAACACCACGACCAACCACGACGTGTTCCCCAGCTTTGTCGGCCTGCCACACACCAATGACTTTGCCCAACTCTGCACCCCCGAGGACCCCACCGATCTGAATGATCCGTGTACGGAATCTGAAAACGAAGTAGTTATGGCCGTCGACGAGGACGGTAACCTTCTGATTCCGGTGGACTGGACTAACATATTGATCGACGGAGAAGTGCCGACCCCGATACTGCTCAACGGTGCCAGTGCGATAGACAATTACAGCGGTTCTGGGGACCCGGTTGTCCTGCCCAACGAAGACTTCGTAGACTCCTACACTCTCGAGGGGGCTATACTCCCACCGGTCTTGTCACCTTTGACCAACGAGGAAAACAGTACCGAGATCGCGCTGTTCGGCTCGGCCGATGCCCCGGTTACCGTTCTGCGCCTGGCCGCACTGAGTCCTGATGACACCGTCTGCTCAGCCGTAGACCCGTTGCTGGAAGATGTCCCCTGCACCGAAAATACTGCGTGCGGTGGTGGTACCTGCGGGAGCGCCAAGTGCGTAGGCGGAAGCAACGCCGGCTTGGCCTGCACGGATTCTTCCGTGTGCACCGGCGGCGGAACATGCGGCATCCCGCTTTTCGATTTCAGCGACCGAATGTACAACTCGGCCACCAACGGCGCCGTGGTCATAGATAAATCAGATCTGCTGGCCAAGATCGCCGGCGTAGAAGAGGGGGCATGCTCCATTTCCGGAGACCCATGTGACCTGGCCAATCCCTGCCTACCGGGCGAAAGCTGCGTTAATTTTCGGATGTCGATAGCGGGCTCGGCGCCACTTGAAGGTATCTACTCGACCGACACCCTGTATGCTTTCGTAACGGAAGAAGAAGTCGAAGACGATCAACTCAACGACGACTCTGACAAGATCGACAGGGTACTGGTCCTGCGTAACAGGGATACCGCCGAGCTTCTACAAACCGGCAACAACTTGGCAGACGGTCGCGCGATTACATACGCAACGGATTCTCCTTTCTCCTGGCCAGTTATCGCCCTTGAGGGAGATATCGTCGCCATGACCGAGCCCGAGTGGGCCGAGGGCGATTGCTCCGTTTCCAATTGCGATCGCAACGGTGACTACGACATAGCCGACAGCATTCTCCGCGTTTTCAGGCGGGACGACACCGGTAGCCCGATCGTGGCCGAAGACCAAACCGTGAGCGGGGGACTGCCCCTGCAGATACCGGTAGGTATCGGAAACCTGATAGACGGTCGCAGCCTGGCCGTGAGCAATAGCCTGGTATTCTTCGGCAGCTCGGAATTGCAACAGTCATCCGGGGCCTGGCAGGATGCCAGCCTGAACAATTCCAGTGACCCGGGAAACGATATCAGCAGTGAGCCCTCCCTGTCTTTAGGGGGACGTTACGTCGCTTTCTCCAGCTACGCCGACGACCTGACCAATATAAACACGCAGGGCCTCAGCAACGTTTTCGTTCGCGACCGGGTAAACAGCTCGACGGCCTTGATCTCCGTTGCCGACAACAGCGGGCCGGCAAACGATGCCAGCGCCCAGCCTTCTGTATCCGGCGATGGTCGGCTCGTGGCGTACGCCAGCCAGGCGACAAATATTGACTCGGGATTCATCTCCAGCCCCGGTACATGGCAGGTTTACCTCGCAGATCGCGGACCCGCCGTGGACCAGTCGGGGGAATGCGTCTACAACGAGGCGTCGGTCCTCAACAGGATGGTTTCGATTTCTCCCGCCTTGCAGGACCCCAGCAACGGCGACAGCCTCGCGCCCGTCATATCGGAAGATGGAGGCACCATCGTTTTCCAGAGTATTTCCACGAACCTGGTCAACGGTACTCAAGACACTAACAACGTCACCGATATATTCTTTGTAGATTATAATCGCGGCCAGGGAGCTCTTGGCTCCATCGTCCAGCTCACTAATGGAGGGACAAACGATTCGAGTGACTCTGCAAGCGTCGGTCGAAGTGGGGGCTTGATAGCGTTCAGGAGTGATGCCTCCCTGGTCGAGGAAGACAACAACGGCAAGTCCGACGTGTATCTCTATGACAGGGACTCCGACGGCGACGGGGTCTTCGACACGCCCGGTGGCACATCGCTTGTACTGGTGAGCCGGACGGAAGACGGCCAGGCCGCCAACGGCGACAGCAACGAACCCCGGGTATCTCCTGATGGCCTGCGGGTCGTCTTCACCAGCGACGCTACCAACCTGGTTAACGGCCTTGAGCCCTTCCCGTTCACCCCGAGGAACGTATTCGTTTACAACGTCTGGGACCCCTCCGTGGATATCGTGAGCCTGGACAACGATGGTATTCCGGCTGACCTGGATTGCCATAGCCCCTCGATCGCGAACGATCATCGCAGCGTCGTTTTCGTCTCCGCGGCTACGAACCTTGCCGGCGCCGGCATGTCGGACGTTAACGGTGGTGATGACGTTTACCTTCGCGACCTGGTCGCCGGCACGACGAGCCTGGTCAACGCTGACCCTGTAGCCCCGAACCAATCGGGCCACCCCGTGGTCGGCAGGCCGGTGATCGCCGATACCGGGCAGGTGATATCGTGGGCCGAAACCGGTACGGGCCAGGTAACCGTTTACTCGGGCCACTCCCTCGACGACCTCGACGGTGACCTGGAAGCAAACGATATCGTGCTGCAGGTATTCGATCCCGACAATGCCACGACCGAAATTATAGGTATTTCGCACCTCGCCTCGGCCTCGCGGGGAATGATTGCCTACCTCACCCCCGAAATGACGAGAACATTCAACCCCTGCTTTCCCGCCGAGGGAGACGTCAACCTGGATGGCGACAGTGACGATTCCCTGCTGTCCCTGTGGTCGGGTCCAGCCACGTCAACTTCGCTTGGCTGCACAGCGAAAAACGTCGCGATGACTACCGGGCTACTCGCGGCAGTGGTCGATGAAACTCTTCTCGCCTCAAGCGGCGCTGCTATTGACCTGAATGGAGACGGTGACGCCTGGGATAGCGTGGTCATGATTATCCCCGATCCTTCAGTGGTAGCCGGTACCGTGGTTACCTGTCCAACCATTTCGACCGGCGGCGGACCATGGTACGGCAGCGGACGTTCGGCAAAACCGGAATCGCTTCGTGCCTCCGGGCTGGTAGCCACCTGGCTGACCCGTGAAAGCGACGAGGGGGCTAACCTGAACGTTGGGTCTGGAGACTCCGACACCGACGACAAGGCTGTCGTACTCCTGGACAGCAGCGTCCTCCCGCCTGACGTTACCACCCTGGGTATTGATGCTGACGCCATCGTCCTGGGAGAAGCTGCAAGCGCGTGCGACCCAGAGGTTTCCCTGCAACTGGTAGCCGCCGCGGTTTCAGAATACGGCCAGGGCAACACGAACCTCAACGGCGGCTCCGAAAGCGGCAATACCGACGTCGACACCAGCGACCACGTGCTGCACGTTTACGACGCCATCTCGGGCACACTGGTCAACACGGGCCAGGCAGTAACGAAATGTGATTTCATGGAGTGTGACCCGAGACTGCCCTTCCAAGTGGACGGCTCCCTCGTACGTTTCCTGACCAGGGAAGAGGAGCAGGGCATAAACGTAGACCTCGACGGCGACGGCGACGCCACGGGCATAGTGCTGCAGGTGTTTGATTTCTGCACCGGGACGACGAACACCGTTGCCGCCGTTGATCCGAATGCCAGCAATCCCTTCACCGGTGCCAGCGGCAACGGTGACGCTGGCGTAGCCGTGGCTACGCCAGCCGGACGATGCCTGAACTATGGTGACAATTGCGACAACGACGATGATTGCCCGACCGATTGGCACTGCGTGGAAGTCGACGACGACAGCCTGTGTCAGCGAGATCATGGAGTTTGCCAAGTCGAGGCAGATTGTCCGCCGGGTTCTATCTGTCAGGAGCAAGTAATAATGGTCGTGTCCGGTGATCTAGACCGCGACGGCGTCACCGACTCGGCCGACAACTGCCTCGAAGTTCCCAACCTCGATCAGGCCGACGAAAACAACGACGGGCGCGGCGACGCCTGCTCGGGCAGCTGCGGCGATGGGATTGCCGACGCAGGCGGTTGCGACGATGGCAACCCGGAAGACGGCGACGGTTGCTCGGCCTCTTGCCAGCTCGAGCTGCTGCAGTCCAACCTCCAGCGGCGCTGCATAGTCAAGATGAACAAGTCGCTGTTCAAGGTCGCTAAGACCCGAGCCAAGCTCGAGAGAGTGTGCTTCAAGAATGCCCAGAGTGGCATTGTTGTCGACCTGGCAGCCTGCGCGGCTGCCGACACCAAGAGCAAACTCGCCAACGCCATCGCCGGCTCGGTGAAGGCCGCCCAGCGTTGCAAGCAGACACCCTCGTTTGGCTACAGTACCCCGGCTGTGGTCAATGCTGCCGCCGTCGCAGGGCAGTTTGCGCTCAGCCAGTCACTGTTCGGCAACCTGCTGGACAACTGGGACGCAAGTGGCGCCGGTGCCCAGGCTGACGTAGCCTCCTGCCGACTCGAGGCCCAGGTCAAACTCGCCCGCGTGCTGCTCACTAGCATCAAGGAATTCAACAAGTGCAAGAGCCGGCGGCTGAAAACCGACGTGCGCAGTGCGGACCAGCTCGCGCGCTTCTGCATGGACGCCGTGGCTGCCTCGACCAGGGTTGCTCGGGTCGGCGATAAGTTTGCCTCGAACATCGAATCCGGCTGCGGCACCGGGCTGCCCGACGCTACCGTCTTCCCTGGCCGCTGCGGATCCGAAAACTCTCCGGCCGACTGCAGCAAGACAGCGGCCGCCTGCCGGGCCTGTCTCATGCTCAACGCGGCCGACAAGCTTGACCGCGACTGCGACCTGTTCGACGATAGTGACGGTGCCAACGCGAGCTGTGGCAGCTGAACTTCGCTCGGCCCATGGTAGAAAAAGTGACGAGGAATAAGTGACGACCAACTACGTCCTGCTCTGCGCGCTGCTGGGCCTGGCCGCCGGCTCCGTGCCCGCCTTTCTGCACGGACCCATCCCTTACAAGTTTGACGCCGTCACGATCAACGGCTCGTTGGCGGTGTGGGGATTCTACCTCGCGCGCTGTTCTATCGGCCTGCTCGTGGGCATGAGCACCTGGCCACGAGCCTGGTACCTGAGGGGACCGCTTTGCGGACTGTTAATGATGATGCCGCTGGCCATCGTCCTGCTTGCGACGCCGGGCTGCCGCGAGCCTTGAATGTTCTGGAACACGGTCACCGGTTCGGTGATCGGCCTTGTTGTTGCCGGTGTCGCACGAGCGGTTACCGGCCGCGATCACTCCTGACGACGACCCACGACAACCGCCAGCAACGACAGGGCAACGCACAATACTGCGAACCAGTCGCCTCCGCGCGCGTAAAGTGTCGACTCGCGGCTGGCACTGATGCGACCAACGAGAGTCTCACGCCCGAACATCTCCGTGGACACGGTCACGCGGCCGAGCGGATCGATAACAGCCGACGGTCCCGCGGTCGAAGCCCGGACAACGAATCGCCTTTGCTCAACCGCCCTGAACGCCGCGACCGCAAGCTGCATCTCGGAGTATTGTCGATGCCCGATCCACGTATCGTTTGAAAGCACCGCGAGGTATTCGGCACCCTCGCGCGTCCTGCTTGTCGCCAAGCGGGGAAACATGGACTCGTTACACACGAGCACGCCCGCCTGCCCTGCTGCCGTCTGGAGGAGAGCAGCCTGTCCGCCAGGGGTGAATTCCCTGACCCTGGCAAACCGTCGCCGGAGCAGGTCGACCGCACCGAGCGGAAAATACTCAGCGAAGGGCAGCAACCGCTGCTTGTCGTAGGTTCCAGTGACTCGCGCAGAGGGCTCGAGCAGGAACGCACTGTTGAAATAACGAGCATTGTCACCGTCACGGCGAGGCCCGCCAGCGACCAGCTGGGCTCCCTCGGGTTCGAGTACAGCCGCGATCGAGCGTGCGAATCGGGGTTCCTCGTCCAGGAAGAAAGTCATCGAACTCTCGGGCCAGAACAACACCCTCGCCGCCGAACCCGAAAGCACCTCCCTGCTCAGTCGGAGGTAAACCTTAAGGTTACGACCATAAAGGCGCTCGTCCCACTGGCTGCCGAGATCCAGGTTGTCCTGCGCTACCGCGACCACCGTCTCCGGTTTATCGGCGAGTCCATCGGCAAGCGACTCCAAGCGCCAACGGCCATACCCAGCCGCCAGCACGACCAGGAGAACCGCCGTGACAGTCATCGCTACCGCCGGGCCGCGCGTTCCACTTCCGCGAAGGCGCGTGGCTATCTCCACGAGGGCCGCGTTGCAAACAACCGCGACAAACCCGACCGCGTACACGCCACCAATGTCTGCAACCTGCGCCAGGACGTGGTCAGCCGGCAGCGAGACACCGATCAGGGCAACCGGGTTTCCCCCCAGGCGCACCCGAAGCAGCTCAGCCGCGGTGAACCCGAAAATAGAAACCACCATCGCGGCAAACCGACTGCGCTTCCCCGTCCAGGCCAGGCCCGCGCCCAGCAAGGCGTAGGCCCAGGAAGCAGTCACCGTGGTACCGACAAAGAACACGGCCCAGCCCAGCAGACGCGGTTGCGCGTAGTAAGTGGAGGCGGCGTCGATGAGCCAGGCGGCCACCACGCCGGCAGACACGAGCAGGCTCCAGCCCGCAGCCAGCAGGGCGGCGCGCGCGGGCGACACCGACCGCAGCACGACCAGCAACGGCGCCAGCGCCACCGCGGCGAGCCAGTACCATTGCAAGGGGGCAAAGCAGGCCGTGTAGAGGGCGGCCGACAGCGCGACGAGAAACAGCGCCTTCGCTGATGTCACCCTGGCGGGTAGCGGATTGAAACGCACGGGAGCCGACACCGGCGGTCAGCGCAGACCGAGATCCTTGAGTTTCTTCTGCAACGCCACCCGTGAGATTCCCATGTCCTCGGCTGCTCGCGTAACGTTGTCATCGTTGCGCTGCAACACCCGGGCAACGTAATCGAGCTCGAAAGCCCGACGCGCCTCCCTGAGCGGAAGCGAAGCAGCCGCACCGCCCGCAACCACCCCCGCGGCAGCCCCCGCACCCGCCCCGGCCGCTGAAGCGTCGCGCCCGGCCACGCGCGCCGAAAGTCGCGCCAGTGTCACCGTCTCGCCTGCAGGGGTGAGCGCCACCGCGCGCTCGATCTCGTTCTCCAGTTCACGCACGTTGCCCTCCCACTCGGCTGCGACCAGCGCTTGCATGACCTCGTCGGCCAGGCCGGCGGTCTTCTTGCCGTGGCGCTGACTTACCCGCTCCAGTAAGGTGGCAACGATGAGCGGAATGTCTTCGCGGCGCTCGCGAAGCGGCGGCGTCGTGAGCGGAAACACGGCCAACCGGTAGTACAGGTCCTCGCGAAAACGGCCCTCGTCGACCTCGTGCTTGAGGTCACGGTTGGTGGCCGCCAGTACGCGCACGTCAACGTCGCGCGGCTTGGTATCGCCCACGCGCAGTATCTCGCCCTCCTGCAGCACGCGCAGCAGCTTGGGCTGCATGGCGGCCGGCATCTCACCGACCTCGTCGAGAAACAGCGTGCCCCCGGCCGCGGCCTCAAACAGGCCCGCCTTGTCTCGATCGGCGCCGGTGAACGACCCCCTGGCGTGACCGAAGAGCTGGCTCTCGAGCAGGGTTTCGGGAAAAGCCGAGCAGTTGACGGCAAGGAAAGGCCCGTTGGCGCGCTCGCCCTCGTTGTGAATCGCGCGCGCCACCAGCTCCTTGCCGGTTCCGGTCTCGCCCTGGATGAGAACCGTAATGGGCGACGCCGCCACGGTTTCCATTTCGTCAAACAGCGACTGCATGGCCCGGCTGTTACCCGCGATGGTCAAGAAGCGGTCGCGCTTGGCTATGTCGCGCTGCAGATGGTCGGCCCGCGCGCGCAGGCTTCTCTCCGAAGCCTGCAACGCCTCCACGAAGCCAGCGTTCTCCAGGGCCACCGCGACGCTGCCGGCCAACGACTCAAGAAAGAGCAGGCTCTCGTCGACCTCGGTACCTTCGCCCCCGCCGGCGTCGAGCGTGGGATTGATGACTTCGAGTACGCCGACGTTACCACGGTGAGAGACCAGCGGCGCGGCCAGGATCGAATGCGTGGCCAGTCCCGAGTCCTCGTCTATGCCCGAGTACCACCGTGGGTCGGAAGCAACGTCGGCCACGAAAATGGCCTTGCCGCTTTCGAGCACGGCACCTGCCACGCCCTTGTCGGCCGCAAAACGCAGGTCAGCAAGACGCGCCGCTACCTTCTCGTCGCTGGCGACCGCCCAGGGAAAATAGAGCTCGCCGGCGGTCTCGTCCAGGGCGAGCACAGACACACCCTCGGCATGAAAAACCTCGCGACAGCGCTCGACGACGAGCTCAACGAGTTCGTCTATCTTGCGACATTCTGCGAACGCGCGGCCGAGGTCGTACAGCAGCCTGTACCCCTCCGGCCCGTATATGTTTGACGGATCCGGCACGAGTCCCCCCCTCAATAAGAACTCCTGCAATACCCCCTCGCGTCGCGACAGACAACTCCGCCCCAGCAGAAGGGGGCGTAGTCCGATACCCCCTTTCAAGACGGTGCCTGCATTTAAGGCCGTACACTCCGGGGGGATAGCGGACGCCTCCCCCTTTCTGGGTGGTTGACTGAAGGCGGCCCTGTGATAGCTCACACTGAAACGTGTTCTACCCTTGCCACGCGGCTTTTCGGCCATTTAGGGGCGTCCGGGCAGGCACTAGCGCCGCCTCGTAACAGAACGGCAAAGCCAACACCGTGTACCTCGACCTTTCCACAGAACAGAAGGAGCTGCGGCAGCGCATCCGCGACTACTATGCCGACATGTTTACGCCCGAGCTTCGTGCGCGCTGGGAAGCCGAGCGCGAGGAGGCCGGCGGGCCACTGTTTCGCGAATTGGTAGAACGCATGGGTGCCGACGGCTGGCTGGGGGTCGGCTGGCCCACCGAGCACGGCGGCCAGGGCTTCACGCCGCTTGAGCAGTTTATTTTCTGGGACGAGACCTGGCGCGCCCGCGCCCCGCTGCCGGTCATCGCCTGCAACACGGTGGGCCCCACGCTGATGAGCTTCGGCAGCGACGCGCAGAAGGCCGAACTACTGCCGGGCATACGCGAGGGCCGGTTGATGTTTGCCATCGGCTACACCGAGCCCGGCGCGGGCACCGATCTCGCTTCGCTCAAGACCACAGCCGTGCGTGACGGCGACCAGTGGGTGATCAACGGCCAGAAAATCTTCACCACCCACGCGCACGACTGCGACTACCTGTGGATGGCCTGCCGCACCGATCCCGACGCCAAGCCCCACAAGGGCATAAGCATTATACTGGTGCCGGCCGATTCGCCCGGCTTCGAGTTTACGCCCATCAACACCCTGGGAGGCGAGCGCACCAACGCCACCTATTTTGACAACGTGCGCGTACCGCTGGAAAACGTAGTCGGCGAGATCAACCAGGGCTGGAAACTCATCACCACCCAGCTCAACCACGAACGCATCACCCTGGCCTGCCCCGGCCTGTCGGACCGGGTATTCGACGAGGTACGGCAGTGGGCCGTAGACAGCGAGTCACCGTCGGGCGGCTGCATGATAGACGAGCCCTGGGTGCAAACCGCGCTCGCGCGAGTGTACGCCAAGCTGGAAGCCGTAAAGATACTCAACTGGAAGTCCGCCTGGTCGCTGGACCAGGGCCACCCCGACATGGCCGAAGCGTCGGCGGTCAAGGTGCTGGGCACCGAGTTTTTCGTGGAATGCTACCGCCTCTTGCTCGAGATAACCGGGAGCGCGGGCACGCTCAGGGCCGGCGAGGCCGGCTGCCTGTTCGGCGGCCTGCTGGAGCAGGCTTGCCGCGGCGCGACTACGCTCACCTTCGGCGGTGGTGTCAACGAAGTACAGCGCGACATAATCGCCATGGCAGGGCTGCTGCTGCCCAGGGCCCCGCGCCAGATAGTGCCCGCGGTCCGAGCGGCGAAGAGCTGGTAACGATGTCACTTTCGAGAGAAGAGCTGGAAGCAAAACTGCTGGACTACGTGGGTCGCGAGATCGGTCCTCCCGAGCAGGGCCCCTACCCCGTAAACGAAACCATGATACAGCAATGGTGCGAAGCGCTGGGTGACGAAAACCCCGTGTACACCGACGCCTCTGCGGCGGCCTCGTCGGTGCACGGCGGACTGGTAGCGCCACCCACGATGATGCAGACCTGGAGCCTGCGCGGCGTCGAGATGGCCGACCCCGACGCGGGCCGACAAAACCTGCAGACCGAGCTGCACTCCTTGCTGGGCGACGCCGGCTACCCGGCCGTGGTGGCCACCAACTGCGAGCAGGGCTACACGCGTTACCTCAGGCCGGGCGACGAGATCTTCGTGTCCACCACCATCGAGGCCATCTCCGAGCAGAAGGCCACGGCGCTGGGCATAGGCTACTTCATCAACACCCGAGAGGTCTACCGTGACCAGCAGGGTGACGAAGTCGGCTGGCAAACCTTCCGTGTACTCAAGTTTGCGCGGGCCGAGCAGCCGGGTGCGGCGACGTCTGACGGCGCTGCCGACGAAGAATCATCGACCCCCACGCGTCTGCGGCCCCCCATGGGCCACGACAACAAGTGGTGGTGGGACGGCATAGCCGAGGGGCGACTGCTGGTGCAGAAGTGCGCAGGCTGCGGCGAGCTACGCCACCCCCCACGCCCAATGTGCCAGCACTGCCGCTCGCTTGAGTGGGAAGGCATCGAGGCCTCGGGGGAAGGCGAAGTCTACAGCTACGTGGTCATGCACTACCCCAAGTTTCCCGGCTACGAGTACCCGTTTACCTGCGCGCTGGTAGAACTCGCCGAAGGCACACGCATGGTGGCCAACGTGGTGGGCTGCGACCCGGCCAAGGTGCACATAGGAATGAAAGTGCGCGCGAGCATCGAAAACGTCGACGACGAGTTCAAGCTGCCATTCTTCAGACCGATCGACTGAGCAGGATAGAGGACGGCAGCGGCAATGGATTTTGAACTCGACGAAGAACAGCAGGCCGTGCGCGAACTGGCGCGCGGAATACTCGAGAAAGAAGTCGACCACGAGCGCCTGAAACAACTCGAAGCCGCCGGCGAAGACTTTGACCGCGAGTTGTGGGCCACCCTCGCCCGCGCCGGCCTGCTCGGCCTCGCCATACCCGAAGAACACGGCGGCATGGGCTACGGGCTGGTAGAGCTCTGCGTGTTGGCCCAGGAACTGGGCCGCGTCGTGGCACCGGTGCCCGCGCTCGCAACCCTGGCCATGGGGGCCACTGCCATCTCGAGCTTCGGCAGCAACGAACAGAAGAAGAAATGGCTGCCGCGGATCTGCGCAGGAAAGGCCGTGGTGGCCGTAGCCATGGCGCGTGGAGCCTGGACCCGCGAGGGACGCGCGCCACTGACAGCAACGCCCGACCCGAACGGCGGCTGGACACTTTCAGGCGAAGTTTCGCTGGTACAGGCCGCGGGAATAAGCGACCTGATCCTGGTACCGGCCTGCCTGGCCGGCGGCAATGAAAGCGGCGGCAATGAAAGCGGCGGCAATGAAAGCGGCGGCAGCGCGGCCCTGTTCCTGGTCGACCCCGCTTGCCGGGGCCTGCAGCTCACCGGCGCACGCAGCGCCACCGGTGAGCGTCTTTACACCGTGAGCCTCGACTCGGTGACGGTAGCAGATCAGGACCTGCTCGGCGGCCTGCAGTCACGAGCCTTCGACCGGACGCGCGACTGCGGGCTGGCCGTGAGCTGCGCGTTGCAGACCGGCGTATCAGAAAAGGCCGTTGAAATGACAGCCGCCTACGTTAGCGAACGCCAGCAATTCGGCCGACCCATCGGCAGCTTCCAGGCCGTGCATCACCGCATGGCTGACTGCTACGTCGATCTCGAGTCCATGCGCTGGACGGCGTGGCGGGCGGCCTGGCTGCTGGCCGAGGGACGCGACGCGGCTCGCGAGTTGATGGTGGCCCGCCACTGGTCAGCCGAGGGCGGCGCGAGAATAGCCTCCGCCACGCAACACCTGCACGCGGGTATGGGCGTGGACACCGACTACCCGCTATACCGATATTTTTTGAACTCCAAGGCGCTCGAGCTGGGCACCGGCTCAGCGGCAGCGCAACTGGCCGCGCTGGGCAGGAGCCTGGCCGACGAAGCAACCGGCAACGAACGACAGGAGAAAGCCTGATGTCCAAGCCGACCCTGGCCCTGGCGCAACTCAAGGTGGGCGACGCCCTGCCTGAGCTGCCCATAGCGATCACCACCACGCTGGTCGTGGGCGGCGCGCTGGCGTCGCGCGATTTCACGCCCGTACACCACGACAAGGGGCAGGCCCAGGCCGCCGGAATGCAGGACGTGTTCATGAACATCCTTACGACCAACGGACTGGTAGGCCGCTACGTCACCGACTGGGCCGGGCCCGACTCGGTGATGAAAGGCGTGTCGATCAAACTGGGCACGCCCAACCTGCCCGGCGACACCATGAAAATGAGCGGCCAGGTAAGCGCCATCGACAAAAAAGAAGGCACGGTCACGGTCGAGATTGCGGGCAGCAACTCCTGGGGCGACCACGTCACGGGCTCGGTCACCGTCGCTTTGCCGGGGAGCAGCTGAGCATGCCCACCACCCTCAAGAACGAAGCCGCGATAGCTGGTATCGGTCAGACCGAGTTCTCCAAGAACTCGGGTCGCTCCGAACTGCAGCTCGCCTGCGAGGCCGTGAGTGCCGCCCTTGACGACTGCGGGTTAGACCCCGGCGAGGTCGACGGCCTGACGACCTTTACCATGGACACCACCGACGAGGTGGAACTGGCGCAGAACGTCGGCCTGGGCGACCTCACGTTCTTCAGCCGCATACCATACGGCGGCGGGGCCGCCATCGGTGTGATGCAGCAAGCGGCCATGGCCGTGGCAACGGGCGTGGCTAACTACGTGGTCGTGTACCGCGCATTTAACGAACGCTCGGGCCACCGCTACAGCGCCGGCGTGGGCGAGGGCATCGTCACGGCCGACCTCGTGCACTGGGGATGGTACATGTCGGTGGGCCTGCTTACGCCCGCGAGCTGGGTGGCCATGTTCACGCAGCGCTACATGCACGAATACGGCGTCACCGAGCTCGACCTCGCGCGCGTGGCTGTCGTTACCCGCAAGCACGCGGTCAACAACCCGGCCGCGTTCTTCTACGAGAAAGAACTCACCATCGACGAACACCACGACAGCCGCTGGATCGTTGAGCCCCTGCGACTGTTCGACTGTTGCCAGGAAAGCGACGGCGGCTGCGCGTGCATTGTCACCACGCCCGAACGCGCCCGCGATCTCGCAAAGAGACCGGCCATGATACGCGGTGTAGCCGAGGCCGCCACGCGCGGGCAGGAAAACATGACGAGCTTCTACCGACCCAGCATAAGCTACCTGCCCGAGACTGACCTCGTGGCCAAGCAGGTCTACGAGCAGTCGGGGCTTGAAGTCGACGACATCGACGCTGCCATCATCTACGACGCTTTCACACCGATAGTACTGTGGCAGTTGGAGAGCTGGGGCTTCTGCGGTCGCGGAGAAGCCGGCGACTTCGTGGGCGACGGCAACCTCGAACTCGACGGGCGGCTTCCCACCAACACCCACGGCGGGCAACTGAGCGAAGCCTACATACACGGCATGAACGGCGTCAACGAGGGCGTGCGCTTGATACGCGGCGAGTCGGTCAACCAGCCCGAGCGCAACGACCACGTGCTGGTCACCGGCGGCGTGGGCGTGCCCACCAGCGGGATGATACTGGGGCAACCCGACTGACAACGAACCGATACCGGCGAGCCCGGCAGGAGATAACGACGATGCCCGAAGCAGTAATAGTTGAAGCGTTGAGAAGCCCGATAGCGGGACGAGGTCAGCTGAGCGGCTTGCACGCCGCCGACCTGCTGGGCCGCGTGCAGGCAGCCATCTGCGAGAAGGCCGGCCTCGAGGCCACCGACGTTGACCAGATAATCGGGGGTTGCGTCACGCAGGCAGGCGAACAGTCGAACAACATCGCGCGCCACGCCTGGCTATCGCAGGGCAGCGACTGGACCGTGGCCGGCACCACCATCGACACGCAGTGCGGCAGCGGGCAGCAAGCCAATAATATAGTGTCGGCACTGGTGGGATCAGGCCAGATCGACGCGGGCATAGCCTGCGGCGTAGAAGTCATGAGCCACGTGGGCCTGGGGGCCAACGCGATCAACGGCCCGGGGTTTTTTCAGACCGACCCCTGGCCCTGGGACAGCCCGCTCGACCAGTTTACCGCGGCCGAGCGCATAGCAGACAACCGCGGCATCACGCGCGAAGACTGCGACGCATTGGCACTGGCCTCGCAACACAAGGCCGCCCGTGCCCGCGACGAGGGCCGCTTCGATCGAGAGATCCTGGCTGTTGAAGCCCCCGTGGTGGACGACCAGGGACAGCCGCTTGAAGGAACCATCACTGTCACCCAGGACCAGGGCATACGCGAAAGCACGGCCGAGGGGCTGGCCGGGCTCGCGCCCGTGAGTGAGGGCGGCCGTCACACGGCGGGCAACAGCAGCCAGATAAGCGACGGCGCGGCAGCCGTGCTGTGGATGTCGGCCGACGGTGCGCGTGAAAAGGGCCTGCGTCCCCGGGCGCGCATACGCTCCGCGGTGGTGACCGGCGCCGACCCTTACTTCCTGCTCGACGGGCCGGTTACGGCGACCGAAAAGCTGCTGGCCCGAACCGGCATGAGCATAAGCGACTTCGACCTCTTCGAAGTCAACGAGGCTTTTGCTGCCGTGGTGCTGTCATGGCTGCGCACGGTGGGAGCCGACGAAGAAAAGCTCAACGTCAACGGCGGTGCCATAGCCCTCGGACACCCGGTGGGATGCACCGGTAGCCGGCTCATTGTCACCGCCCTGCACGAACTCGAGCGCCGCGACGCCTCTACCGCTTTGATCAGCATGTGCTGTGGCTCGGCCATAGGCACGGCCACGGTCATCGAACGCATCTGAACGGGGTAACGGTTACTGAAGGCCGGCCGTGGGTTCGGTGCCGGGTATCGCTCCGGGGGCAGACGCCAGGGGGCGTCCGTCGCGCCGCATGAACTCCATCAGGTCACGGACGTCGATGTCGTTGAGCTCCAGGTTGGGCATGGCGAGCTGGTCGTATTTTTCGTACAGTTCCATTGCCAGCGGGTCTTTTTCGGCCAGCACCTGGTCTGGCACCTTGAGCCAGCGCTCCAGCCAGGCGCGGTCGCGCCGGGCCACCACGCCCAGCAGGTCCGGGCCCACCAGGTCGCCCCCCCCCATGGTGTGGCAGGACGTGCACCGAGTACGAAACAGGTACTCGCCTCGGGTGAAAACCGGTAGATCGGGCGCGTTGGCGTAGTTGCGCACCCCGGTCGTGCGACGACGTCCGGTCAGCTTGTAGCCGATAAGGTGGGCCAGCGAAGACGCGTTGTCGTAGGGCGAGCGTTTTACCCACTGCCCGGTGCGCTCGTTGCCGGCTACAAAGCTCAGGTTATGGTCGCCGTCGTCGTCCTGTATCTCCTCGATAAAGAGCCCGAGCTTCTTGCGCAGCGAGTCGATGTCCTCCTGCTTGCCGGTCAGAAACTCCCAGCCGGGACCAGCGTGGAACTTCTTGCGGTAGTCGTTGAGCACCTCGACAGTGTCGTTCTCCGGGTCGATGGTGATCGAGTAGAGAAACACGTCGCGGCCCACGGCGTCACCCAGGATCTGTTGCACCTGCGCGAGTTTGGCCGTCTCGGCCGGGCATGAGCTGGGGCAACTGGTGTAGATGAAGTTGATCGCTACGACCTTGCCCTCGACCAGGTCGTCGTAGAACATTCTCTTCTCCCCGTCGTGGTTGGTCAGTTCGATGTTGGGAAAATGCGATTTCCAGCGTGAATCGCCAGACGCCTGCGCGGACACCGCTACCGCCAGCAGGCAGCACGACAGTCCGAGCACTAGAGCCCGGGCCACCCCGGCCGACCCTCCATGATACTTTTTCATGCCCTCCGTCATGCCTGTCGTCTCGCCCGTTACCTACGATCCTTGCGCTGCTTGCGGGCCAGCCGCCTCAGTTCCTTCCAGGCAGTGTGCTCCTGTGCCCGCAATTCGCGATACTCGGCCCTTTCGATCGTGCCCGCGTAGCGATGCTGACGGAGCGACCTCAGCCTGTCGCGCATGGCCCGCTTCTCGGCCCGCAGATCGATCGGCACCGTCGTCGTTGTTGTTGTAACCGTCGTGGTCGTCGTCACCGTCGTTGTCGGCGCGGGCAGCGTCGTTGTCGGCGCGGGCAGCGTCGTTGTCGGCGCGGGCAGCGTCGTTGTCGGCGCCGGCGCGGGCACGGTCGTGGTCGGCGCGGGCAGCGTCGTTGTCGGCGCAGGCACGGTCGTGGTCGGCGCGGGCAGCGTCGTTGTCGGCGCTATCGGGTTCGGCATATCCTCTTCGTCTGGATCGTCGATGTCTTCGAAATCCCCAGCGCTCGAGTCTTTGAAAAAGTCAGCCGCCGCCGTCGTATCCCCCGTGTACGCGGTGGGTATAAATGTCGACTCGTCATAACCGCAGCCGTTCCAGTCGGGCATGGGCGTAAGCATGGGCTTGAGATCGCCACTGTCGATGTCCCACCGCATCAGCATCGCGTGATCCTCATGCTGGGTGTTGTGACAGTGCTCCATGTACGAGCCGGAGAACTCCCTGAAGCGAATGATGAAGTCGATATCGCTGCCGCTGTCATCCATGCGCCCGATGCGATAGATGTCCTTGCGACTAAACTCCTCCCAGGCCGGCGGATCCTCGCCATCGCGCTTCAGGATTCGACCTTCCTCGAAATGCACGTGCACGTTGTGACTCCAGCCACCGCCGGTCGACAGGTGCCAGATCTCGACATCGCCCTTGGACGGCGACGCAGTGACCCGGTGAGGATCCATGCCAAAGCCCATGCCGCCGTCTGCTTTGATCGTCCATGGAGCCTTGTCGGTTCCGTTGCTTCGCCCAAAGCGGAACGTGCGATGGGTAGCATTTGCGATCTCTTCTTCGGTGAAATGAGGCATCGGGATCATCGCCTTCTTACCCTTCACGTAGTCGGCAGGGTCCATGCTCAGGTCGGTGTCCGCGTACTCGTGCACCCGTATCTCCATGAACTTGCCCACCGCCGAGTCGCAGCCGTCGTACTCGCCGGCCAGTATCTCCGCGAGCGAAATAGCCTGGTGCGGACGCTTTCCGTTCTTGTGCTCGAGCACGTTGACCATGTACAGCTTGTCGCCCGGCTGGTAACGGCTGAAATCCACGACTATGTCGTAGCGTTCGGCTATGGCCTGGGTGGGAAGTATCCCGTTGTGATCCTGCAGCTCGCCGTCGCGATCGAGATCCATGCTACCGTCAAAAGGCACCGCGTGCTCGAGGATGTTGCCGTCGTTGGCGATCATGTGAAACGGCACCCGGTCGTAGCTTCCATCGGCATTCTCCTTTACGATAGCAATCCGCATGAAGCGCGACACGTCGCCGTTCAGAATTCGCATTCGGTACCTGCGCGCGCGCACATCGAGGAAGGGCTTGTACAGCCAGTTCACCGTCATGCGGTCGCCCACGAAGCCGTCCGGGTTAAAAATATTAAACCAGAGCTGGCCTTCTTTGCCGTCCGAGGTGTCCTGCCCCCAGGCCTTGCTCGCCACCAGGACCTGCAGATCATAGTCGCGATTGCCCCAGCTCAGGTGGGTGCCGCTTGGCAGCCTCAGGTTTACGCCGTCGTCGATGGCCTCGTTGCCGCGATCCAGGGCGCTGTAGTAGTTCATCATCGCGGCGTTGCCCTTGTAAACATTCTGGGCAGTGTAATCGAGCATGTGATCGTGGAACCAGTGCGTGCTCATGGTCTCGCGCCAGTCACCGGGGATCTTGATATACCCCTCGGCCGGACACGTAACCGGCACCTGCCTCCCCTGCTTGGAGATAAGCATAACCTCGAGGGGTTCACAGGGAGTCGACGCACGAGGATCTGTCGCATCGGTATTTATCGAGTCGTGCCCCGCCAACACCATGGGCCAGTGGTAGTCATAAAACTGGCCTGGCAGAAAGAAAGACTGCGTGTAGCCGTCGCTCTCGGCCGGGTTGTGGCCATTGTGCTCGTGGGTAGAGATGAAATGGTTACCAAAGCCCCGGTTGTTCGAGAACTCGACCGGCAGCGTATTGTGATGTCGAAACAGTATCGACTCGCCGTACCTGGCCATCAGCAGCTTGGGAGGCAGCGTGCCGTCAAAGGTCCACAGCGTTGGGGCCTCCTGCACCGGCATGGCCGGATGAAAACGTATGTCTATTCCGGCACAGGACCCCTGCAGCTCGCCGGTTTCATCCTCGACCCCGCGGAAGTACAGACCGAACGGTCCCCACTCGGTCTCTTCCGAGAAACCGTGCATCTGCAACGGGTCACGCAGACCAAGATTGGGGCGCGAGCAGGCCTGGGCGGTTTGGAAAAACTTCTGGGGGAAGAACTCGTCCCAGCGCTGGTGAGCGTACTCTTCTCCCGGTGGGCGTCCATCGCAGTAAGACGACAAATCGTTGCCCGGCAGGGGCACGAGCGGGCCGGTCATGGTCTCGATGACCGACTGCCAGGGATTGCTCACCTCCATGTTGCATTCCCGGGTAGGAAACGGGTGGAGTTCCTGGGCCAGGAAGGCGTCCAACGCCAGGCTGTCTGGCGCGCTCCTGGTGTCCGGAGGGACGGGTAACGCCATCGTGCAGTCGCTACAGGGCTCGCCAAGCTTCTGTGTGCCGAACTCCTCGAACCTTAGAAAGGGCTGGTCAAACTCGCCCGCCCCGAACAGGGGGCTGGCGGTACCCCCGGTGGGTACATCGCAGCTGCTGGCGGATGCCGGCGTGGCGGTGGCTATTAGTATTCCAGAAGAAAAAACTACTGCTGCTACAAAAATACGCGCGTGCGCTGACTTCCCTCTCATGTGCGTTCTCCCCAGCTGAGTTCATGTGGAAGTGGTGCCTCAAAAGCCCTACTTACTTATGTCCACAAAACAGCGTATCTCTAGATCGCCTATTGGGCGGCGCCTGTCACCCCCCCCTACGGGTATTTTTGCGTTACCCTCAACTTAACGTCCGTTTGACCCCCCGGACGGGGGTTAAGAATGTATTAAACATTAGAAAAACGTTTGAACCCTTACCGGTTTTAGAAAATGCCCGGCAAAATAATGCAGATTGGCCCCCCCCCTTTCTGAGGGGGATGCATGGGGAAGTAAGATATAGCGTCTGCTATGTAGACTGGGGCAGCGGGGTGCTAATCCCCCCCCCTGCTGCTCACTCACCGGTCGGCTCGACGCCGAATATCGCTCCACAGGCAGACGACAGGGGGACTCTGTCGCGTTGCGCTGTATGAACTCCATCAGGTCACGAACGTCGATGTCGTTGAGCCCGAGCCTGGGCCTGGCCAGCCAGTCGTACTTTTCGTACTTGCCCATGGCCGCGCGTTCTCTGGTCAGAGGCGCCTCCAATCCAAATGATTGCGCGGGTAAACCACTGGCCCCAAGTCAGCAAACAATCTAGATTAAAACACGGTGAGAGATAACGCTGACAAGCTCGAACAGGCCTTCAACCGCTGGATAAAAACCCAGCGCCAGGCCTTTGACATCATGCGAGGGGCCGCAGCGACTGACCGTGAAGAAGACCTCGCCGAGGGGCATCGCTGGCTGACCCGCATCAGCCGGATTGCACTCGACTGGGTCGTCGAACGGGGCGACCCGCTTCACCCCGCGCTGTTCGGCAGCCAGGACGAGTACAACAAGCTCATGGGTGACAACCCGGACGTGAACTACCACTTCTGCGTTCTCGACCCTTCCCGCCGATACCGCCTGCACGGCAGCCGCGGGGAGGCGAGTTACGTGGGGCTTACCTTCGGCAGCGACATTTTCGGCAGCGGAGGACTCGGTGGAACCACCGTGCAAAGAGACCTGGATTCGTTCGAGGCCACGGCCGACGGCGACTGCGACATCGTGCTGGGCGGATCACCACGGGACGACAACTGGATAGAACTGCCCCCCGACACGGCCCACCTGGCCATTCGTGAGACCTTCCACGATCGGTCGACCCAGCAACCCGCGTGCTTGTCAGTGGAGCTTATAGACCCCGTGGAGCCGCCCCGGCTTGGGGCCGATGACTTTGCGCACTCGCTCGAACGCGCGGGAAACTTCCTGCTCACCGTGGTCAACATGTGTGTACAGACCTACGAGAAATCGGGTCTGCTGGTCAACGCCTTGGCCGGCGCTGCGGGAGACTCACACACGCGCGATGGGCGGGACCAGATACGTGGCCACGCCGACGCCGACATGCACTACATGGGGGGCCGTTTCAGGCTCGAGGCTGGCGAAGCGCTGGAAATCAAGATTCCGCCGGTGGAGAAACCGTTCACCTACTGGGGGCTGACACTGCTCAACCCCTGGCTGGAAAGCTACGACTACCGCTTTCGCAGGATATCGATGAACGACCGCCAGGCCCGCCGCGACGCGGACGGTGGGTGGACGCTGGTCGTGGCAGCCGAGGATCCGGGGCGGCCCAACTGGCTCGATGCCGGCGGCCGGAGCGAAGGCATGATGCTGCTGCGTTGGGTAAAGGTCACCGACCCCCCGCTACCGGAATGTCACCTCGTAGACCTCTGACGCGATTACGTCCGTTTTAGATCCTGACAACCACCGAGGATCCGTGGCCGAACAGGCCCTGGTTGGCGCTCACGCCCACGCGTGCACCCTCCACCTGGCGGCCATCGGCCTGCCCGCGCAACTGCCAGGTCAGCTCGCAGACCTGGGCTATGGCCTGGGCCGGTACGGCCTCGCCAAAGCAGGCCAGGCCACCGCTGGGGTTAACCGGCACGCGACCGCCCAGCGTGGTGTCGCCATCGTTGAGCAGGCGCTCGGCCTCGCCGGGGGCGCACAGTCCCAGGTTTTCGTACCAGTCAAGCTCAAGCGCCGTCGACAGATCGTAGACCTCGGCGGTGTCGACCTCGTCGGGGCCAATGCCCGCGTCCTCGTATGCCGCCGCCGCGATCGAGTCGCGAAAACTACGCCCCGGCAGGGGCACTCCGTGCGCCGAATCGGTCGAAAAATTGGGCATCTCGATCACCGTGTTCGGATAGGTGGGCGTTATCGTAGCAACTCCCGCCACGCGTACGGGGTCGGTGGTCATGCGGCGGGCGTAATCCATGCTGGTGAGCACCATGGCGGCGCCACCGTCGCTGGTGGCACAGATCTCGAGCAGGTGCAGCGGCTCGCTCACCAGCGGTGAGGACAGCACCTGCTCTTCGGTGACCTCCTTGCGGTAGCGGGCGCGCGGGTTCTCGAGCCCGTGGCGCGAGTTCTTCACCTTCACCCTGGCAAAATCAGCCGAGGTGGCTCCGTACAGGTCCATGCGGCGGCGGGCGTAGAACGCGAAGTAGGTAGGGTTGGTGGCGCCCAGCAGGCGAAAGCGCAGCCAGTCGGGGTCGTCGCCGCGCTCACCCTTGTTGGGCGCGAGAAAGCCCTTGGGCGTGGTGTCGGCGCCGATTACCAGGGCCACTTCGCACTTGCCCGACAGTATCTGCGCGCGGGCCAGGTCTATGGCCTGGGCACCGCTGGCGCAGGCGCCGTAGCAGCTCGCCGCCTGGTTGCCGGTAAAACCCAGCGCCTGGGCAAAGGTGGCCCCGGCCACGTAGCCCGGGTAGCCGTTGCGCATGGTATCGGCACCGGCCACGAACTGGATGTCTTTCCATGACAAGCCGGCATCGGCCAGCGCGTCGCGGGCAGCCACCTTGCCGTACTCAACAAAGTTGCGCCCCCACTTTCCCCAGGGGTGCATGCCAACGCCAAGCACGGCCACGTCGCGCGACATCAGCCCTTTCCTCCGGTGGCCGGCTGCCACTTCCACACCAGGTACTCGTTGTCGTCGTCCTCGTAGAGGGTGCCCAGCACCAGCTCTACGGGGTCGCCGACCTTCACTGTCTCGGGGGCAACACCGTCGGCGAGCTGGCCCAGGATGACCATCTTTTCTTCACGGTGTATGGCTCAAACGGTTCGGGCGACATGTAGGGCTCGGGCGGCTGGTAGTGGTTGGTGGCCAGCGACCACACGCGCCCCCTGCGGCTGAGCTCGACCGGCTCGCGCTCCTCAAACGGGTGGGCGGGGTTTGCCGAGGTGGCCATGGATGGCGGGAAAAAATAGCTGCCGCTGTCTACCCCGCGCGTGCCCAGCACCAGCTCTACGGGGTCGCCGACCTTCACTGTCTCGGGGGCAACACCGTCGGCGAGCTGGCCCAGGATGACCATCTTTTCTTCTGGAGGCCCACGGCGCTCTCCAATCGCGACAAATCGCAGTATAGAGGCCCGGCAGCGGTCACTCAAAAGCAGCCCTGTGAGCTTATCGACGCTCTTCGCTTTCGAAGCTGGCGACGGTAGGCGCGCGGGAGTATTCTGGGCGCATGTCGAACGCAGCCGAGCCCCACCCACCCCTGAACTGGCCCGCCATACTGTTCATAGGCACGACCACGATAGCCGCCTTGCTGTGGCCACTCTACGCGTGGTTCTTCGGCGTCACCTGGGCCGAGGTCGCGCTGGCGCTGGCCATGTACATCGCGAGCGCCATGGCCATCACCGTGGGCTACCACCGGCTGGTGGCGCACAGCGCCTTCGAATGTCGCCCCTGGTTCAAGGTGGCACTGCTCGTCGCCGGCTCGGCCGCGTGGCAGGGCTCGGCCCTCAGTTGGACCTCGGACCACCTTCGCCACCACGCCCACACCGACCAGGATAGCGACCCCTACAACATACGACGCGGCTTCTGGTACGCACACGTGGGTTGGTTATTCACCAACCAGGGCATGACCGGGGAGCTGCCCACCCACCTGGCCGAAGACCGCATGCTGGCCTGGCAGGATCGTTGGTACATACCGCTGGCCATCACTACCGGCTTCGTGCTGCCCTGGGCCATCTGTGGCGTGGGAGGCCTGCTGCTGGCCGGTGTGGTGCGGCTGGTAGCCGTGCACCACGGCACCTGGTTTGTAAACTCCTGGGCTCACCTGGGACACCGCCGCCCGTGGAACCCGGCGGTTTCGGCCGCCGACAGCTGGCTGGTGGCGCTGGTCACCTTTGGCGAAGGCTGGCACAACTACCACCACGCCTTCCCCGGCGACTACCGCGCGGGAGTTGAGCGGACACAGTTCGACCCGAGCAAGTGGCTGATCTGGTCGTTGTCGAAACTGGGCGTTGCCTGGAACCTGCAGCGCGTGGGCTTCAGCACCCGCTGGCGACGCAGCGTGCACTCCCTGCTGAGCTGGGAAGGCGAGACCTCGGAGAAACTCGCTCGCGTACGCGAGCTGCAATTGCGTTTGCACCGGCAGATGGTGCGCAGCCGGTCGCGAGCGCTCAAGACCCTCGGCCGCGTGAGCGAGTTGCCGCTGCCCGCCAATCTCAACGCGGCCGCCATCGCCCTCGCTGTAGAAACCCGCGGCCGCGAGCTGCGCGACAAGCTCGGCCGACGGGCCCGCCGGCGCATGGATAGCCTGGCTCGTTTGTCAGGGCGGCTGGCAACGCTCGAGTCACTGTCGGATATGCTCGCCGACTGGCAGCCGTTGCCCGCCGCTGCCTGAGTTAGCCCGCATTACTATGGTACCAGCACAGGCCCGGACCCGGCCTGACCCTGGCGGGCGGGGCTGCCTCCCCTTCAGCCCGCCAGCGCGGCCTTGAGTTCCTGGGCAGCGGCACCACCACTGCTGTCGCGCAGCACCACCGGCCCGAGCTTGCTGCGGCCGGCAAGCGCCGCCACCGCCATCACGACGTTGCTTAGCACCAGCGGCCAGAACACCAGGGTACACATCAGGGCCACGGTCGACATTCCGGCCGCCGCCGCCTCGCAACCGACCAGCCAGGCCCCCAGGGGCGAACCAACCGTGCCCGACAGGTGCAGCAGCACGCGCGCGGCCGGCGCAGCGGCGAGGTAGCTGCCGTAGCGCATCTTGAAACGCGGCTCCAGGCCCATGAGAAAAGCGTAAGAGTAACGCACGCCCAGCAGCAAGCCGGTGCCCACCTTGACCAGCGGTTGCAGGGTGCCCACGAGCAGCAGCATGGCCACTAACACAGCCACGGCCGACGACTGCTCCAGTCCCCAGCAACACAAGGCCAGCGCCGCCGCCGTCGCCAGCAGCTCGCCGACCAACGCCAAAGCCACTGACAGCTTGCGCCTCGGGCTGCGACCGTGCAGCTTATCGCTCACGCGGCTCACATCTTCGGCAAGCTCACGACGCTCGGCCGCCGCGAGTCCCCTCGCCCCACGCAGGAACGCCGCCCACGGCCCCGGCTTGTATTCGCCGATATCGAGCGCGGTCTCTATTGCTACAAGTTCAGTTCGTGCCGTGGCTGCGTCCATCTTCGTACCCCCTGCTCGCCGTCCATTCTCGCTCCTGCACGCCCGGCCGCGCAAACGACCAGGTGACCGCAACCGCCAGGTTGAGCAGCAGGCCGAGCAGTCCGTGGTGCACGCCCCAGGCATCTACAGTGGCGTTGCCGTAAAGGCCGAAGGTGAGCGTCAGCCCGGCCAGCATGCCGGCCAGCACCGCGTTGCCACCCAACCGGCTCCAATGCATTCCCAGCATGAAAGCCGGCACCAACTGCACCAGCATGTCGAACTTCATGTCGAGCAACCTCACCAGCGTGGGTCGCCCCGGCTGCCCTTCCATCCAGATGGCCGTACCCGCGGCCGCAGCCACCATGGCCCAAGCCACCAGCTTGCCCACGCGCGTGAGATGGGCTTGGCCGGCGTCAGGGCGCAGGAAGCCCTGGTAGAGGTCACGCGTTATCATCGACGAGATCGTCAGCAGGCAGGAGTCGGCCGTCGACATGAGTGCGCCCAGCACGGCGGCAAACAACAACACTACCAGCCAGTAGCCGAAGGCCGACGACGCCTGCACCTGGTGAAACACCACGCTGAGCACGCGGTCGGCGGCCGCGCCCTCCAGCCCTGGCACATGCGCGGCCGCGGTCACGCCGACGGTTACAGCCACCAGCGAACTCAGCAAGGGCAGGAAAACCATCACCGCCAGGCTGCGCCTGAGCACGGCGCCCGAGCGCGCCGCGTAGATGCGCTGTATGGCCTGGGGATAGAGCGCTGCGCCGAGGCCGAAAATAATGACGTAGCTCACCCAGTTGCGAGACGCACGGGCGCCCGGCGGCAGTACACGCGCGCGCAACTGCTCGCCGCCGTCCAGCAACACGCGCGTGGTCTCGCCCGGCCAGCCCCACATGCTGAACACCATCACCAGCAACGCGCCGAAACCGATGGCCAGCGCTATGCCCTGTATAACGTCGGTCCAGGCCACCGCCCTGAAGCCACCCATGGTTTCGTACACCAGCATGATGCCGGCCAGCAACACGACGCCCCAGGCAAAGGCCACCACCGGGTCGGCAGTGGTAAGCCCCTGCATGGCGCGACCCATGGCCACCAGCTGGGCCAGCAGGTAGTTGGCCAGGGCCAGGGTCATGACCAGCGGCGCCAGCAGGTCGATGCCGCGGTTGCCGTAGCGGTGACGAAGAAAATCGGCCGGGGTAATGAACTGCTGGCGCTGGGCCAGTCGGTGCAACCACGGGGCAAACAACAGGTAGCCCACGATGATGGCGGTCATGAAGTGAACCGAACTCAGCCAGGTCCAACCAATTCGGTAGGCCTTGCCCGTGAAGCCGAACATGGTGTTGCCGCTGTACTGGGTGGCGTAGAGCGTGAGCACGAGTACCGTGAAACCGATGCTGCCGCCGCCCAGGTAGAAGTCGCGCAGCGAGTCTTCGCGGCGCGCGCGATGCCCCAGCCAGCCCACCACGAGCAGTGAGGCCAGGTAGAGACCCACGACCGCGAGCCCTCCCGGGCCGAAGGGCAACACGGTGCCGGTCACAGTTGCTCTCCAGTAGACTCGTCGGTGTTATCGTCCGGGTCGCAGAAAGGATCGTCGGGTAGTGGCCAGTGGGAGAGCAACAGCCAGGCCGTGTAGATCGAAATGACCAGCGAAACGAAGACGCTCGTGACCACCCAGGCCGGCATGCCCAGCAGCAGCAGCGTACTGTCGGCCGGCCAGTACCAGGGAACGGCCAGCACCAGCAACACGCCGTAGACCAGCCAGGTACGGGCCTGCAGGTAACGCGATCCGCGGCTGCTCCTTTGATCGCGGCCTCGCATGGTCAACAGGCCCGGTTCACCGGAGGCCCGCGACGCGCTCGCGCAACTGGTACTTTACAACCTTGCCCGACGCGTTCATCGGCAGATCGCCCACCAACTCGACCCGGCGCGGCACCTTGTAGTTGGCCATATTCTCGCGACACCAGGCCACCACCGCTTCACTTGTCAGGTCCGAGCCCTCAGCCAGCACCACGAAGGCCACGCCCACCTCCCCCATGCGTTCGTCGGGCACCCCAACCACCGCCACCTGGGCGAGGTCAGCGTTGGCCGCCATCAGGTTCTCGATCTCGGCCGGATAGCAGTTGAAGCCGCCCATGATGAACATGTCTTTCATGCGGTCGGTTATCTTCAGGTAGCCGCGCTCGTCCATCACACCCACGTCGCCGGTGTGAAGCCAGCCGTTGGTTATCGTTTCGTCGGTGGCCGCCGGGTCATCGAAGTAACCGCGCATGACGTTGTAACCGCGCACCACGACCTCTCCCGGCTCACCGCGCGGCAGCTCGTCGCCCATGCGGCCCACGCACATGACATCTACACCGGGAATCGCGCGCCCCGAGGTAGTGGCTATGGTTTCGGGGTCGTCGTCGAAGCGACACATGGTGACAATGCCGCAGGTCTCGGTAAGCCCGTAGCCGGTAATGACCGTGTCGAAGCCGAGTTCGTCGCGCATGCGTTCAACCAGCTCCACCGGTATGACGGCCGCGCCGGTGACAGCCAGGCGCAAGCTCGACAGGTCGTGTTGCGCAAGTCCGGGATGGGACAGCAGGCCCTGGTACAGCGTCGGCGGACCGGGCAGCATGCTGACCCTGTCGCGTTCTATCCGCTCCAACACCCGGGCAACGTCGAACACCGTCTCGGGCAACACGGTGGCCCCTCGCATGAACGACGCCAGCCAGCCGGCCTTGTAGCCAAAGCTGTGAAAAAACGGGTTAACCACGAGATAGCGGTCGCCCTCGCGCAGGCCGACGACTTCAGACCAGCTCTCAAACGCTCTCAGGTTCTGCCCGTGCGCCGTCATGACGCCCTTCGGCTTGCCCGTGGTACCCGAGGTGAACAGCAGGTCGGAGAGATCGTCGCCGCCCAGCTCGTCCAGCCGTTCCCGGGCCTGTTGCTCGCTGACCCCGTCGGCGCCGGCGAGAAAATCCTGCCAGCCGTCGGCCCCGGGTGTCGGCGGCCCATCGAGCAAGAGCACGCGCTCGAGCGCCGGCAGCCCAGCCACGGGGCGGCGCGTGCCTTCTTCACCGCCATCCCTGGCCGCGCCATCCAGCGCGTCAACAAGTAGCGCGGTGTAGTCGGTGCCGAGAAAACCGTTTACCGTCAGCAGCACCCGGGCGCCACTGTTGGCAAGAATATAGCCAGCCTCGCCACCCTTGAGCCGGGTGTTGAGAGTGACCAGCACCGCGCCGGCCGCCTGCAGTCCCAGCGCAGCGGCTATCCAGCGATAACTGTTGGGCGCCCATACCGCCACGCGGTCACCCTTGTTTACGCCCGCGGCAATGAACGCGCGCGACGCCACCATCATGTCGTCGGCCAACCGGCGATAAGTTATCTCACCGTCGGCGTTATCCTCCACCGCCACCGAGTCGCCCCAGCGACCGGCGGCCGCCTGTACGAGCCCAGGTATAGTTTGCTGTTCGAGATCCAAACCGCTCGTGCCGTTCAGCGACCCTCGAAACGCGGCGGGCGTTTTTCAGCGAAGGCCTGCATGGCCTCGGCGAGATCGTCGCTGCGCATGAACGAGGAGTTCCAGTGCGCCACGTGGTCGAGTCCCTCGTCGGTCGTGTGCTCGTCGGAATAGTTGAGCACCTGCTTGACGCCCTGAACGGTGAGCGGCGAGTTGGCCGCGATCTCGTTGGCCGTGGCGCGCGCGCCTTCGAGCATGCGGTCCTTATCGGCATACACGCGGTTGACCAGGCCGGTTGCCAGCGCGCGGTCGGCGCCGAAAAACCCACCGGTAAACGCCATCTCTCGCGCCATGCCCTTGCCCACGATGGCTGTTATGCGCTGCAGGGTGCCCACGTCGGCGACGATGGCTATCTTTGTTTCGAATATCGAGAACTCCGCGTCCTCGGTGCACACGCGAAAGTCGCAGGCGGTTGTAAGGTCCACACCCCCGCCGATGCACTTACCGTGCACCGCCGCGATCACCGGCTTCCGACATTCCTGTATGGCACTGAAGCAGGCCTGCAACTTCAGAACCGTGCCGTACATGTCGAGGTTGCTGCGCGCCTCGCTACGATCAGCCTTGCCGTCACCGTTGCCGCCACCGACCACGCCCCCGGCACCCTCGCTCTTGAGATCCAGCCCGGCAGTAAACAGTCGACCCTCGGCCCACAACACGATGGCCCGCACCGACTCGTCGCGATCGAGCTTGCCGAAAGCCTCGCGGATTTCGTAGAAAAGCTCGAACGGCATCGCGTTAAGTTTCTTGGGCCGATTGAGCACAACCTCGGCCACGTGGGCTTCCTGGTCTACCCGGATGTACTTGTAATCACTCAATGGTTTTCTCCTCTTTGTGCGCGGCAAGCTGGCGGCCGCGGTGGGCTCAGGGCCTCGCGACAGAACGGGGATTATCGGGTTCCCGCAGGGTACGGTCAAGGCGGCAGGGGGGCACCCCCTGTTGACGGCCGGGAATAACCGCGTAATTGTTCATAGGCAGCAACGCGCCCGACCGAGCCCCTGCGGCCGGCGACGCTACGCCCGGCTCCAATGGAAGCAAACCGTCTCAATCGATGGCTGCCCTGGGTACTGTTCGCGCTGGCCCTTGCCGTAAATTTTTGCGGTATAGGCTGGGGACTGCCCGCCGGCAACCAGACCTGGGCCGCCGACGCCATCAAGCCGGGTGCGCCGCTGTCGATCATGCACCGCGTGCTGATGGCGGAGCCCTTCAACAGCGGATGGTTCTGGTTCAAGTACCCCATGGGGCACGTGTTCATCCTGGGTGCCGCCTACTCGCTGCCGCTGGCCCTGACCTGGCTGACCGGTGGCCTGGGCACGCCGACGGCAGACTACCCCTGGGGCATGCAGGACCCCGAGGGCGTGATGACACTGCTGGCCCTCAGCGGCCGGACTGTCAGTGTGCTGATGGGAGCCGGTTGCTCCGTATTCGTGTATCTCTCGGTCCGCCGCCTGGTCGACCGCGACTCAGGGATAGCCGCTGCCCTGCTCACCACCCTGTGCTACCCGGTGGTCTTCTACTCTCACACCACCAACGTAGAAATACCCTACGTTTTCTGGCTACTCGCGGCCCTGCTCGCCGCCGTCCGACTGCTCGATGAAGACGCGCGGCCCCACTGGTGGATGCTGCTGGGGGCTGCCACGGCCATGTCGGTCTCGACCAAGGAACTCGGCGCAGGGTTTTTCGTGGGACTGGTGCCCGCGCTGGCGCTGTTGATCAAGATCGGTGGGCGGGGATGGAGCGCGCTGTTGAAGGGAGCCGCCTGGGCGGGTTCGGCCTTCGTGGCGACCATGGTCGTGGCCAACAACGTGCCCCTCAACCCGTCGGGCTTCGTAAACCGGCTGCGGTTCCTGACCCACTCGCTGCCCGCCGACATGGCCCGCCAATATTCGCCGTATTATTTCCCCGTCGATTTCAGTACCGACCGGGGTATGGCCGTTGAGCTGGAACAGGCAGGCATCGCCGCCCGCGCGCTGCTCGACTCGCTCGGACCCCTGACCGCCGTGCTGGCTGCCGCCGGGCTGTTGCTTTCCGTGCTGCGCCGCCACAGCGCCCTGCTTCTGCTTACCCTGCTGCCCGCCCTGGCCTTCTACCTGTTCGGGCTGAGGTCGATGCTGTCGCTCAGTATCCGCTACGTGCTGCCGTTGTCGGTATTGGCCTGCGTATTTGCCGGCGTGGCGCTGGCAGCGCTGGCGTCGACCCGCCGATTGGTCCTGCCCGCGAGAGCGCTTGCCGCGCTGCTGCTGGCGGCCGCGCTGGTATACGGCCTCGACGTTGACCACATGCTGATTGCTGACGGCCGCTACCCGGCAGAGCGCTGGCTGCAGGATAACGGCAAGCCGGGCCAACAGGTGGAGACCTGGCAGCGCGCCACTTACCTGCCTCGCATCCAGCCACCGCTGCTGCACCACGAAATCAAGTTCGCCGACCGCAACAAGCCCGCGTTCGGCCAGCGACTCCCCGACTTCGTGGTCGTGTCGGAAGCCTCGCTGGGAGGAATCACCGTGCAGTACAGCAGCGACTGGCAACAGTCGGGAACCGCTAAACCGGAAGACCCCCGGGCCACGGACGCGGAACAGGGTGACGCCGCCGACTGGCTGCCCAACCAGGTGAGCGTTACGGGCAACATCATGAACTACAAGCGGCGAGAGAACGTGGAACTGCTCACCGCCCTGCGCGACGGCAGCCTTGGCTACAGCGAGGCCGCGCGCTTCAAAGCCAGGCCGTGGATAGAAAGACCCCTCATACGCAGCCTGAACCCGGAAATCGTCATCTACCAACGCGATGGCACCCGGACGCAATAATCTCCCGTCCGACACCCGGCAGGCAAAACATGGCGCGGACAAACCGGGGCGACGTTTTATCCTCTGAACGGTTATCATATAGACTGGTACGGCTGGCTGCACACAGCGCAATAACAGGGTCAGCCACGGGCCGTCCACGCGATTAGAACAGGGCCAGGACAGATGTCACTAGAAGTTACTTCGCAAACACCTACACAGAAAACACGGCCACTGGTTTCGGTCGTCATCCCCGTGCTCAATGGTGAGGACACCATAGCCAGGGGCATAGAATCGGTATTCGCGCAGGACTACCCCGCCATCGAGTGCATTGTGGTCGACGACGCATCGCAGGACTCGACGGCCGATATCCTGCGTTCTTTCGGCGACCGCATAACGGCCGTATTCAACGAAACCAATCGCGGCACCGCTGGCGCCTACAACATCGGCACCGCCCGCGCCCGGGGCGAATTCGTGCTGCTCATGGCCAGTGACTGTCACCTGACCGACCCGGCCTACGTGTCGGCAGCCGTGAGCGTACTCGAAGACGAAAGCATAGCCGGACTCTGCGGCCAGGGTGTATTCAGCGACCTGCATACGCTCAACCGCGTGCAACGGGTGTTCACTGTCGTGAACCTGCTCGACGTCGACGACAACCCCGACGACGGACTCTTCGAGGTCAGCTTCATCGAAACCCGCTGCGACCTGGTGCGCAAGCGAGCGCTCGAAGAAATAGGGTTCTGGTTCGAGGGTCTTTACAACTCCACCGAGGACCAGGACATCTCGGCCCGGATACGCCAGCTGGGTTACCGCCTGGTGCAGGACAAGCGACTCAAGTTCGCGTTGGACTTCGGCCAGACCGAGGACAACCTGCGCAAGGTAATAAAGAAACAGTACAAGTACGCCAACGGGCAAGGTTACATCTTCCTCAAGTACGGACTTGGCCACCACCTGATGACCGGTAACCAGGACAACCGCCGCAGCCGTATCCTTCATCGTATCGTGCAGGTAGCCCTCGGCCCGATCGTGGCCGTTGGAGTGGTGGCCGGCGCCACAGGCACCCCGGCGATCGCCTTACTCGCCACCGCCCTGCTGGCTGCACGCGGGATCTACTACTGGCGCAGCTCGGCCCGCTGGCTGAAGGGTGCCGAGCGCCTGTTCTGCGCTGGTCTGGGCCTGGTCTGTGACCTGACCTACGGCCTGAGTTTTCTGGCCGCGCTGGTGACCTGGGCCATAAGCGATCCCCGCATAGTGCGCTTCGGCCGACCGATGGCAGGCGACAGCAGACCAGGATCATGAGCGGGACAAGAGCCCACCTGCGCGCCGGCCTGGGCTCCCTGCTGGCACTGGCAGTGCTGCAATCGCTGGTTGAAAGCGTGGCCCTGCTGCTTGTCTACCGCGATCAGGTGATTCCCCCATACAGTTTTTTTGCCAACCAGCTGTACGATTTCCTCGCCAAACTCAGGTACGCAGCAGACGGCTGGCTCTCGTGGCTGCCCTCGCTTCCTAACAGCTTCACGGCTACCGGCACGGTGGGACACCTGTCGTTGCTGGCCGACCTGCTCCCCGCCACGGTGGCCATGGCGCTGCTGATTGGCACCGTAGGTTCCCTGCTCGGCCGGCTGGCCGGGCGCCGATGCCGGCCCACTGCCCGTGGTTACCTGTGGGCATGGGCAGGGTTGGCGCTGGTCGTTCACGCCACCACGGCGATCAGGGCGCTGTCGCTTGCCGAAAGCCCATCGCTCAAGCACCTGATCTACCGCTCGCGCAGCCTGGTCGTAGACGGAACACTGGTGGCGCTCGCGGTGCTGGCCGTGTCGCTTATCCTGGCCCGGCTGGTGACGTCCCGCCTCGAAAATTCCCGGCGAGCGTTACCGATCGCGGCGCTGGCCTGCCTGCTCGCGCTGCTCCCCGCTGCACTGCCCGGCAGCGCCGGCCCCGCGAATACGACAAACTTGAAAGGCTTCTCGCCCGTGTACGACAAGCCCAACGTGCTGCTTATTTCGCTCGACAGCCTGCGGGCCGACCACGTGAGCGCCTACGGTTACCACAGGGCCACCACGCCCGCGCTCGAAAAACTGGCGGCCGATGGAATACGTTTTGACAACGCCATTTCGACCTCGTCGTGGACGCTGCCCACCCACCTGACCATGTTCACCTCGCGCTACCAGCTGTCACACGGGGTGGTACACGACACCAACGTTCTCGACCCTGGCATCCCCGTGCTGGGCGAAATCATGAAGGCGGCGGGCTATAGCACTGCGGGGTTCGTGTCGGCCCCCTACGTCGCCGCCATGTACGGTTACGCGCGCGGCATGGACGAGTACCTGGACCTCAGCGCCGCCCACGAGCACCGAAGTCTCGCCAGGAAAGCGATCGTCGCTCCCGACATAAATGCCAACGCCCTGCGCTGGCTCGACCAACACGCCGACGAGCCCTTCTTCCTGTTCCTGCACTACTTTGACATCCACTACGACTACGTGCCTCCCGCGCCCTACGACACCATGTTCGACCCCGGCTACGAGGGCGAAATGGATGGTACCGATTTCATCGAGCGCAAGGACGTGAACCGCAACATGCCCGCGCGCGACCTCGAGCACATCCTCGCCCTCTACGACGGCGAAATCCGTTTTACCGACGAACACGTGGGCCGCGTGTTGGCCAGGATTGACGAGCTGGGGCTCCGCGACAATACCCTGGTGATCGTCGTTTCTGACCACGGCGACGAGTTTTTCGAGCACGGCAACAAGGGCCACCATCGGACGCTTTACCAGGAAGTGCTGCGAGTACCGCTGATCGTTCGACTACCCGACGGCCGCTGGGCTGGTGAATCCGTCAGCCGGCAGGCCAGCCTCGTGGACATTCTGCCCACCATCATGGACGTGGCGGGGCTGGACGGCCCCCCCGTGATGGAAGGGCTGAGCCTGCTCGAGCTGCGAGCGGCCACCCCGCGCAGTCGCGAGCGAGCAGTCTACGGAGAGTTTTTTGACAAGCGCGGATTCAACCTGCAGATAGCCCGTCGTCTGCCCACGAGTAAAACCATCCAGCACTTCAACCGCATAACTCATCCCAAAAAGGCGCCGGTAGAATACTACGACCTCGCCCGAGACGCTGAAGAGCAGCACGACCTGGCCGAAGAACGCCGGGAGGAACTGCGCGTGGAACTCGACGGGATGGGCCACTGGAGCGAGCAGCGCTGGCGTGCCCAGCAGCACACGCTGCGCGAGTCGCAGGCAGACACGCGAGTGGAGCTGGACTCCGAAACCCTCGAGCGCCTCAAGTCGCTCGGCTACGTGGGAGAGTAGTACGGTGGCGCGCTTGAAAAGGCTCTTCAACGCAGCGCTGGCCGCGGCGGCCTGCATGGCGATTCTGCAGGCAGTGGCCGTGACGCTGCTTGCCGCGTGGACCCGGCGTAACAGCATACTGGCCCCCAATGATTTCGTACCGCTCTACTGGTGGGACGCGTTCACGCGCTACTACGACTTCCTGTGTGCCTACCTTCCCCTGCCCGGACGCCCCACGGCCTTTATTGGACCGGGCTTCCTGGCCAAGCTCGACCTTTCGTGGGGACTGCTCGCCGTAAATGCAGTGGTGGCGTTTGAAGCCGCGGCTGCCGTGACACTATTGATGCTGGTGTTCCGCGCCGGCGATACCGACGCTGTTCGGCGCAGGGCACTGTGCTGGCTTCTGGGCCTCGAAGCGGCGGTGATCGCTGGAGGATGGTTCCTGCGAGGTGTCCCGCAACTGCTCAACTGGGCGTCCCTGCCCCGCGTCGCCCAGGCTTTGACGTGGAATTTTATCTTCGATGGCACCGCGCTGGCGCTGCTGCTGCTCGCCGGCTGCGCACTGGCCAGCTGGTCGCTGGTGGACCGTCTACCGGAGAAAGGCTGGAAGACAGCCGCCGCGCTGCTGGCAATCGCAACCTCTTCGGCCCTGGTCGCCCAGGCCAAGGCGCTGCCCACAGCCACGGCCATTGACGCAACACTCGAAGAACGTGCAGACCTCGCGGGCAAACCCCTGCCCGCTCTTGCCCCGGGATACAACCTGGTGCTGGTTTCTATTGACAGCCTGCGGTCCGATCACCTGGATGCCTACGGTTACCATCGCTCCACCGCCCCGACCATAAGCGAACTAGCAGCCAAGGGGGTACTGTTTCGCAATAACAGCAGCGCGTCTTCCTGGACGCTGCCCGCGCACATGTCGATGCTAACCGGCCGCAGCCTGCTGGGGCACGGCGTGACCTTTGACGACCGCAGCCTGACCGCCGACGTGCCGACCCTGGCCGAGTCGTTGAAAGGGGCCGGCTACAGGACAGGAGCGGTCGTCTCGGCGCCCTACGTGGAAGCTCGCTACGGTTTCGATCGTGGCTTCGACGATTACGACGATCGTACCATCAGCTTTGCTACCAACGGAGAGTCGTACAAAACGGTGAC
>LWDU01040818.1_pt1 | contig 171583 bp, 139 predicted proteins | sample 727161 | NCBI WGS metagenome assembly LWDU01 (sample SAMN04566230, study PRJNA314399) | hydrothermal vent metagenome | isolation source: deep sea hydrothermal plume seawater | place: Mexico: Gulf of California, Guaymas Basin | collected 2004-07-11
CTTCGCACCCCCACCGACTGGGACCCCACCCGGCCTGAGACCCTGGAGCGGGCCGTGGCCCTGGTGGCTGATGGCAACGCCTCTTGCGCCTACGTGGGAGGCCTCAACGAAGATGGCAGCGGAGAGCGCAACTACGGATTCCCTCTGGCCATCACGGGGGTCGAGGGCCTGGTGACGCATCTGGTTGGTCCCCACCTGGCCCTGCCTGAGCGCCTCTCACTTGTCGGCCTGAAGGGTAGGCACTCCTCGGGCCCGGTGAGGGCCAATGGCTCGAGCCATCTGGTGCCGCTGCGAATGGCCACGGCAAGCCAAGAGGGAGAGCATCAGCCACGGCAGTTTGACTTGAGCATCCACGCCAGTGACCTGGCCGTCGACGACGACCTTCGCGCCGCCCTCGGGGGACTCTCGGGCCTCGACGGGTGCGAGCGACTCGCCGAGGAATTTCAGCCGGACGGCGGCCGCTTCGATCTCAAGTTGGAGCTGTTGAAACAGACAGGCCAGGAGAAGCTCTCGGCTGGCATCCTGGTGGACGTGCAGGAAGTCGACCTCACACCCGAGGTCATTGGCATCGGCCTGCAGGCAACACAGGGCAGCCTGGCCATCTTGATCGACGGGCGGAGCGACGGGGGCAGCGTGGTCTCGGTCGACTTGCATGGAGATTTGGCGGGTTGCGAAGACGGCGTGCGGGTGCTGGGGCGGTCCCAGAACGCACCGGAAAACTCGATGGTCTGGTGGAAAGTCGCAGCCTCCGGAGTCGACCTGAATGGCCCTCTGTTGAGAGAGAGCCTAGGTCGACAATCGCCAGACGATCTGGACGCCTTGGGGCTGGTAGGCCACGTGGACCTGGAACTGCATTCCGTACAGGCCTCCGATTCACAGACAAGGGCGTGGTTGGAGATCCACTCGGGAGAAGAACCTCTGCGTGCCGAACCTCCGGATCTCCACGGAGTGGTGGAGGCCATCGCCGGTCGGGCGTCACTCGACCTCCGCTGGCCAGCCGTGGGTGGTCCGGCAGGGAGCGATGCGCTTGCGTCCGCGCAGGTGGCTTGGCGCGTTGCAGCCTTCGGCCAAGTGCCCCTGACAAGCAGCCGTGTGCCCTTGTACGTATCCGCCGGTGGGCGCCCGGCACTCCCGGCACAGGTCGTCGTTTCGGGTGCGGGATTGGATCTGGAGGCTTCCCAGGTACGAGAGAATCTGGCTCTATTCATGGGCCCCAGCCCCGAAGGGACTGCCCCTTCGGCCCTAGCCGAACTGGAACAGGCAGGGACCCTGGACTTCTCCGCACGACTCGCTCTGCCGCCCCCCTCAGGACCCGAGGCCACCGACCCGTCCGCACCAACTCTACAGCTGAGCGTCTCTACTCACCTGAAGCGCATCGGGCCCCCGGACGCTCCCATCTTGGAACGGGTGGAAGGCGGAGGCGAGTACAAGGGCGAAGTCTGGACGTTTGACTACCTGACAGCGGAGCTGGCTGGATCCCCGGTGGAATTGAGCAAGGTCCTCCTGAAGCCCGGATCTGTGGGCACATGGCTTAAGGCACAACTCTCGGCACAATCCCTGCCCATAGACGAACAGCACCTGCAGCACTTCTTGGACGCGCAAACCCTCGAATCCCTGCTGGGCGAACTGGGTTGTAGTGGCGAGATTCAGCTGGACAACACGCAGCTCGAACTTACCCACCAAGATGACGCCACGATTGGCATGCACCTGAAGGGACCCGTGACCCTGCGGGATGTCACCGTGCGGCTCGGATTGCCCGTGGTTCTGCACCGTGCAGAGGACATCGCTCTAGACCTGTTCTACGAGAACGGCCGTGTCCGGGCAGCGGCTCAGGTGCGGGACCTCGACGGCGAAGTGGCGGGACGCAAGCTGAACGAAACGGACTTGCAGGTCACGTACATCGAGCCACGCCTGACAATCGAGGCCTTGGACGGGCGCTTTGAAGGTGGACGCCTACGCTCCATAGCCCTCCCCGGATCGGCGCGCTCGGGTTTCTTCTCATTGGATCTGGCCGAGCCCTATGCGTTCTCTCTGGCGGGAGAGATGAAAGACGTGGAAGTCTCCGAACTATTGCGCGGGGTCTTCAATTCCGACTTTGCCAACCGAGGGAAAATCAACGCAGACATACAGTTGCGCGGGCGCCTCTCGAACTTGAACGGCATCCGGGGTGCGGGGCGATTCCGCCTCACAGACTCGGGACTTTGGGCCATTCCCGTATTTCAGGTCCTGTTCTCTCAGCTCGGATTCGAGTCGGCCGCCATCTTCTCCCGCTTTGATGCGCGCTTCACTGTGAATCAGGGCAAGATCGACATGAACCACATTCGGCTCAAGAGCGACCTGCTCTCTCTGGTGGGCAAAGGTACGCTGGACATGAAAGGCAACCTAGATCACAGCTTAGAAGTGAACTACAGCCTCCTGGACCGCCTGGGCCCCATCACGCGCGTGCTCTACTTCATCCAGAGCAGCCTTCTGCGCATCAACGTACTCGGGAACCTCGACCGGCCCGAAGTAGCGGTCAAGGGCCTGTTCTCCCAGTTCTTCTCCCCAGCAGCGGAAGGACAGAAACTTCCCCTGCCCCCCTACAGCAAGCGACCACGACGCTTCTGACTTGCGGTCCGGGCGGGTAGCATGCCCCCATGGCGAAAACGATCTTCGCGGTGATCATGGCGGGAGGCTCGGGCACGCGCTTTTGGCCTGCAAGCCGGGAGAGTCTGCCCAAGCAATTCCTGAAGGTGGAAGGTGGACACTCTCTCCTGCGCGGAACCTGGTCGCGGCTAGAAGGACTGGTGGATCCCGAGAATATCCTGGTGGTTTGCGGGCAACGTCACGCAGACCTCGTACGTGAAAGCATCCCCGAGTTGGGTGAGAACAACCTGATCCTTGAGCCGGTGGGTCGCAACACTCTGCCCTGCTTGGCCTTGGCTCAGATCGCAGTACGCGAGATTGATCCCGACGCGATACAGATAGTGCTACCGGCCGATCACATCATCTCCTCTCGGGATGCATTCCAGCAGAGCATGGGTACCGCCATCCACGCTGCACAATCAGGGGGCCTGGTCACGTTGGGTATCCCAGCGACCTCTCCAGCCACCGGGTACGGCTACATTCAAACGGGCGAGCCCATCGAGGGCGTGGGCGAAGGAAAAATATGGACCGTACGGCAGTTCATTGAGAAGCCTGACATGGCAAGGGCCCAAGAGCTCCTAGCCAGTGGTGAGTTCTTCTGGAACAGTGGGATTTTCGTGTGGACGTCCTCGGCCTTCGAGGCGGCCCTCGAACGACATGCCCCTGAGTTGTGGCGCGGGCTCCTCGGTTGTGCCGAGGGAGGCCTTGAAGAGTTCATGGAAGGCCTCAGCCCACTCTCCGTGGATGTGGGGATCCTCGAAAAGGAGGAAGACTGCAAGGTCGTGGGAGCGGAGTTCCATTGGAGCGACGTAGGCTCCTGGCCCGCGCTCGATGACGTATTGCCCGACGCTGGCGCCGGTAACCGCTGTAGCGGTGAAGGGAAGCTGATTGCGGTCAATGCTTCAAACAACGTGGTGCACGGGCCGGATGGCCACGTGACGGCCTTAATCGGAGTGGAAGGCCTGGTGGTGGTGCACACCGAGGGTGCCAGTCTGGTGTGTTCCAAGGAGCACGCCCAAGACGTGCGTGCCGTGGTCAAGCAGGTACGCGAGCAGGCGCCTGATCGCGCCTAGGCCCATGACTGTCCCTGGAGCGGTTCTAGCCATCGACCACGGCACCCGGCGTACGGGCTTCGCCTTGGCCGACGCCCTGCGCATCACCTCCGAGCCCCTGACTACCTTCCACGGCGAGGGGGACGGAGACGAGCTACTGGATTTCATCGACGACCTCCTGGCTGACCGCCAGGTGAGCGTCATTGTGGTGGGCCAGCCCCTGAACATGGATGGAACCGCTGGCCCACGTGCCAAGAACGTCGCGGAGTTCTGCGAGCGACTGTGTGCGCGTTTCCCCGGCCCCGAACTCGCCCTGGTGGACGAGCGCCTGTCCACCAAGGAGGCGGAATCACGTCTGGTGGAAGCCGGTCATACGGGGCAGGATCGGAAGGACCGCCGCGATTCCTGGTCGGCCATGGTCCTGCTCGAAGACTGGTTGCAAACCCAGTAGCGGTCACGGTCGACTCGGGATTCTAGGGCCCCCAAGGATCAAGGTCCTCGGAGGCCCCTTGTCGACCTAGCGGCCCAGGACCTCCACCTGATCCACGCGTCCATTCTCCTTGGGCTCGTCACCACCGAAGGACTTGAACATGATCATGAAGTTGGCGTTGTTGCCAGCGGAGGACGGCATCGCGTATTCAACAAAGCCCCAGGAGAGGGCATCGGAGGATCCAGCAGTCGTCCAGCTGGATCCGCCGTTCGTGGAATACCGCAGGCGCAGCTCCTCGCCTGGTTCGTAGTTCTTGGTCTTGCGCCAGTAGCGCACGACGATTTCGCCAAAGCCCGAGGTATCCACCGTGCGAAGGATGCTGCCGGACTTGCGGACCTTGGCTCCTTTGTTGCCTTCGTGGGCCGAGTCCGATTTCCGGCGGGCGTTGACCTTGGTCCAGCCGTTGGCTGCCAATCCCCCCACCTCGAAATCGTCGTAGAACACGGTCGCAAAACTGTTCGAGTTCCAGTTCGGAATGCAACTGGAGACTGCCCCCGAACGCATCGTCGACACGACGCTCGGGTGGAAGTAGGTGGTGATGTTGTTCATTCCACCACTGCACAGGTGGCAGTAGGACATGACCGTGCCCTGATTGGTGCACTGCGTGCTGCCCGTGCAGTTGTTGTAGCACTTGTCCAGGGGCGGGCAGTAATCGTGGGTGTGGGGCGTACCGAAGTTGTGACCGGTCTCATGGGCAATCACCATGAAGTCCCAGGTGTTGGAGCCCTGGGTGACAGGGAACGTCACGCCGCCGTCGATGTTGCCGCTCACGGCAAATCCAAAGCTCGTGTTGCAGAGCACGCCGAGCCAAGCCACTCCCCCACCCAGGTTGGCACCGGAGACGAAGTGCGCGAGGTGTGCACCGTTGGGGATGTTACCCGCCCAGGCGTTCTGGAACTCGGTGAGTAGATCGGACGAGCTGCCGCCCGAATCCTGACTATTCCACGGATCGCTCGCGGTCGTCCAGAACTGCACATAGGGGAAGGTCAGGATGGTGTCGATCTGCGTGTCATAGCGGTCGCTGATCGCGCCCAGCAGGGCGAAGACGTAGTTCTCGCAGGCGGATAGGTTGCCCCACTTCTGATAGAGCTGGTGATCCGTCTCTATCGCCATCTTGCACTCGAGCTTCTGAGCCGCGCCGTAGGTGGGAGGCGAGAGATCGGCGGGATTGATAGCCGGAGGAGGCTGATGGCCGCCTTGCAGCTGATCACTGAGACAGGTCCCCATTGCGCGAGCTCCGAGACCTTGGCCGGCTGCGTTCAGGGCCTTGTCCGAGTAGAGGCGCATACGAGCGCCCTCCCACTCACCGTCGGCATTGCGCATGGCGCTCAGGTGGGTGTAGTCCACGCCGTCGTGAATCCAGCCGTAGCTACCCAGGGAGGAGAAGGAGAGGAAGACCTCGCTGCCCTCCACTCCGGCAACCTCGCCCTTCCAGCAAGTGAGATCACCGGGGTCGTACTCAGACCGCACACCGTCCACGAAGACACCCAGGGAACCCCACTGGAACTCAACGCGCTCCAAGTCCAGGTTGAGGATCTGCCCCGTGGGCATGGGGACGCCTCGTAGGCTGACCCGGCCAAGGTCGGTCAGGGCATCAACCACCGCCAGATCCGTTTCGAATTCCAGTACCTCAGGCACTTCACCCGGACCGATCAGGACACCAGGAAAGGAGAGGGGCTCCGAAGTTTGGGCGGAGGCCGCTGCCAGAAGGGTGCAGCCAAGGAAGGTGGCGAGTAGAGGCGTTCTCATGGTGAATAGGTGTTGCATGAAGTTCGAGGCCGGTCTGAGGTCGGAGGGTGGAGACTGCGGCAGATGTGGACGACCGCAATCGCGTCCCTCAGGGGACGCACCCCAACGTCTCCATGGATGTAATGACCGTGTAAATGGAGCGAGTGGTGGCTCCGGAGGAGGCAATTGTAACCCACTGAGACTACGCGAGAGTCCAAGTCGAGCGGCCAGCCGCATCCTGGACCGACACCCCTGCCGCACCCAGCCTGTCGCGTATTCCGTCACCCGTCGCGTAGTCGCCGCGCTCCCGCGCCGTCTCCCGCAGACCCATTGCGCCATTGAGCAGACCCTCAAGATCGGGGGCTCCGCCCGGCCCCACCGACCAACCCGCCCCATCAGCGGAGTCGTTCACCTCCACGCCTTGGGCCACCAGCAGATCACGAACACCGTCAGCGGTGGCGAACTCGCCCGCACTCCGGGCCGTCTCGCGCACGCTGAGCAGCGCGCCCAACACCTTGCCCAAGAGAACCTGGTCTCCTCCTTCGCCAAGCCCTTCCCCGAGCCCGGTGTCCCCGGGCTGGAACAGGCCGAGGATGCGGCCCAGGTCCCTGAGCACTTCGAGTCCGGGTGTACGCGCCTCCTCAGGAACCTCACGCAGGTCCCGGGCCAGGGTGAACAGCTGGGCAATGGCCTCACCCGTATTGAAGTCATCGTCCATGGCCTCGCGGAAGGACGAGCGTGCCTTGTCGAGATTCTCGTCCAGGGGTACGGCACAGATGGCCTCCAAGTCGCGGTCAGACTCCTGACCCAAGACCGGGGCGAGGAGCTTCAAGACCCGGATCAGGCCTTTCTGAGCCCCGTCCAAGACCTGGGGACCAAAATCCACGGGCCGACCGTAAGGCGTACGCAGAAGAAAAAACCGAACGGCTGAAGGCCCGAAGCGGTCCAACAGCCAGCGCGCCTGGAACTGTTGGGAGAAGGACTCCTCCTGCATGCGCGGATCGCTCTTGGAGATCTTGCGCCCCTCGTACTGGATCAAGCCGTTATGCATCCAGTGATGTGCGTAGTCATCGCCGTGGGCTTCGGACTGCGCGATCTCATTCTCGTGGTGCGGGAACTTCAGGTCGTCTCCGCCGCCGTGGATGTCGAAGGCGCCCCCCAGCAATTGGGAGGACATGACGGAACACTCGATGTGCCAGCCCGGGCGGCCCGGACCCCAGGGACTCTCCCAGCTGGGCTCTCCGGGCTTGACGTTCTTCCAGAGGGCGAAATCCGCGGGATGACGCAGACCCTCGCTGGCCTGAATACGGGCTCCAGCAAGCATGTCGTCCAGCTTGCGACCGGACAGCTTCCCGTAGCCCTCATGCCGCGAGACGTCGAAGTACACACCGTCGGAGGCCTGGTAGGCCATGTCCTCCGCGACCAGGTCCGCGATGAATTCCACCATGGCCGGCACGTACTCCGAGCAACGGGGGTGATCCGTCACGGTGACCACCGAGAGCTCCTTCAAGAAGCCAAGGTACTGAGCCGTGTAGCGCTCGGCGATCGCCGACCAGTCCTCACCACTCTCTATCGCACGGTTGATGATCTTGTCATCAATGTCGGTGATGTTGTTCACGAACCGCACCTCGTACCCGCGCGCCATCAGCCAGCGCGCCACGGTGTCGAACACCACGGGCCCCATCAGGTGCCCCACGTGGCAATCGTCGTAGACCGTCGGGCCGCAGACATACATGCCGACCTTGCCGGGCTGCAGAGGGTCTAGGGGCCGCTTGGTGCGGGAGACGGAGTCGTACAGGTGAATGGTCATGGGTTCGCTTGAAGCCGCTCGGAGACTGGAGTGGAGGATAGCAACGCACCGTGCCGACTCCTCCCCCCCGCCGAGAATAGGCCGACAAGCCCCAGGTGGCGAGGTCTCGGTCATTTGAAGAATCTGCTAGAATCCCGCCGGAGACTCCCATGACGCGCCTCACCACCACTGCCCCGATGTCCACCCAGAACACCCGCCCCACCAAGGAGGCCGCCGAGGAAGCGGTACGCACGCTGATCGCCTACACGGGCGATGACCCCCAGCGCGAAGGTCTACTGGAGACGCCTGCCAGGGTGGTGCGCTCCTACGATCAATTCTACGGTGGCTACGAGGAAGACCCCGAGCTTGTCCTTTCCAAGACCTTCGAGGAGGTCGGTGGCTACGACGAGATGGTGACCGTGCGCGACATCTGCCTGCACTCACACTGTGAGCATCACATGGTGCCCTTCATCGGGGTGGCCCACGTCGCCTACCTGCCCGACAACCGCATCGTGGGCCTGAGCAAGCTGGCCCGGGTGGTGGAGGTCTACGCACGCCGACTGCAGATCCAGGAGAAGCTCACCGTCCAGATCGCCAACACCATAGACAAGGTGCTCGAGCCGCGTGGCGTAGCCGTCGTGATCGAAGCCCGACACCAATGCATGACCACACGCGGGGTGATGAAGCCCAGTTCCGTCACGGTCACCAGTCGTATGACCGGCGCCTTCCGGCGCAATGACGCCACTCGACGGGAGTTCCTGTCGATGATCCGCGGGAGCTAGGGCGGGTAATTCAGTCCTTGGTCGGCACGTTCTGATCGAGCCAATCGGCCAGAGCCTGATGAGTCGCGTCGCTGCCGTCCCCCTGAAGGGGATGATGTAGGAGGCCATCGAGGACCTGCACGTGCACTCCCTCCCCGGCCAGCGCGCGGCTGCACTCGGCGTCGGACAGCGGATCGTCCGCGCCATGGAGAATCAGCACGGGAGCACCTACCTCGCTCAGGCGTGGGAGGAACTCGCTCGCCGCTCGCTGAGCCTGCTCCTGCGCGCGGGCGGTGATGATGTTGTGAGTGAGCGGATCGCTGTCCCAGGCCGTAGCCGCCGCACCAAGCACCAGCTGGTCGCCCGTCCAAGGGATGGAGCCCGGCGATGTGGACGTCAACTTCTTGCCCATCAGGCGTCCCAACATTCCACTCGGTGCCTCGGGAGGCTCAAACCGGGGTTCGTGCAGGGGAGCCACGAGCACGAGACCTGCCAGGGTCCCGGGCTTTGAGATGGCATAAGAGAGGGCATGCAGGGCGCCCAGCCCTTGCCCCACCAAGACCTTGGGCTCATCGGGCATGCGATAGGCCAGATGGTTTTGGATCTCGTCCAGGTCCCTCCCGATTTCGATCAGGCCGGCACTGTGCCCGCGCTCGCCCTCGGTACGACCGTGGCCACGCAGGTCGGGCAGGGCAATCGCCCACCCACGGTCCGCAAGCACGGCGGCCAAGTCCCGATAGCGGTCTCCCGTGTCGCCCGCATCGTGAACCACCGTCACCGCGCCCCGTGGCTCACCGCGAGGGGCCAACTCCAAGACGGTCAGAAGGAGCATGCCTTTCATGGAGGCATGGGACAGCCCGGCGGCTTCTTCCCCTGTCTCCGTCGACTCGCGTAGTTCAAGGTTGGTGAGGGTGAAGTCTTCCATGGTTCTAGCGTGCCGCGTAGGTGCCACCGTTTTGGGCGGCAAGTTCGCTCAGCAGGTAAGCATCCTGAGCCCCCGAGAGTCCAATTGTATGGATCACAATTCCCGCCGAACGGTTCTTGTCTCGCACGTAGGCGAGGATTTCGTCGGTATTAGTGGTCAAGCCCATTGAGGGGCGCCCGTCGGTGAGCAGAAACAGGGTATCGATGCGCGGAGAATCCCACTCCTCCCCACCCTTCACCCCTGCAATCTCCAGGGCCGTGCGGAGGGCACCGTATATGTTCGTGCCTCCAGAGGCGCTCAACTCGTCCACGTACTCTTGCACCTCAACGCGCTGGTTGCCTTCCATCACCACTAACTCGTCCTGCCAAGTCCACACGTCCGAGGCATAGAGCACTAGGTTGAACAGTGCCCCCTCACGCAGCCCGCCCAAGGCTCTCACCAGATCGACCTTGGCCGCCTGAATGCGCGACTGCTCCTTGCCACGAGGCAAGTCCTTTGGAGCTCCCGGGGCATCAGTAGGATTGTCCCGGGCGATCATGGAAAACTCCATGGAGCCGGACAGGTCGAGCAAGAACAGAACACGCTGGCTCTCGGTGCTGATCCCGAAGAAGCTCATGCCGATCGAGTCTTCCGCGGGCAGGGCCGCGCTCAGGGTACGGCCCGTTTTGGGCATCTCGAACTGCGTCCCCTCCGCCTCCCACCAGGTTTGCCAGAGGGTGTGGTTGGTGTGGTAGTCCAATCCGGTGAGGGCCGCCAATCCCCCGCGCAGATCCGTGCGAAGGCGGCCATTGGCCCCCTCGAGCGCAGCAATCATCGCGCCCACCCCCTCCCGTTGCCCAAGGACGACAAGGGCCTCGATGGCCGCACGCTGCACCAGCCACGATTTGTGGGCCAGGTGAGCTATCGCGACCTCCGTGGGGAGGGCCTCCAAGCCGTAGGGGGCCAGCTCACGCAGAATGGTGGCGATGGCCAGGGGTTCATCCTCCCCGTCGAGGAACCCCAAGAGAGCCGCTTGTGCAGGCTCGCACTCCACCGCACTCAGGATCTGCAAGGTCCTTAGGCGCGCTCCAGTGGGGGCTCTACTCTGAGCCTTGAGCAGGGCAGCCAGAGTCTTGGCCTGGGTATCGGGCTGCATTCGGGACAGCGCCCGACCTGCGGAGAGGGCGCACTCATCACACACCTGCCCCATCTGAGTGATCTGCCTCCGATCAGCTGCCGCTTCGCGTTTGATCTTCTCGTACTGAGCTCTGCTAGCACCCGACAGCCCCCCACCACTCTGGTCACTCTCCTTCTGTAGTCGCGCCTCCATCTTGCGCACTTCTGCCTCCTTCCTGGGGAGGCCTCGCTCCAATCGCACGCACTCGGAGGCAAGATCGGCCAACACCGCCTGCAATCGCTTGGTCGTGTCCTCCCCGCCGACCTCACCCAGAAAACCAATGGCGGCCAGGCGCGTGCTCCAGAATTCTTCCCTCTCAGCCTGTTTCCAGATCTCCTTCAGAGCGCTCCGCTTGCGAGAGTCGCTCAGCTGCGTCAACAGGCGGCCCGCCCCACCGGCCACAGCACTCTTCCAGGGCCGCAGCGCAGCGCTCTTTTCCTCCAGCTCGGCTAGACGGCGTGCGAGCCCTTCGGCTGCTCGAACCTGATCCTTCAGCACCTCTGCCAGGCTCTCATCCTTCACGGCACGCAGGGTCAACCCATCGACGACGCGCTGGCCCTGGGCCAGTTGAGCGCGGACGCGCCGCTGCTCGGACTCCACCTCTCCCAGGTGCTGGACGCACTGGGCAAACTCCAAGCCGATGACCTCGCAGGCCTCAGGGTCTCCCAAGGCCACCAGCGCGTCCAGCGCAGCCTGAGCCTCGCTCTGACTGTTGGGGTTTGAACGCTTTGCAGCGGCCCGCCGAAAGGTCCGCACACACTGCTCCAGGTCGTCCTCCATGATCGGAGGGGCTGGGTGGCTCTCACCCCCAAGAAAGGTGGCCAGGAGCCAGAACAGGGGGACAGCGGGGGTCATGGCCATGGGAGCACGCCATCCTACCACCGTCCCGGACAGACGCTGCAGGTCGGGTACCCCACACTCCCGTGACCCGGCTACAATCCGCCCGGAAGTGAGAGGTCTAGGCGGCCGCTCTCCAGGACCGCGAGGCACAGGCAACTGAGCCGAGCGAGATCGGAGGGAGGAAAGTCCGGGCTCCTCGGGTCAGTGTGGTTGCTAACGGCAACCGGCCGTGAGGCCAGGGAAAGTGCAACAGAGAGTAGACCGCCAACCCCGCGCTTCGGTGCGGGCGGCAAGGCTGAAAGGGTGCGGTAAGAGCGCACCGCAGTTCCTGGTGACAGGACTGGCAAGGTAAACCCCACGCGGAGAAAGACCAAATAGGGAAGGTCAACGGGCGATGACCCGCGCTCACACCTTCCGGGTAGGTCGTTCGAGGCCGGAGGCAACTCCGGTCCCAGAGAAATGGTCGTCACCTCCCCTCACGGGGAGGAACAGAACCCGGCTTATCGGACCTCTCACTTCCACCTTCACTTTCCAAGTTCCTTGCACCGCAAGAGTTGGCGCAACTGGGGATTCTCTCGGCGGCAAATTGGGCAGAGGACCTGCCCAATCCAAGCCGGAAAGAAATTCTGCATCTGAGGACAAGTTGCATGCTCGGTCGCTCACTTCCGTACCCCGTTGACGAAACGTGAAGAGTGGTTTAGGGTGTGTCTTCGTGATGCGGACGCAAGTCGCCCGCGCACTCTCCGGCTCGACCGGGTTGATCCTTCTCCTTTCATCGGATTCTTCGCCGCCTCGGAAGCCAAGGGCTCACCTGCCAATCCGCTTGCGACGTGAGGGTCCACTGCTCCGCCGACCGCACTCGGCCTCAAGTAGCACACCGCAACTCCGCGCTACTCCTTCATGGAATTCGTCTTCGTCATCCCGCGACCCAGTCTCTTCCCAGAGAGTTACCCCCACGGGTTTCGGTTCTTCGACGCGGGAAGTTCAGACGACAAGGTCGAAACGGAAACGACCGCGGAGGCCTTCGCTGCATGCGTACGCGAGCACGGGTTCTTCGTGGAACGCGAGTACGCAGAGCGCACCCCTGCGCTGAAACAGGTCATCCCCTACTCGCTGGTGGTCCGCCAGGGGGCCGCTGGAAGCCCGGAAGTACTCTGCCTGCGGCGCACCAAGGCCGGGGGGGAGGCCCGCCTGCACGACAAGCTCTCCATCGGAGTGGGAGGTCATATCAACCCGGTGGACATGCAAGTTGCCACCGCCGGACCCGATTCAGATTCGCCAACTCAGGGGCATTCACAGGAGCGGGATGGCTCCGACCCCATAGCTGCAGCCACCCGACGGGAGGTGGCTGAGGAAGAACTCTCCATCGAGGGACCGTACACGGTCCACCGTGTGGGGTTACTCAACGACGACTCCAATCCTGTCGGAGCTGTCCATGTCGGATTGGTCCAAGTGATCGCGGTCAACGGACCGGTAGCGATTCGCGAAGTGGACCAACTCGAAGGTAGTTTTGTTTCGGTGGCCGAGCTGCGAAGGCTCGACTCCACCGGAGCCAACTTCGAAACTTGGTCCAGCCTGTTGCTCACAGAGTTGGACCACCTGGTCTCCATCCCTGCCAATACTACCGGCCACCATGGCCACAACTCTGAAGGCGAGGTTCTCACCGCATGTCATTGACCAACCCGACTCAACAGGCGAAGAATCGAGAAGGATCACCCCGCAGATCCCAGAAAGAAACAAAGCAGATGGCACCTGAGAGAATTTATGACGCCCTGCTCGCCGCTCAGACGGCAGACACGGCAACGATCACCTTCAAGGATGGTCGCGTGGTTACCGGGGCCTTGATCTTCAACCCCTTCAAGGGAACGGGAAGAGTCATCGATCCCGTGAAAGAGGCTTCCATCAACTTCGACGTCAAGGACATCCGCGACCTCAAGTTCTAGGCCCCAGCCGCCCACCGACGCTTGCCAATCACCGGGCGAGCCCAAGCCATGCGGGGTGTTCTCGTGGGCACACGCGCTCTGCCTTCTTTGGTGCAGCGCGTTGGGTTGACTGAAGACCAAAGACCCTTGCGCGACCTCCTGATCACCCTCCTCGCCCTGGCCGTGGGCGCCAGCTGCTCTCCACGTAAGCACCTGGAAGCAGGAAGCCCCAACCACGGTCTGTGGGTGCTCAACAGCCCTGATGCCGAGCTCTTGGGCCCCCTGAGAGAGGGTCGCCAGCTGCTCCTGGCACCCTTGGTGAGCCGCTCAGAGGGGGTCGTCCGGGCTGAGCGCACCCGTAGGGGCCTGGGACTGCGCCTTGAAGGGTCAGACCGATGGCAGATCGTGGACCTTGCTCTGCGGGCCATCCAGCACCCGGTGGACCATCAGGTCCTCATCGGATCCGAAGGTGCCCTGGTGGTGGGCCCTAGCCAATTGCCCCGTGAGACTCTGCCCAGTGTGAGTCATCTCCCCTGGCTTGCACGCCAGGATGGCCAGCACCTTTCCACGGCGGCGGTCACCCTTGTCCCACCCGACTGGGGCATCCTTCCCCACAGTCTGGTCCTGATCGCCGGAGATGGCGCAGGCACGTCACACGCTGTGACGGTCGACGGAGTCCCGCACACGCTGGGCGGCGGCCGGCGAGAAGCCCTCGTCCTCCCCGCCCATGCCAATCAGAACGTGCGCGTCGAGCCGGGTGGGGCCCACCTCGATCAGGCGTTCTTCGCGCGGGTCGAAGAGGTGCAGGCCACAGCGGGTGTGCCTCTGCTCCTCCGCAACTGGGAGCGCAACGGCGACACGAAAACCCAGGAGAGCACCCAGCCAGATCCTTGGGTGACACCTCTGGCCGCGCACGAGACCCTGGATCTGTGGTTCGATCCTCCCCATCGCGCGCAGCCGGGTCGCACCTGGACCGTGCTGGTGGAGATTGAGTGTGCAGGAATCGAAACGCGGGGAGCGCCGCGTAGAGAATCCGCGCCATCCACCGGTTGGTTTTGTGACGTAACCTCACAGCTGGGCCTTGAGAATTTGCACCTAGAGGGGCCCGCCGAACAGCTCACCATCGCCCCCACGATGGGTCCGGGCCTTGCCTGGGGCGACGTGGATGGGGATGGGTGGGTCGACCTGTACCTGGTACAGGGTTCGGGCCGCCCGGAGACCGGCCCTCTGCCCAACCGTCTATTGCGGAACGTCGAGGGACAGCGCTTCGAGGACATCACCCTGGGCTCGGGAGCAGAGGCGACCGGCGCAGGCATGGGTGCCCTTTTCTTCGACGCCGATGGAGATGGCGACCTCGACCTGTACGTGGCCAATCGTGGCCCGGACGTCTTGCTTGAAGGGGATGGGAGAGGACACTTCAGCCCCGTCCCGCTGCCTGCGGCTCTCACTTCAGACCAGTGGAGTGCAGGCATCGCCGCCGCTGACTACGACAAGGACGGCGATCTGGACCTCTATGTCACGCGCTACCTGGACTTCGACTTAACCAAGATGGAGCGCGGCCCGGACATGCAGTCCTACCAACGCGAGGACCCGCTGCCCATGCTGCCCTTCGCGTTCCCGGCGGGGGAGAACGTGTTCCTGCGTAACGAAGGCGGTCTGGTTTTTGAGGACGTCACCGAAGAGTTGGGCCTAGCGGACGCCAACGGCCGTGGCATGCAACCGATCTTCTGGGATTTTGACCGAGATGCCGACCTGGACCTGTACGTGGCCAATGACGTGAGCTTCAACGTGCTCTACCGCAATGAGGGTGATGGCACCTTCCAAGACATCTCCTACCGAACCGGGGTGGACGACCCTCGAGGAGGTATGGGACTCGCCATCGGGGATGTGGACGGGGACCTAGACGAGGACCTGTTCCTGACAAACTGGCAGCTGGAAGCCAACGCGCTGTACCTCTCGAACCTCTACTCGCCCTACGAGGCCAAGCACCGACGCGCGAGCTTCCACGATGGCACCGTGGCCGCGGGCTTGGTGGACAGCATCGGCTATACCTCCTGGGGAGCGGTGCTCTTCGACGTGGAATGCGATGGCGACCTGGATCTGTTCGTGGCCAATGGCTATACGAGCCCCGACTACGAGAGTACGGGCATCTGCGTGGGCCAGCCCAACCATCTGCTGACCAATGATGGGAGCGGACACTTCACGGACGTGAGCGCGTCTGCCGGCAGCGCACTCTCGCGCGCGCTCCCCTCTCGAGCGGCCGCGGCCTGTGACTTCGACAGAGATGGCGATCTGGACCTGGCCGTGACCGCCAACAATTCTGTCCTGCAGCTCCTGCGCAACGACGCGCCGCGTGCGGGCCGCTGGCTGGGGTTACGCCTACTGAACGGTGATACCGGCTCGCCTGCCATTGGTGCTGAGGTCACTCTGCGCAGCGGTACCCGATCCTGGCGCAGGAGCCTGAGGGCGGGTACGAGCTACCTTGCGGGCAATCCCCCCGAGCTACACTTTGGGCTGGGGGCGGTACCGGATCGGATTCAAGCCGAGATCCGCTGGCCCTCGGGGGCAACCTCGAAGCTGGAGCTGGAGGTAGACGGTTGGCGTACGGTCCGTGAGGCGCACTAGCCTTCGGGGTAGGGCGGCATGCCCGGATCCAGGTCCACGTGCGTCGCATCAGCCACGCGGTTGATGTAGTTGAAGTAGCTGATGACCTGCACAGCGTCGTGCATAGCCTCATCGTCGAACCCCGCCGTACGCAGGACCTCCACGTCCTCCTGGCTCATGGCCCCCGGGTCCCTCGTCAGCTTTTCCGCATACACGCACAGTGCCTTGTCCGCGGCAGAGAGGTCCGCAGAGCTCCAGCCGGTGAGAACGGCGTCCACCAGGCTCTGGACGGATTCGGGCTCGGCATCAGTTTGTAGGAGCTCTGCACGGAGATCCCCAGCGTGGGAGTGCACTCAGTAGTGGCAGTCGTTGGTCTGGCTGACCACCGTGGCCAAGAGCTCGCGCTGCACCCGACTCAGGCCCTCCGGCGCAAACATGATCCGCTGATAGAGCCCCATGGATGCATCCAGCACTGAAGGCGACAGGCTCATGGCGCGCACGATGCCCGCCACGCCTCCAGCGCGCTGAACGGCAGCGTCGTAGGAACGCTTCAGGCGCCCGGTGGCCTCCTCCAAGGAAACAGTACGTATCCAGGACATGGACAGATGGTAGCCCATGGGCGGCGGAGACGCGGCACCCGGAGCGGGGCAGGCTACAAGGAGAGCAGGCCAAGACAGACTCCCGGGAAGAGCCTATCCTGTCGCCTGGCTCCCGCTGGAGCCCCTCCCCATGGACTTTCTACTGGAATGCATCGGTTTTCCCCCGGATCTGGATCAGGAGGCCCTCGTGGAGCAGGTCGTGCAGGAGGGAGACCCTGCCCCTTGGCGTGGTGATTCCAAGGAGCATCGAACCCTAGCCCTGGGTGCAGGCCTCGAGGTCCGCCTTGACAGGGAAGTAGGCAAGGATTTTTGGACTCTCCTCCCCCACTATCGCTCTCCCCATCGACTGCGCGTGGGGATCGAGACCCTGAACCATGTACCCGACTCGCCCTTCGATGCCCTGCTTACGGGGTGGGCCTGCCCGCCCAACCCGCGTGAACCCAGCCCGCTGCTCGAACCCGGTGAACCCGGCGCCTATCGCTTGGCAACTTGGCTGATCGATGCCCAGCGCCTCCCTTCACGGATGCCGACCAACCACGTGCTCGCCGTGAGTATCGCAGGCTTCGCTCTGCACGTGGATTACGTAGGACCCAATGAGGGTGTCCGCGATCCGAGCATCCTGGAACAGCGTCGAGGTGCAGCTGTGGCGCCCCTGGGCGCTCCCGATGCACCGGGCGGGTGCTCTGAAGTATCTCTGCGCGTTCAGTCCATCCAGCACTTGCGAAACCCCATCACCGGGCAAGCGGTCGACCTTCTGGTGGCCGACGCTCCCGAGAGGCCCCTCCTGCTATTCGTGAATCCATGGCAGTTGGAAGAGCACGACCAACCAGCCCCGCGGCCCGGTTGGCGTATCGAGGGAACGTTTCTCTTCTCGGGTACGGTGGCAGGAGGAATCCCCGTAAGTCGTCGGCGAACGGATACGGCTTTCGGCTAGCCAATCCAAACCGGCTGACGCGGTGAGCTAGTTGTAGACCTTAATCAGGCAGGTGCCTGCGCTACGGGTAGGTCTTGAACTCGCCGACCTTGTACTTCTCCCAGTACTCGTCCAGCTTGACGCGGACTTTGCCGGTCAAGAACACCACGCCCAGGATGTTGGGCAATGCCATGCCTAGGATCATTAGGTCGCCGAACTCGAGCACGTTGACGGCCGAGACGATCGAGCCAAGGAAAACGAATGACAAGAATAGGTACTTGTAGGCCAAGCTCGACGAGTCGCCGAACATCCAGACCCAGCAGCGCTCTCCGTAGTAGCTCCACGAGATGATCGTGGAGTAGGCGAAGAAGAACACGGCGACGGCCAAGAGCTTCGGGAACCAAGAGATCACGCCGCCCATGGCCAGCGAGGTGAGGACCGCCCCTTCCTTAGTCGCGATCGCACCTTGCATCGCAGCGTCGGTTCCACCCACCGCGTCGTATGCGCCGGTGATGACGATCACGAGTGCGGTCATCGTGCAGATAACAACAGTGTCGATGAAGGGGCCGAGCATGGCGACGGTGCCTTCGCGAATCGGAAAGTCCGTCTTGGCGGCCGAGTGTGCAATGGCAGCAGATCCGGTGCCGGCTTCGTTCGAGAATGCCGCGCGCTTGAAGCCTTGAACAAGCACACCAACCAAACCACCGAAGCCAGCGGCGGGTGTAAAGGCACCGCTGAGGATCGTGCCGAAGGCGGCGGGAATCTCACCGGCCATCTTGAGTAAAATGAAGACGCAGGCAAGGACATAGACACCGCACATGAGCGGCACGATTTTCTCAGCCGTTGCAGCGATTCGCTTGATGCCGCCGATGATTACGACACCGACCAAGACGGTCATGAGCAGCCCGTAAATCCACTCGTTCCCTTGTAGCCAGGAGAACTGAGAAGACATCAATTTCACTGATTGGTTCACCTGGAATGCATTTCCGCCCGCTAGGGAACCACCGATGCATAGGAAGGCGAAGAAGTAGGCGAGTATTTTCCCCGGCGTTGCAAGGGACGGCGAGAGGTCCTTGAGACCTTCAGAGAGATAGACCATGGGGCCACCCATCATGCGGCCGTCGGGACGCTTGACGCGGTACATTTGGGCCAAGCTGCATTCGACGAACTTGCTGGTCATACCAAGGAAGCCAGCGCAGATCATCCAGAACGTTGCACCAGGACCACCGATCGAGATCGCGATGGCCACACCGGCGATGTTGCCTAGGCCAATGGTTGCGGAGAGCGCAGACGCTAGCGCTTGGAAGTGGCTGACTTCGCCTTCGTCATCGGGGTTGTCGTAAAGGCCGCGCGTTACGCCGATGGCGTGCTTGAAGCCGCGGACGTTGATGAACCCCATGCGCAAGGTGAAGAAGATCGCGCCGAGCACGAGCCACAACACAGCGAAGGGTACGCCCGGGCTGTAGGCGTCGAGGGTCACGGTTGTGACCGCATCGGCGCCCTCGGGCACGGTGACCGCAAAGCTCCGGGAGCCCTGCCCGTAGGTCGCCAGAAGACTCGCATTCAAGGCCTCGATACCCGCCTCGTCTAGGACGCCCTCGGGGAACTTTAGGGTGAGATTGCACTCCAGAGGGTCGAGCTTTCCGTTGGCTGCCAGGACGTCGACAAGAGACGCCATGACCTCGCTCGGGGGAACCGCTCTTGACTGGAGCTCGGCGGAGTCTGTGGTGTGGAAGAGGTCGTAGAAGATGTAACCCGCGAGGAAGCCGTTGACCGTTCCAAAAGTACTGTTGGCGCCGTCGTTGAAGGACTTCCACCAGCCGCCATCTGCTTCGATTGGGGGCGTGACTTCTGCGACCAATTCCGGCGTTACCGCCGTATCTGGAGCGTCGGACTGTAGGGGACTTGCTAGGGCAGACGGTGCAAGAGAGCACAGGCTGGCAAGTAGGAGAGAGACGAGAGGGATCCGTCGGCGCATGGGAAGCTAGGGGATTAGAGGCTTGACGATGGGTGAGCCAGACTGAGAACGTAGCGAGGAGGGCCCCATATCTCACGGCCAAAGTTCGATGCCCAGAGATGAGAAGAGCGAACGAAGGCTCTACTTAGGGGCTAGAAAGGCTCCAAATAGGTGAGGCAGATGTGCAAACGCAAGCGCCGGGATAGGCCTCGCCTGTGGCCCGACGGCAAGTCCGAGGTGGGCGCGGCAACCTGAAAAGGCCCGAGAAAGCACAGGGCGAGGCCAAGAGTAAGAATTGGCAAAAAAAACGATCCATGGTCATTCTCCCATGGGGCTCCTGGCCGATATGTAAGGGTCCCACCTTGGCCATGAACTCTTCCACCTCCACCGCTCTAGCCCTCCTGCCGCTCTGCTGGTTGGCCCTCCCTGCGCTGAGCACCGTGCCCGCAGCGAGCTCCGGAGAATTCTCTCAGAACCCCGTTCGGGGCCGTTCAAACCCGCGCGACCCCAAGCGCGCGACCGCACAAGATCCTCTCAATAAGAGGATCATCGACTTGAAGGCCGAGATTCAAGCTCGCGGGGAACGCAACGTCACGGGACAGACCACGTTTGTCGACGCTGACCAGATCCTGGAGTGGTTCACGATCTGCGACCACAACTCAAACTCGTGGCTCTCGTTCTCGGAGACCTCTATCTCGCTGCACTTCTCGCGCAAGCGTTTCCAGGCCTTCGATAGCGATCGTGACGGACGCTTCGCTCATAGTGAATTCGAGGAGTTCTACCGCTACTCCATTCTGGATGGCCGTGCGTTCACCCCCCCCGCTCCGGTCGCGCGCAAGCCCAAGCCACCCCATCGCAGCGCGATTCAATTGCGTAACGCCTACGACACGGACCTAGACCGGGTGCTTTCAAGCAGCGAACTCTCCAACCTATTGGTGGACTACGGGATCGAGAGTTCCAGTGCGGAAGCCATTATCCTGAGCCTCGACGAATCGGGGGAAGGGATGTTGAGTCCAACTGAAATGACAGTGCTGCCCAGCGTCCTACACCCTGTGGACTTGGGTAATGGTCGCACGGCGCCCACCACGCCCGGTGCTCCCAAGTCCTTGCTTGAGCTCTTTGGGACCCCGTTAGATCGATTCGTCGACTCAGACTCTGCCCATTCTACTGCGGCTCCCTTGCCCCCCCTGATCATCGGCCCCGTGCCCCTGTTCCGGCGCCTGGACCTAGACAACGATGGATTCATCACAGTCGATGACCTGGAGCAACTCTTGCGCCCCATGCGAGTGTCTGTCCGCCCACACACGGTGATCAACACCTTGGATGGGAATGGCGACTTCAAGCTGAGCCCGGAAGAGTTCCACCGCGCGCTCGGCGGCATCGACAAGTAGCGCTCTGCCGCAGGCAGCCCTAGGGGTGCAGAGCGACGAGCTCCTCGTGCCGCGGCCCCTTCTCCAGATCCGCCACCGCGTAGCGCCCTCCGCCCCGTAGGCTGACCCCCGCTGTGGCCCCATCCAGACCCATTGCGTAAAGGTGCAAGCCGAAGCTCGGTCGGCCTTGATCGTCCACCATTTCGGGCTGCCAGGCGGCCGCCCTCTGCGCCTGTCGCGTCACGCGCCGCAGTACTTCCAGGCCAGCCTCCTCGGGACTCGCACCCTGCCGCATCAACTCCACCATGGCGAAGCTGGAGTTCGAGAGGATCGCTGATTCACCTCGGCCCGTCGCACCGGCCGCGCCGGCCTCCTGATCGCAGTACAGGCCCGCCCCCACTATGGGTGAATCCCCCACCCGTCCCGGAACCTTGTAGGCAAGCCCTGAAGTGGTCGTGGCACTCGAGTACTCACCCGTGAGCGACAGGGCTGAGCAGTGAATGGTCCCCGTCGGACGCTTGTCGCCAATGATCTCCTCCAGGGTCACCTGTTCGCCATGTACGTCGAAGAGCATGCCACTCTTCTGATCCTTCTTGGCAGGAGCGAGTCGGTCGTCCCCCTCACTCATGCGCTCGCGCCATGCAGTCCATATGCGCCGTGCTCGATCCGTGAGCAGCTCTGCATGCGGGTGTCCGTGGTCTCGTGCGAAGCGGTAGGCTCCTTCCCCAACTAGCAGGCAGTGGTCCGTGCGCTCCATCACAAGCCGTGCGACCTCGCTTGCGTGCATGATGTTCTGCAGGCAGCCCACTGCTCCCGAGTTGTGTGTCGGTCCGTGCATGCACGCCGCATCCAGGGTCACGTGCCCCGATTCGTCGGGCAACCCGCCCAAGCCCACCGAGAGGTCGTCTGCGTTGGCCTCGGGAATCTTGACGACCTCTATCACGGCGTCGAGTGGGTCGCCGCCAGCGCGGAACGACTCCCACACGTTCTTCATGCCCGCCAACGCGTTGGCAGACCCGATCATCGTGGGGCGATCCTTGGCGGGTTCCTCGGATCGTGGCCCCCGGTGCCGGGCCAGAGCAACGGGAGTCAGAGCGACTCCCACGCCGGCAGCCAGGAAGTGACGACGGGCGAGGGCAGAATCGGCAGGGAGGTTCTTCATGGCCACAGCCTAAAGCCTAGAAGAACCCACGTGGTGCGTTGAATTCAGCGCTCGGACGGGCCGCTGCACAATACCGCCAGCCAGCGCCGGGCAGCCGTCGACCACTCACCCCAGCTATGGGCCGCCTCCTCCGGCGCCTCCTCCTGCACCACGACGCCTTGGCGCTCGTAGCGTTCGTGCAGGAGGCTCTCGATGTAACGCTTCAGATCCTTGGGGCGGGCATCCGCCACTCCACATCCCGCGCACAAGAGGGCCACCGAACTCAGATGGAGCTCGCGTGAGTCCACGAAGGCGAGGCGGTCGAGGTTGGTGTGATAGGCGAAATCCGGGAAGTGCCAGAGCAGGGCGGCGGGAATGCCACGTCCCAGGAACTCGTCGTGGTCACTGCCCCCCTTCCAGGGGTGTTCGGCTGATTGCCACCCCCCGACCGCCAAGCCCACGTCCACCAGAGCCGACCGCACGATAACGGCGAGACCACTGGGCACGATCCAGTCGGGGTCCAATTCTCCCACCCCCCAGGCCGTGTGCTCGTCGGGGGGCAGCACCCAGAGAGCCCCAGGATCGGGCCCTCTCTCCAGCAGGCACACGGCACCCGTTTCCGCCGGGGAGTTGCCCATCATGTCTGCTGCGATGGCAGCGACGACGCGGCGTTGCGTGTGATCGAGGAAGACTCTGCTTGCAGTGTACTCGTCCCCCCAGATGAAGCTGATGGAGCGTAGGGGTCGACGAAGAGCCATCTCGTCCACGGCTCGCATGAGAGTCAGCGCCCCTTCAAGGAGGCCCGAGACGCCGCTGGCGTTGTCGTTGGTGCCCGGCTCCTGCACGTGCGCCACCAGGGACACAACCTCCTCCGGTCGCTCCAAACCCACAACGGTGGCCACCAGAGTGCGCAACGGACGCTCGTCGAGACGCACGCTGGCTTGCAGGCGCACTTCGGCAACCGACCAGTCTTCCAAGTCAGCCAGAAGGGCATGGATGCGAGGTGAGACGTGCGCCACGGGAAGAGTCGTCCCGGCAGGGACGGCGCCATAGTGGATCGCATCCAGGTGGCGGGTGGACCCGAGAGGATCCACGTTGAATTCAAAGAGGTAGGAAGAGAGGACGGCAGCCGCCCCTCGTTCCTGGGCCTGTTCAAGTACCTCGTCCAGCTCGAGGTCGGTCAGGAGGATCTCACCGGGGTCCAGCTCGGCGAGGTCCTGCTCCAGTTTGCCGCGCACGTCACAGGCGGGAGCATGAACGGGCAGCATGGTGCGTTCGAAATCATCCGCGCTGTGGAACTGATGGAGATCTTGGATGGGCTCGCCCAGCAGGTGCAGAGTCAAGGAGGCCGAGAGAGGGGTCCAGGCCGGAGTGTCCATGGGCGTTTGGATCTCACGCAGTTCGTAGCCCTCACGGGACCCGAACCCAACAGCCCGCAGCTTCGCCTCCAGCTCGTCCATGGCGAACTCGAATCCATCGTTGCCCGGTTCCCGGAACCACGGATCGAGTTCTGCCACCATCGCCATGGCAGCCTCCTCGTCGAATCCCTCTAGCAGGGGAGCCAGGAAGCGTGCTGTCCCGCCCTCTCCCAACATCACTTGCGGCCCGTTGTGGTAGCCCGCCGAGTACCCACCCCAACCCTCTATCGCCGGTCCCCCGGGCGGGGAGGAGCAGGCCGCCACAGCTAGGCACAGGCCGAGAGCGGTGCGTTCCATGGTTCAGGCGCCCAGGTACTTGTCCACCAGCGGCCCCAACCGCAAGCGGGCTTCGGGAGTGATGCACTCCCGCGCCGTCATGATAGCCGGGGCCAGAGCAGTGTCGCAGCCGCAGCCGAAGGTGGCTCCGGGGATGAGGCGGATGGTGCGCTCGATCAACTCGCGGGCGTGGCCAACGTTTTCCTTCATCGTGGCGATCACCGCGTCCACCGTGACGTCATCGTGACCGGTGTGCCAGCAGTCGTAGTCGGTAGACATGGCCACCGTGGCGTAGTGCAGTTCGGCCTCGCGCGCGAGTTTGGCTTCCTGAAGGTTGGTCATGCCAATAACGTCCGCCCCCCATGAGCGGTACAAATTGGACTCGGCGCGGGTGGAGAACTGGGGCCCCTCCATGTTCACGTAGGTGCCCCCATCATGAACGATCAGGTCCACCTCGGCACAAGCCTCAAGGAGTGCGGTGCGCAGCGAACTACAGACGGGGTCGGCGAACATTACGTGGGCCACGATGCCGTCCTCAAAGAACGTGTCTGGGCGGTGGCGGGTGCGGTCGATGAACTGGTCGATCACAACGAAGTGTCCGGGGACGATCTCCTCGCGCAGGGAGCCGACTGCGGAGACGGACAGCACGTGGGTCACGCCAAGGCTCTTGAGACCCCAGATGTTGGCCCGGAAGTTGATCTCACTCGGGTTGACGCGGTGGCCACGACCATGCCGGGGAAGAAAGACCACGTCGATCCCGTCGAGTTGACCGGTGAGGAACGCGTCGCTGGGCTCCCCATAGGGAGTGGAGAGCTGAACCTCCTCCAGATCCGTCAGCCCCTCGAGGTCGTACAGACCCGAGCCGCCGATGACGCCGATCTTGATGGGGGGCTGCTGTGTGGGGCTCATGGGGAGGTTGGGTCGGGCTAACGTGAGGTGGACAGCAGGCGGCGCACGGCAAGGGTGGCATAGGAGCCGCGGGGAAGTTGGAACGACATTTTCACCATGCGCTGGCCCCGATTGCGAGGATCGCGTTCAGCCGGGCGGATGCGAAGGTTCTGTGGCACGACTAGGGCGGCCCGCGGTTCGGGCTTGAGGACGAAGCCCGGGACCCCCTCAATGGCGAATTGGAAGCGGGTGAGGCCTTCGCGCTGCAGGACGGCCTCGAAGAGAGCGGCCTGATCGGCGTGGTCCACCCCGGCGAGCCTGTTTCCGGGAAGCGGCAGGGAGCCCTCCCACTCGGCGGGCACCATCCCGAGACCTTTGGGGAAGACCTGCGGGCCCTCGGGCGTGCGCACGACGAACTTCTCCTTGGTGGGGGTGCAGCCATCAAAATGGCGCGCCAGCGCACGGTTCCAAATGTGCGACTGCCAGGCGTACAGGTGAATCAGGCGTATGCGCGACGCCACGAAGCGGAAGGCCCCTGCAAAGTCGTCTTCGTCGCGTCGCAAGTGTTCAAACACGGAGTGGTGCCGCCCGAAGCGGCCAGCAACATCCCGGCAGGCGCGCCAATTCCCCCACTTGCGAGCCAAAGCGACCTTCATGGACTTCTCGCGTTCTGGGTCGTAATCGGACACGGCCGTTAAGAGGCGCTTCAGCGCCTGATCTGTTTGGCCGAGCATCAACCCCTTGGCAATCCAGCCCTGATTGTGTCGCAGGTTTCCAAAGCGCTGCTCGTCGAAGTAGTTCGGCAGACCGTGCTCGCGCACGCTGTCCAAGGACGAACGGATCTTGACCACTTCGCTCGCTCCTAGGTCCCGCGCGATGATCTGGAAGGCATTCCCATGACTGTCGTGGCTACTGAGTGCATCCCTCCCAAATCCCACAGTCTCGATGTCCAATTCCTGATCCTTGTACTGCACGCGCTTACCTTTCTGAATGCTCATGTACTGGGTCGTAACCCCTTGCTTGTCCTTCAAGCCCGCCATGGATACGTCACTACCAGAGACACCGGCCGTCTCCCCCAGAAAGCGTGCCGCCTCCATGGAGGTCAGCTTGCGCTTGGTCACGCGGTAGACACGATGCCGCCCTTTGGCCTGTAGGTAGTCGTCACGTAGGACTTCGTCGACGCGAAAATCTCCGGGCTGTTGCTTGAGTCTCATGGTTTTGCGGGCCGAACCTTGGCCAATTGGGTACACACGCGCGAGTAGTCCTTGGGCACAGGAGCCTCTACGGTGATGGATTTATTCGGATCTCCCCCGAGGTCGGGGAAGCGGATGGTGTGGGCGTGCAGTGTCAGGCGATCAATCAGGGGCCGCTCCACGGCGCCGGGCTTGGGCCTGTAGCCGCGCTTGAGTTCCGAGAGCAGGATGGCGTCTCGGTGGCCGTACATGGGGTCCACGGCGAGGGGAAACCCCTCGCTCGCGAGGTGGACCCGAATCTGATGCGTTCGCCCTGTCACCGGCTCGCAGCGCAGCAAGGTGAAGCCCGAGAAACGCTCCGCCACTTCGACCCGAGTGCGGGAGGGCTTGCCGTTCTCGCTAACCTGCATGCGTCCCGTCCGTCGCAGGTCTGGGGCGAGGGGACGATCGATGACGTCCCACCCCTCGCTCTCCGGATACTCACCTTCGACCAGGGCCAGGTAGCTCTTCCCGATGCGGCCCTCATCGAAGGCCCCGCGCAGACTGCGCTCGCACTCAAGGGTCTTGGCCACGAGCACACAGCCGGAAGTGCCCTTATCAATGCGGTGAACCAGGCGCGGTCGGAACTCCACCGATCCGGGCATGCTCTGCTCCTGCTCGTCCTCCTGGCGCTGGACCGCATCTGCCAACAGAGCTCCAGACAGGCAGGCCGCATCTCGGCGCCACCTTTCTGGCTCCACGGCAAGGCCCGAGGGTTTGTCGACAACCAAAACCTCCTCATCTTCATGCAAGATGGGAATGGCCTGGCTGGGAGCATGGGGCGCGACCGGCATGTCCTCCTTGTCAAACTCCACGCAGACAACGCTGCTCATGCGCATGCGATCCGAGGGGCGAGCCTGAGCCCCATCCAGCAGTACTCGACCGGCTCGAATCTGGCGCCGGATGAACCCCTTGTTGGCCATGGGATAGGCAAGGCACAGGAACTCGTCCAACTCCAGGCCGACACGCTTCTCGGCCACCTCTAGGTACTCGGTCACGCTTTCTCTCCATCAGGGCACTCAAAGACGGCGGACTTCAATGCGCCGACGTAGGGCAGGTTCCGATAGCGGCCAGCAAAGTCCAAGCCATAGCCGACAACGAATTCGTTCTGCACTTCGAACACGCGGAAGTCCGGTTCGAGATGCAACTCACGGCGGGAAGGCTTGTCGAGGAACACACAGGTCTTGACCTGCGAAGCCCCCCGGGCAAGGAGTTCATTCTTCAGGGCATGCATGGTGCGCCCGGTGTCGAGAATGTCATCCACCAATAAGATGTTGCAGCCCTCTATCTCGTCCCCGTTGGGTAGAAAGTCCACGTGCAGATCACCGGACTCCGTCCCTTTCCCATAGCTGCGCGCAGCAACGAAGGCCATCTGCAGAGGGATGGGAATACGGCGAACGAGATCGGAGGCAAAGATACAGGAGCCCTTCAGAATGGACACGACAGTCCATTCCTGGCCGCGGTAGGCATCCGTCACTTTGGCGGCCACCGCTTCGATGCCTTCCAGTATGTCCTCTTCGGAGAAGAGGACGTGGTCAATGTCTTGGTGCACTCTGGTGCCTCTTCGGGCGCTGAGAATGCGCCGGGTTTATGCTAGGGGGCGGTGCGCCAATGAGCTCGGAGCACCGTAGGGCGCAGGAGTATACAGAAGGCAGAGGGTTTGGGGGGGGTCCACGCCCCCGGTTCCAATGCTGATGGGTCTTATTTCGATGCGGGTTGGACCTTTTGGGTTCTGCCGCCCCTTGACGAATACATGGAAAGGGCTAGATTAGCTAATGCAGGTGCGGGGAACCCATTTAGGGCCTCACTGCCCTTTTCCGACCTCGGCCTGTCGCACCCTTCTTGGGAGCACGATTACTTGCAGGAAACTCTGTGCTGAGACCTTAGCACTCTCCAAGCAATCGTTTCCCGATGGAAACTAGGGCAAAGCGATAACGTCAATTGTCTGCCTCTGATGTAAGTGGACACACCAATCGAAACCAAGACTGGGAGCAAGGATAGGCACATTGCCACGACTCCCTTAATCTCCACAAGACCCATGACAAAGCGCGAATACAATCGTCGTACCGATGAAGAACGGCTGAGCGAGCTGGAAACTCAGCTTGAAAAACTCAAGAGCAAGGTGCAACAAGAGCAGCGCTCGGACGCCCCGGTCTTGAAGGATATCAAGAAGGTCCGGACAGCCCTGAACAAGTTCTCACAGGTGTGTGCCAACCATGGCCGTACGGACATGGTGAACTCCGTCATGGCGTTCCTGCATACCCTTGAGCATCAGGCCAAGTCCGTCCCCAGCTCCATGCAACCCAAGTGATTGCGAACGGCCTCCTGAAGAGGTTCCGCAATCAGGCCCGCCGCCCCCGTTAACAATGCCGCGACCGAAGCCCGTTCATCCGGACATCGCTCTCAGAGAGGAGGAGCAACTCTTCGCCGGGCGGTTCTTTGATGTGTACCGGCAGGCTGCAACGCTTCCGTCTGGACTCCAGCAGGACTGGCAGTTCGTCACCCACCCGGGAGCTTCAGCCATTGCCGCGCTCGATGACCAGGGCCGTATGTTGATGGTCCGCCAGTACCGACTGCCCGTGGGGAACTGGTCGGTTGAGATTCCCGCAGGTCGCCTCGAGGAGGGCGAAGCCCCAATGCTGGCCGCCCAGAGAGAGCTCGAAGAGGAGACCGGGTACCGAGCATCAAGCTGGGAGCCCTTCTTTGAGTTCGTCCCCGCCCCCGGGTTTTGTGACGAGGTGGTGCATGTATTCCTCGCGCAGGGACTGGAGGTCGTCCCCGGAGGCGGGCTGACATGCGACGAGGACGAAGAGCTCGAGGTGCTCTGGATGCGGCCCGAAGAAGTCCTCGACCTCAGCCCGGCCGATTCCAAGACCCAGCTGGCGGCGTTCAGGGTCCTGGCTCGCTGATCGACACCAGGTGATCGAACCCGGCCTGGGCGCGCAGCAGGTTTCCGCCCGGTCCCAACTCCAGTAGCGCACCGGGGAGGGCGATCATCACACCTCCGCACTCAGTCAAGCACGCCGCCTTGGTTCCCATGAGGGGCATCGTGAATGTACCGCCGCGGCGACCACTCGCATCCCAACACATCGCGTCGCTCCGATCGTCCGGAACAACCCAAACGCGCTCCTCATCTCCCGCGAGACATGCGGCACGATCTCCCGCCCAGCGCCTCCAGCGCACGGACAGGTTCGCCTTCAGGAGCTGGAGCTCACCGCTCGAATCAAGCCACCACCATCCTCCATTAGGGCCCGGCGCCACCCCCCGCGGAGTCCCACCGAGTTGGGCGTGGTACGCATCACTCATATCCTGGTCCAAGCCAAACGACCACACCTCCCCCACTAGGTTAGCTACCAGCACCTGGCCGCCTACCTGGGCAAGGCAGGTGGCTCCCGGAAAGGTCTCGCGGCGAAGCGCCTCTCCGCCCCTAGCCAGGTGGATCCATTCGCGTGTGGGTGCGGGCCCGACCAAGCCCAAGGCGCCACCGCCGGACAGACCGACGAGACCCGCATACTCTCCCAGGCGGATAGGTACTCCAAGGCCCGACCAGGCATCGAGCCGTGTCCAGACCGAGCCTTCATGGCGCCCTCCACCCGGCACGCTCACGATCCACAGGCCATCCCCTGCCCGTGCAACACCCACGGGGCAAGGTACCGCCACCACCCACTGGGCGAAGAGCTCCCCGTCGAGCCCCACGATCCGGCCACCAGCGCGGTCCGCAACCCACCAGTGCACAGGCTCGTCTCGCCCGCGTCCCAAAATGGAGGAGAGGGCATGGGTGATGGGCGTGGGTGAGTGATGGCCCAGGCCCAGAAGGGCCAAACCCATACCAATACAAAATGCTCGCACGCAGCCTCTGACGATGGCGCCCCCGCGCCGGTGTCACAGGCTGTGTACGGAGACCCCCTCTAGCCCCAAGAGGCGGCTCTTCAGTTCCAATCCCCCCGCGTAGCCTCCCAAGCCCGCACTCGCCACGACCCGATGGCATGGCACGATCACGGGCACGGGATTGGCCCCGTTGGCCTGCCCCACTGCCCGCGCCGCACCGGCAGCCATGCCAATGGCACGGGCCAGCTCAGCGTAGGTGCAAGTCTCGCCGAAGGGAATCTCAAGCAGAGCCTGCCAGCAGCGGCGCTGAAAGGGCGTGCCCATGAGATCGAGGGGCAGATCAAACGAGGTCCGTCGGCCCGCCAGGTACTCGGGCAGCTGCCGGAGGTCCACACGATTGCGTCCAGGCTCCAACTCCATCGCAGGATTCAGACGATGGCGTTCACAGAACCGATCCAAATCCGCCCACGCCGTGGCTTGGACCAGATGCACAAAGCAGATCCCGACTTCGCTAGTGGCTACCAGGATGCTCCCAAACTCCGTCTCCAACCAAGAAGCCCACAGGCTCCGCTCTTGCCTCGACCGACGGGCCATCAGGCAGGCACGGGATTGAGAGGATACAGCAGCAGGTAGACTACGACTCCGGTTATCGAGACGTAGAGCCAGATCGGAAGGGTCTTGCGGGCCAGGCGCTTGTGCGCTTCCCAGTCCTCGCGCCTGGCAAGGACAAGCACGCGCAAGACCATGGGCAGGTTCACGATCGCCAGCAGGATGTGGCTGGTGAGCAGCACGAGATAGGCCGTCTTTGCCCACCCCTCACCATTGAAGGGCCGCGGTCCCTGATCGCGCTGTACGCCCAGGTGGTAGATCAGGTAGCTGGCGAGAAAGGCCGCACTCACCATGAACGCAGACCGCATCAGGAAGATGTGGCGCTTCTTGTGGCCCGCACGGATGGCTTGCCATCCAGCCAGCAAGAGCAGAAAGGCGGTGCCATTCAGGACCGCGTTGAGCAGGGGCATTGACGAGGTCTCCGCCGCCGCCCGAGGTTTCCCCGCCAGATGTAGTACGCGGTCCAACAGCAGATCGAAGCCTGCGTCCACCACGGCCGGATCGGTACCAAGGGTGGCTCGGGCGGCCTGGTACCAGCCGGCAATCTGGCCTTCAGCATCCACCACGGGCAGCCGCGTGCCGTGGGTGATGTCGGGCTCCTGGATGGCGTTCTCTGCCTTGGGGCCGCGGTCAAGAGGTACCTTCAGCCCGTTCCTGATGAATCGCCCCATGGCCTCTTCGCTACCCGTCAGGAAGAGCCAGCTCTCCGTGTCGATGTCAAAGCGCGCGGCATACTCGGCCAGGGCCTCAGGCGTGTCGTAGTTCGGGTCCACAGAGAAGGACACAAGCTTGGCACCCGTGCCCTGCAGCTCTTCGTAGATGCGCGAGCGCAGATCGGTGGTCAGGCTCGGACAGGGTCCGGTGCAGCGCACGAAGAAAGGGATCGCCACCCATGGAGAGCCCAGCAGATCCTGATTAGTAACCGGTCTACCGTGGGCATCGGTGAATTCGAACGGCTCGATTTGGCCAAAGCGCTGGGGAGAATCTCCGCTGGGAGATAGCTGCGCTGCTTCCGCGCCTTGCTGGAAAAAGAAGGCGAGGAGGAAGAGGAGCAACGTCCTCAAGCACCCTATAGAGCCTGCAAGCTGGGCCCACACCATGCGCCGCGCCTCCCGTCAGATGCTCTCCAGCATCTGACGCACACTGGGATCCAGGAACACCAGAGCGAATTGCAAAGGCAGGTAGATCAAGGAAACGATCAATAGGATCCGTGCACGCTTGCGATCCTCAAGGAACATGAACGCGATGGAAGCCCCCAGATACCCGGCGCACAGGATGGAGGTGCCGGCCGCATAGACCACGCTGGCATAGCCCGTCATGGCCGGCAGCAACGCGATAGGCATCAAGAACAATGCGTACACCATTGCCTGACGCCCCGCGTCCCCATCCGAATCGGGCCCCGAACCCACCATCCGCAGGCCGGCGCGGGCGTAATCCTCTCGGTACATCCAGGCGATGGCCATGAAATGAGGAAACTGCCAGACGAACAGAATCGCGAACAGGCACCAGGCCCAGGGTCCGGCCTCTCCCGCAAGAGCCACGTAACCAATCAGGGGCGGCGCCGCGCCGGGGATGGCTCCGACCGCCGTGTTCAGGGTGCTCACCCGCTTGAGGGGTGTGTACACCGCGACGTAGGCCACCAAGGTCGCCAGGGACATGGATGCCGGGAGCGTCCCAAAAGACGTGATTAGCCCATAGGTGCCCAGAGAGCCAAGGACCACAGCCACCGCAATGGCGTGGGAAACTTCAACCTGCCCGGTGACCAGTGGCCGTCCGGCAGTACGCACCATCAGGGCGTCCGTGTCCCGCTCAAGCACCTGGTTGAGAATGCTAGCGCAGCCGGTGACGAGCGTGACGTAGAAGGCAACCTCTAGGCCTGAGGCTAACCCCGCGCCCCATTCAACCGCGAGCAAGGCTCCACAGAGAGTGACGGTGAACACCATCCAAGCGATGCGCACGCGCAACAGCACGAGCCAGGCACGCAGAAGCGAGGTCTCGGCGCGCGCAGCGCTTTGGATCGAGGAGTCTACCTGGGTCATGAGGAAGCCGGCACGGGAGGTTGCTCTGGACCCGGCAAGTCCATGATCAAGCGCCGAGACCATAACAGGGAGGCGACTGTCCCGCTCAGTAGCAGGGCGCCAATTCCCACGTGGGCGGTGGCGGTGACACCCTCCACAGCCGTTACGGGACCCTCGAAGCCTCCGGACAGCATGAGGATGGCCGCCAGCGACGAGACTCCCAACAGCCACTGCAGGATCAGCGAGCCGATCAGCCAGCGCCGAACTCCGACCAGCGGCACCACTTCAGGTCTGGCGACGAGCACCTTACCCAGGCGCAACCACAGCACGGCGATGGCCATCGTCACGAACAAGGCGCAGACGACGTGCAAGAACAGTGGCAGCGTGCCACCGGTGTGCCTCAACCAGGCGCCCAGCACAACCTGGACGAAGGTGGCCAGGATCGCAGACCAGGCGAAGAGGGACAGATTCGCTCCTTCAGGGGAGGCCACGGGCCGCGCCTCACGCCAGGCATCCCCGCTCACCACAAACAGGATGACCACCACTACAAAAACAAGCTGGGCGCAGGTCCCGTGCAGGAAGGCCAACTGCTGGCTGTTCTCCAGTACGCGAGTCCCACCGAGCAGACCCTGAAAGACAACGGCCAGGTGGGCGCCGATGGCCGCACCACGGACAGCCCGCTCGGCGGGTGGCCTGTAGGAGAGGGCCAAGGCGATGAGCACGCTGGCGAACAAGATCGCCTGGATGGGACCAAACACCGCCTTGGTCATCACGATGCAGACGACCAGAGCCACCTCAAGGCCAAGGGCAACAAACATCCAGGTGCGGGCCAGGCGCCCACCCGCGGAGGCGCTGACGCCCATGGCAACAAGGGTCAGGATCCCCACCAGGGTTCCCAGCAAGCGGTGGCTGTGCTCTTGGGTGACACCCGTGTTCTCCAGCATTTCGTCGAGGGGATAGCTGAGCATGGAATAGCCGAAGGTCGTCGGCCAATCGTTGACGGCCATGCCCACCCGGTAGGTGGTGACCAAGCCCCCAGCGAGAAGCAACAGGAAGGTGGTCCCGGCCAGGAGGCCAGCCACACGACGGGTCCATTGGAGGCTCTGACCCGGAGAGCTCATCGGTCCTCCCCAGGCGAGTGTAGGCCCGCCTCGCTCAACACAAAGTACACCAGATCCCAAACGGCATCGTCGTCCAGGGTTTCACTTGCACCCGGCATGATCGAGCCGCTTATCCCGACGCGAATTCGACGGTACAGATCCAAGGGCGAAGAGCCACCACGAAACCCTGCCTGTCGAAGGTCGCGCGGGCGACTGGGAATGCCCCACTCATCGAGCGCGCGCTCCTTACTGGATACACCATCCTGGTCGGTCATCGTGAGGAAGACGGCTGGCCCATCTCCTTCCAGGTCCTGCCCGTGGCAGGCCGAACATCGGGCCAGCTCACCAAAGTAGAGGCCGCGACCGCGTGCCACGCGCTCAGCGCTCATCTCCTCTGGAGACGGTTCCTCAATGGGCAGCACCAGGTGCTGGTCGGACCCGTTCCAATCCTCCGCCACCGCGACAACCGCAGCTTCAACTGCGGAATCCACCAGCTCATCCCCACCCCCTTGGACCCACTCAGCCACCAGCCAGCGCTCAACCTGGCCGCGCACGGCAAGCCAACTCACAACCTGCGCCAAGCCTGTGATCTGCAGGTCCGTGAGGCGTGAAAACGAGGGCATGGAGGTAAAGGGGACGCCACGCTTCAGCGTCTGTTCGAGGTCTTCAATGCGCGGGGGGTGATTGCGCTCCGATGCCGTCCACTTGAAGGTGCCATGCCGAAAATCCGTGGGCGGGGGAGTGAGAAAGTAGGCACTGCGACCATCTCCGCCCCCTTCGACCCCGTGACAGTGCAGGCACTGGCCCCGATAGAGCCGCGCAGCAGCCTCCAGCTCGGAACCCGCCACGGAGCCTCCTACGGCTAACTCTCCAGGAAATCGGGGAGATAGGATCGAGCCGAATTGCTGGTTGAGGGCGCCACGCAGCCAGGCCTCAATCTCAGCGGGCGCACCTTGTTCCTGCAACAACTCCAAGGACTCGGCCGAAAGCCCCATGGAATCCGCCCCGACGGCCGGGTCAAACCCACAGGATGAAGTGAGGGCGATGCTGACCAAGTAGGCGAGGAGGCTTTGATGGTGCATCGTGAAGGCAATGTGAAGCCAGCCCATCCCCGCGCGAAGCAGGCCCGGCGGCAGCATTAAGGCGCCTAGTGTCCCCATTGGAGCGTGAGCGTCAAGAGCGACCACGGAGCCGGTTCGCCGCGGACTGGAGGGTTCCTCTCTGCTTCGCGCAGGTTACCCTTCCCCCCCCGGAACCGAGCCGCGACCCCCCCCCATGACAGACTCCCCTATCCTTTCCTATCACGAGCGCAACGGTGCACGGATGCTCGGCACGGCAGGCAGCACCCTGCTGACCTACGGCGACGTTCCCGCCGAATACCGTGCGGGTCTCGACGATGCCATCCTGCTCGATTGCACCGACCGGGGAATGGTCCACGTGAGCGGCACGGATGCCCTGGAGTTTCTCCACCGCATCACCTCTTGCGACGTTCACGCGCTGCGATCGGGGCAAGGCAACGCCGGCCTCTTGCTCGACAGCAAGGGCAAGGTGGTCCAGATGTTTGATCTGGCGCGCAGCGCCGAGGACCGCTTCGAACTCTCAACGCCACCGGGTCAGGCGGGTGAACTCATCACGGCCCTCGACACCTACATCTTCACTGAAGACGTGAAGCTGTCGGATGAATCACAAGGCCATGCGCCCATCGACATGGTGGGCTCCCACGCCGGCAGCGTTCTGGGTTCGGTGATGGGTGAAGTCCCCGAAGCCCTCCTGCACCACTTCGAAACCGTGGAGTCCGACTGGGGCCCCTTGAGAATCACGAACCTGCCCATACTCGGCGCGCCGGGTTGGCGCTTGGACGGTCGCCCCGAACAGATGCTCGAGGTCTGGGAGATACTGGCCAGCAGCGGCGCGGTCCCAGGAGGCCTGGTCGCCCGTGACAGCCTCAGGGTGGAGGCCATCGACCCACTGTGGGGCGTGGACGTCGACGCTTCGATCTACCCGCAAGAGGCACGCCTCGAGGCGGCGTTCTCACTCACCAAGGGCTGCTACATCGGCCAAGAGGTGGTTGCCAAGATCGACACCTACGGCGGGCTGAACAAGCGCCTGATGGCTTTGCGTGTGGATCATGACGATCCCGTCGCGGCAGGGACGCGCTTGTGGCGCGAGGCGGATGGCGAGTGGCGGGACCTAGGGGTGAGCACCTCATGGGCCTATTCCTTCGCCCTCGACTGCGGTCTCGTGCTGGCCTACGTGAAACGCAAGCACCAGGAGGAGGGAACCGTCTTCCGCCTCGACGACGGGCCGGGAACGGCCACCATCGTGCCCGAGCCGGTCCGGACCTAGGATCGACGGCACTTCCCCTAGCGGCTCTCGGAAGCGAATCCTTCAGGCGTACCCCGGAAGCCCTTCAGGCGCAGGTTGATGCCCACGTCCAAGGGGCCGGCGGGCAGGACGCCCTCGATGGAGACGGGCACCCCCGTCTCTTTCTCCAGCCAGATGGCGAGGGAGCCGTGAATGCCGAACAGCCCCTTGAACTTCTCGCGCTTGCCCGAGGGCAGAACGGGGGTCATCTTGACAGCGCGACACTCGAAGGTGCCGGCCTTGGTGACGATGCGCCGACTTCCCCCGAGGGTCAAGGTGACGTCCCACCAACGGTCCTTGTCCAACATCGGGAATTTCACTTCCCCCAGCCCGTTCTGCACCATGCTGCGCGCAATGAAGACGGCACTCAGCATGTCAACACCGTCCGCTGGGATCTCCTGCACCGTGGGCTTGCGCCAGTCGCGGTGAGCCCCGCGCTTGCACTTGTTGCAGTGGTGCTCCTTGCTCAGCCAGGTTTTCTCAACCCGGTGCTCGGGACGCTCGCAAGTCGCGCTTACGCAGTGCGAGTCCCGTCGATAGAGCGAAGTCGGCTTCCCGTTCCGCATCCCGTACATTAGTTCGCGCCGTCGATTTTCCGTGCCGCTCTGGGTATCACGGTAGATCACTCGTGGCCATTCCTGCGGAAGTACACGCAGACGGATCTCGTGCTTGAGAACGTAGTTCAAGCAGGTACCGGCCGCGTCGCCCCGGATCCAACCCGCGCGTGGAGCCTGCCCTCCTCCGCTCCCAGCGGGTTCGAATACCGACGCCTGGTGGGACTCCGTGCCGGAAACCAACTCAAATGCACCCAGACTGGTCGCACCCACAAGCGGGATGTCCACGATGACCTCGAAGGACAGGGCCTCCGCTTCGGGAATCGTGAAGGCCAGGCCCCCTGCCCGCTCCACAAGCAAGCTTCCATCCGAATCCCGGTCCCCCGTGGAAGCGAGGCCGACGACAGCTCCTGCAACCAGCAATCCGGCGGCCGTCAAGGATTGGAGGATGGAAGGAGTGCACATGGTCGCTAGCCCGATCAAAGGGAATAGTGTGCTAGCACAAGAGGTTCAAGGGGTTGGAGCCGGTTGGGTCAGATCCCAGGACGCAACTCGCTCTTCCGCGATCGCGACGGCAACCCGGGTGGGCGGAGCTTCCTGCTCGCTCGCCCGCTCCAGTATTCCCTGTACGGTTTGTCCCACACCTCGGCCGATTTCTTCGGGATCCACCCGACGGTCATCCAAGTGGAAGTGCGCTCCGCGGATGAGCGCCCCAGAATTCAACACGAAGTCAGGGACGAGCAAAATCCCCCGATCGTGCAACTCATCCCCATGCAGAGAGCGCGCAAGCACGTTGTTTGCGGCCCCCGCCACGATTCGGCAACCCAATCGATCCAAGGTCAGGTCGTGTACAAGGCCGCCCATGGCACAGGGTGCCAAGACGTCGCACTCCTGGTCGAGAACAGTGGAGGCATCGAGATGTTCGAGACCCAGCTCGGCCGCCACCGACTGGCCGCGCTCCTCATCGAGGTCTGCACCCAAGACATGAGCCCCCTCGGCGAGAAGCAGTCTGGCGAGCACCATGCCCACAGATCCGAGTCCCTGCACGACAATCTTTCGAGCGGGCCAGTCCTCCTTACCATCGAGATGACGCAGAGCTGCTCCGATGCCAAAGAAGACGCCCTGTGCCGTGCACTCAGGCAGGAGCCCCGGCCCGCCCTCGCCAGGATCAGTCACGTAGGAGGTCTGCCCGGTCATCCAGCGCAACTCCTGCTCGCCGGTGCCGACGTCCGGGCCCGTGTAAAAAGTCCCACCGAGCTGTTCGACCACGCCTCCCAAATGGCGGTAGGCCCCCTCCCAGTCTTCGTCACCTGATTCCAAAACCACAACCTTGCCGCCGCCAGCAGGCAGATCCGCCAGGGCACACTTGTACGTCATGGCACGGGCAAGGCGCATGCAATCCATCAGGGCGTCATGCTCGTCCCGATAGGCAAAACGCCGCACGCCTCCAAAGGCCGGGCCCCTGGCGGTGTTGTGGATGGCCAAGAACGCCTTGAGGCCGGAATGGCGGTCGTGTACAGCCAGCACCTTCTCGAAGCCCTCTTGGGCCATCGCATCAAGAATGGGTAGGGTCATGGACAGTGGTGCTGGGCAAACGGCCTCAGAGCCCCATCCTAACCGCCGAGGCGGCCCACATTCCTCCCCTTCCAGGGAAGACCCTTCCGGGCCATTCGTCCAAGAGATCCCATGCAGCCTCCCATGCACCGAACTTCACTGATCCTCCTCCTCGCTCTGTCCATCGCTACGTCCTGTGCAGCACCCAAGGAGAGCAAGGGGCTGGCGGCCGAGCGTGAGCGCCTGAAGGTGTCGGTCTACAACCCCGGGGCCATCCGTGAGCAGTCTTCGGTCGGGACGTACATCACGACCCTTGACCGCTCCATTCAGCAGTGGAACCACAGCTTCCTTACGGGCAGCCAGGAGCGGGACCGACGCACGTTGAACCGGCTCGAGGATGCCATTCGCAGCCGCTCAATCAAGCTGTTCGATCTGCTCGTCGAGCAGCTGGAGTCCGGCCCTCCCTACAACCGTCGGGTTGCCGCAACGGCATTGGGATTCACAAGTTCCGATCGTGCCCTCATCCCACTTCTCAATGCCCTCTCCGACCCCGATCAGGAGGTGGTCAACAACACCCTCGTGGGCCTGTCGGTTCTCGGCAATCCGACGACACCTCTCCAGGGCATCCTGCACCAGATGCAATTCGGATCCAGTGAGCAGATTCGTGGCAACGCATCCCTGGCCTTGCTCGAGTGCTTGCAAGCAGGCTCTCCCACAATCCCTGAAGTCGTGGATGCCGCACGCAGCGGGCTGCGGGACGACGCGGACTACGTACGCACCAAGTCCGCCCTGATCCTCGCCTTTGAGCGGGACGTGGAATCCATCGGTGATCTGGCTCTTCAACTCTACGATGACGATCTGGACTCGGCTGCCATGGCTGCCAGCCGAGCGATCGCGTACCTCGGCAAGCACGAAATCCACTCCCAGGGCGCCTGCGCCCGTGCCTTGACGGCCTCCCTCGGCAAGGTGAACGACGCCGTGACCGGTGCCGTGCTACGGGACCTACAACGCCTCTCGGGACGCAATTATCCTTCCCACGCGGAGTGGGTCCTATGGGCCCATCGTCTGCCCTGATGAAGGCCTACCGAAGGTGATCGAAGCGCGGGCAAAAACCCTTGGTGTAGGCTAGGGCAGATGTCCGCCCCCTCTCGCGCTACCTTAACGGCGATGCTCATGGCCTTCGTGGCTTGTGCTCCCCCTAAGGAAGATCCGGAGCCTCAGCCCCTGCCCCAACCCCTCTCCAATTCGGACGAAGAGGGGCAGAAACGCCAGAAGATCGGAAACCTGCAGGGACTGGGTCACCGCTCGCGGATCACTTTCATCTCTTATCCAGATCGACCCCATCAGCTCGAGCTCAGCTTCGCCTTCCCTGATCGCGCACGCTCCCTCCTGCGCCCGGATGGCGCCCGTTCAGCCCAACGAGCCCTCAACTATCGCTTCGGTGACCAACTGTGGTCCATCCAGCCGGGACAGAAGGAAAGCCACGAACTCTCTGGGGTGCACGCAACCGAAGCCGTGCTGGAGTTCGAACTTCGGCGCGCGCTCTTCCTGTGGCCACTCGGGTTTGAGTGGACCCCGACTGAAGGAGACCACTTGCGAGCGGAGGTCGTTGGCTTTGGACACCTGGAAGCCGTAGTGGCAGGAGAAAACCCTCACCTGCCCATCCAGATAGACGCCTTCGACGCAGAGGATCAGGAGCGGGAGTCCTTCAGATCAGTAAGTTGGATCGAAGAGGCGGGGCGTGCAAGACCAGCAGCGTTCGACGTGTACCTCCGCGGAGGATTGGTCTGGGAGGAAGAAGTGCTGGAAGTCGACCTGGCATCACGCTACCTGGACGCCTTTTTCATCCCCGCAGATCAGCGGGAGAACACTGCAGGCCAGGCGGTCAAGAGCTGTGTCCCCTTTCAGCTCGGTCGCCTCGCATTCCAACGCCAGGCCCTACCCCCCAACACGAGTTTGACCGAGGCCATCACCGAGGCAGAGCGCCAGATGGCCCGCTCTGGCGAGACGCTCTCGCCTTCCCCTCACGTGGAGCTGACCTCGGCGGGTGTGCCCAAGGCCATTTGGTTGGTGCTGAAGGACGGCACCGGCCGCACTTCCCCGGACTGGATTGGTCTGGATGGGGGACCTGCCATCAGCCGGTTCCTGCCCGAACCCGCCATCACTCCACTGGATCTGAGGGAGATGAGGGCCGCAGCGGTGGGGGCTCCCCGTGCCCTGTTCCTCAGAGCCCAGCCCAGTCACACGACCCCTCGCAGGGCCGAACTGGTCTGGGTCGCCGAGCTCCCCAGCAGGGAGCACTAGCCCCACATTCCGGCCTCTCAGAGAGGAGCGTGTACCCGGGAGAGGGCACCAGCCCCAAGAGCGAGGCCCCCGCTGAACGGAATCGGTGAGCCCTTTTACCCTCTTCCTGGGTCCCCAGGCCTTGTTTGGAGCAGATTCAGCCCTCTCGTGCCAGCTCGGCACCAATCTTGCGAACTGCAGGGTCCGATCTCACGCGGACCCTCCGCGGCACCCTCTCCACTGTCCGCCCCCACGGACCCCCCAGGAAGAAAGCCATCATGTTGAGCCAACGACCCCTCCTCCTTCTGGCCCTTGCGTTCTCTCTCGTATTCGCTGCCGACAACGCCAACGCCCAACGCAACCGTAGCCAGAGCAAGCCGGTGCGTGCCGGTTCGTCCAGTCGCCAGAACCCAGTCCGATCCACCCCCGTGCGCTCGACGCCTGTCCGGTCCACACCGGTGCGATCCACTCCTGTGAGGTCAACCCCCACGCGCTCGACGCAAACGCCCACCCGCTCAGCGCCCACCCGCTCAGCGCCCACCCGCACGGTGACCACACCCACCCGTTCAACGCCCACGCGCACGGTGACGACCCCCACGCGGTCGAGTTCTTCGTACTCGGGCCGGTCAGGTTCTTCGCGGACAACCGCGAGCCCCACGTCCAGTACACCCACGGTGCGCCCCACCACCGGTTCCGTAGACCTCAGCTGGCGCGCCCGAAGCAGCACTGGAACGACTGATCTGTCACGCCCTGCGTCCGGCTCAAACGTCATCGACCTCAGCAGCGCTGGGGTTCCGCAGCGAGTGCGCTTTCCACAGCCGTCCACCGGATTCCTGTCTCCATCCACCACCTCGACGTCGTCCCGCGATCGCTACCGGGGCGCACAATCCACGCCCAGTAACCTGACCCAGAGCTTGCGCACCAGATCGGGGGCCGACGTGAACTCCACAAGTCGCCCGGACCCGGTCGTACCCGACGGATATCGGGCACGCACAATCTCGCGGGCGGACATCCTCGAACGCTATCGCCCCACAGCAAGGGACGTCGCACGCCAGCGCCTGCGTGACACAAGTGACCTTCCCGAAGCGTCTGGCCCCTCCCATGACCGGCACAATGGCCTGACCAATGCGGAGCGGGCTGCGAAGACGCGCGAGTCCATCGCGGTCCGCGATCAAGGCCGAGCTGACAAGGCTCGCGCCGGCCTGACCGAGCGGGACGCACAGCGGTCGCAGAAGGCGCGTGCAGCCTTTGCAGCCAAGAACGCGGAGCGGATCTCGATTGCCCGTTCCAACTATCAGCAATCCGTCGCAGCGAGCGCCGTCCGGGCGGGCTCTGGGGCCTATGGCAACGGTAGCGGCTCCAGCTACTGCTACCAGGAAGGCAACTACAGCAACTGCTGCTGGGGTGGTGGAGGCTGGGGCAACTCCTGTTACGGATGGGGAGGCTGGCTCTGGGGCTGGTCGTCCTACTGCTGGGGCTCATGGTGGAACTACTACTGGTACAGCGGAGGGTATTGGTCACCCGGTTACTGCCCGAGCTACTACTGGTATGGCCCCTTCTACCCGTCCTACACCTCGATCATCTACCAGACCGTCGAGAGTGACCCACAGGCCGACGTGGTCTACGTCTATGAAGAACCCCAGGAAGGAGTTTACGCCGGGGAATCCATCGCCGAGGGCGAAGTGGTCGTGTCCGAAGACTGGGCCGGTGGAACGCCAGTACCAGCAGCGGGCGGAAACCTCAACCGCGCCGCAGATCACTACCTAACTCTGGGCGATCAGGCCTTCAAGGAGAGTCGCTTCGGTGACGCCGTTCACTTCTATGCCAAGGCTGTGGAGTACTCACCCCAAGACGGGATCTTGTACCTCATCCTCGCCGATGCGCTGTTCGCCACGGGAGACTACCACTACGCCGCCTACGCTCTGCGTCGCGCCTTTGAGTTGGACTCGAAGCTCGCAATGAGTGTGGTGGACAAGCACAGTTTCTATGCGGATCCCCTCGAGTTCGATCGCCAGATCGCCACCTTGGAGCTCTACATCCAAGATCACTTCCTCGACGACGATGCGCGCCTAGTCCTGGCTTCGAACTACCTCTTCGGTGGTCGACCCGCTGCGTCCGTGGATCTGCTGGAGAACGCCTTCAGCCGTGAGATCTTGGCCGAGCCCGCTGGAGCCGCCCTGTTGGAAGCAGCGAAGCGCATGCAGTACGGGGCTTCAACCCAAGGAGGCTGAGACAAGCTCGCCCTGCCCGTGCTCCTCCCGAGGCCGGAGGGGTGCGGGCAAGATAGAACCCGCGGAATCGAGGGAGCTCAAGCCGAAGTGATTTCTCGCGGACCGGGGTCACCCTCGAACACCTCGACCTGGGGGCGCCGCCCGAACTCCCCTTCGAATCGCGCTTCAAGGCTCGCCTGAACGTCGCGCTCTTCCCCACGGCGCACGAGGGTTACCGTGCATCCGCCGAAACCCGCACCTGTCAGGCGTGCCCCGAAAGCGCCTGGACAGCCGGCTGCGGTTTCCACCAGCAGGTCCAGTTCGGGACATGACACTTGGTAGAGGCTGCGCAGGGACTCATGAGTCTGGGTCATGCACTCCCCCATACCCCCCGGGTTCCCAGCCAACAGATGCTCCCTGGCCTCGAAGGTGCGCCTAACTTCGTGGATCACGTGCTCCGCTCGATCGGCTAGGACCGGGTCCATCGAGCCCCGCATGGATTCGAATACATCCAAGGGAATGTCCCGTAGGCATGTGGCCTCGGGAGAGGACGAGCGCAGAGTGTCAAAAGCCTGTGCGCACTGATCCACCCGACGATTGAATTCACTAGCCGCAAGGGCTCGCTGCACACCCGTATTCGTGACGAGGATCGAGAGTTGAGTGCCATCGATGGGCAGGTACTCGATGCTCTCATCCTTGCAATCCAGCCAAAGAAGGTGCCCCTCGCGAGCGCATCCGATTGCGTAGGGGTCCATGATTCCGCATTGCACTCCCACAAAGTGGCGCTCCGCACGCAGGGCAACGCGGACACGATCCAAGTTGCTGAGTTCCAAGCCCCAGAGGGAGTCCAGCATCAAAGCTGTACCCACACAGATCGAGGCCGAAGAGGAGAGGCCAGAACCTATGGGCAAGTCGCCTCCATAGAGAATGTCCAAGCCGCCGGGAAGCGCTGAGCCAGGGCCTGCCACCTGGGCGGCGAGCTCGACAATCACGCCCAACGGGTAGTCCACCCACTTGCTCACGCGTGTAGCTGGCAGTTGATCCAAGTCGACCTCCACAACCTGAGGGTCGTAGGCGGAGGCCATGCGCAGCAATCGATCGGAGCGAGATCGGGCGGCAATGAAGGTACCGCGGTCGATGGCTGTGGGCATCACTGGGCCACCGTTGTAGTCGAGGTGACCGCCGAACAGATTGACGCGCCCGGGGGAGAAGAAGAGCCGCGGGTCTGGCCCGGGGCCATGGCAATCCACGAACTGGGCCGCGTGCGCGGCCATTTGCTCGAGCCGAGCGGGAGAATCGGAATGCGTTCTGGGGTGTGCCATCTAGGAGCGAGGATAGCGGGGAAGAGGGCGGAATGGCACCAACCCAGGGGATCGCGTGCCTAGGCCATGGAGTTCCCGCTGATTGGGTTGGTTGGAGCCACAGATTGCGGTGCTAGACTGGGCCACCATGATCAGCACCGCACCCGAATCATCTCCGCGCATGACCCCCAAATCTCGAAGGGCAAGAACTCTGCTCGTGCTCCTCTTGGGAGCCCTCGCCTCTTGCGCATCCCTCAGTTTTGAGCGCACGACCCAGACCTCAGGTACCTTTGAAGCGACGGGCGTCGCGATCACAGTACTCAAGATCGACGTGCCTAAGTCGGCCCTGCAGATCACCCGGGAGAACCTAGCCGACGCCAATCTGGCCAACATGCAAATCGAGGAGGTTGAGGTGATACCGGATCTTGGTTGGTGGAACTGGGTCCTCGACATCCTCTCCGTACGCCGAGCACGCATTGCAGGCCGCTGGGGATTCGATGGTGGAGACGGGCTCTAGCTCAGGACGAGCAGACCCCGGGCCTCCAGATCATCCAGAGTCTCCCCTAGGACCCGGTCGAAAGGTGTAGGCCGCCAGCCGAGCTCTTCGCGCGCTCGCTCGGATGAGGCGCGCCAGTCGATGCCCACCATGCGAAGGGCCCGGGACGTAGTCAGTCGTGGTTCATGAAACCGCTCCAGCGCCCGAACGGCTGCTATGGCCACGGGCCACAAGAATCGCGGCACACTCAGCCGTGGTGCCTCGGCGGCGATCCCGCGCGAGCGCATGCGGGCGACGGCACGTTCGCACAGGTCCCGAGTGCACAAGAACTCGTCCGTCAGGATGTACCGGGCCCCTCGCCGGCCGCGCTCCAAGGCCAACCGTACCCCGCGGGCTGTGTCCTGAACCCCCACGACACTCATGCCGCCGGGGGGGACAACCGGGCCTAGCTTCCCTTGAGCTAGCGCCAGCAAGAGCTTCGAGGTGTTTCCCTTCTCTCCACCGGGGCCAAAAATCGCGCCGGGGTTCACGACACGCACGTCCAACTCGCTGCAGTAGGCCAAGGCCTTTTCCTCGGCCTCCCGCTTGGTTTGGACGTACTCCACGGGAAAATTCCCGGCATTCCAGCCCGTCTGTTCGGTGACACTCGCCCCTCCCTCTGCATATCCCACGGCCACCACGGAGCTCACGTAGAGTGCGCGAGTGAAGCTGGCTTTACGGGCCGCCAAGAAGGCGTTTGCCGTGCCCTCCACGTTGACGGCTTGTTGAAGCTGGGCGTCTCGACGCCGGTAGCCCAGCGCCGCAGCGTTGTGAACAAGCCACGGGGGGGAGGTGCTCGTGCTCGCCTCAGCCACTTGTTGGGCGGCCCGCTCCAGACTGTCCGGATCCGTCAGATCCCCGAACACGTGGCTGAAACGGACTCCCTCCAATGCGCTTCGATCAGAGTGTGGGCGGACGAGGGCGTGCACCTGATAGCCCTGAGCGTCCAGCTCTCGACAGATCGCCCGGCCCAAGAACCCACAAGCCCCAGTTACCAGCACCTGGGCTGGAGCGCTCATGAACTCGGACCGTCCACCGGGCCGGCCGGTTCGTCCCCACCGTCTCCGCTCCCGGTGCGGGGCAGGGTCACGCGCGCAATGGCTCCGGAACCATCCTTGGCATTCTCCAAGGAGATCCTCCCCTTCGCGTCCTCTATGACCCGACGAGCAATCGCCAGCCCCAGACCCGTGCCCGCAGAGCGCGTGGTGAAGTGAGGCTCAAACAGATGGTCGGCCGCCTCGGCGGAAATACCCGATCCCGTGTCAGCCATTTCAACCTGGACCTCACTCTCGGTGACCGTCACCTGGGACCGCAGCACACCGCCGTCAGGCATGGCGTCGAGCGCATTGGAGACGAGATTGACCAGGGCCCGTTGAAGCTCTGAGTGATCGGCTTGCGCCAGGGGCGGAAGGGAACCGTTCAGCTCGGGTATGCGCAGATCGACCTCCCGGTCCTCGGCCACGGCCCGATGAAGCTCAAGGGTATCCACGAGCACGGAGTGCACGTTGACACGCGCCAACGCCCGCGGGACACCCGCAAGAGCCGTGAAGTCCCCCACCACCTTACGCATGGTCTCCACCTGACGCTGGATCACATCGATCGTCCGCTTGAGGATTGAATCAAAGTCCGGGCTATCTTCATCGCGACTGCGCTTGAGCAGACCCAGGGTCAGGCTGATCGGCGTCAGAGGGTTCTTGATTTCGTGGGCCACCTGCCGGGCCATTCCTCGCCAGGCAGCCTCCTTCTCTGCTTGCACGAGCTGAGCCCTATTCGCCTTCAATTCGGCCGTCATGCGATTAAAGGACCGAGCCAACTGGCCTAGCTCATCGCCAGAACGCACCTCGATGTGTGCGTCCAAGTCCCCATGGCCCACGCGATCGAAGTGCTGCTCCAACTCTCTGATGGGGCGGGTCGTGCGGTGCGCGATGTAAGCCGTCAGGACCACTGTCAGAATCAGGATGGACACAGACAGTGTGATCAGCCAGTTCGACAGTTGATTCGCCGTTGCAAAGATGTCGGCGTTGTTCACGCCCACACCCACGACCCACCCGAAGCCCTCTTGTTCGGGACCACGGCAGTGCTTGAATGCGGCCTTCTTCTTAATACCACGGAAGGCGTAGTCGGGAAACATGCCCCAGCGCGCCTCGCGTGCCGCGTGGACCAAGCTGGCCAACTGGCCACCCTCGAGCTCCTCCACCCTCTGCCCGTAGAGATCTCTGTTGGGGTGAGCGATGATGGTGTTTGCATCCGCCATCCAGATCCAAGCGTAGGAGGAGGCGTAGATGTCCTCTGGGTGAAGCTCGGAGGCCCCATCTCCCAATCGCCGAACGCCGAACCGTCCAACCGCCTCTTGGATGTGCTTCCAGTTCATCAGAGCCACGAGCACCCCGACGGGCCCATCCTGGTTGGCTAACGGCTCGATGCGCTGCACGAAACTCACGTAGTGTTCAACCGCATGCCCCCCAGCGGGAGGAGGCTCCCCGGGAGGAACAGTCCCAAAACTCAGGGCGTGAAAGTCCTTCTGTGACGCTCCCTCTGCCATGGCCTCCTGGAACCAGGGCTCGCCCGCAAACTCGGTCGTGAAAAAGTAGTTCTCGGCGTGGGTGCTAACCTTCTCTCCTGAGGGGCCGATGGTGTTCATTCCGACGACCCTGCCGGACTTATCCAGTGCCAGGACGTAGTCATAGACTTGACGCCCATGTACGAGTCGGTCGAGTATGAGCTCTACATTGGCTTGAAAGGTGCCTCGGTCGTCGTCCAGACCATCCACGAACCAGTTGACTTCCGGAATCGCTGAGACGAGCTCGACGTCGTTGCGACGCTCCTCCACCTCTTCATCGATACGATCGCCTAAGTCACCGGCCATGGAGAGCAGGTGGAAGCGCACGACGTCCTCACCGAGCCGTTCGGTGACCTTGGTGTTGACGAAGTAGGCGAATACTGAAAAGGGGAACACGACGGCCGCTAGAACCGCCAACAGCCACTTCGTGGAGATGCGCCGTATCATCTCCGGCTCACTCTACCTCTCTCCCCACATGAACGCGCACCCGGATCTCCTCATTCATCGATCACTTTTCCCCAGCGGGGGAAAGCCGCAGAGGATGGGCCCGTGAATCCCCCCGCACCCGGTCGGATCCTTCTAGTACGCCTGTCCCACCTCGGGGACGTCGTACATGCCCTGCCCGTCTTTCACGCCCTCCGCCACCGTTGGCCCGCAGCCAAGCTCGCCTGGATCTGCCAGAGGGAGTTCGCTCCCCTGCTCACAAGCCTGCCCGGTCTCGACCAGTGCCTGCTGTTCGACCGCCGTGGCGGTCTGAGCGGCCTATGGCGAGCGCGCCGCGAGATGGCTGCATTCGGCCCTGACCTCACGGTGGATGCTCAGGGCAACTTGAAGAGTGCACTGCTCTCGCGTCTCTCCACAGCTCCGCGCCGACTCGCGCTTGCACCCGTCCACTGGCAGGAACCGCTGGGTGCGCGGTTCATGACAGAGTTTGCTCCTCCGTCAGAGGGGCTGCATGCCATTCACAAGGCGGCGTCCTTGATTGAAGCCATCGGAGACCAGAACCCACTCTCCTTCGACCTCGGCCTGTCGGCAGCAGATCTAGACGATGGTAAGACGCTACTCGCCGAGAAATTTGATGCCGGATCCGGGCAACGCTGGGTTCTCCATCTCGGCCGGGATGGTGACCCGCGCACCTGGCCCTCTGAGTATTTCGTCCGTCTGGCAAGGGGGCTCGCCTGTCGCGGCGACCGGGCCTTGATTCTCTCGGGACCCGCAGAAGCGGGCACCGGCCAGCGGTTGGCCCAGGAACTCCAGGACGAGGAGCGTGTGACCCACTGGGTAGGCCAGGGGGACCTGCGCCAGCTCTCGGGCTTTCTATCCGCGGCTGCCGCCCAAGGCGTGGGATTCGTGGCCAGCGATTCGGGCCCGAGCCACTTGGCCGCCGCCTGCGGAATGCGCTTGCGGTTCCTCTCGGGCCCCCAGGATCCACTCCTCACGGGCCCCTGGCCGTTGGAGGGGGCGCCTGGGTCAGGCAACCGGGTCATCCGCGCCACTCCCGAAGGCCTGGGACCCATGACCGGCTTGAGTGTCGAGAGCGTGTTGGAGCTTCTCTGAGTCCCGGACAACCCGGACCGGGTGGACTAGCGCACGGCACGACAGCGGACCACAATGGGCCGCGATGCGCATGATCCACTACTTCGGGGCGGCCGCGATTCTGACGATCATCTCGCTCCTGGCGTCGGCTTGGCTCGGAATCTCGGGGCAACTAGAGGTGCACTTCCGTGTGGCGCTGGTGACGGCCATTCTCACCATCGGTACCCACTCGCTGTTGATCCTGTTCATGATCATCACCGGACGCATCATCCGCGAAGCCATACTGCACCGTGATCTCCCCGATGAATTCCTCGCCGAATTGAATGAGTTCTTCCGTCGCAAGAAGGCCTACCCAGCAGCCCTTCTCGGTGCGGTCTCCATCGTTGCGGCGGGTGTACTAGGCACAGCCCAGTCAGCCCTGGGCCTCCCCCCCATGACCCACATGTTGGCGGGCGTCATAGCTCTGTGCGTGAACTTCTTCGCCATCTTGGTGGAAACCCAGGCCGTCCTCGCCAATCAAGGACTTGTGGATCGGGTGGCCGCCGCCTTGGATGAGATTGATCTCGAACTGATAGCCAAGGGCGAACCACCGGCCGACGACGAACCCGACCCGCGGGCCAAGTCTCGAGCCGCCATGGCCGTCTGCCTGGGAGCGTGGCTACCCTACCTCTACTGGGGACTGGTCGTCTGGCGTGGAGACTTCTCCCAGGTATCGATACACCCCTGGCTCGAATTCAGTATCGCCGGCTTCCTGGTCTGGGGCCTGGCACGCACAGCCCTGGCATCCGTGCTTCAGGAAGAAGCGCGAGACTCCTAGGCGGAGGTCAGGAACCGCTGGACCCCAAGAGGTCTTGGATGTCCTTGTAGTCGGGCCAGATGGACTCAATCTCTCGCAGGAGCCGGCGCCGCTCCTGCATGTCCTGCTCTGCGCCTTGAGCCTTGTAGAAGGCCTCAACGCGCTCGACCTTTTCGCGCAGGGTGTCGAGGCGCGCCCTCGCATCCAGGAAGAAGTCCCGACCCTCCAAGATCTCCGCGTACTGGGCAATGGCCTGGTCAAAGCGAAAGTCGTGTTCGAGGTTTAGCGCTAGCTCATAGTCCTCAGCCGAGCGTGCATCCTCGAGCTGGGTTAACGCCTGATCAAATGCTCCCTTCTGCATTTGCGTCTGATCGCGACCTGCCAACAGAACCTCCTTGGCCCGCTCCCAATCCTTGCGCAAGACCCACATCTCGCCACGCTTGAGGGTCTCGAAGGCCTGTGCCTCACCGTTCATACGCTCCAGCCCTTCAATGGCTTCAGCGCATCCGGGATCGCGATCCGCTGCCGTCAGGTATTCCACCCGGGCGGCTGAAAAGAAGCCCGTCGACTCCAAGGTCTCTGCCAGAGCCACATGGCGCCGAGCAAGCTCTCCCTTGACCTCAATCAGGCGTTGCTTCGCGCGCCCCCCTCCATGGGAGTACTTGTCGGAGTAACTGAAACGGCTACCCGCAATCTCAAGGTCACCGTTCCGGAGTTGGCTGATGCCCTCGTTGTAGTACTCCTCTGCCAGCTCTGTATGGAATTCAAGTCGCCTCCCGATGCTCTCGACTGCGGCCTCCAGACCAAGCAAGGAAGGGTCATACTCAGCGGCCTGGGCGAAGGCTTCACTTGCCTGGGCAAGATCACCATCGGCCAACAAGCTCTCCCCTTTCCTCATCCACCCCGAGGCTATCTTCGCGCTCGTCTTGTCGATCCACTGCTGGGGCTGGTCGGGAATGTGGCCCAAGCCGGATCCACCCGCGCTCGTGTCCGCTTCAAACTCGGGGGACAACGCAAGGGAGCGGGCCTGGCGGAATGCCTCCAGGGCTTCTTCGTCGTATCCGAGGAAGCTCAGCTGCCGCCCCCAGTCGAGGAGCATCGCGACCGATGCCAGCCGGTGCTCATTGCGAGCCCTCGCGCTGTTGGGTTCCGCGCTGACTCGGACTTGAGCGGCCTCTACGGCGGCCGTGTACTCCCCCGATGCCACCAGAAGGTGGACCTCATCGGTTTCGTTATCCTCGGGGGTCATGGACTGGCAGGCCAAAAGGCCAGGCCAGGCCAGGATCAGAAGGCTGGGCAGAGGTCTGAGACAGGTCGGGATGGGCATGGGAGGAGTTGAGTGGGGTGCGCCCGGGTTCAGACGCCGCTGAGGAGTGCTTCTTCCCTGGATTCGCGGGGCCCGGGCAGGGTCAGGTGCGCACCGAATCGACGAGGGCAGCCCCCAAGCTGCCAAAAAACAGGACGGGCAGCCAGGACGCCAGGATGGGAGACAGCCCGCCCGACAACCCATAGCCCCGCAAGACGAAGTCAATGCAGAAGTAGAACACACACAGCAGGCCTCCAAGCGCCATACGCTCGCTTCCGCCCCCCCGCTCAAAATCGAACATGAGGGGCAAGCCCACGAGTAGGAGCACCAGATTCGCCAGCGCAAAGGTCAGGTGGTAGTGCCAGAGTGTCTGCCAGGCTGGATTGTCCGGCTCTCGCCGGACCAACTCCTCCACTTCGCTAAACGCCAACTCTAGAGGCTCGGACTGTGCCCTGTTGTAGGTAAGGGCAATGCTTGGGGTCACGTCCACGCCCACAAGTCTGTGCACCTGCTCTACTTCGCTCTCCTCATCGGATACTACCTGCCGCCAACCATCTTCCAGCATCAGATCGCTCCCGACCCACGTGGCCCCTGACGCTCGAATGCTCGAATAGGTATCCCCCTGTCTCTGGCGTACATGGAGGCCCTCGACTCTGGGTTCCGGTGCGCCTGGAGACCCGGGGTAGAAGCGATCCAACACGACGATGCTTCCTGACACATCGCGCACAACAAGATTTCCGATAACACGCTCGTGTCGCTGCTCGCCGAGCATATCTCTAAGAGCATCTCGCTCCTCAGCGATTCCAAACCGTACGCCCTCGCGCAAGGCAAACATGCCAAGCGCCATGGCTACACCTCCGATGTAGACCGAGAGAAGCAGGCGGTGAACAGACACCCCCGCCGATAGCATGGCCACCACCTCGTTCTTGCGCAGCAAACGATTGACGGTAAACAAGCCAGCCGCGAGGGTCACGAAAGGCGCAATCTGGAGGAACTGGTAGGGGATGTTCAACATCACGTAACGCAATACTGTGTTGAATGGCACCTGGGTTCCGTCTTTCCACGGCTCGAAGTAGCGTTCTACCTTTCCGGCCAGATCCAAGATCACGATCATCCCGACCATGAGGCCTAGCGCTGCGCAGTAGCTGCCAAAGAAGTGCGCACCCACATAGCGGTCCAAACGCGAACCAATGGAGAGCTTGCGTTGACCGGTCATCGCTTGAGAGCTCGATGCACGAAGGGAACTGCAATCAATAACCCGAGCATGGTCGGGGTCCAGGCGCCCACTACCGGCGACAAGATCCCATCAATACCCAGGTCCTTGGCCAGGCGCATGTTCAGCATGTAGTGCAATAGACCGTATCCTGAGGATACGGCGAGGGCACCCAACTGTGTCCCCTTGCGCAGGATTAGCCCGGTGGCCACCCCCAGCAACATGAACACGAAATAGGTCGCCGATAGCACATAGCGGTAGTGGATTTCAAAGCGGTAGCGATCACGCATCCCGCTGGGAACCTCACCAGCGTCGAGGAGCCTTCGAATTTCACCCGACTTGAGGAACTTCGGCCTGATGGACGGCACGTACCCCTGGTCCTTGAGCTGGTAGTCGAATCCAATCCACTCGAACATCACCGTGCTCCCATCCTCTGGATCGACAGACAGTAGGTCCGTCATTTCCACAGTCAGTAAGCCGTTGTTCACCCGCATACTCGCAGTCTGCGCGTGGTAGTCGCGCTTGGGCCGACCTTGATGCTCTGGCTCGCGCACGTACACGTCATGAAGAAGGCCCGTGTCCGGGTCGTGCCAGAGAGCCTCGACCAGAACCTCTCCCAACTTCATGTGGGTGCGGCCCGGTCCCAGGTTTCCGATGGAAGAGGCCACGGCCTGAACCCTCAGTTCGCGCAAGCGCTCCTTCATTTGCGGCGACTGCGTCGAGACCATCCAGAAAGTACCCAGGGCCATGACGCTGGCCACCGCCGCCGCGGGCAGGAGCATGTTCAGGGGGCGGGTCCCGCTCATCTGGATCGCCGTCCACTCCCGGTCTGCAGCCAGCCGTCCGTAGGTCGCGACGCATGCCAGCAGGAAACACATGGGCAGCACGTAGGGCACAAGGGTCTGCAAGGTCAGGGGCAGGAGCTTGAGCAGCACCATGATGTCCGCATGGGGCATCTTGTGGACCGTGGTGACTGCGATACCAGGTAGAGCCACAACCATCAGGCCGCCCACGGAGAACGCGCAGGCCGAGACAAGCTGGCGCAAGATGTAGAGTTGGAGCTTCATGGGTCCTTCGACCCAGGCAAGATAGCGGTCTGGAGCCAATTGCCCGAAGAGACAGGGCAACAACTTCCGAAGCGTGGCCTGCGGCCCGGTATCATCTGCCCCATGGACTCTCCCCTTAAGCAGGGCCCCAAGCGCACCATCCTCCTGGAGGGCACCTCCAGCCCGCGTAGGGTGGTCAAGCGCTTCCACTCCCCGGGGGCGGTGGATGGGCTCAAGGACGGTCTACGCGCCTGGCGTGAATACCGGGCCCTGCGCCGGCTGCGACGGCGGGGATTGCCGGTACCACGCCCATTGGGCGTGCGCCGTCGCTCCGGATCCTGGGAGTTGGTCCAGGAGGAGTTGGCCCAATGCGTCCCCCTGACCCAGCTGCTCTCCGGGGCCAGGCCCTGGCCCACGACTCGCCAGAGGGTAGCCCGGGCCCTAGGTGAGCTCCTCGCCGATCTGTGGGCCGCTCGTATCTGGCACCCCGACCTGCACATGGGCAACGTACTGGTGGGCCCGGGGGGAGAGGTCCACCTGATCGATCTGGCCCGGGTACGCACGCGCTGGACGCGCAACGTCTCCGAATTCCTGCTGCCCTTGGCTGCCGGCGCCCGCGAGTGGGCGGACGAGGTCTTCCGCGCTCGTGTCCTGAAGTCTTTCACCAAGTCCTGCAAGGACTCCCGCTCCCTGCTCGGAAGCGACACTTTTGAGCAACAGGTCCGCGCGCAGAGACGGAAGGACGTTTGCAAGAGGCTCGTGCGGTACAGGCGGCTCAGCGGCGCCATGGCGCCGCTGCACGAGGGAAGTGCGCGCGGATTCGTGCATCGGGGTCTGACCGCGGATCACGCTCTTCTGACTGCGCTTGATCCGGGTGAGGGGTTTTGTGAGGCGGCATGGGACCCGACACGCGAGGTGCAGGTCGTAGCAGGACCCTTGGAAGGAACTCTGTTGCAGCGTTGGAACACAGCTGCCCGTTTGGAGTCCCACGGAATTCCGACCGAGCGCCCGTCGGCCTGGATCCACACCGAGGATCCGCGGGTGGTGTTCGATAGACCCCGGGGCGGCCTCCCATTTGGCGAATGCTGGACAACCTGGTCCCCCTCAGAGCGCATCCTCGCCGCAGCAGCGGTAGGCACTCTCATGGGTACACTCCAGGACCGGGGGCTGATGGTGGATGGCCACGGATCCCCCGCACTAGTGGCCGCCTCCCCCACCCAACTCCTCCTGGAATCCCCCCGCCTGGTCGAGCCGTCCGAACCCCAACCGGCCCGCACCCTGCAGCGGTGGACGGAATCCACTCCGGGGTCCACTCCTGCTGAGGCAGAAGCCTGGGTCCAAGGGTTCGCTGCCGCTCAGCGCGCCACCCGAGCCGAGCGCATGAGAGTCCGTGCCCAACTCGACGCCCAGATGACGCGCCGTGGCTGAGCCCCTTCGACGCACTCTGCGCTCCCACTCCCTGAGTGCCCTGACCCGCCTGAGTGGGATCGTGCCCCCGCCCCTTCTCGGCCTGGGCCTTGGAACCGCGGCGGCCCTCGTTCGGCGCGGCTCGCTGGGCACACGCGCCCGGGAGAACCTGAAGATTGCCTTCGGGCAGGAGTTCTCCCACGAGAAGCGGGAGGCCATCTTACGAGCGAGCTTTTCGCACTCGGCCAGGGTGTTCCAGGAGTGGATGCATCTGGCACGCGGTGCCCCCCCCTCGGGACCGCACAGCCACAAGGGGCTGTGGATCGAGCGTACGGTGGCCGTCGACGAGTCCATTGAGCATCTGGAACGCGTCATGAGCGAGGGGCGTGGCGCTATCCTCGTCAGCGCCCATCTGGGAAACTGGGAGCTGGGTCCAGCTCGATTGCGTCGCCTGGGTCTTCAGGGACAGGCCGTCGGCCTGGAGCGCAAGCGGGACTCCTCTTCGAAGTGGATCACGGGCATGCGTCGCAGCTACGGCCTTGAGTCCCTGGCCCAGGACTCTCACCCCCGTCGGCTACTGGAAGTGCTGCAGCGCGGAGAGATTCTCGGCCTCGTTTGCGACCTAGAAGTACGCCGCCTAGCCGGCCTGCACGTCCCCTTCTTCGACCGACCGGCCCTGACCATGACTGCCCCCGCCGCCCTGGCCCGGGCCCACAAGACACCTCTCATTCCCATGCGGTGCGTGGCTCGCGGGAGGGGTTATGCCCTCCTCTTCGAGGAACCCCTAGCTCTCGATCCTGACGCCCCGCGTTCGGAGGCCACGATGGACCTCTTGCAGCGCATGAACCGCGTTTTTGAGAATTGGATCCGGCAGGATCCCGATCAATGGGCCTGGCACCAGCACCGCTGGCGCACGCCCCCCGGGGAAGGGCCCACTGCGCCCTTGGCCTCACGCGGCCTCGCACCCGCGCTGCCCGGCACGCCAAAGGCGTAGAATCTCGCACACCTTCCTGCCATGCCCTCCTCTCCCAGCGTCCTCTTCATCGCTTCCCATCTGGGCCTCAGTGGTTCCACCGAACGCCTGCGCTGCTGCCTGGACTCGCTTGCCCAATCCGGAACGCGGGTCACGCTGGCCACTCCCGGGGGCTGCCGCCGGGATGAGTTCGCTGAGTTGGAGGTGGAGATCGTCCACTGGCGAGGTGAGCTCAGCCCCTGGCAGGTGCCTTTCGTGGCGCGTCGCATGCAGAAGCTGGCACGCGCAGTTGAAGCGGACCTGATCTACGTGCTGGGAGCCGGACTCGCGCCCCTCGGTGCGCGTCTCGCAAGCCCATATGCGCTCGAACTGACGGGACCCGTCAGCTCTCCCATTGACCATAATCCCGGGCATCTGCAGACCGTGGTTCATCCGTGCAGGACCTTGGAGGAAGGGGCCGTCAACCGCGGCGGTCTACCGCGTGATCGCATGCGCACGATCCCCCACCAACCGGCGTACCCCACACGCCTGGTCCCCGCGTTCAAACGCAAGGGCGAGCGCCGGGTGGGCTACGCAGGAGCGCTGCTGGACACCTCCGGCGTCGAGGTCTTCCTGCAGGCCGCCCGCAAGCTGATCCAACGAGGAGAGAAGGCGCACTTTATCGTGTTGGGTCAGGGGCCAGCAGAATCCAAAGCGCGGCGCTGCGCCCTTGACCTGGGGCTGATGGATCGTGTCATCTTCGCCGCCCCCGCCGCTCCGTCCACAGCCGAGATCCTCTCCACCCTCGATGTGTTCGTCGACCCGCGTACTGCAGGTTCGCCGGGGTGGCTCACCCATGAGGCGTTGGCCATGGGCCTTCCATGCGTCATCACGGAAGTGCAGGGAGCCTTCGGTTTAGTTGAAGACCACGAGGACGCCCTGCTGGTCCCTCGCAACGAACCGGATGCGCTGACGGGCTTGCTCTCCGACCTGCTGAGTGACAGCGACTGGGCCCGCAAGTTGGGCAAGAGCGCGCGTGCGAGAGCCCGCAAGCGTCTCGCCGAGCAGAATGGCTGGGAGGCCTTCCTGGAGGAACTAATCACGGACGGTGATAGGGTTTAGGGCAATTCGCGGGGGTGGGGGTAAACTCCCCACATGAGTTCCAACCGCACAAGACACAACAGACTACTCACGATCGTGGTCTTCACCGTTGGTATCTTGGCCTTGGCCTGGTTCAGCCAACCGCCCACATTGCCCTTGTATCGTGCGATCTCAAGGGTCTTTCCGGGAGGCCATTTTGAGGAGCGCTGGATCACCGGGAATCACCCTTACGAGTTGGTTTGGTCAGGCAGTCCGATGATCGACCTCCCCAAACAGGGGGCACCTTGGAAGCACACCGGGACGCACCTGACGCAGGGTGTGACCTTTGAGAACCGCCGCGTGCCCGAGGGGTTTCAGCGCGGTGTCTGGGCCAACATTGACATGAACGCTGCGGGCGAGACCTTTCAGCTGGAGCTGGCCCCCATGCGTCGCTGGAAAGGAACGCTAACCTTCGAGTCTGAGACTTCCGCTCCCGTGGAACTCCAGCTGGAGGTCGCCGCCCCCTGGAGGGACATCGGGTCACCGGGATCTTGGTTGCAGTCGACTCTCGTTCTGGGGGTTTCACTCTCCTTCCTCGCCTTCTTCTGCGGACGAAAGTGGCAGGAATCCTCTAACGGGGAAGCCTAGGACTCACCCGCGCGAGGACCCCGGTCCCACCTGTCGCTACAATGCACCGTGGCGGCAACGGCCGTTCCAGCCGTTGCCGCCACGCTATCCCTGCCGACCTGCGGGCTCGATCAGGTTCCGATCCAGGGTCAGTTGATCATCCCCTGGATGCCCTTGGAAAAGCGGGAAGGGTCCATGCCATCCCGATGCCAGTACTGGAACCGCCAAGTGTTGCCGTTGCACAGGGCACCCCCGATGGTGGGCACGCCGCCCCCGGGGGCGGAGGCTGCGTTCAGCAGATCGATACTGAATGTGCCCCAGCCACTGATGACCCCCGCGTCCTGGCTGTAGCGCCCGATGGTCGAGCCCGAGAGACACAGTTGTGACACTCCCGTAGGGCTCACCGCAGCCGTTCCCAAGCCGACGAGCGGGTAGGTGAACTGGTTTGAGAAGGACGAACTGAGGCTGAGAAAGATTGAACCTGCTGAACAGTCGCAGGTGCTCAGCGTCACGTCGCCCCGGTTGTCGGGATCTGAATCGCAGAAGACGATGTTGCATGCAGGGGAACCCATGAGGTTCTCACACCAGGCGATCTTGTTGTCGTCGAAGGAAGCCGCCAGCACGTCCGCATCACCGTCCCCATCGAGGTCGGTGGCAAAAATGGACATGGGTTCATCCGTCTTGTCCGTGATCAACCGCTGAGGGCCGAATACGCCACCACCCTGGTTCTCGTACCAGTCGATCGTGTCGTCCATGCGGGAAGTCGACAGTACATCCGCATCCCCATCCCCATCGAGGTCGATGGCGAAGACTGCTCCCGCGAGTCGGGCGTCCGTTGTGATCATCTGCTGGGGGCCAAATACCCCCCCACCCTGGTTCTCGTGCCAGGCGATCTTGTGATCCCAACGGGAAGCCGACAGCACGTCCGCATCCCCGTCACCATCGAGGTCGATGGCAAAGACGTCCTCGGCGCCATCCACTGAAGTCGTGATCACCTGCTGAGTACCGAATACCCCGCCGCCCTGATTCTCGTACCAGGCGATCTTATCTGTGCCCCCGCCGGAAGCCGACAGCACGTCCGCATCACCGTCCCCATCGAGGTCAATGGCAAATGTGGATACGGCGTAAGCCGCGGATTCCGTGATTACCTGCTGAGGGCCGAATGCGCCACCGCCCAAGTTCTCAAACCAGGCGATCTTGCTGTCGTAGTAGGATGCTGACAATACGTCAGCATCTCCATCCCCATCGAGGTCGATGGCAAAGACGTCGCGGGGGCCGTTGGTCTTGGTGGTGATCACCCGCTGAGGACCAAACGACCCGCCTCCCTGGTTCTCGTACCAGGCTATCTTGTCATCGTTCCAGGAAGCCGACAACACGTCCGCATCCCCGTCGCCATCCAGATCAACGGCAAAGACGGACAGGGCACCATCCGCTGATTGCGTGATAATCCGCAGGGAGCCAAATACCCCCCCACCCTGGTTCTCGAACCAGGCAATCTTGCCATTGAAGCCTGCCGACAGCACGTCCGCATCCCCGTCGCCATCCAGATCAACGGCATAGACGCTCCGGGCACCGCCGGAGTTGCCCGAGAGGATCTGTCGTGGTCCAAAGTTCTGACCTGTTGCGGTGGAGAGGGTGAGGGAAGCGAGGGCGGTCACATAGAGGGGAGATCGCATGTGGAAATCCAATGGGAGTGAGGGGGAGAAAGGGTGCGGGGTCACCACCCGAGTGATCCGCCACGAAGCTGGCGGACAACGATCTGGCGGAATTTTCGCGCACTCGCCCTCGGGGAGTTGGGAGAGCACTGTCAGGGGTGCAGCGGGGAATCTGACCGTACCTGGGGCGCTTTCTCGCTAAATCCGAGATCCGTGAGCAACCCCTTGCCGAACGCTGTTCTCAGATCCGCCGCTGGACTTTCGCCGCCACCGCGATCCTCGCGCGCCGATAGATCCGCATGGCGGCCTCGGGCGAGGGACCCACTCCTATGCGACAAACGCCGATTACAGGACGTTGTTGCTCGCTGCGTAGGCCCGCAGGCTCTCGTTCCTCATCAGTGCTTCGAAAGTGCTGACACGGTCGCGCTTGTAGGAGCGCAGGTAGCCGTCCAGGCCGGGGAACTTGAGAAGGAAGTCCGCGGCCTGATCTTCCATGGCCGGATCCCCGACCTTGGCCACCAACTGGGCCAACTCAGCCACCGCCCTGTTGGGCTCATTGTCATCCCAGTACTTCCTCGCGTACAGGATGCGTTCGTCGAAGTACTCCTTGCGCTTGGTGATCTTTTCCTGAACCAGGGCCTTGGCCGCCATCTCGTCGCTGCCCCTGGCCGTGAGCAGGAATGCCTCCAGCAGTTCAAAGGACTTCTTGTAGTCATGCGGGCGGGCCCAGGTGAGAGTCTTCACCTCGAAAGTGAGGTCTTCCATGGTGGGAGGCTCGTTCAGCTTGGCTACCTCGGCATAGCGCTCGGCGAAGCGGTCACACCAACCGTCAGTGACTTTGGGGTGACGTGGATAGTCGGAACGGAACTGGGCGATGCGCTTGAGGAAGACCCGTGCTTCGGGACGCGTGTTGCGCTTCAGATAGCTGGTTTGGAACTTCTCCAACTGGGTCGTGAACCACTTGGTCCCGGTGGTATTGCGCGCGTAGAGCTGGGCCTCACCCCGCATGGCCTCCGCCTCTTCTCTCTTGCTATCAAAATAGCTATGCCACTCCACACTCAGTTCGGCGCGGTTCTCATCCACCCAATCAAGCTCGGCGAGGATGCCCTTGTAGTCCCCAAAACCGAGCTTCCCCTCGATCTTCACCTTGCTGCCCATGGGCTCGAAGGGCCGGTCCAAACTATCTGCCCATCCGGACACGATCTTGATGACGATGAGGGCCCCGGCCAGCCCAAGCCCCACCACGAGTCCGGCAGGGACGCTGGGCTTGGACTTGCGGTGCCGACCTCGCGCCGGCGCCTCATCGCCCTCACTGGCACGGTTGCGCGAAGTACGCGGGCCTCCTGCCTGGCCCGCCCGTGTGGCGTGGCCGGACCTGGGTGTGGGGCGTGGAGCCACGGCCTTCACCTCCCCTTCCTCGGCCTCAATGCTGATGCGTGCTCCACCGATGGCTGCGGACTTGCCCACGGCGAGCTTGAACCCCGCCGAGTGGGACTTGCCCCCCACCATGATGGGTGCCACGCCCGCCTCGGGCTCGAGGGTCACGACCCCATCCTTGAAGATCAGCACCGCATGGATGCGCGCCACGCCTTCCGACGTCAGTCGCAGGGTCGCCTCCTCTCCGCTGCCGATGGTCAGCTTGCCGGGGTTGAGACGGAAACGGCGTCGCTTGCCGCCTTCTTCTACGATCAGTTTAGCCATGGTGAGGAGGGGAGTGGGGGGAGGCGCAGTATAGGAGGAGGGACTCAGGAGCGGATGTGTGGAGACAGGTCCCTGGAGCGTATGGGCCGGTCGGTCAGCGCCGCTGCCCTGCGCAGCTCGTTCTCCAACTCGCGAACGTTGCCGGGCCAGTGCCAGGCGCCCAAGGCCTCGACGGCGGGAGGAGTGAACACAACGCTCCGCTCAAGTTCCCTACCGATGATTTCGGCAAAGTAACGCACAAGGTGGGGCAAGTCGCCGAATCGCTCGCGCAAGGGCGGCAGGTTGACCCGCACCACGTTCAGGCGGAAGTACAGGTCCTCCCGAAAGGTCCGCTCCTTGCACATCGCCGCCAGATCCTTGTTCGTCGCCGCGACCACGCGCACGTCCACGGTTCTCGTCTGGTTGGATCCCACCGGACGTACCTCCCCACTCTCCAGCACCCGCAAGAGCTTGGCCTGCATTTCCAGGGGCATGTCGCCGATCTCATCCAGGAACAAGGTGCCGCCGTGGGCGGCCACAAAGTGCCCATCCCTCGATCCCACGGCTCCGGTGAAAGCCCCCTTGGCGTGACCAAAGAGCTCGCTCTCCAACAGGTTCGCGGGAACAGCCGCGCAATTTTCGGCGAGGAACATCGCGTCCTTCCGAGGACCATGCTCGTGAAGAGCGCGCGCCACGAGCTCCTTCCCGGTGCCGGTCTCCCCTTCAATGAGAACGCTGACCGAGACCGGAGCCAGGCGCTCCAAGAGCGAGAACACCTCCTGCATGGGTGGGCTGGCGCCCACCATTCCGAAGCGCATGGGCACCTCGCCGTCCGGAACGGGGTGCGGGTCGGGCGCCGCGTCCTCCAGAAGATCGAGAAGGTCGTCAGCAGTCTGGGCAAGCCCCGCCGCACGGGCATCGCTCAGGAGAGCCTCGAGCCGGGCGCGCAGCTCTTGGGAAGGATCGTCGGGGGACATCAGTTGACCTTCTTCAGGTTGGCGTAGGCGAGCAGCAACTCCTTGGTGCCCGAGTGTATGAAGGCGACGGTCGCACGGCCGTTGATCCCGGCGCCGCGGACGTTCTCGATCCTGCCGACGCCGAAGTGGTCGTGCTCCACGCGATCTCCCACCTGGAGTTCAATACTGCCCTCCGCGGGCTCGTAGGCACCCAGGCCCCCGCCGGTGGAATCCGAATCGGTCCCCTCCTCATCCAGCCCCTCGACTAAATCGGCGGGCAGCTCGTCCAGGAAGCGCGAGCCGCCCTGCCAGCGCTCCGACCCGAAGTAGTTGCGCACCGTGGCGTGGGTCAGGGTCAAGCGCTCCTTGGCGCGGGTCATCCCCACATAGAACAGACGCCGCTCTTCCTCCTCCCCCCCATGGGGATCCTCCTCCAGGGCCCGTGAGTGGGGCAACAGCTCTTCCTCGAGGCCGGTGATGAACACAGCAGTGTACTCCAGACCCTTGCACGCATGCAGGGTCATCAGCTTGACGGACTCCCCGTCGACCGCCGCCGCATCCGAGTCACTCACCAGCGCCACGTTTTCCAGGAAACCAGCCAAACCCGCATTGGGGTGGTTGCGGTCGAACTCCTCGGCTGAGGCACACAGTTCGTCCACGTTGGCCTCGCGGTCTACGAGGTTATTGCCGTCGTCCATCTCCGCGATCCAACGCCCCACGTCGATCTCCTCGAGCACCATGGCAAGAGCATCTGCAGCGCTGGCTCCGCGTGCGGCCTCCAGGCCATCGAGCACACCACCAAACAGGGCCAGCCCCTTCTTGCCGCGCCCCCGAATCCCAGCCAGGGCCTCTTCCGAACGGCACGCCTGACTGAGGGGCACCCGGCGATCCGCAGCCCAGGCGGTCAGACGCTCGACGCTCGTTGAACCGACGCCACGCAGGGGCGCGTTCACCACACGGCCAAAGGCCACGTCGTCAGCGGGGTTCACGATCAGGCGCAGGTAGGCGATCAGGTCGCGTATCTCACGGCGCGCGTAGAACTCCAGCCCCGCCACGACCTGGTAGGGCACCCCCGCGCGACGCAGGCCGGCCTCCAAGGCCCGCTGCATGAAGTTCATGCGATAGAAAACGGCGCAATCCGAATAGCTCATGCCCTGGGCCTTCAATCCCAGGCACTGGGCGGCGATCTCCGTGGCCTCTTCGTTCTCATCGGCGCACTCAAGCACCACGACCGGGTCGCCCTCTTCACCCTCAGTGAACAGGTCCATCTGCTTGCGCTCCTGGTTGTTCCCGATGACCGCGCTGGCCACCTTCAAGATGGTGGCCGTGGAGCGATAGTTCTGCTCAAGGCGCACGGTCTTGCTGCCCACGTGATCGGCCTCAAAGTCCATGATGTTCCGCACGTCCGCCCCGCGCCAGCGGTAGATGGACTGGTCGGGATCCCCACACACGGCCAGATTCTTGTGATGCCCCGAGAGGTGCCGCGTAAGCAGGTACTGCACACGGTTGGTGTCCTGGTACTCATCCACCATCACGTAGCGAAACCGCCTGGAGTAGGCATCGCGGATGCCCGGATGCTGGTCGAACAACTCCAGGGTCTTTACCAGAAGGTCATCAAAGTCCAGGGCGTTGTTGTCGCGCATGGCCTGCTCATAGCGCTTCCAGACCTTGCGGAAGACCTCGTCCTCCATTCCCTCGCCCACTTCAAGCGAGAATTCTCCGGGCTCCGCAGCCATGCCGTTCTTGATGTTCGAAATCCAGCCGCCCAACACCACCGGGCGGAACTGCTGGATGTCGTAGTTCAATTCTTTGATCAGCTTCTTCAGCAGGGCGTTGCGATCGGAGGTGTCGTAGATCGAGAAGTCACGGGTGTAGCCCTCGAGAGCCTCGATTTCCCGACGAAGAATACGCGCGCACATGGAGTGGAATGTGCTGACCCACAGCCCTGAGATTCCAGGCATCATGGCCTCCACACGCTCACGCATCTCCTTGGCAGCCTTGTTGGTAAAGGTGAGGGCCAGGACCTCCCAGGGCTGAACGCCGCGCTCGCATATCAGGTGCGCGATGCGTCGCGTGATCACGCGCGTCTTGCCCGAACCGGGTCCGGCCAGGATCAGAAGGGGCCCGAGATCGTGCAGGCAGGCCTCGGCCTGCCCGGGGTTCAGGCCCTTGAGAAGATCGATCTGGGATTTGGGGGATGCGGCAGCCCCTGACGCTCCTGAGGTCAGGGTGATGCCAGGGCTTCCGCTCTCAAGGCCGAGCCAGGGAGCATCCATGGGAGGCCCGCCGAATGGGTCCTCGCGCTCCTGCTCCCCTGTGTGAATGGCATTCTGCACGGGTCCATTGTAGCGACCTCGGCGCCGGGATCGGCCCGACCTTGATCAAGTCTGGGGATCCCGGATCACAAGCAGCCGCATCTCGGTCTGCTCCTGCATGGCGAAACGCACTCCTTCGCGGCCCAGACCCGAGTCTTTTACGCCTCCATAGGGCATGTGATCCACGCGCCATGAGGGGACGTCCCCCACGACCACCGCCCCGACCTCCAGCTCATCCCAGGCCCGGTTCGCCTTGTGGATGTCCCGGGTGAACAGGCCTGCCTGCAGCCCGTAACTAGAGTCGTTGACCTCCTTCAGCGCCGCGTCGAAATCGGCAAAGGTGGACAGGACGGCCACGGGACCAAAGGCCTCTTCACGGCACAGGGACAAGCTCGGCGGCACGCTCTCGAGCAAGCTCGCCTCCAACAGCGAACCCTCACGCCCGCCCCCCACCAAGAGGTTGGCTCCAGCTTCGATCGCCTCCTCGATCCAACCCTGCAGGCGCTCGGCCTCGGCCTCGGAGATCATGGGCCCGATGAAGGTGTCCTCCCGGGCAGGGTCCCCTGAGACGAGAGCCGCCGTGGCATCGACGAGTTGCTTCTTCAGTTCGAGGTAGATGGACTCATGGACGAGGATTCGCTGGACGCTGATGCAACTCTGCCCCGACTGATAAAAGGCCCCCACCACAAGCCTGGATACGGCTTCCTCGATATTGGCGTCCTCATCGACGATGCAAGCGGCGTTCCCGCCCAACTCCAACTGCACGTGTTTCTTGCCCGCCCGAGCCTTGAGCTCCCAACCCACCTGATGAGAGCCCGTGAAGGAGAGCAGCTTCAATCGCTCGTCCTCCACGAGGGGAGCGGCATCCTCCACGCTGCAGGGCAGAATCGAGAAGGCGCCCGCGGGCAGGTCCAGTTCGGCCAGGACCTCGCCGATCAGGAGAGCGCCAAGGGGCGTTGTGCTGGCGGGTTTGAGGACGAAAGGATTGCCCACCGCCAAGGCGGGCGCGACCTTGTGCGCTACCAGGTTCAGAGGAAAGTTCCAGGGTGTGATGAAGCCGCAAGGGCCGATGGGGACGCGCTTCCACATGCCGCGGTAAGCGCGAGCGCGCTCAGTCACGTCCAATGGGAGTACTTCTCCGCCCAAGCGGGTGGCCTCTTCGGAAGCGACCCGGAAGGTATCCACCAACCGCCCGACTTCGCCGCGCGCATCGCGGATGGGCTTGCCTGCTTCAAGGCACAGAACCTGGGCCAACTCCTCGGCGCGATCCTCAAAACGCTGAGCGCAGTGACGCAGCCCGGCCGCTCTCTCGTAGGCGGCCATGTGCGCCATGGGCTCAGCCGCGGCCTGGGCGGCGGCGATGGCGTCGAGCACGGTGCCCCGATCGGCCCGCGCCACCCGCGTCACGGTCTCACCATTGAACTTGTTCAGGACGACAAGTTCGTCCTCGCCAGAGGTCGTCCGACCTGCGAGCCAGTAGGGGTAGAACTCTTTCAGCATGGGTAGGAGAGTAGGGACTGGCGCCCATCTGTGGCCCCCCCACTTGCGCGATCCACGGGAGGTCCAGAAAAGGTACAACTCGCCCCGGATCCCTCCCATGCCCACGCCCAATCCCGATCCCCGGCACATCCGCAGCCATTGGCATGAGGCCCGGTCTGGCGCCCACTATGCGGGCGGTCGGTGGCGCAATGCCCGAGCGGCCGGCCGTGACCCCAGCCGCGTGGCACGGGCCCTTGCGCATCACGCTCCGAACCTCGGCGGTCAACTGGTGCTGGATGCCCCTTCGGGCGTGGGGCGATTGAGGGAGGCCATTGAGGAAAGGGGGGCCCGCTACGTCGGGCTCGACGCGTCACCCTCCATGCTGGCAGAAGGATCGGGAGGCGGATTCGTCCAGGGATCCGCCTGGGCACTGCCCTTCCCATCGCGCACGTTCGGTGCGGTGGTCTGTTGTCGCCTATTGCATCACGTGCCCGATGAGGGCTCGCGCGCCGCTCTCATCGGGGAGCTTCTGCGAGTCAGTACGGGCCCGGTGGTCCTTTCCTTTTGGGACTCGGCCTCCTGGCACGCTTGGCGCAGACGCAAGGGTGTGCGTCGGGCACGCCACGCCGACTCACGAACAGCCCTGCATCGGGGTGAGCTGGAACGACTCGTACGAGCGGCCGGTGCAGAGCCCTTAGAGTACTTTTCCAGCCTACGCTTCGTTTCCCAACAGACGATTCTCATCTTCAGGGCCAAAGCAAGCTGCCAGGACTGACATGCCGAGCCAATTCCCCATCCCTCGACCAGGCACAGCGACAGGCCCCGACCATGGGGGACGGTCCGCCTATGACCCCGCACCACTTGAGGCGGCCAGCGAACTGCACGCGGGCAACGTCGACATAGCGGCCAGGGTCTACAAGAGCGCCATGGGCCAAACCCAGATCCACGGTTGGGTTGCAGGATCTTTGGACGAGGCCCACGAGTTGGTCCAGGAGCTAGTGAAGCGTCCGACCCCCGTGGGAGAGTTTCTGACCTTTGCTGGCGCATCCTGCTACTGCAAGGCCGGAAAGCTGAGGGGTAAGTCCCAATGGCGTCACGCACTACGCGGTTGGTTGCGACTGGGCCATGCTCCTTGCGTGCAGGAGTACTTCAACATGTGCTGGCTCCACAACCGTCACTTCCAGGTGCCGCTGCCTCTGGTGGGCGGAGTCGTTCGACGGCACGGTCTTCCGGCCTACCAGTTCCTAATCACCAGGCAGGTTCTTGGCAGCGTAACCCTGGAAGCAGCCCTGGAGAGCGAATCGCAGCCCGGACGCCGGGAGCTTCTGCGAGAGTTGGCCCAGGAGGTTGGACGCATGCACGCCCTCTCCTTCGTGCATCACGACCTCTTCCCACGCAACATCTTGGTCGCTCCAGCGGATTGGCCTCGGCGTATTGTGTTCTTGGACCTGTGGGCCGGCGGCGACTGTGTGCATTTCCGTTCCCCGGCCTATGACCTGGGCGGGTTCTTGCTGGAGAGCGCAGAACTTCTGGCGCCAGAAGAACGCAGGGAGTTCCTGAAGGACTACAGCACCTCGTGTCAAAGCCAAGGAGGTTCCACGCCTGCGGACTTGTTGGACCGCATCGGACGGCAGTATGAAAAATTGCACTCCCGATTGGCCCAACAACCCGAGCGGCTTCGTGGGCGCCCCCTGCCCGAAGACTGGGCAAGGATGGAGCAAACTCTGCGCGCGAACTAAGCAGAGGTCAACGCAAGGGCAAGTTCTGGAACGCCTGATAAATCAACTGACCCGTCAATTCGTGCCCTTCCACGTTCAGGTGCAGGTCCGCATCCCAATAGAGAGACACGGGGGCGCTGGCGAAGGCCGGCCGTAGATCCAACGTGGCAACACCCGCCTCTTCGAGGCCTTGCAAGGTGGAGTCCGCGAGGATATCGCTGAATTTCAAACCATCGGGGTCGCCCCCCACTGAGACCAAGCCTGCGACCACGCGCTCACGAAAACGGTCGGGCTGTGCAGCGGAGGGTGGAGGCAAGTAGACGAAGAGAAACTGCATTCCACGCTCTCGGCATTGGCGGTCGAGCTCCATCCCGCAAGCCTGAGCCAGACGCAGCGCATCATTGGCCGAGGCGGGATCCGCCGAGAACCCCAATACCTGGTAGAGCTCTTGCCCCAATAGGGCAACACCTTGATTGCCACCTTCAATCAAAGGCGCAACGTCTATTTCTGGGGCAATTCCGGGGGGGCGACGGTAGAGATAACGCCAGGGACTGAGGGACTCGCGAAAGTCATTTCCGCCATAGAAAACCAGAACAAGCGCGTGGGGCTTCATTTCCCCGTAGGCCGTCAGGGTGCCCATGTAGTTCGTTGGCGTGAACCCTCCCGTCGCAACGTTCCATACTTCGACCACCTCGTTTGGGCGCTCCTCACGAAGTCGATGCTCAAAGCGATTAGCCAGGGACTCCGAATTCGCACAGACGCCCTCGGTGTGAGAGTCCCCCATAACAAGGATGCACAGATCGGTTGGAGCATCGCCCGGATCCGTATCCTCCCGCCAGCCCATTGAATTGGTCCTGCGAACAAAGCGCTTGGCGGAATGCTCGCTGAAGTCTCGCCTCCAGCTCTTGTTGGGGAGCATCCCAAAATGCACACCAGGTACATACCGGTTGCTTGGTCTTCCGAGTTGGGGGAAGAGCATGCGCAGATCGGCCTCGGTCAGATCTTCTCGTAGGCGCCGACCAAAATCCTCGCCCAGTTCCGCGGCCCCCTCCATAACAGATTGCTCTCCTCTCTCCGCGCGCCGCGCGAGCTCGGCGCGAAAGGTGTCCGCGTCCTGGATGAACTCCACGGTGGGCCCTTCCCCTGTGAGTGCCCTGAGAAGGAACCAGCCGCCACTCACAGCGATGAAGGTTGAAAGCAGCGCGAGGCCAAGGCGAGGGGCGAGGGAGCTGAAGGCCATTGACACAAGATACCCCTTTGCATGGGCATGAAAGAAGCGAGTACAAAGCGCCTCAGAGTCCGGCCCCCCTGCCCACGCGAGTCAATTGGCCGTATTCTCTTGGGGAATAAGGCCGCAGCGCAGAATTTCAGGCCGCTTAAGTCGAATAGCATCGGCTCTGTGCCGTAACAACGCTCCGATTCCTCTTGCCCATTGGCCTGAGCGAAACAATCCAATAGCCCGCCGATCCGACCATGTTCGGGGTGCCCCCCAATCCCGGCCATCACGCCCTCCTACCCAACCACTTCCCATGACGATTCTCTGCTCTCTTCTCCTCGGCGCCCTGCCCGCAGCCCCCGCCCAGGACAAAGATCTATTCACGCTCTACGTTGCTGACACCGACACTTTCTTTGCCAACGAGAAAGATGCCGGTCTCTTGAGTGCTTTCAAGATGATCGAAGCACGCATGGGGGAACTTCCCGGTGAGATCCCTGACTTCCCTCAGCTTCCACCTGAAATGGTCTCGCTCGTCACCGGCCTGCTTACGGGCGAGAAGAGCCTGCGCATTGGCACCACCGACGACCCCGGCATGCCATTCCCCGTCTATGGACAATTGGATGTCATTGAAGGGGATGAAGCGGCCGCTCAACGCCTGGCCACGACCCTCTACAACCTGGGCCTCATGGCTGGCGTGCCGTTCGGCCAGAAAGGCGAAGACGGCCTGGTGCCTCTCGTAGGCACCGACCCGGTGGACGTCCAATTCGGCGCAAAGGGATCCAGCGTGATCCTGTCTGCTGGCAAGTCCATTGATCACGGTGTGGATCTCAGCACCACCGGGCTTCCCGCGGGAGTTGCCCCCAATTTTCTCATGCAAATGGACGTGGGCGGGATCATGAACCTCCTCGGGGAGTGGATGAGCCTGTCCGAAATGGCCGGAGAAGGGGAGGACTTCGTGAACCCCCTGGCACAGGTGGGCCTCGACCAGATGGCGATCCGCGTGGCCAGTGGATCGGACAACGAGAGGTCCTACACCGTGACCCGCATGCCAGGACACGGCAGTTGGGCTAAAGGAACGGGAATGATGCCCCGACGAAACCTGACTCTGGCCGACGTGAACGTCATCCCCCAGAGCGCCATGTTCGGCGTGGTCTCCACGACCAACTTCCAGGGCACCCTGGACTACCTCCTCGAGCTTCTCGAACCGGAATTGGCCAAAGAGGGCATTGCCGACCCCGTGGCAATGGTGGCCGCTCTCACCGGCTTTCACCTGGAAGAGGATCTGATTGACCACCTCGGCGACGCTGTGGGCGTCTATACCTCCGACGCGACCGGTGGCGGTGGATTCCTGTCTCTCGTGGCCTTCATGGAGTTGAGTAACCCCGAGGGAATGCTCAGCACCATCGAGCGCTTGGAGGACCTCATCAATGGACTGGGTGCCTCGGCGGCCCAGGGCTACGTGCGCACGCGCAATTGGCAGCACGGCGGAAACGAGTATCTGTCCCTCACCTTCCCCGGTCTTCCGGTTCCTGCTGAACCGACCTTGAGCGTGTCCGGCAACCACCTGTTCATCGGCATGAGCCCGGGCGCCACCGTGGGCGCCGTGCAATCGGCCCAGCAGGCCGGAGGACTGAACGAAAACCCGCGTTTCGCCGGAAACCTGCCCCACGCGATTGCCGACTCCCAGTCGATCAGCTTCGTAGACAGCCCACGGATGCTGCGCCATGGATACGGCATCACAAGTCTGTTCTGCTCGGCCCTGGTGAACGGAACGCGCTCTCGTTTTGATGACTCCCGCGATGCTGGCATGATCATGCCGACCTTCCCCGAGCTGGCTCGGGGAGCCAAGGCCTCGGTCACCGCAACGTACATGGACGGAAACGACCTGGTGACAGAGCAATGGGCGGACAGCTCCATCCTCGTCAACATGACCTCCATGGCGGGATGGCTCACTGCATCCCCCGCTGCCCTGTTGCTCCCTCTGGCCTTTCTTGGCGTGAGGGCCGCCGAGAGCGAGGAAGCAATCTTGGCACCTTTTGTCTATGAGTTGAAGTAGGACCCCTGGGGATCATGGCGCCGGTCAACAAAGGCGGTCGTGATCCCCTCGGGCATACCCGTCAGTGAGCACTCTTGAGGGGCCCGGAGGGGTACCGAGCTCGGAAGTTGGCGGGCGGTGTCCTGCACCCTTTTTGTGGCAGGGTGCCATGGCATAGAATCCGTGCCGCTCCATGCCTGTCTACGAGTACGTCTGCAAGAGTTGCCAGCACGAGTTTGAAGAGCTCGTGTTTGGATCGAACCTCCCCAGCTGCCCCCAGTGCGAGGGCGAGAAGCTCGATAAGCGTGTCTCGACCTTTGGCGTGGGCCACTCCCAACCCGGAGGCAGCCCCCCGGCCTTGGGTCCCGCGCCGGGACCGGGCCCCTGTGGCTCTTGTGGTGCTCCGGAGGGCCCTGGATCCTGCTCCCCGAACTGATGATGAAGCTCCTTGCCCTGATCTTGATGGCGGGTTCCGTGCATGCACAGGGCCCCCGTGTTCCCATGGACTTGGATCCGGACAGCGAGGGGCTGCCTCTGCTTCGGATGAGAGAAGCCCCGGGCAAGGACTCCCCCCGACAGAGACGTCAGCCGGCAGTGGTCGAGCCGCCCGCCGTGACCCGCTACACCGCTCGCGTACCCAAAGGTGATTTGCGCTTGGAGACACGGCTTGAGCGCCATACCTATGAGGGACTCCGCAAGGGCCGCAGCGATCTGGACTCCAGTGACATTGTGTCCGGAGGCTACAGCGTGGGGGGCGAGTCCATGGTGCACACGACGCGCTCCATCGGTCTGTTCTACGGCGCATCCCACAACGTGACCCTCTTTGCGAGCGTACCCATTCACGAGCGGACCATCACGAGCCAGGTGGTGGGCTTCGGACCTCTCGACCAGACCAGTTCGGGCATCGGAGACGTCGTGACGGGAATCGTCTACGCCTACAGGGACAAGCCCAACTCCAAACTCCACGTGCACCTGGGCGTGGGCCTCCCCACCGGCGAGATCACCGCGAGTGATCTGGGTGCGGACGGCACGAGCGAGCGCCTGCCCTTCCCCATGCAGTTGGGCGGTGGCACGTACGACGTCCATAACGGCGCCACCTGGGTCAACCGTTTGGACGTGTGGACCGTGGGCATGCACGGGCGCATGCGCATCCACTTCGGTGAAAACGACGAGGGCTGGGCGCATGGGGACTCGTTCGACTTCGATTTCTGGGTCGCGCGGCCGATCTTCAGTTTCCTGGACTTCAACCTGCGCTTGCACAACTCCTCCTGGGGCGACTACTACGGCACGGCGCCAACCGGCAGCAACCCCGACGACAATCCGCTCTCGGAAATTCACCGCCAAGGAGGCACGCGCACGGACGCGGGGATGGGACTGGCATTGGATCTGGGGCCGGTGGGTCGCATCTCTTTGGACGGTGCGCTGCCCATTGACGAGTGGCTCGACGGCCCCCAATTCTCGACCCAACGCACGCTCAGCCTGAGCTGGCACTTGTCCTTCTAGGGCTCACCCAGGGCCCGTGGGCACCCCCCGTCGATTCTGGGCCCTGTGCATCCTGGCCTCCTGTACACCGGTCGATCCGCCGACTCGTTTCAACGGATCCACGTCCGACCCCGAGGACTTTCGAGCACTCGGCTACGCGGACTGGGAGGACACGGAAGAGGACGCCCCCTTATCGGGTGTCACTCTGCACGCTGAAGACGAAGCCCTGGCAGGAGTCAACCTCTACACCGACCAGGAGCGCACCTGCCTCGCCCTGGACATGCAGGGCCGGGAACTGCACCGCTGGACCGTGCCGGATCACAATCAGGTCGAGTGCTTCGAGTTGCTCGCGGACGGAGGGATCCTGGTGCTCTCCGTCGATCAGGGCGTCAGCCGTCTGGACCGCGATTCGCAAGTGATCTGGCGCGCGGATCTGGCCGCCCACCACGATCTGGCTGTGCTGGCTGGGGGCGCCGTGATCGTCCCCACCCACAGGGAAGTCCTTCATGCGGGGCGCCGGGTGCGATTCGATGAGCTGACGCACCTGGATGAGGATGGAGAGGTGCTCGGTGTCTGGGATTCACATGGGGCCAGGGAGGCCTTGGCGAAACACCATGCCCCCCACCCCCTGGACTCTCCGGCCAACGCCCCCACTGACACCGTCTACGACTTCTATCACCTCAACGCCGTTGAGGTATTACCCACGGAGGCCTCGGGCTTCCCAGCCGCCAGCAAGCTGCTCTGCCTGCGCAACGTGGATCTCCTGGTGCTCCTCTCACCCGATTATTCAAAGATCCTGTGGTCCTTTGGTCCGGGCGTGCTGGACCAACCCCACTCCCCCGGCCTGACACCCGAGGGCCGGATCCTGGTCTTCGACAACGGTCGCGGGCGGGGGCATTCGCGACTGGTGGAGATCGATCCGTCTACGGACAAGGTCACTTGGACCTGGGAGGCTACCCCCCCGGAGGCGTTCTTCAGCCCAATCCGGGGAGCCTGCCAGCGCCTGGCCGACGGGCACACCCTGGTCACCGAATCGGAGCGCGGCCGGGTGTTCGAGCTGGATGCCGCCGGGGAGCGGGTGTGGGAGTTCTGGAGCCCACGCATCGTGGATGGCCAGCGGCGCCGCATCTACCGCATGCAGCGCGTCCTGCCCAACCACGTCGCGAGTTGGCTACAAGATCGGTGAGCCCGCGGCCAAGGCCGTGTAGAATCCCCGCCCCATGGAAGCCTACAAGCGCGAGTTCATCGAGTTCATGGTGGACGCCGAGGTACTGACCTTTGGTGACTTCGTCACCAAGAGCGGCCGCAAGACACCCTACTTCGTCAACACCGGGCGCTACCGCACCGGCGCCCAGGTCGAGGCTCTAGGTCGCTTCTACGCCTCCGCCATCCAAGCCTCCTTGCCGGACGACGCGGTCGACGTGCTCTTCGGTCCCGCCTACAAGGGCATCCCCCTTGTGGTGACGACGGCCATCGCGCTACAGAACGCGCACAGCCGCGACCTCTCATTCTGTTTCAACCGGAAGGAGGCCAAGGACCACGGGGAAGGTGGCAGCCTGGTGGGGCACTTGCCGCAAGATGGCGAACGCGTCCTGATCGTGGAGGACGTCACCACCGCAGGAACTTCCATCCGCGAGACCGTCCCGATTCTACGCAGCCAGGCGGAGGTGCAACTTGCAGGACTGATCGTCTCGGTGGACCGTCAGGAACGCGGCCCGGGTGGAGGATCGGCCCTCGCCGAAGTCGGCGCCGAGTTCGGCATGCCCACCCTCTCCATCGTCACCCTTGACGACATCGTCGAGCACCTGACGGGCCGCGAAGTGAACGGGGCGCTGATCCTGACTCCCGACATCCTTGAACGTATCGAGGCCTACCGGGCCGAGTACGGGGCGTAGGCAGAACGCCCACCCTCGCGGTGTAGGTGGGCGGCGCGTATCATCTGCGGCGTGCCTACTCTCTGCCTCGCTGCCGCCGTAACGGCCCTAGCCGTCCTCGCTCCTCCCCAGGACTCGAACCGCAAGATCCGGACGACACCGTCCGCCCTCGCCGCCCGGGCGGGGACTGCCATTGAATGGCGAGCGGATCTGGAGGCCGCACGCGCGGAGGCCAAGAAGACAAAGAGACCCATCTTCTGGTACGTGCCGGCGATCCACCGTTCCCCCATGGACCGTCAGTCCGAGATCGACCGCTACATGCTGGCCGGTCCATTCTCCTGGCCCCGGGTGACGGCGTTCATCAATGAGCACTTCATTCCCGTGCGCATGGCCGCCGGCCCGGAGGAGTGCAAGGACCACGGACTCGAGCAGTTCACCTTTGTCGAGCCGGGTTGGATCGTCCTTGATCGCAAGGGCAAGGAGGTCGCGCGCGAGCACCAGATCACGACCTTCCACCCCGCTCGTTTTCTCGCGCCCCTTGCACGCCTTACTGAGGAGGACAACCCCGCCGCAGACGGACTCCCCGGTGCCCTGGATGATCCGGCCGTGAGCCTGTGGATGGCAGGAGTCAAGGCTTGGGAGAGCAGCGGCGACGATCAGGCCCGCGCCCACTGGCGCACCCTCACCGAGGAGCATGCCGACCATCCCCTCGCCTGGAAGGCCGCCATGGAGCTGGAAGGCCATGGCCCCTTCGTCCACGCCTTCGAAACCTATGCGGAGATTCCCGCCGCGGCCCTCGAGCCCAATCCCGACGGCACCCAGAGCCTGCCCGGTGTCTACGACGAGCCGGCCGTCTGGGAGCGCAGCGCGAAGTTCCTGCTCGCCTCCCAGCGGGCCAACGGCGGCTGGGAGGACTCGATCTATGACTTCGGTGGAACCGACGGTCTGCCGAACGTGTACGTAGCCGTGTCCGCGATCTGCACGATCGGGTTGCTGGAGTACTCGGCCCGGCTGGAGGAGCCGGACCCGGCCATCGAGAAGGCCCTTGAGCGCGCCTTCGACTACGTCACCGACGAGTCCAAGATCAACCGAGAGGACACGGACGAGCAGTTCTGGGCCCACGCCTACCGCTCGCGGTGCTTCACGCGTTGGCTGGAGTTGCGCCCGAACAACGCCGAACGTGTACGCCCCGCCCTTCAGAAGGCCACCGATGATCTGGTCGCCATACAGGGCCGTAGCGGCGCCTGGTCCCACGAGTACGCCAACCCGTTCGTCACGGCGGACGCCCTGATCGCCCTCGCCTATGCCAAGCGACTGGGCATCGAGCCCGAGAAGCTCCCCGCCGTTGCTGAGCAAGGCCTCTCGAGCCTGCTCCTGTGCCGTACGAAGGATGGCGCCTACAGCTACAACCAGCCGCGCCGTGGCAAGGCGCGCGCGTCCGTGGAGGGCTCCGTGGGTAGAACGCCCCTCTGCGAACTGGCGCTCACGCTCTGGTCTGCACGGGAGGCCAACGGTCTCGCTAAGGCCATTGCCATTTCCTTCGAACACGAGGAGCACCTGCTCCCCGCCCAGAAGTACGACGACCACACCAGCAGCTATGCCTACGGTGGATTCTTCTTCTACTACGATCTGCACGCGCGCACGGAAGCGATAGCCGAGTTGCCCAAGGGCTCCCTGCGCAAGCGCTCTGCCAAACGCCAGCACGAGCAGCTGATGGGCCTGCCAGAGTTCGACGGCGCATTCATGGACAGCCACGAGATCGGGCGCTGCTACGGCACGGGCATGGCGCTGTGGTGCCTGGGCACACTGAACGCCCTGGACTAGAGTTCGCCCGCTTCGCTTCGAGCCGCCGCTCCGTGGTTGACCGGGCGGACCGTCCCGGTTCAGTCAGCCATCGGCAGATCGATTCCGCGCTCCCGGGCGCAGTCGATTGCGTCCGGGTAGCCGGCATCCGCGTGACGCATGACGCCGGTGCCCGGGTCGTTGGTCAAGACGCGCTCGAGGGCCTGTCCCGCTTCGGGGGTGCCATCGGCGACCGTGACCTGACCAGAGTGCAGGCTGTAGCCCATACCCACGCCACCGCCGTGGTGGAACGAGACCCACGAGGCCCCGCCGGCCACGTTCAACATGCAGTTGAGCAGGGGCCAGTCGGCCACGGCATCCGTGCCATCGAGCATGCCCTCGGTCTCGCGGTTCGGTGAGGCCACCGAGCCACAGTCCAAGTGATCGCGGCCTATGACGATGGGAGCGGTGATCTTCCCGCTGGCCACGGCGTCGTTGAAGGCCTTGCCGGCGCGGGCGCGCTCGCCGTATCCCAGCCAACATATGCGGGCAGGCAGGCCCTGAAAGGCGACGCGCTCCCCCGCCAGACGGATCCAACGCGCTAGGGCTTCGTCCTCGGGGAAGAGGTCCAAAATGATCTGGTCGGTCACGGCGATGTCGGCGGGGTCGCCGGAGAGGGCCACCCAGCGGAAGGGACCCTTGCCCTCGCAGAACAGGGGCCGGATGTACTTGGGCACGAAGCCCTCGAAATCAAAGGCGTTCTCTAGCCCGGCCTCCTTGGCGTGGCCGCGCAGGTTGTTGCCGTAGTCAAAGGTGTCGGCTCCCCGCTCCTGCAGCTCGATCATCTGCAGGCAGTGCTCCTTCATGGTGCGGAAGGACTCCTGTTGGTAGCCCTTGGGGTCCGACGAACGCAGGGCCTCGGCCTCGGCAAGGTCCATGCCGTTGGGCACGTAACCGGCCAGGGGATCGTGGGCGCTGGTCTGGTCCGTGAGTATGTCGGGGGTCACCCCTCGCTCGATCAGGCGACCCAAGAGGTCCGTGGCGTTGCACAGCACGCCGATGGAGCGCGCGTCCCCATCGGCCTTCCACTCCAGGGCACGGTCGATGGCCGCGTCCACGTCCGTCATCTTCTCATCCACGTAGCGCGTGCGCAGTCGGGCGTCGATGCGCGCCTCGTCCACTTCTGCAACGAGGCACGTGCCGTCGTTCATAGTGGCGGCCAGAGGCTGGGCACCGCCCATCCCTCCCAAGCCAGCGGTCACGACCAGGCGACCCTTGAGGGTGCCGCCGAACAAGGCCTTGGCCGAGGCGGCGAAGGTCTCGTAGGTGCCCTGCAGGATTCCCTGAGTACCGATGTAGATCCAGGAGCCCGCGGTCATCTGGCCGTACATCATCTTGCCCGCCTCTTCGAGCTTGCGGAAATGATCCCAGTTGGCCCAGTTCCCCACGAGGTTGGAGTTGGCGATCAGCACGCGCGGGGCGGAGGTCGTGGTCTTGAACACGCCCACGGGCTTGCCCGACTGGACCAGCAGGGTCTCGTCCGGCTCCAGGCGGTCGAGGGTGGCGATGATGGACTGGAAGCAGTTCCAGTCACGGGCCGCCTTGCCCGTGCCGCCATAGACGACCAGCTCTTCGGGCAGCTCGGCCACCTCGGGGTCGAGGTTGTTCATGAGCATGCGCTTGGCCGCTTCGGCCGCCCAGCTCTTTGCCGTCCTCTCAGGTCCGCGGGGTGCCCGCTGGGGACCGATAGGAATCTCGCCTTGGGTGCTGTGCTGTGATGTCACGGTGGAGGTGTCGGTGCTCGACATGAGATGGATCAGTCGTCCTCTTCAACGGTGAAGGTCAAGGGGTAGCTGTTGGCGCGGGCGATGGCGGTGGCCCGCTGGACCCGGCGCTCGGCCAGGGACTTGGGATAGCAGCCGATCAGGGCGGCTCCCGTGCGGTGCACACACAGCATGCGCTCCACGGCCCGCGGCTCGGGCATGCGGAACACGGCACACAGGACGCCCACGACAAAGTCCATCGTTGTACTCGGGTCGTCGTGACAGATAACGCGGAACAGGGGAGCGGTCCGCTTCTTGGGCTCAGCCAGCTCAGACTGCTTGGGGAATGTCGGGTAGTGTGTTGAGGCCGTCATAGGTGCAGGCTCCGAGTATAGCCGAGGGGCCCCCCGCGTACCTCTGGTTGCATCATTGCGGGAACCCTAAGGATCCCGGAAACTGGAGTCCCGCTCCCCTCTAGGGCCCTTCGTCCAATGACTACCACAACCTGCATCACTCTCCTCGCCCTCGCCGCATCCCTGCCCCCCGTGCAGGACCCACCCCAGGAGGTCCAGCACATGGTGGACGTGGAGGTCAACGCTCGCGAGATGGGGCGCCTGCGCCGGCTGGACCTGGACCTGGCGCGAGTGGATCTGGTGGGAGGCCGAGCCGAGGTGGTCGTCACCCCCGCCGAGCTCCAGCTCCTGAAGGACACGGGACTTCCGTACCGGATCCGCATCGAGAACATCTCCGAGTACTACGCTCAACGCTTGACGGAGGACACCAACGCACCCGGTGGCCCCTACGGGACCTGGCTGTCCCCTCCGTTCGGCCAGGGCGGAATGGGCGGGTACTACACCTTGGCAGAGTTGGATTCGGTGCTCGACCAGATGCGAGCCGCCTATCCCAGCTTGATCACCGCCAAGCAGAGCATCGGGACGAGCATCCAGGGCCGCTCCCTGAACATGGTCAAGATCTCCGACAACCCCGGCAGCGACGAGGCCGAGCCGGAGATGCGGGTGGACGCGCTGCACCACGCGCGCGAGCCCCAGGGCATGCAGTGCACCCTGTGGTTCATGCTGTTCCTGCTGGAGGAGTACGGCAACGATCCCCTGGCCGACTTCCTCGTGAACGAGCGCGAGATCTACTTCGTGCCCTGCGTGAACCCCGATGGGTATGAGTACAACCGCCAGACCAACCCCGGGGGCGGGGGCATGTGGCGCAAGAACCGGCGTAACAATGGGGGCGGCGTCTACGGCGTCGACCTGAATCGCAACTACCCCTACAAGTGGGGCTACGACAGCTCCGGGTCGAGCAACAACCCCTCCTCGGAAACCTATCGCGGGACGGGACCCGCCAGTGAGCCTTCCGTGGCTGCCATGGTGAACTTCATCAATGCGCGCCAGTTCACCACGGCCCTGTCGATGCATACCTATTCCAATCTCTGGCTCGCCCCCTGGGGATACGACACGCTCTACCCCGCCAACTGGAGTGAGTTCCTGGAGATCGGGACCCTGGCGACCGAGATCAACGGCTACACCCACGGCCCGGCTTCGATCATTCTCTACGAGGCGAATGGCGTCACTTTCGACTACGACTACGGCATGTTCGGCACCTACGCCTGGACTCCCGAGGTCGGCAGCTCCAACGATGGCTTCTGGCCGCCCACGAGCCGCATCATCCCCCTGGCCAATGACAACCTATTGGCTATGCAGCGCACGGCCCTGGCCGCTGGAGCCTGGGTGCGCCTCGAGAGCCAGTCCAGCGTGGATGCGGGCAATGGCAATGGCTCCTTCGAAGCCGGCGAAGGCGTCGAGTTCACGGTTGGAGGGCGCAACAGCGGTGCAGGCACGGCGAGCTCCGTGGATCTGCTCCTGACCAGCACAAGCTCCTTCGTCAGCCTCACCACGCCCACGGCGTCCATTGGATCCCTGGCCGGTTTCACGAGCGGGCAGAACGCCACGCCCCTGCGCCTGGACATCGCGTCCGGCACTCCCAGTGGTACGACCATCCCCTACACGATCACCCTGACCCATGACGGGTTCTCCCAGTCGTTCACGAGCGAGCTGCTGGTCGGGACGGAGACCACTCTCGCCGCCTTCGACTTCGAAGCGGGGAGCGACGAGGGCTGGGGACTTGGCAGCCCGAACAACGCGAGCACAGGCCTCTGGACCCGGGTGGACCCGCGCGGCACGGCCGCCCAAACCGAAGACGACCACACGAGCGGAGCCACCAATCTCAAGTGCTGGGTCACGGGCCAGGGTTCGGCTGGCGGATCGGTCGGTGAGAATGACGTGGATGGCGGCAGTACGACGCTGCTCTCCCCCACCTTCGATCTGTCCAACTCCGTCGCCGCGCGCGTGCGCTACTGGCGCTGGTACTCCAACAACCAAGGCAGCGCTCCGGGCGCGGACACTTTCGCCGTGGACGTCTCCAATGACGGTGGTAGCTCTTGGGTTTCCGCCGAACTGCTGGGCCCCACGGGCGCCGACACGGTTGGAGGTTGGATCGCGGCGGAGCTGGATCTGGAGTCGCTCCTGCCCGTGACGGCCCAGATGCGGCTGCGCTTTGTCGCCTCTGATCTTGGGAGCGGTTCCATCGTGGAGGCAGCAGTGGATGACGTGATCGTCACCTACATCGACCCCAACGCGTGCACCGATCCGATCAACTTCTGCGTCGGTGCCCCCAACTCAGCGGGACCGGGGGCAGTCATGTCCTGGATGGGTTCCACGGACGTGCTGCAGAACTCCATGACCTTGATCTGCACCGGTGTCGTCCCCAACCAGTTCGGACTGTTTTTCTACGGTGACGCTCAGCAGCAAAAGCCCCTGGGGAACGGATTCCTCTGTCTGGGCGGGAACATCAATCGACTTCCAGCCCTCCAGACGGACCCTCTTGGTCAGGCCGCCTATGGCCTGGACTTCACAAACCTCCCAAGCGGCGGGCCCATCGCCAATGGCGAGACCTGGAACTTCCAGTTCTGGTACCGCGAGAAGCCCTCGGCCGGTGGGGGCTACAACTTCTCGGACGGCCTGCAGGTGCTGTTCTGCCAATAGGAAAGCCCAGGCCTAGAACTCCCTGATGTAGATGTTCCTGAAGCGTGCATAGGCATCGCCTTCCACCGCCCCCCCGGGCGCGTGACGCTGCAGACCGATGAAACCCGTCGCCGCGCGGTCCTTCCAAGCGGCACCCTGTTCCGGCTTCAATTCGAGAGTGTCCACGTCGTAGAGGATGCGCCCGTTCAGGACCGTGAGGATCCGACTGCCCTTGTAGGTCACCACGTAGGTGTTCCACTCGCCCAGCGGCTTGAGCGCATTGGTCACCGCCGGGGCCACCGATCCATAGAGACCGCCGCTGAACTGGTAGGGCTTCAGCTTCGATCCGGTCTCCTTCTCCCAGTTGAAGTCATCGAGAATCTGGATTTCACAGCCCGAGAACGCGGGATTGCCCCCCGCGCGCGCGGCCCGCAGAAACAGGCCCGAGTTCGCCATGGCGGAAGTCTGGAAGTCCATGCGCAGCTGAAAATCGGTGTAGTCCTTCTCCGTCGCCAGATGAGGTGAACTGCCTGCGGTAAGGAACTCGAGATTCCCATCCTGGACTCGGTAGCCGCTCCCATCTCCAGCCGCATCCCAGCCGGTCAGGTCCTCACCGTTGAAAAGGGCGCGCCAGCCCATGGCCTCGCCCGCGGCGGTCAAGCTCTTTCGCCCGGCCGAATCCTGCTCCCAGTACTTACCCGCATTGGGTGGCAGTTCGCGCACACGCACATTGCGGAACATGACCTTGCTCGTGGGCGGCGCACTGCTCCCACCGTGGACCTGCAAGCCGATCTTGCCCGTGCGCGCCCAGTTGCCATCGTCCTCGGGCAACAGGTAGTCGGTGACAAGCACGCCGTTCAACCACATGGAGAGATGCATGGGTTGGCCCGCGCAGCGCACCTTGACCTTGTTCCAACCATCGCGGATCCAGTCTTCCTTGGGTGCCGGGTTGTGGTAGTAGTAGCCGTCGGCGTAGATGCCCCCCACCTCGCCGTTCGGTCGGTAGTCCAGGGTCAGCTGCGCCCCCTTCTTGCCGTCGGGTCGCATGCGCACGAACACCCCCGAATCGAAGGGGTAGGTGATCCAGGCGTCGAGCTCGATGACGAAGTCCATGTAGTCGCGCTCGGTGTAGATCAGCCCGCCGGCGTGGCCTGCGCCCTCGCGACCCACGAGCGCGCCCTCCTCCACCGTCCAAACGGCCTTGCCGTCATAACGACCACCTACGGCCGTCCAACCCTCTAGGCTCTCGCCGTCAAAAACCGTCTTCCATCCATCGGAGGCCTGAGACAAGGATGTTGCAGCGAGAAGGCAAGTGAGGAGAATCGGTGCGGTCATTGTTGGGCTCGGCGATAGGGTCCAGGTTGGCGCGAAGGATCCCGAGGCTACGCAGACCATCCGAGATTCGCCACCCGCAGATCGAAGTCCGGGGGGTAGGATCTCACCTCGGTTCCCGCACACAGGCCCTCTCCCCTCTCCCCCCCATGACCCGCACCCACCGCAACTCCACCCGTCGCGAATTTCTGACCACGTCCGCAGCTACCGCTGGAGCCTTCTCCCTGGGTGCCTGCGCTGGACCCGGAGGAGGAGGGAAGCGCGACATCGTCAAGGCTCCTGACAAGAGCCCCATACCCGAAGGCACGCCCGTGCGCATCGGCCTGATCGGCACCGGGGGCATGGGCGGGGGACACCTGGGCTCCATGATGAGCCAGATCAAGAACAAGCATGCCCACTTCGAGGTGGTCGCCCTCGCCGATGTGAACTCCGCTTGGCTGGAGGACAAGGCCAACACCGCCCGCTCGAACCAGAGCGGTGTACAGGTCGACACCTACGCCGACTACAGAGAACTCCTGGCTCGCGAGGACATCGATGGAGTGCTGATCGCCGCGCCGGAGCACTGGCACGCGCAGATGTCCATGGATGCCATCGCAGCCGGCAAGGACGTCTACTGTGAGAAGCCCATGACGACCTCCATCGAGGAAGCCGTCTGGATGATGGACACCATGGAGGCCAACCCGCACATGCGGCTTCAGGTGGGAACACAGAAGATGGTGCTGGAGAAGTACAAGAAGGCCAAGGAGCTCATCGCCGCGGGCGAGATCGGGCACCCGACCCTCTCCCAGACGAGCTACTGCCGCAACACGCCCGCGGGCGAGTGGAACTACTACAAGATCGACGAGCGAGTGAAGCCGGGTGAGACCCTCGATTGGGAAGCCTGGTGTGGATCGCGCGGCTTACGCGAGTGGGACCCCAAGCTCTACCACCGCTGGCGCCGCTACAAGGATTTCTCCACGGGCATCATCGGCGACCTCTTAGTGCACATGATCACGCCCATGATGTACGCCCTGGACCGTGGCTGGCCCACGCGCGTGGCCGCCATCGGGGGTCACTTCATTGACCACGACATGGAGAACCACGATCAGGTCTTCTTGAACGTGGGTATGGAGAAGGACCACACCATGATCGTGGCCGGATCCACGATTAACGCCACGGGCCTGCCCGTGCTGATCCGCGGCAACCGTGCCAATATCCTGCTGGGCAGCAACAACTGCGAGATACGCCCCGAGCACCCCTACGCCGAGGATATCGAGCCACGCACGATCCAATGCAAAGAGGTACAGGACCAGCCGACTCTGCGCCTGGACTGGATCAACTGCATCCGCACCCGCGAGCAGAACATCAGCCAGGTAGATCTGGCGGCCAAGGTCATGGTTGCGGTGGACCTCTCCACCAAGGCCATGTGGGAAGGCGGCACGTGGACGTACGACCCGCAGACCCGCGAATACGCGCGCGAGTAGGGCCACCAAGTGAGCATGCTCGTGCGATTAGCATTGCACGCCATGGGGACGCGCTTTGAGCTCGTTCTCGAAGGCGATGATGATGGACCCGGTGCCGAAGCCCATCTGCGCGCAGCAGGGGAGGTGGCCCTGGCCGAGGTGGAGCTGGTCGACGCCAAGCTCTCCCTCTTCAGGCGCGACAGCCTGCTGTCCCACATCCAACGCAATGCAGCTGACCAGCCCGTAAGAGTGGACCCGGACACCTTCGCCCTATTCGAGTTGTGCGCACAAGTCTGCGAGGCCACGGGTGGCTCCTTCGATCCCACGGTGGCGCCGCTGATGCGGGCCTACAAGCTCCACGATGACAAGGCCACGACCCCTCTTGTCACTCTCGAAGAAGCACGAGAGCAGGTGGGCTGGAAAGGGCGCGTGGAACTCCTGGCCGATCCTTGCCGCGTCGCCTTCACGGCCCCCGGTACGGCACTCGACCTGGGAGGCATCGCCAAGGGATATGCCCTCGACCTTGCCATCGAAGTCCTGCGCGACGCGGGCATCACTCGTGCCCTACTGCACGGTGGGACGAGCACGATCGCCGCCATCGGCCAACCCCGAGGACGCGAGGGCTGGCCCATAGCCCTGGGCTCGGGCCCCAATGCTCCGCGGGTGCTCCTTCGCGATGACTGCCTGGCCGTGTCCGCCCCGGGCGCCCGCTCGGTGCAGCACGAAGGGCGGCGAGTAGACCACGTTCTCGATCCGCGCCAGGGCCTGCCCGTCCAGGGAGCGCTGGTCGCCGCCACCCTCTCCCGGTGCGCAGCCGAGGCGGATGCCTGGTCCACCGCTCTGTTGGTGAACCCCGACCCGAAGGGACTGCCCCCCCACATGGAGTCCCTCATCGGCATGACCGAAGCGGAGGGCGAACGCGTTCCGACCCACTGGCACCACAGACCTCGTATCACGCGCACGAGCCCCAGTGGGTTCTGTGACATCCCCCAATCCCGCCAGGCGACACCTCTCCAAACCGTATGACCACTCCCGACCGACGATCATTCCTCAAGGGCGCCGCTGGCGCTGCGGCAGCATTCGCCTTTCAACCCGACCTCTCCGCCACCCCTCGCCCATTGAACGCCCCGCTGCGCGTGGGCCTGATTGGTGCAGGACGCCAGGGTCGGGCGATCATGGGCGAGTTGGGCAAGTTCGATGACGTCACCCTCGGCGCGGTCTGCGACAGTGACGGCCGGCGCCTGTCCGGCGCCAAGAGGCGCGCACCAGAGGCCACGCTCTACTCCGATCACAAGGCCATGCTGGAGTCGGAGGCCCAGCTCGATGCGGTCATCATCGCGACGCCGACGCACCAGCACCGCAGCCTCTGCGAGGACGCCCTCGATGCGGGCAAGCACGTGTACTGCGAGGCCCCCCTGGCACACACGCTGGAAGACGCCAAGGCCATCGCTCGCGCAGCCCGGGCTGCCAGCGGCAAATTCCAGACGGGCATGGCGGGCCGAGCCAATCCGGTCTACAGCCTGGCACGCTCGTTCGTCCGCACGGGTGCCATCCGGGACACGCTGAGTCTGCGGAGCCAGTTCAAGAAGAAGACCTCCTGGCGCACACCCACCTCGGACCCGGCGCGGGACAAGTTCCTCAACTGGCGCCTTGACCCGGAAATCTCCCTGGGCCTCGTGGGTGAGGTGGGTACCCATCATTTTGACGTACTGCACTGGTTCACCAGCCAGTACCCAACTTCCGTTCGCGGTTCGGGCGAGATCCTGATCTGGAAGGACGGCCGGAAGGTGGCGGATACTGTGCACTGTGAGTTCCAGTTCCCCGGCGGTGTCCGCAGTCAGTGGGAGGCCTCGCTCGGCACGTCATTCGAAGGCGAGTACTCCCTCCTGGCCGGCACGATGGGCACGGTCAAGCTCGCCGGGACCCACGCCTGGATGTTCAAGGAGGCTGACGCCACCACCTTTGAGTGGGAGGTCTACGCCACGCGCCAACAATTCCATCAGGACGAGGGGATCATCCTCATCGCCGGGGCAACCGAGCTCGCCGCGCAGGGCAAGCTGAAAGAGGGCATCGGGCTCCCCCACCCGCCGCTCTACTACGCCCTGGAGAATTTCTTCGTGGCGGTTGGTGAAGATGGCGAGCCCTGTTGCTCTGCTGAGGAAGGCCTGCGCGCAGCTGCGGTGGCCATCCGCGCCGCCGAAGCCATTCGCACCGGCGCTGAAGTAGCCATCCCTGAGACGGACTTCAGTCTCGAGTAGCCGAACTCCCATGTCGAACCTCCCCCTGCGTCTGCGCCACCTACCCCTGGCCGCGCGCCTCTCGCTCTCGTTTCTGATCGTCGTCGTCCTGGGCGGCTACCTGGTCTCCGGCTTGCACATGAGCGAGCACCACCAGAATCGGGACGGGCGGGAGGGTCTGTCCATGACCGACATCGAGGGGGCGTACCACGGAGTCAACAGCGAGGCGCCCTTGCTTCTTGCCCTGAACGCCGATCACCCTGGCGAGCTGGACGGACAAGAGCCGCTGGAAGACTGGGCCAAGAAGGCGCTTCTGCAGTGGCTTGAGGGAGATGCCGACAAGATCGTTCCCAACTGGGACAACCTGGACCTGGGGGACGAGGTCCCCGCTGATCTACTCGACGCATCGTGCGTCGGCTGCCACTCCAGAACGGCGGACGCGGAGCTGAGGGCCGAACCCCATCTCGAGTACCTGGACGACATCCGGGCCGTCGCCTTCAGCCGCGAGATATCCCCGTCGGACATCAAACTCCTGATCGCCTCGACCCATGCCCACTCCCTGGGTCTGGCAACGATCACCCTGTTGCTTGTGGGCCTGATCTTCGCCACACGCTTCAGTCCGCGCCTGAAGGGAGGCCTCGCCCTCGCGGCAAGCGGCGGACTGCTGTTCGACCTGGCCGCCTGGTGGCTGGCCCGTGAGTCCGCCAGCTTCGTCTTTCTTATCGTGCTGGGCGGTCTGGCCCACGCAGGCGCCATGGTCCTGATCGGGCTCCTAGTCCTCTGTGAGCTCTGGTGCTCAGACCCGAAAGCTAAGCCTCAAGCTTCTTGACGGCGCGCACGACGGCGGTCACCAGCTGCCCATCCTTCAACAGGTCGCGGGCCGTGATCAGGTCGGGGTGCAGATAGCGGTCCCCATCCAGAGCCGGTACGTGCTCGCGCAAGAAGTCGTGAGCCGCCTGGGCACCCTTGCCTGCTCGGACCTCGGAGTTGAACTCCCGGGCCTGTGCTGCGCAGATCCACTCGATGGCCACGACCTGTTCACAGTTGGTCAGGATCGAGTGCGCCTTGCGTACGGCCGTCACGCCCATGGAGACGTGATCCTCCTGGTTGGCGCTCGTGGGAATGGTGTCGACGGAAGCTGGATGAGCCAGCACCTTGTTCTCGCTGGCCAGGGCAGCCGCCGTGTACTGGGCAATCATCAAACCCGAGTGCAGACCCGGCTTGGTGGCGAGGAAGGCCGGCAGGTGCGAGAGGTCCGGGTTCACAAGCTGTTCGATACGTCTCTCGGAGACGTTGGCGATAGTGGCGAGCGATAGGCCCAGGTAGTCCTGAATCACGGACAGGGGCTGGCCATGAAACATGCCCGCGCTGAAGACGTCGCCGCTCTTGGGATCAATGATGGGATTGTCTGTGATCGCGTTCAGCTCTGAGCTGAGTACCGACGCCACGTGCTCGAGGGCCGTCTTGAAGGCGCCGTGAATCTGTGGGATGCAACGCAGCGAGTATGGATCCTGTACGCGATCACACGAGACGTGGGACTTGAGAACGCGAGAGCTGGCCAGGCAGCGACGGATGTTGGCCGAGGTCCGGCGTTGACCATCGTTGTCCTTGATGTCCGCCAGGATGGCTTGAAAGGGATTGGCGCTGCCCAGTAACGCCTCGAGGGTCAACGAGGCGACGGCATCGGCCGCCCGTGAGAGGTTCTGGGCGCCAAGCACCGTGACCACGCCAGTGGCCTTCATGATCTCCGTTCCGTTGATCAGGGCCAGCCCTTCCTTGGCAGCGAATTCCAGGGGCTTCTCACCGATGATCTTCAAGGCTGCGCGCGACTTGCGGCGCTTGCCGTTGACCCAGGCATGACCGTACCCCATGTAGGCAGCCGCCATGTGGGACAGGGGGGCCAGGTCTCCGCTGGCACCCACGGATCCCTGCCTGGGGACCTCGGGAATGAAACCCGCGTTGAAGATGCGGATGAGCGCGTCCACTAGAGAGGGGCGCACCCCCGAATAGCCCCGGAGAAGACTGTTCAGTCGCAGGACCTGGGCAATTCGGACCTCTTCCAGGGGCATGGGCTCTCCCACACCCACGCAGTGGCTCAGGATCAGGTTGGCCTGCAGCTCAGCCAGGTCGCCGGGGTCGATGGCTTGGCTCTTGAGCTTTCCAAACCCCGTACTCACACCGTAGACCACCTCCCCGCGTCGTACGATTTCGTCCACGAACTTGCGCGAGTGACGGACGGCGGCACGCGCTTCACGGGTAATGCGCAGACGCAGATCCTCGCCTCGCACCAGAGGCGCGAGGTCTTCCAGGGTCAGGGAGGTTCCGTCGAGGGTAAGGGTCTTCAATGGCTGGGGCGTTCTGAGCGAGAGGGCTTGGCAGCCCATGGTAGCGTTCCCCTACGCCCCGTGCGCCTCCCTTGGACTATCGGCCGTCGGGCGGGGTGGAACCTCCACCGGGGCCTGACAGTCCCGACCGACTCCGCTCTTCGGCGCTCTGACCTTCCAAAGCTCCGATGGGCAAGACGACCCCCAAGGAGGTCCTTCCATCGGGCTCCACCTCGATTTGGCGTGCCCGCTCCAAGCAGTCGTAATTCCACCAGATCTCCGCGCGCCAAACCCCCGGCTCCAGGCCGTCGATCACAAGTGCATCCGCAGGGTCCAGCATGGTCACCTCACCGGGCTTGCCCTTGATCGTGACCTTCACCGGCAATCCCTGGAACCGTCCGGCTAAGCCGATCTCCAGGGATCCCGAGGCACGCCGTATCTCCTTCAGGACCAGGTCCGCCTCGCCTGACTCAGCACGCACGCTGCGCCTCGCCTCCTGGGTACCGTCCGCGCTCAGGGCGCTCAGGTAGTAGCCCTTGGAGATTGTGGGATGGAGCGTCAACGTGAAGCGCCCATTCTCATCACACTCCATTCGCTGGCGACCGGCGGGAAGAGGCGGCAGAACCATGCTCAGGTTGTGAGTGAACTTCTGTTGCATAACCTTGGTCGTGGCCAAACCCACGTCGGGCGCATCGAGCCCCACAGTGGCCCGCGCCGCGGGTGAACCGTCGGACATGGTGACCTGACCGCGCAGCGAGGGCGCCTTCTTGAGCACAAACCCATGGTGATTGCTGCGCCCCGCGAACAGTTTCTTGTTCACCAGAGCAGGCGAACCTGTCGCGCCAGGGTGGAAGATCATCAGGCTCACGTGCCCTGGGGGCAGACCATCCACCTGAACGGACCTCCCTGGTTGAATCTCGATCGGGTTCACCAGGTGCCATGGATAGGTACGCTGCCCCCGGATGGCATTGACGCGCTGCACGCCAATGGGAAACAGGTACGCCTGAGATGGTGCGTTCGACCCCACCAGACCCTCCACGCTAAGCGTCAGCGAGACGCCCTCATCCAGGGTGAAGGTCAGCTTGTCGCGCTTGATCGCACCATTGCGCGGGATGTTGAGCTTCTCGCGATAGCTGGCTCGTCCCTCCTTGGTCACCACCACCAGGATCTTTCCGGGCGAGATGCGTGGGAAGAAGAACTCTCCGAGGTCATCGCTGAAGGCCTCCTGCGCATCCATCCGTACCTTGGCCTGGCCGATGGGTTCCCCGGCCCGATCCCGCACGAAGCCCCGCACCACACAGGCTTCTCCTCGGCCCAAGGAGACGACCAGGCTCGAAGTGGCGAGCTGCCTCAGCATCACCTCGCGCTCCGAGCGAATCCCCCTAGCGCTCTCCACGAGCACAATTGAGAGCCCTTGATACAGATCGGAGGCCCCGAAATGGCCGGTGGAATCGGTCTCAAGCACACGGCCACGGTTGGCTCCCGCGGTAAAGGTCACGGTCCCGACCTCCGGCTCACCCCGACTGCCCAGGAGGTTCCCCTTGATTCGCGCCGAGGCTCCGCTGCCCACGGGCTGAATGCCACCCAGGGCATCGATGGAGCCCTGCTTAAGCAGCGTGAGTTCCACCTTGAGCGGATGGATCACCGTCGTTCCCTGCGCGCCCACATCACGCACCTCCTCGGGTGCCTGCATGAGCGGGGACAGGGGCTCGGAGGGGCCAGCGATGGCTGGGTCTGGTTTCTGGGCTCCCCTCAGATCCCCAGGCTCTTGGGGCGCAAGGTCCGGCTGTAGTACCGCCTGGATGACAACCCCGCCCGTCGCGAGAGCCACGAAGAGCAAAATCAGGAGGGTTCGCTGGCGGAGAGGGATCATGCTCGGAGTTCAGGCGGCGTCAGTGTAACGCCCGGGGCGCTCTCAAACAGGGACCGGCCCACTCCCCGCACTAGCTCGGGCACGGTGGTTGGTTTCGACAAACACGACAGACCCCCCAATAGGAGCCCGCTGCGGCGGGCGTGGTCTGACGGCACGCGTATCCTGACGCTGGACATTCACGCTCCGCGCTCCCTTTGCTCCCCCATGACGACCTATCCCCTCATCGAGATCCTAGGCGACGGAATCAGTAGCGAACTCTCCACGAGCGTTCACCAAATCGCCGACACGCTGCCGTTCCAGATCGATTTTCAACCCATCGACCTCTCCGACGCCAACCGCCGACGTGACAGCGGTACGCTCTTCGATCGAACGGAAAAGGCCATCCGTGACGTGGGCGTGGCGATCAAATACCCCACGGCCACGACCGAGGAGAGCCCCAATCGGATCCTGCGCTCGCGCCTGCAGTTTGCCGTGATCCACCGACCCGTTTGTACGATCCCGTGTATCTCCACCAACTTCAAGCGCAGCATAGACCTCGACGTGGTGCGCATTGCTACCGGTGGGACCTACGAGGACGTAGGCCGTCGCATCGGATCGGACACGGCGGTATCGCTGAGGGTGATCGAGCGCGGCCCCGCAAGGCTCGCCGCACGCTTCGCATTCAAGCTGGCACAGGTACGCGGCACGAACGTCACCAGCACGAGCAAGTACACGATCCAGCAGGCTACAGATGGCCTGTTCGAGGAGGCGGTGGGACGGATTGCCAAGGACTATCCCGGCACGCCCTATCGGCGCGAGCTCTTCGACGCCCTTCTCGCCGGCATCATCATGCGTCCCGAGGAGTACGGGGTTATCGTCTGTCCCAACGAGTACGGTGATTTTCTGTCCGACTCTGCCTGCGGCCTGATCGGTTCAGTCGGGCTCGGGGACAGCGCGTCCTACGCCTACAATGCGCTTGGCGACGTGACCTGCGCCATGTTCGACCCCTCTGGGGGAACCGCTCCGGACATCGCTGGTCAGAACCTAGCCAACCCCACGGCAGCGCTTTTGGCCCTCGCCAATCTGTTGCGTCACCTGGGAGAAGTGGAGGCGGGACGCTCGCTGAAGACCTCCATCAAGGGGGCCATCGCCGACGGGATCTGCACGGCGGACATCGGGGGAGAACTCTCCACGACCGAGTTCACCGCCGAAATCTCGGAACGGATGAAACGAGGGTAGGAGAGCCCGAGCAGGCCGGAGCGGGCCAGCCAGGAGGGGGGTGTCTTGGAATGGGGCTCTCGAATGGGCACGGGGCGTGTGCGCCCAGTCCCGAAGGGGGATCCAACCCCGCCAAGCAACCCCCGGAACCTCAAGAACGCCTGCGATCGAGGACGAACTAGGGGAAAGGGCTCCGCCCATTGGCATCGTGAGTCCACCCAAGAACGGCAGCCTCTGCCGCCCCCCATCCATTGCATCGTTCCTCACTTAAACCCGACCGCCCCCGCTCCCGCGGGTGGCTACTTGCCGTGGGCCTGATCGTGGCCCTCGGGACCATCGGTACCGTGGAGGTGGTACGCGTCCAAGATAATGCGTTGACTGCCCACTCCTCTGAGCTGGCCTGCCTGGCCCGCATCATCGGTGAGATTGGGAGTGACTCGATCATCATGCGCGATCGCCCAGAAGCGGAGCGCATTCTGTCTACACTCCACCGCGAAGAGCGTGTTCGAAGTGCAGTGTTCTTCGACTCCAGCGGTGCACCCTTTGCCACGTTTGACCGCGATGGTCATCTCCCGGCACGGGTACCGGTGCGCGCCTCTCTGGCTCGCTCCGGTCTCGCGGGCGACTTCCTCACCCACGCTCACGGCCTGGAAGGCGGAGGCCTCTGGATCGCCCGAGACGTATCGGACGTCTGGGCCGCGCGTGCGAGCACGTCCGAAGTCCTAGCCCTGGCCGCGCTTGCGATTCTGGCCTTGGCCGCTGCCTGGTCGCACATTCGCAACAAACGGTCACAACAGGCCACCCCAGCCGAGGGGAAGCTGCAGGACGAAAGTGCCCTCGACACACAAGGGGTCGAGCACCCGTTCGCTCTTTCCCCTGAGCCCCTATCCAAGGCAGCCCTAACAGAAGATCCGGATGCGGCCCCCCAGGGGACCGTCCTGATTGTGGAGGACGATGCCCTCAATCAACGGGTGACCGTTGCACTGCTTGAGCGCTTGGGCTTTCACTGTGAAGTCGCCGACCATGGTGAGCAAGCTCTTGCCGTCCTCGCCAAGCAGCAGATCGCTGCAATCCTCATGGATTGCCGCATGCCGGTACTGGACGGTTGGGAAACGACGCTTCGCATCCGCAGGGACGAGGCCGGTGGTGACAATCACGTGCCAATCATCGCCATGACTGCGGGCGGGAATCAGGCCGACCGGGATCGCTGCAGCGAGGTGGGCATGGATGACTTCGTGCCCAAGCCGGTGAAGCCCCAGGATCTCGAGGACACCCTGCGGCGGTGGATGTGCGCGGCGCAAGAGGCCCCGACCACCCTGTCCGCCGGCGCGACCTCCTGAGGTCATTCGCCGAGTGCGGGCGACCTTTGTGGCCTGAGCCCGTAGGCTCTGCCCGTGGACCGTTCCGACTCTTCGCCCCCTCACGCCGTCCCGCGCCAGGTTTGGAACAGCACGGGGTGGCTCGTGCTCGGACGGGTGTGGGGATCGGCATGCACCCTCGCGACGCTCTACGTCCTCTCGCGACACCTGGACACCGCCCAGTTCGGACGGTTCACCTTCTACCTTGCCCTCTTCCTGATCCTCGACAGTTTCGTGGACCTGGGAACCGGCCAGGTCGCCGTGCGCTGGACCGCTCCCGACCCTGGCCGAATGCGTTCGGTGCTCAGCGCTGCCCGGAGGGTACGACTGACAACCGCCTCATTGGGCCTCCTCGCCGTAGGCTTGTTGACCTGGACTCTCGAAGAGGAGGGTGGAGTCTGGATTCTGCTCGCCGCCCTCTACCCTCTCACCCATTCGCTCGAACTGACAACGACCGTCCTCAAGAACCGCATCTCCTGGGCGCGTGTGGTGATGGTGCGGTCCATCGCGGCGGCCATCTCTTTGACCCTGGTGCTATGTGCGGTGGCGAACGGCGTCTCCACACCCGCACCGTTCCTCCTAGCGGTCGCGGGTGGGAGCACCCTGGGCAACCTGCTCCTTCACCTGGTCAGCCGCAGCCACCTGCCCCCCATCACGCCCCGCTCCGCCCCTGAGTCTGCACGCCGACTATTCCGCGAGGCCCTTCCCATCGGGCTTGCGGGGCTCTGCCAGCAAACCTACTTCTGGATCGACAACGTCTTCGTGCGGCCGATCTGCGGCCAGGAAGAGCTCGGCCGCTACAACCTGGCCGTGCGCCTCATGTCATTCGGCATCATGGCCGCCGTCTATGCGGCCATGGCAGCCCTGCCCTGGCTGACGCGTGAGCATCGCGAAGGCAGGCTCGGGCCCGCGGTGGCCCGACTGGCCGCACCCATGTTCCTCATCGGTGGGCTGGGAACGGGCGTGGTATGGGGCCTTCCTGAACCCATACTGGGTCTATTCGGCGAAGGAGCGAGCTTCACAAGCGCAGCCCCCTCACTGCGGTGGTTGATGCTCGGCGGCCTGGCCGTGTATGCGGGAGCCCCCTTGCTCACGGCGGTGGTGGCCTCGGGCTCTTCTGCGGCCGTGTTGCGCATTGCAGCGATCGGACTGGTCATCAACCTGCTGGGCAACTCTCTGCTCGTCCCCAGCATGGGAATCGAAGGGGCTGCCTTGGCTACGCTCGTCACGGAGGTCTGGGTGGTGGTGGGTGCCGCATCAACCCTTGTAAACATGGGTGCAAGACCAACAGCGCCTCGGCAAGCCTGGCTCTGGCTCGGCGGCCCAGTGGGCTTCGCCCTCGGATATGGACTGAGCCTCTGGGCCCGATCCGTGCTGGGCGGATAGTTGAGGATGCCGGGGGGGCGTCGACCACCCCGTGCGCCGCTACACTGAAGGCCCATGCGCATTGGTCTCGACTACCGACCCGCTCTCGTGAACCGCGAGGGAATCGGGCGCTATACCCGCGAGTTGGTGCGCGCCCTGCACGCATTGAACTTCGATCCGAACTTGGGGCTCTTCGGCTACACCCTGCGCGGCCCGCGGTTCTCCAAGAGGGAGTTGGGGCTGGAGCAAAGCCGCGCCGAATTCCTACGCATGCGGCTCCCCTCACGCGCCATGCCCTGGTTGCTGAAGAAAATGCGCAAGGGCGTCGACGATCTGGTCGGCGGCTGTGAGGTCTATCACCACACTCAACCCAACCTGCTTCACGTACGCGAGGCCAAGGAGGTTGTCACGATTTTTGACTGCATCCCGTCGCTCGATGCAGACAACCCTGAAGGACCGGGCTTCATGGATCCGGAGGCGGCCGTGAGGATGACGGCATCCGCCAAGGCCATGGTGGCCCGCGCCCAACTGGTGCTGGTTCCCTGCCGTTACGTTGGTGCGGAAGTGGTCATGTCCTTGGGGGTGTCACCCGAACGCGTCTTTGTCACACCTCTGGGATGCGATCACGTCCTGTCTCACCTCCCCCCGGGCGGTTTTCCAGCCCCGTCGACGCCTTTCATCCTGACCGTGAGCCGCGTGGACTGCCGCAAGAATCACCTGCGCATGCTGCAGGCCTTTGAGCGCCTGGTCAGTGATGGGTTTCCCCACCGCTGGCTGGTGGTGGGACCGGCCGGGTATGGATCCGAGGATTTCGAGATCGCCCTCTCAAGGTCATCTGTTGCCGACCGGGTCGAGTGGCGCAAGGACGTCGGCGATGCAGAAGTTGTGCGACTGTACTCACAGGCGGACCTCCTACTGTGGCCCAGCCTCAATGAGGGCTTTGGGTTACCGCCGGTGGAGGCCATGGCCTGCGGTACTGCGGTGGTGAGCTCGATCGTGACTTCCATCCCGGAAGTCTGTGGCGACGCGGCCCTGCTGGTGGAGCCCACCGACGTGGAGTGCATCTTTGAGGCCACGCGCAGCCTGTTGACCGACGAGGCCATGCGCCGGGAATACATCGAGAGAGGGGCCCGCCGTGCGCGCGAGCTCACCTGGGCCGAATGCGCACGAACGACTCTGCTTGGATACCAGGCCGCTCGCGACGCCTAGCCCCTTCAGGCCGGGGACAGATCCACCCGTGCGCTGAACTGACAGAAGCCCGCGGCCAAATCGCTGGTGGCGGAGCGCGTCAGCGCATTGGTCGAGAGCCTCTCTGGAATCTGCGCGGGGTCGGGAAAACCCTCAACCCGCACCATTCCGCGCGGAGCATCATCATTCAAAGCGAGCGTCAGTGTCAGCGAACCCACCTCATTGTGCAGACGCACGCCTTGTCCGGCGGCGAGGCCGAGCTCCCGGGCGTCTTCGGGATGCACCCAAACCCGAGGGCTGCCCGCGCGTCGCTGATGGCGGCCCGATTGTGTGTAGGTTGAATTATGCGTGGCCACACTGGGCGTGGGGTGAAGCCAGAAGCGGCCCGCCATGCCGCACCCGTCATCAGGAACGTAGGCCGCCACCCGACCCTGCCCCTCACTCTCACACTGGTCGCTGGCCAACTCGATACGCCCGCTAGGCGTGCCTCGAGCCCAACCGGACCGGGGCTGGAGCTTTACGGGTTCGCCGCGTTGCAGGCGCTCGAACTCCCCATCGGTGAAGCGACCGCGGTGGTGCTTCAGGAACCCGGCCAGGAGATCCTCTTCATCCAGCCGACAGAGGTCCTCATCCAGACCCAGACGCTGTGCGATGGAGGCGAAGGTCTGCAAATTGCTGCGCTGCTCAGCCGGCGCATCGCAGACCTTACGACTGATCTGCATCACACGGTGGCCGTAGCTCTTGAAGACGTCGGTGTACTCGGGCAAGGCCGTGGCGGGGAGCACCACGTCCGCCAGACGCGCCGTCTCCGTGAGAACGAGCTCGTGGACGACTAGGAACAGGTCATCCCTAGAGAGGCCCGCTCGTACGCGGCCCGATTCCGGAAGAACCACGGCAGGATTGTGGCCCCAAACGATGGCTCCGCGGAAATGGCCCTCCTCCAATTCGCGTCCCAGTTCAATGTGCCGGATGGGCTCTCGTCCCCGGTCTCCCAGACGCTCCGGCTGGGAAAGCCAGTCGTTGTCGAGGCCAAAGTGATCCCCACTCTCGAAGTGCAAATGGTCGGCGATTCCTAGCACGGCGGCCAGAGAGCACACGGCGCGCATGGACATGGCTCCGTTGCGGCGACGATTCCACCCGATTCCGGTCTTGATCCAAGCCTCGCTTGAGTCGGCCAGACAGTTGGAGAGCCACTCGATATCCGCAGGGGCCAAGCCCGTGTCTCCAGCGACGCGCTCCAGGGGATAGGCCCCAGCAATCCCGGCGCGCAGCTCGGCAGCTCCCATGCACTGCTCTTTCAAGAAGGCGATGTCAGCGCTGCCGTTTTGGAAAGCCAGCTCGCAGAGTCCCAGCGCCAAGGATGCATCACTGCCAGGATTCACGACCAGACCTCGTCCGCCCCAGCCTTCCACCATGCGCAGGGTGTCTGTGCGGTAGACGTCGATCACGACGACCTGCCCTCCCCTCTGAAGGACCTGCTTCACCCGGGGCATGAGGTGCTGCATCGTGCGCCGCGCATCGCAACCCCAGATCACCAGCAGGTCGGCATCCACCACCTTCTCGAGGTCGGGGCCCACCGCGTCGCCGAGAACAACCTGATGGCCTTCGGCGCTCGTGGAATCGCAGATGGAACCATCCGTGCTGCGCGCACCGAGGGCATTCATGACACGCATGGGACCGTGGCGCGCCATCAGTCCCATGCTGCCCGCGTAGGAGAGGGCCAAGAGCTCCTCACCCGCGAGAGCACCCACGCCCTCTGCAATCCGGTCGAGGGCCTCGTCCCAGGAAGCCTCGCGCAGTTCGCCACCCTGACGGACCAGCGGCACCCTCAGACGATTGGCGCCCAGAGCCACCTCGTGGTAGATGGCCGTCTTACCGCACAGATGACCCTCGGACCAGGAGTGCTCCGGGTTGCCGCGCAGACCCGTGAAGCGGCCGTGCTCGTCGGTCTCCAGGAGTACCCCGCAGGCATCAGGGCAGTCCAGTGGGCATGTCGAAGGATGCAGGGACATCGAGTACTGCCTACTCGATGAGCGATGGGCGTGAGCGCTCCTCGGGAAGAATCTGCGCCAGGTAGCCACGGTTCATGCTCTGCATGGTCCAAGTCTCGTCGAAGAGAAGAACCAGCCCACGCAGACCCTCAAAGCTGCGGTTGTAGCCCAGGTTTGCGCTGATGGAACGGGCCACGGGGATGGACAGGTTCAACCCAAAGGCGCGCTCATCGGCCCAACCCCAGGCCAGCAAGGCCCCGTCCATGTGTTCACGCACCAAGAGGGGTGCCCCCAACTCCTCCAGGCACTGTTGGAGATTACTGGAGCGGGGGTGCAGGGAACCCGCCACCCGTGGCTCTGCGTGCTGCGTTGTGTGATCAAGCCGGGCGCTGAGGCAGCCTGACAGGGCGCCTGCCATGACTAGGACGAGCGCCTGGATGGAAACGGGCCGAGCGCCCTTCCCGGCACGATGCAGTCTTCGAATCACTCGCCGACCACCGGCAGGGAGAAGCTCGCATCCCCAGCCGCAAGGGTCGCCGCCCGGTGGGTCAGGACACCCTCCTCATCAAAGAAGAACCAGGCGCGGTCTTCTTGGGTGTCACGGCCATGGAGGGCAACGACGATGAGGAACAAGCCCACCTGCTTGCTCACGCTGGCGTCGTAGCGGTAGGCCGAGCGCCGGCCCAACTGCACGACTTCCGTGGGCGCCCCAAGCGCATTCACGACGTCCCTTGCGGTGGATGTACCGGGCTCTAAGGCCTCGATGAGCTCCGGGTCCAGGGACTGGTGGCGGTTGCCCTGACTGTAGACACAGGCGGGCAGTAGCAGCAGAACGGCCAAGAGTGGTAGTAGGGTCTTGATCATGATGGCAGCAGGATACGGGATGGCGAGGGGGTGACTCGGTCAAATTCAGGCAAGAGCAGACTTGATGCTCGGGGGGCCGCACTCCCTGGTCAGCGCTGCTAGAATCCCCCCATGCCCCCCACCAGCACTCAGACGGCACCCCCCGAGGCGGCGGAGATCAAGGCGGCCGCCGAGCTCCTCGCCAAACCGCTCATGGAGTTGGTCTTTGAGGCCGCGACGGTTCACAGAGAGCACCATGACCCGCGCCGCGTGCAGTGCTCCCAGCTGCTATCCATCAAGACGGGGGGCTGCAGTGAGGACTGCGGCTACTGCTCCCAGAGCGCGCACTTCGACACCGGACTTGAGAAGGAGAAGCTCCTTGACGAGAGCGTGGTGTTGGAAGCAGCGCGCAATGCCAAGGCAAGCGGCGCCGACCGTTTTTGCATGGGGGCCGCCTGGCGCGAGGTACGAGAGGGCGAGCAGTTTGAGTCCGTGCTGCGCATGATCGGCTCGGTCAAGGAGCTAGGCCTGGAGACGTGTGCCACTCTGGGCATGGTGAATGAGCCCCAGGCCAAGCGGTTGGCCGAAGCGGGCCTGGACTACTACAACCACAACCTGGACACGGGGCGCAGTCACTACGACAAGGTGGTGACCACCCGCACCTATGATGACCGGCTCAAGACCCTGAACAACGTTCGCTCGGCGGGCATGAGCGTCTGCTGCGGTGGAATCCTCGGTCTCGGTGAGAGCGAGATGGGCCGCGCCGAACTCCTAGCGGAGCTCGCGGCCATGGATCCACAGCCCGAGAGCGTCCCCATCAACCGTCTGGTGGCCATCCCGGGTACGCCCCTAGAGGACGAGGGTCAGGTGGACTGGGCCGACCTGGTGCGGGTTCTCGCCGCCGCGCGCATCCTCATGCCCAAGAGCATGCTGCGTCTGTCGGCTGGCCGGGAGCAACTCAGCGAGGAGGCTCAGGCCATGTGCTTCATGGCCGGCGCCAACTCGATCTTCGTGGGCGACCAGCTGCTCACGACTTCCAATCCAGAGCCCAGCGGCGACGCGGCCCTCCTGGCAAAGCTGGGACTCTACCCCCTCTCCGTCTGATTCCCATGGGCGCCCTGGATCAGGAACTGGCCCAGGAACTTGCCGCCTGGGAGGCGCGGGGGCTGACGCGACGCGAGCAGGCCCTCGAGGGCTTGGTGGATCTGGTCACCAACGACTACCTGAATCTGGCACAGGACCCCCACCTGATTGAAGCCGCTCGCAGAGCGGCGGAACGGTACGGCGCGGGCGGAAGATCGGCGCGCCTGCTGGGAGGCGGCTCTCCACTGGATCGCGAAGTGGAGCGGGCTGCCGCGGAGTGGCTGGATGCCGAAGATGGCCTGCTCTTTCCATCGGGCTACCAGGCCAACACCGGACTCGTTCCCGCCCTGGTCGGCCCTGGCGATCTGGTCGTGTCTGACGCGCTCAACCACGCATCGTTGATCGATGGGGCGCGCCTCTCGCGGGCACGCGTCGAGGTGCACGAGCACCTGGATGCCGAACACCTTGAGCATCTCTTGCAACAGGGCGGTGGCGCGCGGCGCAAGCTGGTTCTGGTGGAGGGTGTGTACTCCATGGATGGGGATGCGCCGGACCTAGGGTTGTGGTCTCGAATCTGCGCCCGGCACGGAGCGGCGCTGGTCGTGGACGAGGCGCACGCTTTGGGCCTTCTGGGCCCAGCGGGCGCCGGCGCCTGGGCCGCCAGCGATGGCGACCCGAGCGTACTGGCCGCACGTCTGGTGACCGGGGGCAAGGCCCTGGGAGCCATGGGCGCGGTGGTGGTAGGTAGCGCGGTACTGCGTGCACAGCTGGTGCATCGTGCACGTGGGTTCATGTTCTCGACAGCCGTTGCTCCGGCCATAGCGGGAGCCCTCTTGGCTGGTATCGAGCAGGCGCGCGCCGCCGATCGGGGCCGAGACCGGGCTCTGGGCCTGGCACGAGACCTGGCGGGAGCTCTTGGACTGCCCATGCCTGCAGCGGCCATCGTTCCCATCCCGACGGGCTCGTTGGACCGCGCCATCCAAGCCAGCAGCAAATTGAGAGCCAAGGGCCTCGACGTGCGAGCCATTCGGCCGCCGACGGTGGCTCCCGGGTCCGAGCGCCTGCGCGTGGTTTGCCACAGCCATAACGAACCATCCGATCTACAGGACCTGGTGACGACCTTGAGAGAGTTGGACCTGCCCACAGCCGGAGCTGCGCAGCAATCCCTCCCCAGCGCCTCACCGCTGGTGGTCCTGGGAACGGACACGGACGTGGGCAAGACCATCGTCGCCGCCGCGCTCCTTCGCGCCGCGAGCAAGGAGGGCCCCGCTCACTACTGGAAGCCCGTACAGAGCGGACCTGATTGCGATACCCAGACCGTGAAGAGCCTAAGTGCGGGAAAGGTGCTTGATCCCGGCTACACCTTTGACCTGCCCGCCTCGCCCCACGAAGCGGCGCGAGCCGAAGGCCGGGAGGTGGACCTTGCGGAACTCGACCGGATGCTGAGCGAACACCTCACTTTGCCTGGAACTCTGGTGATCGAGCCCGCGGGCGGAGTGCAGGTGCCGTTGACCGACGAGTGCCTGCAGATCGACTGGCTGGCGCGACACCGTTTGCCCTCCGTCCTGGTGGCCCGCTCAGGCCTGGGCACTCTGAACCACACACTTCTCACACTGGAATCCCTCGAGCGGCGAAACCTCCGACCCCGCGCCTTGATTCTCGTCGGCCCTCACCATCCCTCGAACCACGACACCCTGGCCCGCATGAGCCGCTTGCCTGTTCTTGAGTTGCCGCTGCTTGACCCCTTGGGGCGCGAGTCCCTCGACGGCTGGCTGGAGGAGCAGGACCTGAGCTGTGTCCTGCCGGCGACAATGGTGTCGACGCGATGAAGACAGCCCTCTCCCTGGCCGCCCGGGATGCGCGCCACTGCTGGCATCCCTACACCCAACACGGGGCGGAGAGCGACCCGCCCCTGGCCGTTGCCTCCGCCAACGGGGCGCTCCTGACCCTTGAGGATGGCCGAGAGTTGATCGACGCGATCAGCTCCTGGTGGGCCATTCTTCACGGGCATGGACGGGAAGAGTTGATCGATGCCATGGAGCGCCAGGCACGCAAGCTGGACCACGTTCTCTTTGCGGGTGCGACCCACGAGCCTGCCGTTCGGCTCGCCGAACGCCTGTGCGAGATCGCCCCGGAAGGGCTCACTCGGGTCTTCTACTCAGACGATGGATCCACCGCCGTTGAGGTCGCGCTGAAGATGGCTTACCAGCGCTGGGTACAGTGCGGCGAGCCCGATCGGCGCGTTTTCGTGGCCTTGGACGGTGCCTACCACGGAGACACCTTCGGGAGCATGGCGGTCAGCGACCCCGACCCCTTCTTCGCCGCCTACACCCCTTTGCTCTTCGAGGTTCGCCGCTGTGCCCCGAACTCAAAGGCCCTCGCCACCCTCCTCGATGAGTTGGGTGACAAGGCTGCGGGCCTGATTGTCGAGCCTATGGTGCAAGGTGCCGCGGGGATGCGTATGCACCCGGCCAGCTTCCTGCAGGCCGCACGCGCCCTTACCAGAGAACGCGGCCTACCTCTCATCGCCGATGAGGTCATGACGGGGTTCGGGCGCACGGGTCGACTTTTCGCCTGCAACCACGGGGACGTGGCCCCCGACCTTCTCTGCCTCGCCAAGGGCCTGACGGGGGGCATCTTCCCCCTCTCCGCCACGCTGGCCACCGAGGAGATGTTCGAGTCGTTCCTCTCCGAAGACAAAGCCCGCGCGTTCTTCCACGGTCACACGTTTACGGCTCACCCTGTTGGATGCGCGGTGGCCCTCGCCTCCCTCGACATCACTCTTGGCGAGGACACACCTGGAAAGCTCAGCGCCATCGGGGAGACGATCCTGGGCGAGCTTCAATCCCTGGAGGAATCTGCGGGCGTCAGCAAACTGCGCCAACTGGGAGGCATCGTGGCCCTCGACTTGAGCCCTCCAGCCGATGATCAGGAGGGCTACATGGCCAAAATGTCCGCCGGCCTGCGTGCGGCGAGCATCGAGCGCGGGGTGCTCCTACGCCCCCTTGGGAACGTGCTTTACGCCATGCCGCCCGCTTGCACGACACCAGCGCAGGCGCAAGAGATAGGGCTTGTGATGGCGGAAATGGCCCATATCCCCGCGAGCCTGGGAATTTGAATCGGAGGGCTTGGATCTGACAACCTAAGGAATGCGGACCGTTTCCCGATTTGTAGGGCACCCAACCCAACAAGTCCGGAGCATGTCTCAATGCCACCGGACTCCACCGATCCTAGGAGGTCCCCGTGGTGTCACGCCAAGCAGCATTCCAGTCCATTTCGTCAGCCAGCCTTGCAAACCATACAGCCGACTCACAGTCGCTGCTCGGATCCCGCACCCTGCGGGCCTTGCGTCCAGTTGCGGCAGCCCTCTGCCTGCTGGCTTTCGCACCCGAGCGCACGGATGCGGGGTCCACCGATCAGGTGCACTTCGTCCGCATTCCCGCTACCAAGCATCAGATGAACTTCGGGGCTCCGGGATCCAACCCACAGGCCGCGACGTTTGACATCCAGGTGCCACAGTTCGACCCGGCTCTCGGCACACTCACAGGGGTGGACGTTGAGCTCTGGCACAACTCCCAGGTCCTCTACCGGTACGAATCCGTGAACGACAACGGCCACGACCACCATGTCCACCTGCATGGCACGTCCGATCGGCTGACCGTGACGCTGCCCTCGACAGGTAGGACCCTGATCTCCAGCTTCGGGGTCTTGCCCAGCGCATCCCCCCTGGCTCCTGCCGCAGACGGCAACCTGGACTTCTCGGACATTGCTCTGAGCCACCGCATGGGTATGAGCCAGGAGCCCGTTTCGGGAAGATCCGTCGAGTCCGATTCCTTGGAGGCCTTCACCGGCGAAGGGTCCGCCACTCTGTGCATCACAGCAAACAGCGTGTTCGAACTGGACTCCCGCTCCCTGTCCTTCGTCTACACGGCCGCCATCACAACGGGCGGAGCTCTGCAGGTGCGCTATCAATACGACCTGCCCCAGAGCGAGTAGATAGAAAGGAGCCCTGGGCCCGTTGCCTGGCGGCGCCCATTCGTGGGCTACGGGGTGGCTCCTACCCCGAGGTCGCGGTCAGGTTCCGGGTTGCATAGGATGCCGGGAGATGAAACTCCTCGCCCTGAACTGCAACCAATGTGGAGCGCCGCTGGAGGTGCCGGCCAAGGCCAAGTTCGTCACCTGTAACTTCTGTTCGACACAGCTGTCCGTGCAGCGTACCGACAAGGTGGCCTACACCGAGGCCATCGAGGAAATCCAGGAACGCACGCGCCAGATGTCCGAAGATCTGAAGCACCTCAAGAAGCAGTCGGCCGTCGAAGACCTCGACCGATCCTGGCGGCGGCGCAGGGAGCAATTCATGGTCAGATCACAACAAGGGGAGTTGAACGTTCCCAGTAAGGCCATGGCAACTGCTATCGGGACAGTCACTACCATCGGCGGTCTGCTGTGGATGTGGTTCGCCATGAACATCGGCGCACCAGGGCCCTTCCCGCTCTTTGGCGTTTTCTTCATCGGCACCGGGATATTCGGCGCCATGAGAATGAGTGCAAAGGCCGATGATTTTCGCCGTTCCCATCGCGCCTATCTGTCCAAGCGGCACGACTTGCTGAGCTAGCCGGTCCATTGCAGACACTCCCGGGGAATGCCCAAGAAGACCTGCGACACTACGTCCTGGTAACTGCCGCGTACTGGGTCTTCACCCTGAGCGATGGAGCACTGCGCATGCTCATCCTGCTCGAACTTCACGGGCGCGGGCTGTCTCCGCTGGCATTGGCGTCCTTGTTCATGTTCTACGAGGCGGCCGGTGTGGTGACGAACCTCGCGGGAGGCTGGATTGGAGCGCGTAGTGGGTTGAGGACCACGTTGGTGGCAGGACTCGGAATCCAGTTCTTTGTTCTCGGTGTTCTCTCTGGGCCCGACCCCTGGTTGACCCTTCCCCTCCTTCTGTCCGCCCAAGCGGCCAGCGGCATCGCCAAGGACCTGACCAAGATGAGCGCCAAGAGCTACGTGCGCCTCGTGGTACCCGCTCGGGACTCGGGGAAGCTCATGCGCTGGGTCTCGCTCCTGACGGGCTCGAAGAACACCCTCAAGGGTGTGGGGTTCTTCTTGGGAGGATGGTTGCTCGTTGTGCTCGGCTTCCAGGGTGCCTGTATGGCCCTTGCAGCGGGAATCGTCGCGGCCCTCTTTATGGCAGCGGTCTGGCTCCCTGCCGCATCCGGCAAAGCTCCCCAGAAGATCTCGTTGCGACATCTGATCTCCAGCGACCCGCGCATCAACTGGCTCAGCGCCGCGCGCGTCTTCATGTTCGGCTCCCGGGACGCCTGGTTCGTGGTGGCCCTACCTGTCTTCCTCGCGACCGAAATGGCCTGGGGCCATATACAGGTCGGTGCATTCCTCGCCGTGTGGGTCATCGGTTACGGATTCATCCAAGCCAGCGCACCTCGCTGGGTTGGGGGGGCGGTCTCTGCCAAGCACACAACTACGCCTCCGGGCGGACAGGCATTGATGCGCTGGACCGCACTCCTGCTTCTACCGCTCGCAGGCCTCTGTGCGGCTCTGGCATGGGGCGCTCCGCCCCTGACCAGCTTGGTCATTGGCCTGACCGTTTTTGGCGTCATTTTCGCCACGGGCAGCGCCATTCACTCCTTCCTTATCGTCCACTACGCTGAAAGCGACCGGGTCTCCCTGCGTGTCGGGTTCTACTACGCGGCTAACGCCCTCGGACGCCTCACGGGGACGCTCCTTTCAGGTCTGGTCTTTCAGGCGGCGGGCATGGGAGTGCGTGGCTTGATCGCCTGCATCGCCACGTCCATGGCTCTGGTCACGCTCTCATTCCTCGCCACCTTGCCACTTCGACGGGAATAGAGACCCGCTTGCGCATGCTCGCACGCGGGGTCCGAGAGCATCGAGCTCACAGATCCGCCGTCACCATCCGGCCTCCGGTCCGCTCCCCCACCGCGCTCCAGCAGTTCTTGGCCATGCGCATGTTGGTGACGAGGATCGAATCCACCGCCACGCCCCGGTCGCGGGCCTCGCGTTCAATCAGGCCGGGCAACAGCCTCCAGTGAAACCGCACACCCCCAGACGGGGCGCCGTCGCCAAGCATGATCAGGGTATCCACGTCGGGGTCCTCGAGTGCCAACTGGAAGGCGTCCCAGAAATCCGCCGTGCCCTGGTCTTTGCGGGACTCAAACCACTCGAGTGCCTTGTCTGTATTGCGCTTCGTGGCCGGCTGCAGCCCCTTCTTCCAGGGGATCGGGTTTGCGGTGTAGGGGATCAGGTTGAAGTGCGTGGTCTCCGGCAGTTTCTCTAGGCACTGGCGCAACTGCACGTCCACGATCTCCTTGCTGGATCGGCCATCCGCGCCCGGCATCCACATGGAGCCCGACATGTCGATCAGAAAGGTGACGCGTTCAGAGAGGATAGGCAGGCCGACGAAGGCAGCAGATTTATCGTCCCTGCTCGCCGAGCCCGAGTCCTTGCGTTTCTCCGGTTCCCAATTCTCTTCAAGGTCCTCGCTCCATGCCTTCCAGGGCCGGGCATCACGGCGGTGGGCGAGCCCCGAGAGGGCCTGGAGTCGCTCGACGGTTCGCCACTGGAGGCGCAGGTTCTCCTCGACTTCCAAGTGTGCAGCGAGAGCGCGCGCCGCGGGTGCCGACTCCGCCGCGGCCAATCCGTTGATCGCGGCCACGCGCACGGCAAGGATCTTGTCGCCCAACCCGGCAACGAGGCGCTCTTGGGAAACGCCCAGCCCGAGGGCCGCGACACGCAACTGGTGGGCATCATCATCCAAGGCCGCGAGCACGTCTTGCTCGGTGCCGTCCGGATCAAGGGCGACCAGAGCGCGCAGAGCCGCGGCGCGCGTTTGCCCCTCACGCCCTCGCTTGAGGGCCTTCTCCAGGGCAGTCCGGATCTTGCCCTCCCGGTCCCCGCCCAAGCGATCCGCGGCCGCTTGCCGTTCGATCGCGTGCAGGGCGGCACATTTCCATTCGGGCTTTTTCTCGGACAGCAAGCGAATGAGGGTCTCGCCGTCGACGGTTCCCTCCACGCGGGCCAGGGCTCCGGCCGCGCGCAGGCGCACCCACTCGTCCTTGGAGCGCAGGCCCTGCTTGCCGTGCAGGAGATCGATCAAGCTCGGTGAGGAGACCTGACCCACGTACCACTCCGCTGTGTCCGCTACCTCGCCGGCCGGATCGCGCAGGGCACCGATGAGCAGAGTCATGGCCTCTTCCCCACCTAGCTTCGCCAGGCCTTCCACGGCCTCGCGCCGCTCCCACTTTTTGGCGTCGCCGAGCTGCCTTGTGAGCGCCTCGAGATCGGAGGGAAGCGGAGCGCGCGCCAGAAAGACGCACAACAGGGCAAGAACGGGTTGGGAGATGGTCATGGGAACATCCGGGGCGAACATCGTAGCCTCCGCCGAAGAAGTTCGCGCCGCCGCACACCACTCAAGTGGGGCTACTGCGACGACAGAAGGGCCGCCTCCATGGCTTCCATCCATGGTTCCAAACCTCGGCCGGCCACCGAGGCTCGTACCTTGTCGGGTTGGGGGGGCTCGGCTAGCAGGCGTGCGATGGCCTCCGCCAGGGCAGACTCGTTCGAAGGGTCGGGGATGACCACTCCGCCGGCCGCTTCTACGCAGGGTGCCAACCCCGACAGGGCCGTTGTCACCACCGGGGTTCCTGCGGCCAGAGCTTCGAGGGTAGCCAAGGAAAACGTATCGCGCCAAGTGGGCTGAACGCACAAGTCTGCACCGGCGGCCAGGATCTCGGATGGGAGGTTGGCCAACACGCGTACGTCCTCCCCTCTCAATCCCGCGCGCCGCGCGCGGCGGGCCCAAGCGCGAACACGCTTGGGTCCGGCAAGCACAAAACACCAGGGACCGGGCACCTGTCGCAATGCGCGCAGGAGATGCGGGACGCCCTTGAGCAGCGGATTGCGTGCGCCCGTCACAATCAGCGGCAGGTCGCGAGGCAGACCGAGCTGGGTGTGCAGCTGCGCTCGGGCATCGACCCGCAAGCCCGGGTGATAGCGATCCAGGTCCACACCGTTTTCGATCACGAGCTGAGAGGCGGCAGCATTCGGATGGCAGCGCTTCAGTTCATCTGCCACCAGGAACGAGGGGCAAATCACCTGACCCGCCCCACCGCTCTTCGCTCCCGCCATGGCACGCTTCTCGAGCTCCACGAAGGTCCGATGGCGACCACGGATAGCAAGAGCCTTGGGTAGCTCCCGGCCGCGATGTGCCGCTCGCCACCGGGCTTCGAGTGTCGCCTTGTGTGCCCCGCCGTGGAGCCAGAGCACGGTCGGCTGTTCTACGTGGCGAACGGCCACAGTCACATCACAGCCCAGCCCCTGAGCGGCGGCCGTCATGTTCCGCCCCAATCGTCGCTCGCGTACACCCCGCGTGAGGCCCAGACCTCGTACGCGTTGGAAGCTCCCCGGCAGTGGCTCACGGGCGGACGCGGCGATGACGTGCACATCGTGACCCGCGCGGGCCAAGTGTTTGGCCAGCAGATCCAGGCATGCTTCCGCCCCCCCGCGCTGCGGGTCCCAGCGGTCGATGAGCAGCCCGACTTTCATCGGCCGAGTATGCCCTTGAGCCGGGGCAACATCATCGATCCGATCGACCGTCCACCCAATCGAGCACGCCTTGCTCCGCCATCAGAGCCTCGATCTCGGGACGCTCCTTGGGTACTTGATCGCTAATCACCCGACAGCCGTCCGCGGTGATGGCAACCACGTCCTCGATGCGCACGCCGATTCCCGTGGCGTCCTCGTAGAGGCCGGGTTCGATGGTGAAGCACATGCCGGGCACGAGCTCCCCGCGCATGGAGCCCGGGTCGTGGACCTCCATGCCCACGGAGTGCACCGCGCCGTGTCGCATGAACTCCTGCATGCCTGCTTCAAGGATGACGTCGCGGCAGGCGAGCTCCACGTCGGCGATGGTGGAGCCGGGACGCGCGGCCGCGATGCCCGCGGCCTGGGCGGCCAGCACCACGTCATAGATCTCGGCCTGACGGTCAGTGAACTTGCCGTTGACCGGAAAGGTGCGCGTGATGTCGGTCGTGTAGTGATCGACCTCTGGCCCGAAGTCGATCAACACGACCTCGCCGCCCCGCATGCGTCGGGCGGAGAAGTTGTAGTGCAGGACCAGGGAGTTGGCGCCTGAGCCCACGATGGCGGCATAGGCCGGGCCGTCCGCTCCGTGGCGGGCCTGGATCCAGTTGAGCAGCGCGTCGAGGTCCCACTCACCAAGACCGGGACGACACGAGCGCATGGCCTCGCACATGGCCAGGGCACCCGAGCGTGCGGCGCGCTCCATGGCCGCGATCTCCTCGGCGGTCTTGACCACGCGGATCTGGGACATGGCTTTCCAGCAGTCGTGCACCTCACGCTCGAAGCACTCTTCGAGGTGCGCTGCGAACGCCTTCTCGCGGCTGATGCGGCCATCAAGGGGATCCTTGGCACGGGCGCGGTCGTAGGGGCCGGCGCTGTCGTAGGAACCCGCTAGACCTATGTGAGCCCCGAGGTTGGTCCACAAACGGCGCGGGGCTTCGCCCGGAGTTTCCGGACCGAGCATCTCTTCAACCACCTCGAGCAGGTCCGCCGTGGGGCGTACGTCTTCGATCCCCGTCAACTCGGAGACCCAGGCATCGTCCGAGTCCCAGATCTCTCCTTCCCAGCGCTCCTTCCAGGCGCTCGGCTTGTACACGAAGAGCACCTCGTGTCCGCTCTCAATGTCCATGGCGAAGGCCACGTTGGGACTCTCGACCCCCGTCAACCACCAGAAGTTCTTGTCCTGGCGGAAGGTCAGGTTGCCGCGCGAGGGGGGCAGACCGCGAACTACGAGCACTCCTTCCTTGAGGGATTCGCGCAGGGCTGCCCTGCGTGCCGCATGGAATTCGGCCCCCAGGCCGCAGACGGGAGCCCCGTCGGCAGCGCGGGACATGCTCCCCGCGGGCGGGGGAGCGGGCTCTTGGGCCAGGGCAGAAGTGCAGAGGAGGATGGAAAGCGGGAGGGTGTGCAGGAGGCGTCTCATGGCCGCATGGTACCGGTTTTGAAAACCGGCGTGGGGCAACCTACCGGGGGTTCGAATCCTCCCGCCTCCGCCATCTTGCTCTCAATGGGGTTTGAGCAAGCTCCAACAAGCCTCGCCCGTGAACTCTGAGGCAAATGTGAGGCAAATCTCAGAGGTGGTTGTGACTGACATCAAGCCTCCAACCTCAGCGGAGAACTTCGCGTTGATGGGACTCCTTCAGAGCTGGTTGTAGCTAGGTGAAGGGAGTATCTGGACCAGCCCCAATGGTACATCGAGAAGCGAATGCCGGGCGACTCCGCCCTCCCAACGCAACAATGGAGCCGATCTTCGTCCCAGAGGTTGAGATTCGAAACATCGCGGTCAGCGTTATCAGGCAGATCCGATCGTGCCGGCTGGAGGCCTCATTTTCAGCCCTAGTTAATCGTCAAGATCGGGGGCGTCCGTCATCGGAAGGCCCTGCCCTCGGCGCTCCTTGAAAGACGGGTGCAGGTAATTGAAGAGCTCACGGTGCATTGCTGCGTCTTCAACAAGAAGGTTGTATGCCCTAGCGACTTTGTCCATCGCATTGCGCGTCAACTGTCGCCCCTTCATCGCCCTGCTGACCATCTTGTGAGTGATTTGGTCCGGCGAAATCCGGACAAGGTCTGCAGGTTTCAGACCCCTCTCCTCCATTAATCCAGAGAGGGGCTGAAGGCCATGGTCGCGTTGGTCGTTCATTCTTATTCGTTGTTGATGGGTTTCGAGTGCGTCAGCGCTTCTTGTAGACCTTCTTGACCCACTTGGACCAGGCTTCATCGAACTCGGTTGGGGCAAGATCGAAGTGGGCTTGTAAGGCCTGGGCCTGAGTCTTGCGGCTACCGGCAGCATCCTGCTGCTGGCCCGCGCAGACCGCATTAAGGAAGGCTGCGCGATTCCCTTTGCACTCATCGAGCAGGTACTCGAGCTTGGACCAGACGATCATGTGGTCGCGCAGCTTGAGCTCATCCGAAGCCTGCCAACCGAACATGTCCGAGGCGCTGACAAAAAAGTCGTTCTTGACCAAGTTGAGTACGCGCGGCGCCCACTTCCAGGCGTCCTCGTCGCCGGTAGCGCCCGACATGGTGCCCGATAACTCCACCCAGCGAGCATCGGCCGCACGCACGTAGCGGTGGGCCAATCCGTATCGCATCCAACGCGGGGCGGTGTGCCGATTGTGGAGGTAGTTATCCAAGAGGTTCGCGGTCAGGCTGCCAATCACATGCACGTGCAGGAACGTATCGAAGGGCAACTCCAAGTTGTCCCCCGACCAGCCACTGGCGATATCCTCGGCGTTCAGTCCGAGAAACACGCCCCCGTCGTCGCCCGTGCCCCAGCGCCAGGAGGGTGCCGGATCCCGGTCGTACTCTGCTCGAATGTAGCGGCCCAGCTCACTCTTGCGCTGGCAGAGCAGCAGAAGAAACTTGTCGTCCACGCCCAAGAACGCGCCCTTGTCCTCGAAGTCCGCGGGTTCTAGATCGAAGTCCTCTTGGAACTGACTGTAGAGATCCTCGGCACGCTGAGCGTAAAGGTGCAACCGCAACCAGGGGTCCAGTTCCTTCTTGGGCAACCTCACCCGGCCTAACTTCTTCTTGAGACGCGCGAGCTCCCCGCGGATCTTTTCCTTCTCCACACGATCGGTCCCGGGTTTGTAGGTACCCAGGGTGGACCCGATGCGGAAATGGGCCGTCTCCACCCACAGGGCGGGCGGGTTCCCCAGGGTCTCGCACACTTCCCCGGTGAACGTACTCTTGGCCCACAAGAATGGCCCAAACATCACATAGCCCAGCTTCGCCATGCGCTCGGGGTCGCCCTTGGTGTAAGGATCGACCTCTTCAAAGACCTCCATCCCACCCTGGGACCAAGTAGCAGGTGAACACAGGACCAAGACGATCACAGAGAGCGCGCGAGTAATGTGGATCCAGTGGCCCATGAGTCTTGATTCAATGCCAGTGGGCGCCCGGCATGGTGATACCGGCCGCCCACGTAGGCTCTATCTTGCGTGAATGAAATTCAGCGGGTGGCCTTGGCCTTCTTTTCCTTCAGGTCCAGAGCCAGCGCCTTGGCAGCCTGCTCGTGCAGATCATCGCGGTCGGCCTCCGTTTCGGTTTTGGACTTGCCGATCTTGCGCAGACCCTTCGAGTCGGGGCCGTCCTCTTCAAGGACGTCGTCGTAGCGGGAATTGAGTTGGCGCAGCCGTTCGTCGACAACATCCAACTTATCAAGGATCTTGGCTATCGACTTTAAACGGGAATCCGGCTTGCTCTTGTATTCCTTGCCGATCAGCTTGCGCAACGACTTCCACAACGCCGAACGTGAAGTCTGAGACTCCAGCGGATCGTGGTTCGCGCCATCCACGGAACACACAAAGAGGTGCTCGGGTTTTTTCTGCACGAAAAGGTTATGGAACGGGTGATTCTCTTCCAGCACATCAGCCGGGAGCTTCACGCAGTGAAACCAGGAAGCAATAAGGAAGGTCTTCTCGTTGTCGATGCCACCTTTGAGCAAAGCCTCATCGGTACCATTGCAGACCGTGCACTCACGCAGCACGAGCAGGGGACGCGGATCGTTCCCAGCGATGAAGGCCAAGGCCTCCTCGCGAGTTAGGGCCCGGCGCACCACCTTGGCTGAAGTGCCCTTGGAGGCTTTCTTCTGCTCCACTTTGAAGACGGGGTAATCCCACTCCATTTTTAGGTAGGAGCGGGCGCTCTGGCCGCGCACTACCGTGGGGATGGACATGCCACCCGTGGAGGCGATGGTGACGGGCATGGGGGCTGCACCAGCCCCGGCAGAACCGTTTCATCAGCCAGGCACGGCCCCGGCGGGAGCGCCCAGCATGGCAAGGGAAGCAACGGTCAGGCCACTGGCCAAGAGAATCTGGATCTTCATGAAATGTCGAGGGGGAGGAGGAGGCGTCCTGGAGTGTGGGTCTCGAGCAGCGCGGGAATCACGCCACCGATAAAAGATACTCCCCTTGTCCAACGGCGTAACTAAGAAAGGGCGTGGGAATGCGCCGAAGACCTCTACGGTACCTGTGGAGAAGCTGTGGGGACTGCACAGGCCTCAGGCCAAGCGTTCCAGCCCCCTCTTCAACGCGGCCACGAGCTGGTCGATCTCCGCCTCGCCCATGGAGGTCGACAGAGCGGCGGTGCATGTATTGATCATGATCAGGCCCTCGTCAAAGAGGTGGTCGAGCAGGATCTTGAGTTGCCGGTCCTCCTCAGATGAGAGGTAGCACTCGCGGTAGTTGAGGGGCGGGTGTTCTTTCAGGTGCAAGCGGAACATGGACCCGCCACCGGTGACGCAAGCTCGGTGTCCACCGGCACTAATCACCTCCTCGATAGCCGTCATGGCGCGCTGCGCGAGGGCATTCACCCGGGCCACGGCCTCCTCATCGAACAGACGCATGGCAGAAAGACCCGCCGTCATAGTGATGGGGTTGGCCGAAAAAGTCCCTGAGTGGGGAAAGAGGACGCGATCCGCGAGGGGATTCATCACGTCCATCACGTCCGTGCGACCGGCAATCGCCCCCACCGGGAATCCGCCACCGATGGCCTTGCCCAGCGCCGTCAGGTCGGGTGTGCAATCGAACCACGTTTGCGCTCCGCCGAATTCGCAGCGGAACGTGATCACTTCATCGAACACCAACAAGGCCCCGTTGGCCGAGGTCCATTTGCGCATGGCCTCGATGAAATCGGCGTTCGCGGGTCGCAGCCCCACGCGGTGCGGCATGGGATCGAGCAACACGCAGGCCAAGTCATCCGCATGGCGATCCAGGATGGCGATGGCCCGCTCCGGATCGTTGTAGGGCACGATCACCACGTCCGCCAAAGCCGCCTCGGGCGTGCCCTGGGCCACGGGCACGCTGGCTGGTGCATCCACCTCGCCCCAGTTAGATGGTGAAGCGGTCTGGCTGGCCTCCGCGTAATCATATTGTCCGTGGTAGGCGCCTTCGGCCTTGGCGATCTTGGGGCGTGAAGTGAAAGCGCGCGCTGCCTTCAGGGCCCCCATCACCGCCTCGGTTCCCGAATTCACGAAGCGGAGCTTCTCGAAGCCCAGGTTGCGGGTGCAGAGATACTCGGCGTACTCGAGCTCTACCTCGGTTGCCATGGTGCAAGCCGACCCTCTGGCCAGCTGCTCGACCACGGCCGAAACAACCGCCGGGTGGGCGTGCCCGTGGATGAGGGAGGCCATGTTGTTGGAGAAATCCAGGCGCTTCACGCCCTCCACATCGGTGATGTGGCAGCCGGAGGCCGAGGCCATGTAGGCCGGGTGCGGATCGCGCAGAACGGTGTTACGGCTGACGCCCCCGGGCAGGACCTTGAGGGCGCGCTCGTACAGGGCCGCGCTCTTGGAGTTGGAGCCCATGGGTCAGGTACCCGACAGGGTCGAGCGATCGAGCAGCTTCGCACCCGTCCGCTCCTGGACGTAGTCGAAGTCCACGCCTGGACTCAACTCCAACACCTGGAAGCCAGCAGGCGTGACGTCGATGACGGCGAGATCGGTGTAGATCCGATTGACGACCCCGGCACCGGTCAGGGGGAAGGTGCAACTCTCGATCAACTTAGGCTCACCCTTCTTGGTGCAGTGCTGGGTAATGACGTAGACCAACTTCACGCCGGCTACGAGATCCATCGCGCCTCCCACGGCGGGGATGGCATCCGGCCCTCCGGTGGACCAGTTGGCCAGGTCGCCGCCCTCAGAAACCTGCAAGGCGCCAAGCACACACAGATCGATGTGCCCACCGCGAATCATCGCGAAGCTGTCAGCGTGGTGAAAATAGGCGGCACCTGGAAGGGCCGTCACCTGGCGCTTGCCGGCATTGATCAACTCGGGCTCGCCTTGTCCCTCCTCGGGCGAGGGGCCCATGCCGAGCAGGCCGTTCTCGGTGTGGTAGATGAACTCGCGACCCTCGGGAACAAACTTGGTGATGAGCTCGGGGATGCCGATGCCGAGGTTGACGTAGGCCCCGTCCGGAATGTCCGCGGCCACACGCTGGGCCATCTCGTCGCGGGTGAGGCCCACGGTGGGTTCCGGTGAGCTCACGGGTAGGACACCCCTTGCCGTACCAGGTCGGACTCGTGGGCGGGGTCCGGCACCAGAACAACGCGCTGAACGAAGATCCCCGGGGTAATCACGGCCTCGGGATCCATGTTTCCTGCGGGCACGCACTCCGCGACCTGCACTGTGGTGGTCCTCGCGGCCATGGCCATCAGAGGACTGAAATTCCGCGCAGTCTTGTTGTAGATGACGTTGCCGTAGCGGTCTGCACACTTGCCCTTGATCAGGGCGAAGTCCGCACACAGGCCATGCTCTAGGACGTAGTCGATCCCATTAAAGGTGCGTTGCTCTTTACCCTCTGCGAGGGGCGTTCCCACCGAGGCTGGCGTGTAGAACCCGGGGACACCCGCCCCACCGGCCCGGATGCGCTCGGCCAGCGTGCCCTGGGGCACGAGCTCCAGCTCGATCTTGCCCGACCGATAGAGGTCGGGGAACACGGTCGAGTTCATGGAGCGCGGATAGGAACAGATCATCTTGGCGACGCAGCCCGCCTTGATGAGGGCGGCGAGGCCAACCTCTCCGCTACCTGTGTTGTTGTTGATGACCGTCAAGTCCTTGACACCATGGTCAATCAGTGCATGGATCAACTCTATGGGGCTTCCAGCTTCACCGAAACCGCCGACCATCACGGTCGCGCCATCGGTAATGTCCCCGACGGCGATGGCCAGATCTTCGACGGTCTTGTCAATCATGATGTCCTGAGTGCGGCTGAGCGATTAGTGGGCATCCTCTAACTCATGGACACTGGGTTCCAAGCTGCTCGGGGCTTCCAACCGGCCATAGTTAAACAGCCCGGCTTCATCGACTATGACTCTATCGTCGTAACCGTCAAACCAGATGGCATCCGGATTGCGCCGAACAATGCAGATCTTGCCGCGCTCTTCGGCCCCGGCGGCACTACGTATCAACTTGAAGATGACCACGCCGTCCTCCGTTCCTTCCACGCCCGGAATGGGCCCTTCAGTGACGGCAACGACCTCCGTCTTGCCCTTGTAGTGAGTGATCGACAGGCGTGCGTGAGCTTCGACACCGGAGAGGCCCTTTTGGGACTCATTCAGGATCCGCCAGGCTTCCTCGATCGGCACGTTGAAGGCCTTGTGAGCGATAATGTCTCGGCCGCAGAAGAAGTAGTGGTTCTCGGCACCCACGCGCTTCAAGGCACGCTGCATGATGCGCAGGGCGTCCGGGTCATTGTTGACGCCGCGGATGATGGGCGACTGGTTCTCGACGCGCAGCCAACCCCGCGAGACAACGCCTTCCATGGCGCGCTGGGCAGCGGGCTGCCACTTGAGCACTCCGGTATCTTCCTCCACGTAGTTGCCATCATCGTCCATGAGGAGGAACTCGTCCGGATGATTGAAGTGAATCATCATGCGCACGCTCACGTGCGGCCAGGTCTCGTGGAACAGGTCCATCATCGACAGAAACGTGTCGTCGAAGCGATCGGGGAAGAAGGCCATCTCCTTTGTGCCGATGCGTATAGCCTCGACTCCAGCTTCGGCCAAGGCCCCCAGCCAGATGGCTATCTTTGCGTTCGAGAGAACCATGGGGTCGCCGCCCGAGAGAAGAATCTCGCGCAGTTTCTCCCGGCCGGTTTCGGGGTGACGCCCACCGTTATCAGCTACGATTTTGTTGTGGTGCCGCATGTAGTCGGTCACGTCCCCCACCTGCGCCATGCCCTTCTTGGCCACCGTGCCGTCCTGGCGCTCGATTTCCTTGCGACTGATCAGCTCCTCTCGATAGCAGAATCGGCAGTGAGCGGAGCAGGTCGAGACGACGTACATCAGACCCATCTCGTACTTGTGCAGCAGACCTTCGACCGGGCTGTAGTCCATCTGGTGGCCCGGATCTTCCGACCCCACCAGGTTCTCGGTCTCTTCGGGGGTCGCCTTGACCAGGTCTCGAATGGGCCGACTCTTCTGTGCCAGATCGAAGTAGTGACGGGTCATCTTGACCGGCATGCGAGCTTCCACATCACGCTCCGTGCCCTGCAGTTGGCTCAACACGTCGAGCTCGTCATTGCTGTAGAAGTCCTGCACTTCATCGGACACACGGCCCTCGATGAAGGGCTTGAGCCCGTTGATGCTCATGCGCTCATAGCGAGGGCTCTCGACCTGATCGAGGAAGGCCTGCTCGCGAGCTGAAGGGACGTACTTCTCGGAGTTGCTCATGGGTTCAATCCAGCCTACCCCGGGAGGACCGGCATGATTCGCCAGCCTAGGCCCGGGCAGGGACGAATTGTAACGCATTCGACATTAGCGCGCACCGTGATGTACTATTATGTACGAGGAACCTGCCCCAGTGACCATTTCCGAGAAGATTGCAACTGTAAGCGAGCGCCTGACTCCGACGGAGCGCCGGATTGCTGAGGCCGTCCTCGCCGACCCGACCCTGCTCGCCTTCGGTACTGTCGCCCACCTGGCGGCCCTGGTCGAGACCAGCCACCCGACCATCGTGCGCTTTGCGACGAAGCTCGGGTTCGAGGGGTACTCGGATCTGCAAGAGCACGTACGCGCCGGCTTCACCCAGCAACTTCTGCGGCCCAGCCAACGAATCCGCCACCAACAGTCTTCATCCGCAATGGTCGCCCTGGAGGGTGCCTTGTCCTCCGTAGTGCAAGCCGTGGACGATGGTCAGTTGGCCGCACTCGCCAAGCCCATTCGCAAAGCGCGGCGGGTGTGGATTCTCTCGGGCGAGACCTCCCGCGCCGGAGCATTGGCTCTGCACAGCGGTCTGGCCATGATCCGCCCGGGGATCCGGTTGATCGACGAGCACTCCAGCGGCGGCGACTTGAGCAGCGCCTCCCCACGCGACGCAGCCGTCGTGATCGACTTTGCCCGCTACCGCAACCACTGCGTCTCAATGGCCAAGGCCCTGGCGGAGAACGGCGTGCCCATCGTCGCCATTACCGACAGTCCCTTCTCGCCCCTGGCCGCCTTGACCGATACCTGGTGCGAGCTCACCGTTCCAGCCGTCGGTCCATTCGACAGTTCGGTTCCAGCCGTAGCACTGGCCGAGCTTCTGGTGGCGGAGGTAGCCGCCTCCTTGCGAGACAAGGCACGGGACCACATCGATCGCACCGAGGCCTTATGGAAGGCGACGGGCACTTTCCTCTAGGGCAATGCGTGCCTGGAGAACTCGAGGCCCACGTGCGCGCGCAACCGGGTACCCTGATGGTGAACCCATGCGCCTCTTCCTCGTCCTACTGACCGTAGTCTTGGCCCCGCTGGCCCATGGCCAGCGTGTCCAGTACAGCGCTTCGCCTCGGCTGTTTCCGGTGTGGACCAACGACGGGGGGGACAAGGTCATCCAATCCGATCTGCGGGCCAGCCTCGATGCGTCGAGCGTTGTGAACTCGACCTGGGACGGAGAGCGCATCCGCCTCTTCGGTGCCCGCAATGAGGTGGTCGGCTTCAACCTCGTCATCGAGGCGCCACTGTTGCCCCTGGAGAATGCCTCCGTGGAGTTCAATCGCCTGGACTCGGGGCTCGGTCACGTCATCCGGTCCGATCCTGCCCCTGGACAAGGCCTGTTCGATTGGACCTCCAGACCCATCGAGCTGTTCTTCGTGCGCTACCTGACGATCAAGGGACTGAGCAAGCTCTCTTACGGCACCTATGACGAACGCCACGTTCCCGAACGCATGCGCCGCCCTTGGACGGGTCTGGGGTACGGCACCGGAACGTGGTGGGATCGCCAAGATCACGATCAGGCCTATCCGGAGATCGCGGTTCCGATCGAACTCGTCCCCCACTTCGACGTCGCGCAGGGAACCAATCAGTCCGTTTGGGTCGACGTCTACATCCCCAAGGACGCCTTGCCCGCAACCTACACGGGTGTGATCCGGATTCGCACCGGTGGAGCCCTGCTGCACAGCATCCCCGTGGAGCTGAACGTCCGTGACTTTGAGTTGGCCGATGATCCGAGCTGCGAGACGATGGCCGTTCTGGGCTATGCGGACATCAACCTGCGCTACACCGGCCTTCCCTGGCCGAACTGTGGGACACCACAGGAAATAACGTCCAAGCTCGTCAGGGATCGGCACTTCATGATGGCGCACCGCCATCGCATCTCGCTGGTCGACTCGGAGACATCGGGCTGCAACGTCTGGAAGAACGATGCCCCGCGGCCCGAGTGGCTGCCACGGCTGGATGGCAGCCTATTCACCGCGGCGACAGGGTACGAAGGGCCGGGAGAGGGAACCGGGAACGGCGTCTATTCGATCGGGAACTACGGCTCCTGGTGGTGGAAGGGTCAGGGCCAGGCGGCCATGTGGGCCCGCACCGACGGATGGGTCAACTGGTTCGAGGCCAACTCGCCCGCAACCGAGCGCTTCTTGTACCTCATCGACGAATCAACCAACTACGCGCAGACTGAGCAATGGGCCGGGTGGATCGAGAACAACCCGGGGCCCGGCAACCGCCTCATGTCCATGGCGACGCAGGACCTGCCCACGACCCTGACCTCAACACCGTCCCTGGACGTTACGGCCAGCTGGATGCGTGTGGGGATCACCTCGGTCTGGCACAACGCGGCGGCGACGATTGAGGCGGACCCGACCAAGCGCTTCTACCTCTACAACGGCCACCGGCCCGCAGGCGGATCGTTCTCAACGGAGGACGATGGTGTGGCCCTGCGCGTTCTCGCCTGGTCTCAGTTCAAGAAGAGCATCGACCGCTGGTTCTTCTGGGAGACGACCTACTACAACAACTATCAGGGGGGGATGGGACAGACGAACGTCTTTGAATCCGCCCACACCTTCGGATCTCACAGTTCGTTCGACAACATCATCGGCGAGACCGGTTGGAACTACTGCAACGGCGACGGCGTCCTCTTCTACCCGGGAACCGACACGGTCTATCCGAGCGTCTCCTATGGAGTCCTGGGCCCCATCGCCAGCCTACGGCTCAAGCACTGGCGTCGGGGAATCCAGGACTACGAGTACCTGAAGATGGCTCAGGCCAAGGACCCCGCCGCGGTGGCGACCCTGGTGGACTCCATGATCCCCAAGGTTCTCTGGGAGTATGGGGTGAACGACCCCAACGACCCGACCTGGGTGCGCACCGACATCAGCTGGTCCATCGACCCCGATCTGTGGGAGAACGCCAGGCTGCAACTGGCGCAGATCATCGAAGGGCCCTGAGCCCATCCTGAATTCGGTACGGTGTGCGCGCCTCGACGGGCTCTGCTTCCATGCTGCGCATCGGCTTCGACTCCTCCCCCCTTCTGCCCGGCCATCCACCGGGGGTGCAGCGTGTCGTCCAGAGAAGCCTGGAAGCCCTGGAGCAGCGCGGCCGGGTTGAGGTCGTTCGACTGACTCCCGATGGCTCCGCAGGGCTGCGCAGCTGGAGGCAGGGCGAGCTGCCACGGGCCGTTCGAGGGATGGACCTCGTGGGTATCCACTCCTTCGTCTCGGCTTTCCCCTGGCGCGGACCCGGGCACCGGGTGCAGACACTGCACGAAGCTCCCTGGCGACACGGCGTGCATGAAAATGCCGATCTGCGACACCGCTTCTGGGCCTGGGCCGGCACGCGGCGGGCCTCTGCGGTCATCACCCCGAGCGCAGCGACCGCGAGGGACCTTGGTCTGACGAGCGGGCGCCTGGCGGGTCGCACGCACGTGATCCCCTGGGGTGTCGGCGAACCCTTCGGAGGCGAGGCTCCCCTGGACTCGATGGACGAAGTTCTACTGGGTAAGTACAACCTGCCCGATCGCCCTCTGCTTCTCTGCCCCGGCGCTGTGCGAGCCAAGAAAAATCTGGCCGCGACTCTGGAAGGCCTCGCGCACTTGAAGCAAGCAGGCACCCTGCCCGTTCAGCTCGTCGTCACCGGTCCTGATACGCCCGACCTGCGCGCTAGCCTGGGCCTCGTGCAGCGACTGGGGCTAACTCGGCACGTGTCCACCCCTGGAGAGATCAGCGACGCGGACCTGGCTGGACTCATGCGCCTGTCCTGCGCCGTCGCGGTGCTCTCCGCGAGCGAGGGGTTTGGCCTGCCCGTCCTCGAGGCCATGGCCTGTGGAACACCCGCCATCGTCCCCGCGGGAGGCGCCTTGGAGGAGGTCGGCGGGGCGCACGCCATCGTCGTGGACCCGACCGATCCGGTCAGCGTGGGCCAAGGCATCGTTCAGGCGTTAGACACCCGTGAGGGATTACGGACGAGTCTGACCGAACAAGCGTCACGATTCACGTGGGGAGCCACGGCCCAGGCCATAGAGGAAGTCTGGGAAGGTCTCGCATGAGCGCTACCCGGATCCTGGTCTCCGGCATCGTGCTCGACCAACCGATGGGAGGCGTCCGGCGCCACAACGCCGAGCTCCTGCCGCGCATCGCGAAGCTCCTCGAAGCCAAGGGCGGAGAGCTGGCCCTCTTGACTGGCCGCGGGGGGCTGGGCTTTGAACCTCCATCCAATGTGCGCGTGATCCCATCCGACGTGCCCTCTTCTCCCTTGCTCGTACGAGCCGCGCGGGAGACCAAGGCTCTCGGTGCAGCCATAGCCCAAGCTGCCGAGGCTGGCCGGCCCTTCGACATGGTGCACGTGGCGCACCTGCCTGCCCCGCGTACCCTGCCCGTCCCCATGAGCCTGACGCTGCACGACCTGCGCAGCCTGGACCTGGAGCACACGCCCTTCTCCCGGAGGCTGGTAGCCAAGGCCGTCGTGGGCCGCGCCCTGAATCGTGCGCAGCGAGTGTTCACCGTCTCCGAACACATGCGCACGCGGCTGGTCCGGGACTGGCCAGAGGTTGAACCCAAGCTCTTGGTGGCCCCCAACGGCGCCGACCACCTGCCCGTCCTGGAGCGCAACCAAGCACCCGAAGCACCCTTGTTGCACGTGGGCCACGTCGAGCCGCGCAAGAACCTCGACCTCCTGCTGCGAGCCTTGGCCCTCGACACAACCTTGCCCGACCTGCTCTTGGTGGGGGCTCCCAAGCATGACGAGGACCAGCGCCTGCTCGCCCTTGCGCAGTCCCTGAAAATCTCTCACCGGATCCGTTTGGCCGGCCCATGCCCGGATGAGGATCTCCCCGCTCTGCTGGCCAGCGCCGCCGCCGTAGTCCTGCCCTCACACCTCGAGGGCTTCGGAATCGTCGCGCTGGAAGCCCAACGAGCCCGTGTGCCCCTGGCCATCTCGTCCGCTGGAGCCCTGGCCGAGACCGCGGCCGAGAGCGCTCGCGTCTTCCCACCCGACGACCCGCAAGCGTGTGCCCTAGCCATCCGCCAGGCCCTGCAGCAATCAGCGGCCGATCTCGAGCCCGCGGCAATCCGCGCCGAGGGTTACACCTGGGACGCGGCGGCTCGGATCTTCGTGTCGGGTTGGGCCACCTAGGCCGCAGCGAACCTACTCGGAATCAGAGATCGTCCCGTCCGTCCGGCGCAAGCTTGCGGTCACCTGATAGGCGCCCCACATGAGTCCGCCAAGAACGGCGACAAGCAGGAGGTAGAGGAGCATCCGCACAAGGATGGACTGCTGACCGAGATCCGTAGAAAATAAACCGCTGCGGTTATCGACCTTGTGGTACTGCAACACCTTGCCGCCCGCCGCAGTGCGTCCGGCGGCGCCGGGTGCGGAGGCTCCCATGGCCTGAGCCCTACGAGCGGCGCCTGCTGCGGAGCTTCCCGTCTGAGCAGTAGACCTGGGTGGGGAGATCGGAGCGGGGGATGAACGCTGAAGAGGAGCGTCGGGCACCGGGACATTCGCGTTCCAGTCCCCTTCCAGTTCCAGCTCATCCCGCGAAGGAGGATCCGGCTGGGGCGCAGGAGCAGGAGCAGGAGCAGGCGCAGGAGCAGGAGCAGGAGCAGGCGCAGGCGCAGGCGCAGGCGTCGGGGGTGCTGCTGGAGCCGGTGTCGGATCGAGCATCGGTTCGGAATCGGCGGGCGTATCCAGCCTCAAGCGCAGCTCAACGTCCCCAAGCTTGAACATCTCTCCGTCCATGAGCGTGCAGGGGCCGGTGAGGCGCTGCCCCTCCACTCGCGTCCCATTGCTCGACCCCAGATCGGACAGGACCCAGCGCCCACCCGAGTCCATTTCAAGGCGCGCGTGCAGGCGACTGACAGACTTCCCTCCAATGACCACATCCGCCTCCTTGCCCCGGCCCAGATTGCTGGAGCCGGTGAGATCGTGGGTCTGACCGATGTGGTCGCCGGAGAGAATAAAGAGTCGTGCCATGGGGTCGCTCAAGTTGCTGCGATGATGCCCATGATACGGGCTGGGGCTCGCGGGTAGAATGGACCCCATGCCCAGCCCTCCGCACACCATGCCCGGAGCACCGGCCCTCGAGCTCTCCGATCTGGTCTCCTGCTACCGCATCGGGCTGTTACAGCGCAAGCGCGAGGTCCTGCACGGGGTCAACCTGACCTTGGAGCGCGGGAAGTGCTTGGGGCTGGTGGGGCCCAACGGATCAGGCAAGTCCACCCTGCTGCAGATCCTGGCCGGCGTGCAGCGCCCCGAGCGGGGCGTGGTGCGCGTCTTGGGGGAGGATCCCCGCAAGGCTCTCGCCCGGACCCGCCTCGCGTACCTGCCAGAGGACTCCCCTTTTCCCGCCGAGCTCTCGGCACTCGTGGCCCTGGATCTCTTGGGTGCCTTGGCTGGTCTCCCACGCAAGGAATTACGCTCACGCGCCGAACGCCTGTTAGAGCGAGTAGGTCTGGCCGACCAAAGGCTCGCGCCCCTGCGTACTTTCTCGCGCGGGATGATGCGCCGCTTCGGATTGGCACAAGCATTCCTGTCCGAACCTGAAGTCGTTCTGCTCGACGAGCCCACGGCGGGACTGGACGCTCCCGGCTTTGCCGTACTCGAGGACCTGATAAGCGAGGCCCGGAATCGTGGAGCAAGCCTGGTCCTGGCTTCGCATCTGCCCTCGGACCTGTTGCAGCACTGCGACGATCTGGCACTCCTGCTTAATGGACACCTGCGTGCCCACGGTCCAACGGACGAGCTCTTGGCCATCAAGGGCCGCGTGCAGTTGGAGCTCGAAGGCATGGGCCCCGCGCCCTTGCAGGAGCTCGAAGACTGGGTCCGCGAAGCGGGTGGCAAGGTGCGCTCCTCATTGCCCTCGGGTCGCTCCCTACTAGAGCTCTACGGGCAAACGGAAACTCATGCCTAGCGTCGAAGGCAGAGGCCGCTACGGAGAGCTATTCCGCCTCTGGATGAAGCGCAGCCTCGCTCCGTCCTGGTCCCTGTCCCTGCTGGGCCTGCTGGCGCTCTTGAGTCTTGCGGACTGGACACCGAGCGCACTGCAGGCCGGCGGGCTGACGACCCCCCGGCTGGCGCGCGGGCTTGAGCGTCAGGCCCTCTGGACCATCGCTTTGCTGCTTGTCAGCGGCTGGACGGCCTGGCACGGGGCGCGCGTCATGGGCCGCTGGCGTGATGGCGAGTGGAGCTGGATCTCGAGCAGGCCCGTCGCCGCTTTCCGAGTCTGGTTGGCCACCTGGGCCGGAGCCAGCGCAGGCCTTGGCCTGCTGCTTGTCGCGGTGGGCATGGTGGTAGAGGTCGGCGCAGGTCTCGGTGCTGAGACGGTAAGACTGGTTGCGACGCAGGAGGTGGATGACGCTCGCCTGGAGCCCGGACAGACGATGGAGGTCCACTGGCAGGGGGACACCCCCACGACCGGAACGGTGCGCGTCTTCTTGCGCTCATCCCCGGGCATGGATCCCACGACTGACGTGCGCGTGGAAGCCAGACGAGGGAAGAAGGTGGCCCACACCGAGGTACGATTGGACGGGCGAAGGGGTGTGGAGGTCGAAGTGCCAACGCAATCCAACCGGCCCTTGATCGTGGTGATCACAGACACAGGGGGCGGCGCCCTGGCTCTGGACGGCAGCACGCCCATGGAATGGTGGCGCCCCGCCGGCTACGAGTGGTTCGGATCCTGCAGTGTGATCTGGCGCGCGTTCTTGGGCCTCTCTGCACTTCTGGGCTTGGCCATGGGACTGGGCGGACGGATGAGCGCCGCCAGCGCTGCGGGACTGTCCGCCTGCCTCCTACTGATGGCCACGACCGGGGACGTTGGCTACCGACGACCTTGGATTCCACTCGCAGACCTGCCCGCAGTCCTGACCATCGTGGGCGAGGGACGACTTCCCATGTCGGGGCACCTCCTTCTGCCCCTGGTTGCCATCGCCGTGGGCGCGAGTGCGTGGTGCCTCGCGGGGAGGGTGCGATGAGGCGCCGCGTGCTCGTGATTCTCGGTTGGGCCGTCGTGGCCCTGTGCTGCTGGCCCTGGCACGCAGCAAGTCGACAACCGGATAGGGGATCATCGTCCATGTCCAGTCCCGCCCACGGAACGAATCTGGTTCAGGGCCTGCTGGGACCTGTGGCAGGATTGGCGGCCAGCGCGGAGTGGGTGCGATTCGATTGGTACGTTCGAGAGGGTCGTTATGAGCGCGCCTACGCTGCCGCCGAACGCGCCCTGGCTCTCGAACCAAGTGCCACGCAAGGTTGGACCCACCTGGCATCACACATGGTCTTCGGTCGGGCCTCGCTCGAGAGCGAGCCCCAGCCCCTGTCCCGACTGCGCTGGATCCGTGCTGGCTTGGACCTGCTCAAGCAGGGCGAGCAACAGGCAGCTGTCCCTGCCGATCTCGCCTATTTGCGCGGCCTGGTCTTGGCATGGGTCGCAGACCTCGAGGCCCTTGGTGGCCCGGCTGCCCCGGGCTGGCCCGGTGGAACGGATGGTGCACGCCTGGCAGCCGCAGATGCGTTCCACACCGCAGGTGAAGCGGGGAATCTGGAGGGCTACCTGATGGAGGGCATCCTGAGGACAGGCAAACACCTTGAGCCCCCGGGCGATGATCGGGAAGATTAGGGCCGACTGGCCGTAGCCCCTGGCAGGAGCGCCCGGGAAGGAGTCTTGGAATGGCCACGACCTTTCGCTTGCTGCGTCAGCGGTGGTAGCATCCGGCCATGCTGCTAGCCCTGATCGCTGAGAATGTCCTCAAGGTGTTCTTCGACCGATTCGGCTACCTGGCACCCTTCGCGTTTCTTGTGGGAGCAGGCGCGGGACTGCCTGTTCCCGAAGAGGTAACCATGGTGGGCTCGGGGTTCTTGCTGCACCGCGGTCTGGTGGACCCCTTTCCCATCATCGCCACCTGCTACGTGGCCACCTTGCTCGGCGACTCCATCCCCTTCTGGCTGGGACGGCACTTCGGAATGAACGCGGTGGACAAACCTTGGGCACGCAGAATTCTGCACCCCGAACGCATGGTGCTCTTGCGCGAACGGTTCGACCAACACGGGAACTGGGCCATCTTCACCTGTCGCTTCCTGCCGGGCGTGCGCATGCCGGGGTTCTTCACGGCTGGCACCGCGGGCATGTCCTACCCCCGGTTCCTGCTCTTTGACGGGCTGGGCGCGCTCATCATGACGCCGACCTGGATCTTTCTTGGAAGGTCCTTTGGAGAGCGCATCGCCGACCTTGAGGACACGGTATCGAACCTCAACCAGTACCTGGGCTTCGGCTTGGCCGCGGCTATCTTGATCTTGGTACTGAGGGGGCTCGTAAGGCGTCGCGAACGGCAGGTGAGGGATCTAGAAGCCGGTGGCGATGCCGGGCTGCCCCCGAGAGATTCCTAGGCCCGAGCATTATGGGGTGAGTCCCAATGATGGGACGAGTCGCATAAACGCCCCCTCGCAGCCCCCGGAGCACCGCATGACCTGAATTGAGGGCAACGAGTGCAAAGGGACGGCCCCCTGGTGTTGACCCCTTGATGGCCATAAGTATCCTGTTTGGCCCAGTTTCCGTTGGAAGCTGTCTCGATGACCACTCGGGGACCTGAGGTGAGCCTCTGGTGCCCCACAAGCCCTGCCTGAGCCCCCAACGGGCACCCCACACCATGACGAACAATTCCATTTTCACCCTGGCTGCTGTTTCTGCAGCCATCGCCCTCGTGTTCGCTGTAGCCAAGTACTTCGGCATTATGAAGCGCGACACGGGCAACGACACCATGCGCGACATCTCGCGCCAGGTGCAAGAAGGAGCGGCCGCCTTCCTGAAGGCTGAGTACAAATGGCTGACCGTGTTCGTCATTGTGGTTAGTGCTGCGATTTTCATGTCGCGCCCCGAGGATGGCCTCGGCCCCAAGACAGCCATCGCCTTCATCTGTGGTGCGCTTGCTTCCGCAACAGCCGGCTACTTCGGAATGCACACCGCGACCCGCGCCGCCCTGCGCACGACCCAAGCCGCCACGAACAGCTTGGCCGACGCCCTCAGCGTTTCCTTTAGCTCGGGTATCGTCATGGGCATGAGCGTCGTCGGTCTGGCCCTGTTGGGTGTGACCGGCTTCACTATCGCTTACGCCTCGGACCTGAGCGCATCGGGTCTGGAATACGTCCTCGGCTTCAGCTTCGGCGCCTCCTCCATCGCCCTGTTCTCGCGCGTGGGCGGCGGCATCTTCACCAAGGCCGCCGACGTGGGCGCTGACCTGGTGGGCAAGATTGAGGCGGGCATCCCCGAAGATGACCCCCGCAACCCGGGCACCATCGCGGACAACGTGGGTGACAACGTGGGCGACGTGGCCGGCATGGGCGCCGACCTTTTCGAGTCCTACGTGGGTTCCATCATTGCCGCCATGGCCCTGGGCGCCTTCGCCTACGCTGGTGTGGAGCACGCCAACGGCATGGTGCTGCTGCCCCTCGCCGTCGCCGGAGTCGGCATCATCGCCTCCATCATCGGCACCTTCTTCGTGAAGGCCGCCGACGAGCACGCCCTGCACTCAGCCCTGTTCCGCGGCCTCATCATTGCCTCCATCGCTGTTGTGGGAGCCACCTACTGGCTCACCATGCAAGGCGGCATCAACTTGCCCGCGCAACTCAAAGGCGTAAGCCACGACTACTCCACCGGCGCAGCCCTGATGATCGCGGTCGTTTCTGGCCTCGCCATCGGCGTGCTGATTGGAAAGGTCACCGAGTACTACACCTCGACCGACCGCCACCCCGTCCGCAACATCGCCAAGCAATCCGAGACCGGTGCAGCCACGAACATCATCCACGGTCTTGCGACCGGCATGGAGTCCGTCGCCATACCCGTGCTCTTGATCTGCGTGGCCATCTTCTTGGCCAACTACATGGCTGGTGTTTACGGTGTCGCCATCGCTGCCGTGGGCATGCTCTCAACCTTGGGTATATCCCTTGGCGTGGACGCCTACGGCCCTGTGGCTGACAACGCGGGCGGCTTGGCCGAGATGGCGAAACTGCCCCCCGAAGTGCGCGAGCGCACCGACGCCCTTGACGCCGTGGGTAACACCACCGCCGCGATCGGCAAGGGTTTCGCCATCGGTTCTGCGGCCCTGACAGCCCTGGCCTTGTTCAGCGCTTTCTGTAACCGCGCTGGCATCTTGAACGGCACGGGAGAATCCCTCGTGCTCAACATCAACACCACCGAAGTCATCATTGGCTTGCTGCTCGGCGGCATCCTGCCCTTCCTGTTCAGCGCCTTGACCATGCGCGCCGTGGGTAATGCGGCCTTCGACATGGTTGAAGAGGTGCGCAGGCAGTTCCGCGAGATCCCCGGCATCATGGACGGTACGGGCAAGCCCGATGCCGCCCGTTGCGTGAAGATCTCCACGGATGGTGCCCTGCGTCAAATGGTTCTGCCCGGTGTGATCGCCGTGGCTGCCCCCATCCTTGTGGGCTTTTGGAATGTCGAGGCCCTTGGTGGTCTGCTGGCTGGCGCTCTCGTGGCGGGTGTCATGATGGCCATCTTCATGTCCAACGCCGGCGGTGCTTGGGACAACGCCAAGAAGTACATCGAGGGCGGCGCCCACGGTGGTAAGGGCTCAGACCCCCACAAGGCCGCTGTGGTCGGCGACACGGTCGGTGACCCGTTCAAGGACACCTCGGGTCCTTCCCTCAACATCTTGATCAAGCTGATGACCGTGGTGGGCCTCGTGTTCCTGCCTTGGTTCTACTAAGGAGATTCTGGTCATCGACGCCAAGACCCTCGCCCTGGCCGCCGCCCACCTTCTCGATGAGAAGAAGGCGATGGATATCCGTGTCTACAACGTAGAGAACCAGATCAAGGTCGCGGACTACTTCGTCGTGGCCTCGGCCACGGCGCGGCCCCACGTGAAGGCGCTCTACAACGAGCTGCACGTGCGTCTGAAGGCGGCGGGTGAGTTGCACGCCAAGGCCGAGGGGCTGGACATGAGCTGGTGGGTCCTCCTGGACTATCTGGACGTGGTCATCCACATCCAGCAGAGCGAAGCGCGCGAGTACTACGGACTGGATGACCTCTACGGTGACTGTCCCCAGCTGGACTGGCAGTCGGAGGGGCTTCCGGACGTGCTGGTTCCGCCCGAAGAGGGGACCAAGGGCGAGCAGGAGCTGACCGCGTGAGGTTGGGCTGGGTGCTGATCGGCCTGCTGATCGTCACCCACCCGAGCATTGCCAGCGACTCACCTCCGAACATCGTCGTCTTCCTGGTAGATGACCTTGGTTGGCAAGACGTGTCGCTGCCTCTCGGACCAGAGACCACGCCCTTCAACGAGCGCTACCGCACTCCGAACGTCGAGCGGCTGGCGCGACGCGGGATGCGCTTCACGGACGCCTACGCCTCGGCTCCGGTCTGCTCTCCAACCCGCACGAGCCTGATTACGGGCCGCAGTCCGGCGGCCACGGGCATCACCTGGTGGGTGCGCAACAAGGACACCCACAACAGCAAATCCCATCCGACGCTTACGCCGCCCACATGGACGGTCAACGGATTGCAGCCCGGGGACGTGACTCTTCCCGGTCTCCTCAGCGGCGGCCGATACCACACCGTCCACCTCGGCAAGGCGCACCTGGGTGCGCGCGGCACAGAGGGTGCCGATCCGACCACGCTCGGTTTCGCGGTCAACGTAGCGGGACACGGACTGGGCGGGCCCGGAAGCTACTACGGTCTGCACGATTTCAGTGCCAAGCACCGCGGCGGAGGAGAGGACTGGAACGTCCCGGGTCTGGAGGCCTACCACGGCAAGGACGTCTTCCTCACCGACGCCCTGGCCACGGAGGCGCGCCGCGAATTGCTGCTGGCGGCCAAGAAGGACGAGCCCTTCTTCCTGCACTTCGCACCCTATGCCGTGCACGCGCCCATCATGGCCAACAACCGCCTGATCGACTCCTACGAGGGGCTGCACGCCAAGGAGGCAGCCTACGCGACCATGGTGGAGTCGGCGGACGCGGCGCTGGGGGTCGTACTCGATACGCTGGCGGAGCTGAAGCTGACGGACGAGACCCTGGTCGTCTTCACCTCGGACAATGGCGGCCTCTCGGCCCACAGCCGCGGTGGTCCCAAACACTCGCACAATGCCCCCTTGCGGAGCGGCAAGGGATCCGCCTACGAAGGTGGAGTACGCGTCCCCCTTGTTGTGGCCTGGCCCGGAGTGACGAAACCAGGCACCCGTTCAAGCGAACCCGTCATCAGCCACGACCTGTTCCCCACGCTGCTCGCGGCAGCGGGTGTCGAGGTGCCCGAGGCCCACGGGGAACTTGTAGAAGGGCGCGACCTCAAATCCCTCTTGAAGGGAGAGGCTCCCGAATGGAGTGGACGCCCCCTGTTCTGGCATCAGCCCCATCTCTGGGGTGCGAACGGACCAGGAATCTGGCCCTTCAGCTCCGTGCGCAAGGGACGCTGGAAGCTGATCTTCGACCACGCCAAGACCTCCTTCGAGCTGTATGACCTGGAGAATGATCTCTCGGAAGCTCATGACCTGGCGAACGCGGAACCCGAGATGGTCGACGCTCTGGCTGAGGAGCTCTCACTCTGGCTGGAGAGCACCGGAGCCGGCATGTCCGTGGTGACCGCAAGCGGTCAGGCCGTGAAGATGCCGCGCGAGTACCTGGACCAGAACGGGCGCTGAGTGTCGGGAACGCCGACGCGCTACTTGGACAGGCAGTAGGCCAGCAGGTCCAGGATCGCATCCTCGGTCAGGCTGTCCAGCAATCCGGTGGGCATGCGCGAGAGGGGACTTGGGCGCAGCGTATCGATCTCGTCGCGCTGAAACTCGACGGACTCGGAGTAGTCGACGCCCGTCAGCAACACGAGCCGGGACTCGTCCTGCTCCGCGATGCGTCCGACAAACATCTCACCGTCAGTGGTGAGCAGTTCGGTCTGCTGATACTGGTCGGAGACCTCGAGTGAGGGGGAAATAATCGACTCAAGCAGGTCATGCGGGCTGAAGCGGCCACTCGCCCCGGTCAGGTCCGGTCCGGTGCTTCCACCCTTGCCGTCAAAGCGGTGGCACTCGGCACAGGTGGTTCGTTCGAAGTAGAGCGCACCGCGCTTAAGATCCCGGGGTTCCGCCGTGACCTTTCCCAGGGCATCCATCAGATCCTCCGTCGTCCAGGCGCGGACGAATCGGGCCGCAGAGGCCTCGATAACCCGTGCTCCAGCAGGAGGTGTAGGTTTACGCAGCAGCTCGGGCCAGTGCTTGAGTTCAGCGGGCAGAGACTCAACGGCCCGGGCCCTGATGTTCTCGATGTACTGGATCAGACTCATGCCACCGGACAAGGTGGGCGCCGTCTCGTCAAGCCAGCGGAAATAGCGGCGACGCAGGTGCAGGGTCCATCCCTCGCGCAAATAGGACAGGCACATGGCGTAGTGGATCTGATCAGCAGGGACCTCGCTGTCCTCCAGAGTCTCCACGCCCAGAGCCGCAAGCGCAGGAGCTTGGAGATAGCTGAGGACTCGGCACAGCTCCCGATCCAACTCGGGGTTTCCGCTGGGGAATCTCGGCTGAATGAGCGGCATCAGACGGCCCGCCGCGTACCGCGTAACCTCTCCCCCACGAGCCGAAGACACGCCCAGGAGGCGCAGCCACCCAAGCAATTGCCCGTCGTCGAAGGAGTCGAAGGGCATGGCAGCCGTGCGCTCCAAGATCTTCACTCGCTGCTCATCTGAACCCACGCGGGCGAGAGCGAGCAGAGCCTGGAGGGCAATCGCCGGATCCTCTTCCGCCAGGGACCTGTCCGCCCAGAGGGCCAGTGGGGTCTGCTCCAAGGACACGCGCGCGGCATGCGCGATGAATCGATCTGCGCTGCCCAACTGTGTCCAGTAAGGGCTCATCACTTCGAGGCCGTGCTGCCGCTCCATCGTGTGGCGCAAGGCCCGGGGGCCGTCAGCTACTGCGGCCACAGGGGCTTCGGCGGCCTCGCGGGTGGAGCGGATGCGGTACAGACCGGACTGTGTTCGCCGTCCGCCAGTCGTCACGTACAGTGCTCCATCCGGGCCGACGGACAGGTCCGTCACCGGGAAGGGCTTGCCCGAAACAAATGTCTCCAACCGCGCGCCGTAGCTCGCACCCTGGGGTTCGAAGTGGACGGCATGAATCGTGCCATAGGCCCAGTCCGCTGCGAAGAGAGCGCGACGGTACGGCCCATGGAAGGCCGTCTGGGTTCCGAAAACGATGCCCGTTGGCGAGCCAAGGCCCACGTCGACGACTGCCGGCAGGGAATCCGGGGAGTGGGCCGGCCACTTGCCCGATCCATGGCGCCAACCGAAGTCCGCGCCGGAGACCAGGTGCAGGATGCGTGTCGGCTTGTACCAGGGCAGTCCAACGTCCCATTCCATGTCCGAGTCGTAGGTGAACAGCTCGCCCTCGGGATTGAAGGCGATGTCGTAGGAGTTACGCATTCCAGCCGCGACGAGATCCCATTGCTTTCCGTCGGGGCTGACCCGGCAGACCCACCCACCAGGGGCCATACGACCCACCGCATGGCCTCTGGGATCGGGCATGCGGGGCAGAAGTTGGTCTTCGGCCCAGGCGCGGGTGACGTGGGAGCGCTCGATGGCCTCCGGCATAGCGGTGTGGTTGCCACCGACGATGTAGAGCGCCTCGCCGTCCGGTGAGAGAACCACTCCGTGAGGCCCGTGTTCACCCGAACCGTCGAGCGGCATCAGGAATTCAACGCTGTCGTAGGTATCGTCGCCATCGCTGTCACCCACGCGGTATAAGCCCGTCCCTTTCCCCGCGGCCACAACCACGTAGAGGTAGCCAAAAGCGTGCAAGAGACCATGTGCACTCCCTACCTCCACGCCAAGGGGCTCGATGTCGGATGCCTTGAGGGCATCGCCCCACTCGGGTACGTCGACTCGATAGATGGATCCATACTGATCGCAAGCAATCAGCCGCCCTTGCGGATCAAAGGTCACCGAGACCCAGGAACCCTGGGTGTCTTTGGGAACCGAGTACAGAAGTTCGGCTTCGAATCCCGCGGGGAGTTCCAATTGATCGGCGGCCAACGCCACTGAGGTCGAAGGCGGAGGCGGCGTTCCCGGCTTGCCCCAGGGCTCCACGCCCATGGCGCCCAAGCTGGTCGCGGCTTGCCACCCTTCGCGGGAGCCCGACAATGAACGCCAACCCGGGCTCTCTTCACCGGTCACCAACCAAGACCCGTCTGTGACGAGGGTCTGGGCCGTCCCGTCCGCGTACTCGATCGCGAGCTCAACCCAGAGCCCAGCGGGTCCACCATCGTTACGACAGCTAACGGCCAAGTTGTGCTGGCCCTTGGCCAGGTTCCCTTTGACGTCTACTTCAGAGCGCACGCTCCAATCGTGACTCTCAAGGACCAGTTTCCCGTCCACGAACAGGCTGCAGTGGTTGTCGCAGGAGCTCGACAGGGTGGCCTTCTTCACCTCACCCGTCACCTCGACGGTGTGGCAGGTCCACATGCGATCGTCCTTGGCGGATTCGGCGGAGGTCCATATCCACTCGGGAGTCTGGGCCGCGGCAGGAGAGCCTGTAAGGAGCAGGGAAACAACAGCTATGTAGGGAAGGGAGAGGCGCATGGCTCTCAAGGATACACCACGGGGTCGGGACGGCACTGACTCATTCAGGTACCCTCGCCGTTCCCATGCGTGCCTCAACCCTCCGCGTCCTGCACCCACTCGCCATGGGCATCTTGGCCGTCACTCTGGCGGGCTGTGCGAATCAGCCTTTGCTAAAGGCTTCCCCAAGAGCCGCCTCAACTCACGACGCCGTCAGTTCCCCGACCCGCAAGAGCATCTGGCACGAGAAGACCAAGGAGAAGATCACCCTGCGCTTCGCCGATGAGGAGCTCACGGTGGTGCACTTCGCCGCCAAGCCCAGGCCGTTCCTCTATCCCTTCTATGCGCCCGGCGGCGTCCCCGTCACGCGTGCCTGGCCGCAGGAAGAGCGAGAGGGAGAAGCGCGCGACCACCCTCACCACACTTCCGTGTGGTTTGCCCATGGCGACGTGAACGGCGTGGACTTCTGGCACCCCCAAGCCAAGAACGGTGGAGTGATTGAATACACCGGACGCCTGAACGAGCTGCTGTCACGGGGCAAGCGCCTGCGTACGCGCCATACCTACACCTGGAAAGGGCCCAAGGGCGAGGAGCTCCTGCACGAGCGGCGCACGCTTCTCTTCGGCGCCGAGCACGATCAGCGCTGGGTCGACACCAAGTTTGAGTTAACGGCCTTGAAAGACGAGGTCGTGTTCGGTGACACCAAGGAAGGCACGTTCGCCATGCGCTTACACCCTGCCCTGAGGCTCAAGGGCGAGGTTGCTACGGGCTCCATCTTGAATGCTGCCGGTGACAAGGACGGCAAGGTCTGGGGAGAGCGCGCGGCCTGGGTCCACTACGGAGGTACGATCGACGAGCAGGAGGTAGGGGTGGCCATCTTCGAACACCCCGACAACTTCCGGCACCCGACCTGGTGGCATGCACGGGACTATGGGCTCGTGGCCGCCAACCCTTTTGGCACGCGGGCCTTCGAAGGAGGCAACGCCGAGAGCGGTCGATTCGTCCTCAAGCAGGACGAAACCCTCGTGCTGAGGTATCGCATCTGGACTCACACCGGCGAACGCACCCCGGAGGAGATCGCAGCCGCGTTCAAGGTCTACGTGATCCAGTCTGAGGAGATGTAAGCCCTCTCGGTGGCCAACCCCATGAAGCCCTCCCGCACACAGGCCCTCTTCTTCGGGGCCTACCTCGCCGTCTTCGCCCTCTGCGCCATAGACCCTCACGAGCGCTCGGTCTGGTGGGCGGAGAACCTGCCCATCATGCTGCTTGTTGGCGTCATCGCCTGGGTGCAGCGATTCCACAGCTTCAGCAAGCTGAGCTACGGGATGATGTTCTTCCTGATGGCCCTGCACACGATCGGCGGCCACTACACATTCTCTCGTGTGCCCTTCGACTTCGTCACAGATACGTTTGGATTTGAGCGCAACCACTTCGACCGGGTGGCGCACTTCACGGTGGGGTTCTACGCCTATCCTCTGGCCGAGATTCTTCAGCGCCGCAAGCTGGTGAACACCCGCTGGCTGCTCTACCTGTTCCCGATCTTCTCGATCGTCAGCCTGGCGGCAGCCTATGAGCTGTTCGAATGGCGCTATGCCCTGACAGCCGAACCCGATGCGGGCCTGGCGGTACTCGGCTCCCAAGGAGACATCTGGGACGCACAGAAGGACATGCTGGCCGACGCCATGGGTGCCGTTTTCGCGGTGGGGATCTTCGCGCTGTGCGGCAGCGACCCCGAACGCGAGGCCTCTTGATCAGTAGCCGAACCGCGAACCGCTAGTTCGATCCAGGTCCCCAGACCGCCAGCTGCCGGATACGACCGGTGTCGTCGAAGGACCCAAACCCGATCCGACCAGCGGGCAGGGTGGCGTCGGAGGTTTCGTGGGTCATTTCCCCGTCAAAGAACACCTGCAGGTGCCCTTCTGGACCCTCCCGGGTCAGGCGAACCGTGTGCCACTGACCGGGATCCCCCCAGTCGATGCCCGCCTCGGGAACGGGGCACAGGGGGCGCCGGGCTGCACCGTCCACCAGGAAGACATTGTGCGCATTGGGGTCGGGCTTTGTGGCCAGATGAACGTAGTAATAGTGCGCCTCGTCCACGTAGCCGAAGAAGAAGCACAGGTCGCGGTGTGCATAGTCGCGTCCGGTCTGGGCCACTTCGAACTGCAACTCGAATTCCGTCAAGGTCAGGTCCTTCACCAAGGCGTAGGACAGGGGCGAGCGATGAGGAGGTTTGAATTGACTCGACTTATGCAGGGCCATGTAGGTCCTTGGCATGTCCGCTCTGTCGGCGACCGACTCTTCGTCCATTCCATACCGCCACGCGGCCTCATCACTGAAAGTGAAGCGATCGAGGCTTCCCCCGGTCGTGAAGTCCTCATGAAGCAACAGTTGAGCACCAGAGGGCACGGACTCCGCCATGCGAACGGATGGAGAATTGCAGGCGGTCAACCCCAGGAGTGACAGGCAGGCAAGGCGAAGGAACGTTGAAGTCATCATCAGATCTTCTCCGGAACGATAAAGGGTGCCCGGTAGTCGCGGGTGCGCAGGCGGTTCGCGGCATCGCTGTTCAGGAACCGCTCGCTGGATGGATCCAGATCAAGGGCCGCGCCGAGAACGGGCGGGTGCTGGGCGAGGTCCACGCCGTTCTTGTCCAGATGCGTCGCGAGGCGCTCAAATGATGATGAGATAATCTCCTCGCCGGCGATGGCCTCGCGCACGTGCTCGGGAGATTGGCTCTCTCCCAGGGCATAGGAGATGTTGGCCATATGGCACAGGCTACTGGACAGGTGGCCCTGCAGAATGGGCGCCGCGAGCAAGGAAGCGTCGCGCTTGCGTATGGCCTCAACCAGGTTCGCAAAGTGGTTGGAAGACCCCTTCCACTTGTCCACCTGCTTGCCGTCCGAGTCAAACGCAGTGGACTCATTGTAGTTGGGAATCACCAGGTAGCCGTTCTCGCACATCACGGTCACCCCCACCGAGCCAGAAGGGATCCGATCCATGCTTCCGCCCCAGTTCTTTCCCTGGGCCTCAAGGTCCCGTGGCAAACCGCGCACCTCGAAGAGGATTGGCGCAGGGTCGTAATCCAAGAGTGTGACCATGGAATTGGGCGTGTCGCCGTCGTCGTCATAACCGAAACGCCCGCCAATACTGCGCACGCTGCTGGCAAGCTCCTCCACACCCAAGGCCCAGCGACACATGTCCATCTGGTGGATGCCCTGGTTACCCAGGTCGCCGTTGCCGGTCTGGAACTGCCAGTGCCAATCGTAGTGCAGCTGCCGGCGCGAGAGCGGCCCGAGGGGTGCGGGGCCCGTGTACAGATCCCAGTCCACGTGTTCGGGAACGGTCTGGGGCTCACTGAGCTTGCCTATGCTCTTACGAGGCTTGAAACACGTTCCGTGAGCGTAGCGGATCTTCCCCAGGCCGCCGCCCTGCACGAAGGCAATGCCATCGCGAATGCCCGAGCTGGAACGGGATTGCGTTCCGGTCTGCACCAGGCAGCCATACTTCTCAGCCGCCCGCACCATCTGTCGCCCCTCAAAAATGTTGTGGCATACGGGCTTCTCCACGTACACGTCTTTGCCCGCCTGGCAGGACCAGATGGTCTGGATCGCATGGAGATGGTTGGGAGTGGCGAGAGACACAACGTCGATGTCTTCGCGCGCAAGCGCATCTCGCAGGTCGGCGTAGCCTTGAACGTCCCCACCTTCCCAGCCGTTCTTGGAGACCTTGTTCTTCTCCAATTCCGCCTTTTGCCGAGCGAGCACCTTGGAATCCACGTCCACGAGCGCCACCACGTCCACGCCGGGTAGGGCTTGGAAACCGGAGATGTGTGAGCCCCCACGGCTGCGGATCCCAGCCACGGCTACACGCAGTACGCCGTTCGGGTTTGGGCTGCGACTCGCGCGTGTGCGCGAGGTCAGGTTGCAGCCGGGGAAAAAGGGAAGGGCGGCCGCTGCTGTCGCGGCCCGGGTGAATGCGCGGCGGGTCAGGGGGGGCATGGGACTCCTCGATGCCAGGGGGGATTGTCCAGACGCCCACATGGTAGGCGAGCAGACGCTCAACAGGCCTCCTCAATTGGTGATCGCTACTGGAACAAAGAATCGCCAGGATGGCGGCCATTCCAGCCCGTACCGACCCGCCATGCTTCCCATCCGAACACTCACCATTCCTGTCCTGGCCAGCCTCCTAGGCCTGGTTTCCAGTACCGCTCCCTGCCACGCGAGCCAAGACACGCCACGCAGGCGGAGCGTGCTCTTCTATCTGGTGGACACCTGCCGGGCGGACCACCTCTCGGTCTACGGCTCTGAACGCAAGTCAACGCCGTTCCTGGAAGAGATCGCAGCCAAGGGCGTGGTCTTCGAACAGTGTCGCTCACAAGCGCCGTGGACCAAGCCCTCCATGGCCTCCATGCTGACCTCCCGCTATCCGGGAGAGTTGGGGATCTACATGCTGTTCCAGGCGCTGGACGATTCCTACGTGACCCTGCCTGAAGCTCTTGCGGGGGCGGGCTACTTCGCCGCGGGCTTTGCGGCCAACCCGCTCATGGGCGCCTTCTCCAATTACGATCAGGGGTTCGAGTACTTCGTCGAGTCCACGTCCATCAATAAGGGTAACCCGATCAACTTCGCCAGCGGTTCAGCTGCCAAGTTGAATGCCAAGATCGGACCTTGGATCAAACAGGATGAGTCCTGGCCCCTGTTCCTGTACGTCCACTCGGTAGACCCCCATGAGGAGTACGAACCGGCCCCCGAATACCTCGCGGAGTTCGCCGACCCTCAGGATACCGAGCGCTACAGGGACGAGTGGAAGCGTCTACTCGATTCACGGCCGCCCGTTCCCGGGCTCCACCTGACCCCGGACAATTTCGAGCGCACCCAGATCGACCCGGACTGGTTCATCGAGCAGGGGAAGAAGCTCTACGACGCGGACATTCTCGCCAACGACACGGAGATCGAACGCTTGTGGTCCATGCTTCAAGAGGATGGCTGGGGCGAAGACGTTGTTCTCGTCTTGATGTCCGATCACGGCGAGGAGTTCTTCGAGCACGGAGGAACCAGCCACGGCTATAGCCTGTACGACGAGCTGGTGCACGTTCCCTTGATCATCTACGCGCCAGGACTCCTGCCGGAGGGGCGGCGTATTTCCAATCCGGTCCGCTCCCTCGACGTCTACCCCACTCTCTGCGACCTCCTGGGGATTGAACCACCCGCTGGCCTGCAAGGCAGGAGCCTGGTGCCGCTGATCGAAGGGGACCCCGAGTGGCAGGACCTGCCGGTGATGTCGGAGAAGACCGAGGACCCCGGTGGCCGGCGAGCTAGGTCCGGCATGGGAGTGGGCATCTCGCTGATCCAAGATGGCTGGAAACTGATCAGCAACCTGCGCTCCTCAGACGGCCGCAATCTGCCTCGCTACGAGTTGTTCAACCTCTCCGAGGATCCGGGAGAACAGAAGAATCTGGCCGAGGCGCACCCGGAACGCCTCGCACAGATGGACTCTGCCCTGATGGACTGGTCGGCCCGTAACCTGGGTCTGGCCCAGGCCAACTCGACGGCCCCTGAAGACGTGGACCCCGAAGTACTCAAGCAACTTCGTGCCCTCGGCTACCTCGGCGATGACGAAGACGAGGTGCAGGCCTCCCCGGATGCCCTTTCACCCCTGGCGCGGGCTCTCTTGGAGGGGGACGATCGCTGGAGCGTCCTCGTCCTTGGCCCGAAGAGCGACGATGAGGTTCGCGGGCGTACTTTTGGGGACTGGTCAGTCAGCGGTCGGCGCATCGCGCGCGACACGCGGCGGGAGTCCCTGCTCAAGCTGCTGTACATGGGAATCTCCCAGGCTGACGACGCCGAACTCGCCCCATCGACGCCGGCCTGTGGCATTCAAGCCGGGCACAGCGGCCATGACCTGAAGCTGTTCATCAGCTTTGAGCCACCGAGCCTGTCTCCGGTCGTGGACGGCACGCCCTTGGGCGTGGTGCCCCTTGACGCATCGGTGGTGCCTGGAATCCGCGCCTTGTTCGAGGAAGCGGGGCTGGACTTCCCCGAATAGGGCCCTCTCACTCGCCTGAATCGCCTTCGGGAAGGAGCGCCTCGAGGCGCGCTTGCAAGTCGGCATAGACGGCGCGCACTCCCTCGGGAACCGTACCATCACGCAGAAGATTGCCTTTCTCCAAGGGGCTTCTGCTCAGGTCGTAGAGCCGGTCTGTTCCGTCTAGCAGGTTCCGAACGAGCTTGTGGTCGCCCACCCGCAGAGCCGCGTTGCGATGCTCGTAGTCCGCACCCGGGTGGTTGGGAACGAAGTGCTCGGTAAAGAGGAAATCGCGGGCGTGCGGCGCGCTGGGATCCTCGAGGAGCGGTAGGAAGCTGATGGAATCATGCTCCCAGCCCGCGGGCAGGACGGCCGGAGCATCCGCGCCGCAAAGCTCCAGTGTGCTCAGCCACAGGTCCGTGGTGTTGACGGGTGCTTGGCAGACAGTCCCGCGAGCTGCCTCGGACACGCCCGCCCCGGCCACTATCAGGGGAACCCGCACGCCCCCTTCAAACAGGGTCCCCTTGCCGCGACGCTTGTCCCAGGGCGGCTCGTTGGCGGTACCCTGGGTTCCATTGTCTCCGACGACGATGACGGTCGTGCGGGCCAGAACCTCCGGGTCCAGGGTCTTGAGCAGGCGCCCGAGTTCATGATCGATGGCCTCCACCATAGCCTTGTGGAACTCCGCCTCTTCGGTGAGAGCCGTGCCCTTGAGTTCGCGCGTGAAGAGGTGTTCGGGTGGCCGATGGATGGGCGTGTGCGCGGCGTGATAGGCGAGGTACACCAGCCAGGGTCGCTCACCGGCGGCAGCGATGGCACGCAGGGCATCGTCGGTCGTGTCGGTGGTCAGATAACCCTCAGCCGGTGCGGCCTTACCGTCCACGACCTTGGTCCAGCTGAAGTAGGCCTTGCGGTCATTGGGGGTGCGCAGATTGTTGGGGCAGCCGGCATAGTGCTCGAACCCCATGCGCCGCGGATGCTCGACGGCCGCAGCCGAACCGGCCAGATGCCATTTGCCAATGGCGGCCGTGAAGTAGGCGCTCTTTGTTGCTGCGTTCAGGGTGCGCGGCAGACTCCACTCTTCCACGGAGAGCCCCTTCTCCCCCTCACGCAGAGGGACGCCGATGCCCGTGCGGAATCCGTACCGTCCGGTTATCAGGGTGGCCCGCGTCGGCGAGCAGAAGGGTGTGGACCAGCAACGGTCAAAACGAACGCCCCGGTCAGCAAGACCGTCCATGGTGGGTGTGGCTGGCGGATTCTCCAGAGCGCCGTAGGCCGCCACGCGGTCCACGCCCACGTCATCGAGAACCACGAGCAGGACGTTTTCTCCTGCGAGGGCGGGGGCCGCGAACACCACCACGGTCAGAAACCCGCGCGACAGTGCGCCGCCAATTACCCGGCCCAGCTTCATCAACCGCCCAACGGGGTGAGCTCCACCCGCCGAAAGGCCACCTCAGCGCCCTCTGCTTGCAAGGCGATGCGCCCGCGACTCGCGGTGCACTCATAGCCCTGGTTCACCAGGTCCCCATTGACCCACACGTCGATCCGATTCCCACGACACTCGATGAGCATGCGGTTCCACTCGCCTACGGGCGCTTCGGAGCCGTCAGTCAGATTGTGGATGCGACGCGCATCCCCTTCAGTGGTCCCCCACTTCTCGCGTGCGCCACGGCGCTGCACCATGTCGTCCACCTTCACATCCTCGCAGATGCACCAAAAATCCCCGGCGTTGCCGTTGTGCATCTGGACCTCGATCGAAGCCGGGAACATCTTGTACAAGCAGCGCGGAGTTGAGGCGTGTACAAGCACCCCGCAGTTGCCGGGATCGCCCGTCCAGCGGTACTCCACTTCTAGACGGTAGTCGCTGAACTCCTCATCCGTGATCAGGTGCCCGCCGGGACTGCCAAGGCTTACCAAGAGGCCGTCGCGAACCACAAAAGTCGGCGCAATGTCAGGATTGGAGTCCGCTGCAGGAATATCCACGTGCCAACCACCGAGGTCCTCTCCGTTGAAAAGAGAGCGAGAAGACGTCCCATCGGCAGTGGACGCACAGGCGCTGAGCAAGGCGCCTCCAAGTAGGGTCAGGAAAGAATGGGTTCGCATGGACCGAGGGTAGCAGGACGAGAACGGGCAGGGGTAATCCTCATGCCTCAGCCGGGCCGAAGGCCACCTGCATCCCAGAAGAAACTCGCCACTCAGCGCAGTTCGATACCGGAAAAGCCCGCCGGGCCGCCTGCCGGGGCACGCTCCAAGATGCTCACCCGCAGCTCCCGGATGCGGGTCCTGCGGGCAAGGTCAATCCGAACCTGACGCAGGTCGTCCGGGCCCAAGTCCACCTCTACGGGCTTCCCCCCGTTGATACTCAGGGCGATGCGGCGGACAGCGGCGTACTGGCCACGCATGGAAAGCTTGCTGTTGGCCTGAGAGAGCAGGACGGCACTGGCTCGCACGGGGCGCCTCAGCTTCACGTGGATCCAGGGCTCGGGGTCCTCGGCCACACAGACCCACCGGGTGGAGTGGACCCCGTCCACGGCATAGCCGGGGCCACTCTCCGCCAGGGACGTTGAGGCGGTGGCGCTCGGCTGGCCGCCTTGCAGCAGATCCTCACCGACCTGCTCCAGATTAGCCGCCATCCAGTCCTCGGGAGAGCTCTTGGTCGTGACTTGCATCACGGCTGACTCGACCACTTCGACCTCGGAGGCACCACCCTCGCCGGGGTGCTCGGGATCACCGATGGGCGAGACAATCCGGACCCGGGCGGCCAGGGTGTGCTCTCCAGGCAAGGGAAATGCGTAGCGCGCGGCGTATCTCTCGCCGCTCCAGGGCCTCGACGGGTCTCCGGCCACGGTGGCCACCAGCTCTCCGTCCGCTAGGTACTGAACCTCTATCACCCGTAGGCCACGCCACAGACGGTCGCTACCTTCGAAGTCTTCCTCCAGGCCTTCCTGGAAGTCCTGGATCCACATGGTCATGCGCGTGCTACCCGTGGCATGTAGGTGGACAGTCCCGCTGGCGTCCGCGTAGGCGTCGGCGCGCCGATCGACTGAGGGGCCCGACTGTCGCGGGGCGGATGCTCGCCGCAGGAAGAGCAATGCGAAGGCGGTGTCGCTCTCGGTTTCCCCCCAATGACCATTGTCCTTCTGTTTGCGAACGAGAACGTCAGCACCCTCCCGATACCATGGATGTCCACCGATGTACTCGGTGTTGAAGAAGGCGCCCACCCGCTCCATTCCGTAGAGGTAGTAGTAGAGGTTGTCACCCAGAACCGGGTTCGTGTCCATCGAGTAGTGGTGCTCGAGCCAGCCCATTCCCAGCATCGTGCCCTCTTCGGCCAGCCTGCCGGCGCGGACTCCCAGCTTCCTGCCCAGGAGCATGCGGGGTATACCGATCACGCACAGTCCGGCCGTGGTCATGGTGCCCGTCTCCGGCCAGGTAACTCCGTCTTTGAAGTAAGTGAAGCCCGCAACACGGCGCTTACCCGTGCGCTTGCCCTTCGCCTCTCCATCCCACTCCACCTCTTTGACGAACGGTTGGTGGTCCTTCACCGCCTTGGTCAGCATGCGCTCCCAGACATCCTTGGGAACGTCAAGGCCCAGCTCGCTGGCTCCCCAGAATCCGAGGGCAGCAAACTGTGAGTTCGAGAGGTCGGCGGTACCTCCAGGGTAGCCCCAGCTCCCGAGCTGCACCTCGCTCTCCCACTCCAACAGCAAGTCCACGATCTCCTGTGCCCACTCAGTGTTCTCGGGATTGCCCTCGGCTCCGAGGGCCATCAGCTGGACTCCCGCTGAGTAGACCTTTGTGGGGAGGCGCGCGCGCAGGAACTGCAGCCCACGCACGATGGCTGGATGGTCCCGGGGCAGGCCGCACTTAAGGAGCGTGTAGACAGCGAGGCTAGTAGCACCATTGCGAAACCGGCCCAGGGCGTAGCCCCATGAACCATCGCGGTACTGCTCCAGCAGGAGCCGCTCCACGCCTTGCTCGATGGCAGTTTGAATAACGGGCTGCAGCTCTGACAGGGGCGGAGCACTGGATTCGGGCAGCTCGTTGAAGGTGCCGTTGGTTGGAGAGGGCAGCTTGCCCTTCAGCTTGCGGTAGCGGCGCTGGATTTCGGGGAGCCTGAGGGCCTTGTCGTACAGCGCGACCTCGTGCAGGGCACCGCTCAGACGATAGTCCTCGTTGGTGTCCTTGTAGGCTCCGACGGCCACGGTGTGCCGCTCGCTGTAGAGCAGGGGGCCGCTCTGGACGAAGGACTCCCCGGAGGCTTCTCCGTTGACGAAGATGCGCTGGGTCTTGCCGTCGTAGGTCCCGACCACGTGGTACCAGCGGCCCGGCTGGAATGGAACCGATGCCGTCAGGTAGGTGAGGGTTCCGTCGCCATCGTCCGCACCGGTGGAGGCCACAGCGAAGGCGAAGTTCTTGCGCCGGCTGCCCAGCAGCAAGCCGGTCTCCGCCGAGCCGTTGTCTTCAATCGAGCTGAAAATTCCACCCCATTCCGGCGCGGTGTCCATGGAGATCCAGGCCTCGATGGTGCAGGTGCGCGTGGGGAGCAACGCAGGGTCCAGAGCCTCGCCCGCCAGCATGAGCTGTGGGTTGCGGTCTGGAAGCAGCAGTGCCTGGCGGTCGCCCTCTCCGACGAAGGTGGGGTCAGTCAAGGCCAGGGGCCAATCCCCCTCCAAAGGACGAAAGGCGCCGTCTTCGTAGTATTCCTCGGTAAACACCCAGTGTGCAACCAGATCGTCGGCAGGAGTGTCTGCCGTTGCAGCGCCCACCAGCAGGCAGGCTGCGCTGAAAGGGATGGGGAACATGGCGTGCTGCGAGTCTAGCAGGATAGTGGAGGTCCGGTTCCGCGACCGCCAGGCCCGTGATTCCGTCCACCCACCTCGCCGATGTGCCCTGGGTCGAGGCGCGGGAGCCAGGCCTACGGGAGGATCGGCAGATCGAAGAAGGTCAGCGCGCCGACGCCGCGGGCGTTGCGGAACCAGGGTCCATCGCCGGCGTGCCCGTTGTAGGAGATCGTCGCTGATGTGGTCGGCCCAGCGAGCTGGAGCAGAACCTGGTTGCCCCAGATCGTGCCCGACGTCACAGCGACCCAGTCTTCCAGGATGAAATCCGCTTCGGCACCCGTCTCGAAGACCAAGGCATCGTCCGGGTCGCGGAAGGTCAGCAATATTTGATCTCCCGCGCCGCCGACCTTCTGCGCTGAGAGAACGTTGGGTGGATCAATCTCGTGGGTGTCGGACGATCCGTGCAGGTCACGTGCGAGCAGGCGAGCGATACGGTCGCCAAGTTCGCGGTAGCCCGCATAGAAGAAGTGACAGTTGTCGTGGGCGGGTGCGGCGGTGGTCGACATCACCGCGACGTCCGGGTAGATATCCTGTGTCGAGCGCAGGAATTCACGCACACCTGAGAAGGTCACGCCGCAGCCCTTGCGAATCTGGAAGACGTAGACCTTCTCGAGCGCCGGGTAGTCCTGGTGCCAAGCGTCGTAGAGCAGCTGGAAGCGGGTAGCGTAGTCCGCGATCGCCTCCCCGTCTGATTCGCCCTGGTACCAGATCATCGCGCGCGCCGTCTCGGCCATCTCCGCACGCCGGGCCCGGAATAGCAGGCGCCCGTAGATCGTGGCCTTGCTGCCAGGGAAGGCGTCGCTGCGCAGGTGCTGGGAGATCGCCGTGCCGCCGACCGAGCCGTTGATCAGTCCTACCGGGACCTGCTCCTGCTGCACGAGAAGCTCAGCCGCACGCAGCCCCCAGGAGCCAACGGTGCAGTGCTCGTAGCCAAGCTCTCCATCGGCCATCCCCCAGTTGCGGTCGAACTCGACGTTTGCACTATTGATCGAGCTCCCGAAGGAGCGGATCCACTTGCTCTGTGACTGGTTGCCGAGGCCCTCGCTCCAGTAGTCCGGCGCGGTCGCATTCGACTGCCCGTTGATCAGGAGGGTGTCGCCGCAAGCCAGATCGTCGACCCGTGCCACGACCTGCCGTGTACTCCCTGCGAGCAAAGCGATGCTGAGGTCGTAGTCGTAGAGGCCGGCGCTAAGGTGTGCGCCCAGGGTGAAGCTCGCTCCCGAAGTACCGTAGGTCAGCGCCTGACAAGTCGTGGCCGAGATCTGTCCATCCCGCCAGACTTTCAACTCGACGGTGTCGTACCCGGTCGTCTTGACGACGCCGGTGATGGGCACCAAGGCCTGGTCGGTCAGGTCACGCTGGACCACCTGACCGTGTCGGGGCAGGTCCTTGAAGTTGACCCGCGTCGGTACGAGGACGCGGTAGCGCTGCTCCAGCATGGACTCGATCCACATCCGCTCCGCGTCGTCGAGAACCCGGTCGTAGATCAGCACCTCCGAGAGCGCGCCGTCCAGGCCCGACCCGCCCGCGAACGAGCCGAGCTGGAGGCTGGGGTCCGAGTGCGGCGCGGCCAAGCCCGTGCCGACCAGGACGCCGTTCTGATACAGGCGCCCCTCACCGGTCGTACTGTCATAGCTGCCCACCAGGACAGTGGGCTCGTCCAGGGGAGTAGCGATGGAGCTGGTGACGAATGTTCCCGAGTGGTAGAGCATCGCACGGTCCGTGCCCCCATAGAACAGCGCGTGCTCGGCAGCTCCAGAGACCACGTTGTTAGTTGACGCGTAGTCCGCCAGGGTGACCACCACGATCTTGGTGTAGTCGCCGGTGGGCATGCCATTTGGTGATGCGAGGGAGTCCAGCCCGTCGAAGCGGACAGCCGGGTGACCGCCGGCCTCGATGGGCTCGAGCAGGGGCCTGACGCTCCCCACGAGCTGGGTCAGCTGGGTCCCTACCCCGTCCAATCCGCTCCAGCTAGACACCGTGTTGCCGATGTCACGCCCCACGTTCCTGTCCGCACGCAACCAGAGCACACGTCCCTCGGAGGCAGGGGCTTGCCGGGGAAATGTGACTCGCTGGGCGCCGAGGGCACTCCCGACACAGAGGCCCACGAGCAGGAGGGAAGGGATCGTTCGCTGGAGTCGTGACATGGGCTGCGGCAGGGGAAACCTGCCTCACTAACCCTACCACTCACTCGTCGTTCTAGGCGGTAGATGTTGCGACACGGCCGATCTCCAGTTCGCCACAGCCCCTCATGACCGTCGAAAGTTCAGCGCGGTTGCAGCCAGTCGAGAATTGCGGCCGCGTTTTCCGGATCCCGGCCCGTCACCCGCGCGTCCTCGCTGGCGTATAGCGCCTCTGCGCCGGGCGGCACCTCGCCCAACCAGTGCAGAGTAGTGGGACTGATCAGGGCGGCGAACGCTCCCAACCCCCCATGGCGCAAGGCACGGGGCAGGAAGTTGCGGTCGTCCAGTTCAGCGATCTGGTCGAAGTCCCACGCACCATCCACCAATACCTGAGCGAGGGAAGTGTGCGCGAGGGCCGCCGCGATCACTACCGCGGGGGCGGCATCCCCTAGGCCCACCAGCGTCACGGGTCGGGAGGGTTCTTCCTGCGCCAGATACTGGAGAGCGGTCAGCACATCGTGAGCGCGATGAGCTAGTAGAGGCAGGTTGTAGCACCAGGTGTAACCCGGGTACTGAGCGTGACGCCGCTCGTCGACGGGCACGCCTCCGAGAGGTCGCAGCATGGCGGCGGGGCCATCCCAGCCCTTGAGCAGGACTTGCTCACGCTCACTCGGGGCCGCGTTGCACACGACGAGCAAGGTGCCTGCGCTTTCGTCGGTTGCCTCGTGATTCCAGCGCGTCAACTCCAGGCGTTGCCCCATTCCCACGGGCGTCAACCAAGTTGTCTGCGGATCGGAACCTGACTGGATGCGGGATTCGATGGCCCGCACGCCGGGAGGATGAACCATCGACTCCAGGGCACCCCCCACCACGCGCCGGTACTCGGCGGGGTCCGCGCGGGCTAGTTCGAGCAGGGCTGCGACTTCGCCCTGGGAATGGGCCAGCCAAGCGGCTCGCACTTCTTCCACACCCGCGCTTCCCTGGGGCGCAGGATGCTCGTCCGTAAAGACGGTCATCTCCTCGATACTCAAGGGTTCGATCGGCGGCTCGTCGTTGGGGTTCTCCAGCCCAAGGCCGAGGTGTGTGTTCATCCACTCGTACATGTGCCCGCGGGAGACACGGTTGTAGTTGTGGGGAAACTCCGGATAGCACCAGGCGTTGACCAACTCGCTCTCGCCATAGAGACCATAGAGCTGCTTCAATTCGGGCAGACCATCCTCGAGGATCTGCAGCGTCCAGTCGTTGGCGGCGGTCATCCCCAAGGGACGCGGCGTGGCCATGGCGGCAAGCTCCACGTTGCCGCTGCCAACGCGCAGGCCCGAGGCGTTCTCGCATATGCACCCACCCTGCATGTGGGTCGAGACCATGACGGCTGGAAAGAGCACGTCCGGGCGGTCGTCCACGGCTCCCAGGATGAAGGTCTGAGTGCCCCCTCCGCTGGCACCGGTGACGGCCACGCGCTCGGGATCCACGTCAGGCAGGGACATCAGGAACTCCAGAGCGCGGATGGAGTCCAGGGTCTGCAGGCCAAAGTGGCTCATACCCCAGAGTTCGGCCTCGACGTCACCAAAGCCCTTGCGATGGTCAAGCTGAGTCGAGTCGGCGTAGCCGATCATGTCGTAGTGAAAAACGACACATCCCATGCGACACAACTGCACGCAGCGCGACTGATGCTTGCGGCGCGAATTGGGCAGGTGCTCCTCGTGGCCCAGGGCGATGCGCTCGCGACCGCGCTCCTCGGTGTAGACCGTGAAGCGACCGTGGGTGTCGTGACCGTGAGGTGAGAGGACCGCGGGAAAGGGCCCACTCCCACGGTTGGTTGGGCGGTAGAGGCTGCCCGTCACGAAGAACCCGGGCAGACTCTCAAGGCGCACACGCTGCACGCTGTACCCGGCGCGTTGCACGACTCCATGAATGAGAGGCTTGGGCTCGCACGTTGGTGCACTGGGCCAAAGACCGGCAGCCACGAGCACCTGACGTCGTACTTCCTCACGCCGCTGCTCCCAATCACCGCGCGAAGAGGGTGGAGACCAGGGGTGGTGGGAATCGAGCGTGGTCAAGCTCTTCAGCCGAACATCACCCTCTTGTTCCTGGAGTGGACCGGCTCGGGCAGTGGCGCACACGAGCCCAAGAAGACAGACCAGCTGGACGCCCAAGGCTAACAGAGAGGGCTTGGTTCCACTCCGGCCCATCACTTGGACGCCAGCGCCTGGCGTACGCCCTTGTCATCGTTCACCAGCGAGTCGAGCAGGGTCTTCATCTGCTGAGCGCGCTCCGCCTCGCTTGAGATGAGGTTCTCCTGTTCTCCGATGTCCTTGGACAGGTCGTACAGTTCGCCCGGATTCTTGCCACGCCCAGCGATGTACTTCCAATTCTCCAGGCGCAAGGCCACGCCACGTGCTTCCTCAATCAGAAGGGGGGTTCCGACCGGGTCCTTGCCCATGAGGGCCGGCCACACGTTGCGACTGTCGATACCCTGGTCTGCAGCCAGGTCTACCCCCAGGAAGGCCGCGAAGCTCGCCAGGAAATCGATCTGGTTGATGGCCGCCGCGGATACGCCCGCTTCGATGTGACCCGGCCAGCGGATGATCAGGGGCACGCGCGTGCCGCCCTCGTAAATCTGGTACTTGCCACCGCGATAGGGCCCCGAGGCGTCGTGCCCGCGGTCTGTCTCCTCGGTGGAAGTCTGAACGGTTGTCCCGTCCTCATAGCCGTCGTCATACACGGGACCGTTGTCGCTGGAGAAGATCACGATGGTGTTCTCCGCCAGGCCGTACCGATCGAGAGCCGTAAGAATGGCGCCAGCGGCAAAGTCCAATTGAACCATCGCATCGCCGCGGTAGCTGAGCTTGGAGATGCCGCGAAATCTGGGGTGCGGCACGCGCGGGACGTGGATGTCCTGTGACGAGAAGAACAGGAAGAACGGCTCCTCCGCGCTCTGGCGGGACAGGAACTTCTTGGCCTGGGAGACGAACTCGTCCGCCATGGTCTCATCGTTCCACAGTGCGGACTTGCCTCCCCACTGCACGCCGATGCGGCCAATCCCGTTGATGACCGAGTTGTTGTGGCCGTGAGAGCTCGGGTAGTAGGTCATGGCCTCCGGGTGCGCGCGCCCGTCGGGGTAGACCGTGCCCTCGAATCCCTCGGGCTTCTCCTTGCCGACGAAGAGCGGATCGGAAGGATCGAGATTCAGAACCCTGTGGTTTTCCAGGTAGACGCAGGGCACCCGATCATTCGTGGAAGGCAGGAGGAACGAGTAGTCGAATCCCACCTCCAAGGGACCCGGTTTCACGTCACCATTCCAATCAACGGGAGTCTTGCCATCTCCCAAACCCAGGTGCCACTTGCCGACAACGGCAGTCTTGTAGCCCGCGTCCCGGAACATCTGCGGCAGGGTGTACATGTCCGGCTGGATCTTCATGGGCGCATTCGGCGGAAGAATGCGTACGCCATGGCGAAAGCCGTGGATGCCCGTCAGCAACGAGAAGCGCGAAGGCGTACAGGTCGCGGCGGAACAATGGCCGTCCGTAAACACCAAGCCCTGGGATGCGAGCCGATCCAGGTGCGGAGTCGGTATTAGCTTAGCGCCATAAGCACCCAGGTCTCCGTAGCCCACGTCATCGCCGTAGATCACAACCACGTTGGGGTGCTCTGAAAACGGGGCCGCCGTCAGGGGCGACATGATGCTCAGCAGAAGAATGGAGAATCGCATGGGCGGACCATCCTGGGGAACATGGACGGAAATTCCCACGGTCTAATTGTTCGGAGGCGATTCCCGCGCAGGGAGGGGCTACTTCTCGCGCGGATTGATGCTACGCACCTCAAACCACGTCTCGTATTCCTCTTTGTTGACCCCGAGTACGGCACGGTACTCACCAGGGCTCAACCCAGAGGAGCGGCGAGAGCCAAAGCGGCCACCAGAACCGCCCCCGGTCCAGCGCACAGAGTGGATCCCCGCCTCGGAGGGTGCCTTCGGAGATCCCACCGACTCACCGCGGGAGTTGAAGATCTCCAGCTTGACGGCCTTCTCCAACTCGTCCTGTGCCAGCCGATAGTGAATGCTCACGCCGCCGGGAGGGTTCTTCCCGGCCCAGCCACCGTCCCCGCTCCAAGCGAAGTTGCCGCGGGAAGGCAGACGCACAGAGTCCTGGACGTTGAACAGGTGTGCCCTGCTGGAGAGGGCCTCCCCGGTCAACTGCCGCAGCAGCGACACGTTCAAGACCCAGAAGCCGCGGCCATGGGTGCCGGCGACGACCTCTCCGTCACGCGGGTGCACGGCCAAGTCGTAGACGGGAATGGTCGGCAACCCTTCGCCCAAGGGCAGCCAATCCTCGCCCGCGTTCAGTGAGTAGAACGCTCCCAGCTCGGTGCCCAGGTACAGGAGGTCGGGGTTCACAGGATCCTCTCGGATCACGTTGACGGGCGCCTGATGCAGGCCGCGTGTGATGAGCTTCCAGCTCGTGCCTCCATCGCCGGTGGTGTACACGAAGGGCCGGAAGTCGTCCTCGCGATAGCCCGAGAAGACCACCCATGCGCGCTGGGCATCGTGGGCCGAGAACTCGACCCGGTTGACCCACCAGCCGCTGGGAACACCGGGGAATCGTCCGGCGAGGTTGGTAAAGGTCAGGCAGCCATCCGCGGTCAGGTGCACCAGACCGTCATCGGTACCGACGAGCACCTTGTTGGGGTCGAAGGGGGACTCGGCCACGGTCGTGATCGTGCAGTGGGGCACGTTGCCTGCAAGCTTGGCCTCATCCTGGGTGCTAAGGTCCTCGCTGCGCACGTGCCAGTCGTCACCGCGGTTGAATGACTTGAACAGACGGTTGCCACCGAAGTAGACGATCTCGTGATTGTGATGGGAAATGACGATGGGCGAGTTCCAGTTGAAGCGGTAGCGTCCTTCCCCTTCCCGCGGGCGGGGCCGAATGCTCTTCGATGCGCCGGTCGCAAGGTCCTTGCGGAAGACCGCGCCGAACTGGGACTCGCCATAGACCGTATTCGGATCGCGCGGATCGGGTACGGCATAGAACCCATCTCCTCCGCCGACCGAATACCACTCATGGCCGAGGATCCCACCCCGCTGAGCCGAGCGGGATGGCCCTCCCCACGTCCCGTTGTCCTGGGTGCCCCCATAGACGTTGTAGGGCTCGGCCATGTCCACGCCCACGGCGTAGAACTGGGCCAGGGGCAGGTTCTCGTAGTGGAACCAGGTCTCACCCTGATCGTAGCTCTGGTGCAAGCCTCCATCGTTGCCAAGAATCAGGCGCCGAGAGTCTTCGGGGTCGATGGCGAATGCATGGTGATCTACGTGAACACTGCCAGCGATGTTGCCTGACCAGTTCTCGCCACCATCGGAAGAGGTCATGACCGGAACGCTCAGAAGGTAGAGACGCTCGACGTCATTGGGGTCCACTCGGATCTGACCGTAGTAGTAGGGCGGAGAGCCCGCGACCGACTTCTTGTTGCGCTTCTCAAAGCTCTGGCCTCCATCGGTGGAGCGGTAGATCTGCCCTCCAATCTCCCGGTAGCGGGGTTTGATCGGTACGAAACGCATGAGCTCAGAGAGCTTGACCTTCACACTCTTGGATTCGTCATCCCTGGTGAACTCCAAGGTCAGGGTCTTCTCGTCCTCGCCTCCGGACGGAGCACCAAAGGCCTGGGCCACGGACCAGACGCTGTTCAGATCCACGTCTCCCAGACGCATGAGCACATCCCCCCTCTTCAGGCCACTCTCCTCAGCGCCTCCACCCTTCTGCACCTCGCGCACCTCCAGCTCGCCTTTGCGGAAGCGCGTGCGGAAGGAGACCGCAGGGTCCTGCTCGATCTCCACCTGGTTCATGTTTGGGACGGTCGCGTAGAGGGTGCCCGGTCCGCTGCCATGCAGGGCGATCCCGATGCGCCCCAGGTCCCCGTCCGGCAAGCCGCCAGCCAGGCGCGTCCATGTATCTCCCCCATCTTCGGATTTGTGGATTCCCGACCCGGGTCCGGATCCGTCAAAGTCCCAGGCCCGCCGCCGGCGCTCGTAGGAGGCCGCGTACAGCACACTTGAATCGCCGGGGTCGATGACAACATCCGCGACACCCACGTCCTTATTGATCTGCAGGACCAGCTCCCACGTCTCACCCCCGTCGGTGGTGCGGTAGAGTCCGCGCTCAACATTGGAGGAGTAAAGGTTCCCGAGCGCAGCAACAAAGACGCGATCGGTATCACGCGGATCGATCACGATGCGACCGATGTGGTGACTGTCCGGCAAGCCCATCAAGGCCCAGCTCTCTCCTCCGTCCGTGGTCTTGTAGATTCCATCGCCCCAGTAGGACGAGCGCTGGTTGTTGGCCTCCCCCGTCCCAACCCAGATCACATTTTCGTCGGTCGGATCCAAGGCCACGTCGCCGATCGAGATAGTGCCTTCACTCTCGAAGATGCACTCCCACGTCACGCCATTGTTGCGTGTGCGCCAGAGCCCACCCGAACCCGACGCCGCCAACATTGAAGAGCGATCACCCGGATAGAGGGCCACGTCTACGATGCGACCGCCAAACACCGCCGGTCCTATCTCACGCCAAGCTCCTGTGGGCAGGGCTTCGCTTGCCTGCTCCTCTCCAGGGGACGGAGATTCCAGCGCTTCTGTCGCCGAGTCCTGAGCCCAACTGAACCCTGACACCGACGCAGCAACGAGAAACGGGATGACTAACCGATGGTTCTGAACACTCATGGCAGGGCAGTTGGACGATCAGGGGGGTACACACCGCGAACCCGTGCAGAGGCACGGGCAGACCAGACTATCATTGCACATTCGTACTGATCCCACGTGGCGCAGTTTTCGCAATAGCTTTGTAGGGGCGATGTATGGGCCATTGCCGGGTTGATGGCTTGAGCCTGCCCCCCGTGGGCAACACACTGGAGGCATACCCTCACCCCCCGCTCCATCACATGTCCAATAAACCCCAGGCCCACACCGACTACTGGCGGGCCAACCTGCGCATTCTTGGCTGCCTCCTAGCCCTCTGGTTCACGGTCTCATTTGGATTCGGAATCCTGCTGGTCGAACCCCTCAACTCGATCCGCATCCCGGGCACGGGTTTCAAGCTCGGCTTCTGGTTCGCTCAACAGGGATCGATCTACGCCTTCGTCCTGATCATCTTCTACTACGTACGTCGCATGAACCGGCTCGACCGCGAGCACGGCGTGCAAGAGGACTAGGGGCAAATCATGAGCGTTCGCGATTGGACCTATGCCATCGTCGTGGTTTCCTTTGCCCTCTACATTGGTATTGCCATCTGGGCCAAGGCCAAGACGACCAAGGATTTCTACGTGGCGGGCGCAGATGTATCGCCCTTGGCTAACGGGATGGCGACGGCTGCGGACTGGATGAGCGCGGCCTCCTTCCTGGGCATGGCGGGCATCATCGCCTTCCAAGGCTATGACGGCTCCGTTTACTTGATGGGCTGGACCGGGGGCTACGTTCTGCTCGCACTTCTGCTCGCACCCTACTTGCGCAAGTTCGGGAAGTTCACGGTGCCCGACTTTATCGGGGATCGCTATTACTCTCAGTCTGCGCGCATCGTCGCTGTGTTCTGTGCCATTTTCGTCTCCTTCACCTACGTCGCCGGGCAGATGCGCGGCGTGGGGATCGTGTTCAGCCGATTCCTGGAGGTTCCCGTGACCACCGGTGTGCTGATCGGCATGGCCATCGTGTTCTTCTACGCCGTGCTCGGCGGGATGAAGGGCATCACCTACACGCAGGTAGCTCAGTACTGCGTGCTAATTTTTGCGTACCTGGTGCCGGCGATCTTCATCTCAATCATGATCACCGGCAATCCCATCCCCCAGCTGGGATTCGGGGGCCAAGTAGCCGGCGGGGAGTGGCTGCTGGACAAATTGGATGGCCTGCACCAAGAGCTAGGGTTTGCCGCCTATACCGAAGGCTCCAAGGCCATGCTCGACGTGTTCTGCATCACCGCCGCCCTCATGGTGGGTACGGCGGGCCTGCCACACGTCATCATTCGCTTCTACACCGTGCCGAAGGTGCGCGACGCTCGCATTTCCGTCGGCTGGGCGCTGCTCTTCATCTCCATTCTGTACACAACGGCCCCGGCCGTGGCCGTGTTCGCCCGCACCAATCTGATCCAGGAGGTTGAAGGCCGCGCCTACTCGGCGGAGGCCGGTACGGCGAAGCCGGTTCCCGCCTGGTTCAAGACTTGGGAGGGGACGGACCTCATCGCCTGGCGCGACAAGAACGACGATGGCCTGGTCCAGTATCGAGCGGGGGCCCCGTTCGAGGGCAAGCCCGCGTTCGTGGAGGGCTTGGGTGCCAATGGCGAGCGCCTTGTGGCAAACGCGAAGACCGATAACGACAACGAGCTCTACGTGGATCGGGACATCATGGTCCTGGCCAACCCCGAGATCGCCAACCTCCCCGCTTGGGTTATCGGTCTCGTCGCGGCCGGTGCTCTCGCTGCCGCCCTCTCCACTGCAGCGGGCCTGCTCCTCGTCGTCTCTTCAGCCATCAGTCATGATCTCCTGAAGCGCGCTCTACGGCCCGACATAACGGAGAAGGGTGAGTTGCTCGCGGCACGTGTGAGCGCGGCAGTAGCCGTCGCCATAGCCGGTGTCCTGGGTATCTACCCACCGGACTACGTCGCCGCCGTCGTGGCTTTCGCATTCGGCCTGGCAGCGTCTTCGTTCTTCCCGGCGATCATCATGGGCATTTTCTCACGGCGCATGAACAAACAAGGCGCGGTGACGGGCATGGTTTGCGGCATCGTCTTTACTGCGAGCTACATCATCTACTTCAAGTTCATCGATTCGGGTCCCGGCTCCCAGGACCGTTGGTGGTGGGGTATCTCACCCGAGGGAATCGGAGCCGTGGGCATGTTGCTGAACTTCGCCGTTGCGCTGACGATCTCCAAGCTGACCCCTCCCCCTCCGCAGCACGTACAGGACATGGTGGACTCGATTCGTATTCCAGCCGCGTCCCGAAAGGAAGGCTGACCAGAAGCCCTTGACGGCTCGCGGCCCAAGGCCCAACCTTTCCCGAGCCTCCCGGGAGGCCCGTCCCATGTCCGCCGCCAAGACCCACCGCAAGCTGCACCGAGTGGGAGCCATTCTGGTGCTCCTTCCAGCCCTGGTCCTCTTCCCCACGGGCATCCTGCTGCAGCTCAAGAAGGAAGTCGCCTGGATTCAGCCCCCCACTCAGCAAGGGTCGGCCCCGGGAGTTGAAATCACCTGGGATGAGGTCCTGGACGCCGTTCGAAGCGTTGAGAGCGCCGGGGTTTCCTCCTGGGACGACGTCGACCGCCTCGACGTGCGACCGGGAATCGGCATCCTCAAGGTCCGCTGCATGAACCACTGGGAAGTCCAATTGGACTCACACACCGGCGAGATTCTGCAGTCCACCTACCGCCGCTCGGATCTGATCGAGTCGCTACATGATGGATCCTGGTTCCACGACAGGGCCAAGCTGCTCATCTGGCTCCCGGTCGGCTTGATTCTGTGCGGTCTCTGGGTCACCGGACTGTATCTGTGGGTCCTTCCCTACCTCACTCGTCGCCGACGAAAGCAAACCAAGGCCTGAGCAGATGCCTCTCCGCCGCGTCGTCGTCTACTGCGGCTCAAGTCCGGGATCCCACGGTGAGTACGTCGACACGGCGCAAGCTCTGGGGCGTACCCTCGCTGAACGTGACATTGAACTGGTCTACGGTGGAGCGAAGGTCGGGACCATGGGCGCCATAGCAGATGCCGCCTTGGAAGCGGGCGGCCGCGTAATCGGAGTCATCCCCAGCACACTGGTGGAGATGGAAGTGGCCCACGAAGGACTCAGTGAATTACACGAAGTTGAGACCATGCATGAGCGCAAGGCTCTGATGCTTGAGCTCAGTGACGGTGCCATAACGCTCCCCGGCGGACACGGCTCTCTCGACGAGCTGTTCGAAGCCCTGGCCTGGCTGCAACTGGGGATTCACTCCATCCCCATCGGCCTACTGAACGTGCGCGGATACTACGACCACCTCCTGGCCCACCTCGACCACGCCCGGGGCGAGGGCTTTCTGGCCCCCGACCACCATGAACTCCTTCTGGTCGAGAAAGACGCCAACCAACTCCTCGACCTGATGGCTCGATTCAGGTCTTAGTCACTACCGATTGCGGAGCGCTGTGGGCGAAGCGTCGCAGGACAGTCTCGGCCGGTCCTTGTGAGAAGCGAAGGCGCCAGAAGTGGGACCCCACGATCGACAGCAAACAGAATCCTCCACACCAGCCCAGGACAAATGCGGGGGCCATGCTTCGTGTAGGCTGAATCGCAATCAAGGGGTAGGCGCCGACCAGCACATGCAGGACGTAGAGGGAGAAGGCCAGTTGGCCCGTGTGCGACAAGGCGCGCACGACCCAGGTGCTTTCCCATCGGTTGGCGACCCGCAGGCACAGCGCAAGGGTGAAGGTGGCCAGGGCCCCGGCTGCCAGAACGTAGAAAAGTGAAGGGGGCATGGAGTCAGTCACGAACAGATAGGCAGCCTCGTTCTTCTCCAGGCCCCCGAGGTTCGAGATGATCGAGTGGGAGGCCCATTCAGTCGCCACGGCAACGATCAGAGCTGGCCAGATCATGCGCTCCACACGAGCGGGATCGGCGACCAGCCTCCGTCCAAGCCACATGCCGTAGAAGAGGAAAGCCAGCCAGGGAAAGAGCGGGTGGAACCCGTTGAACAGGAGGTTGCGCGTCTGCCCGGTCCAGGTAAGCAGGCCTTCGTACTCCAGCCGGGTGAAATCCCAACCGGCCCCGTAGTCAAAGACCATGAGGAGTGCGAGTGCCGTCAAGGTCACGACAGCCACTCCGAGGGCAAGGACCCTGTTTCCCCAGCTAAGCGCCATGCCTCCAACAATGAAGTACCACCCGTAGTAGTGGAGAATGTCCCCTGGCCAGACAACCCAGAACAAGTACCCCAAGACGAGAAAGAACAGTCCCCGCCGAAAGGCCACACGCCGGCCTCGCCCCACATCCCGACGCGCCAGCAGGGAGAGTCCGATGCCGGCCAGGACGACGAACAGCGCACTGGCACGGCCGGCAGGCAGAGCCAAGAGCGTGGCACTCAAGCCGGTGGATTGGGGCACGCTCAGAATCTGATCAAAGTTCACGGCGACCATCCCGAAGATGGCCAAGGCGCGTGCCAGATCCACTCCGGGCAAGCGCCGATGCCCCTTCATGCGTTGCCCCTTCCCGGAGCGTCCCACTCCGCCACGGCGCGCTGAATCTCTGACAGATCGGGCTCAACAATCCGGGATTGGTTGGCATGGGAGGCTTCTCCCAGGCGACCCTCGTGATAAGCCAAGGTCGTGTCCGGATCTTTCAGGATATGCCCCGTGAGAACACAGACGACCGTCTCCTCCGGGTCAATGATCCCACGCAGAGCCAGCTTCTTGGCCCCGGCGAAGGCCGCGCAGCTAGCGGGTTCTGCGCCCAGGCCTGCCCGGTCGACTTCTGCCTTGGCCACAAGGATCTCCTCGTCGCTGACTGCGAGGACCTCCCCACGGGTCTCCCGAATCGAACGCACAGCGCGCGAAAAGGACACCGGCGCTCCGATCTTGATGGCGGTGGCCAGGGTTTCGGCGTGAACCGTGTCGAGCCGATCAAAGCCCCTAGCGAAGCTGGCGGCAAATGGCGCAGCCCCTTCCGCCTGCACAGCGGCGAGCCTGGGAACGCTGTCTATCAGGCCCAACGCCAAAGCCTCTCGAAGAGCCTTCCCAAAGGCCGTGCAGTTGCCCAGGTTCCCCGCGGGGAAAACGATCCAGTCAGGAGCCTGCCAATTGAGCTGCTGCAGCATCTCGAACACGATGGTCTTTTGCCCTTCGATGCGAAATGGATTGGCGGAGTTGAGGAGAGCAACATCTCCCCTAAATGCGAGCTCTGCCACGATCTTCATGGCGCAGTCGAAGTCACCCCTCACCCTCAAGACGCGTGCGCCATAGGCAATCGCCTGGGCGAGTTTGCTGCTGGCCGTGGAGGCTTCAGGTAACAGCACAATCGCCGGATATCCAGCGTGGGCGGCATAGGCGGCAAGGCTGGCCGCGGTATTACCCGTCGACGCGCAGGCCAACGCTTTCGCCCCACCCGCGATGGCACGGCTAACGGCCACGGTCATGCCACGATCCTTGAAGGACCCTGTGGGATTGTGCCCTTCGTGTTTTATGCGCAGCCCTGGCAGGAGAGAGGCCGCACACAGGGACTCGGACCTGTAGAGCGGCGTGTTTCCTTCGGCGAGGGTGACGATCTGGTCGGGATCGAGCTCTGGATCGACGAGTTGGGCGAAACGCCACACGCCACTGGGTTGATCACTGCTCGGGTCGAAACTCTGTCGGGTCAGACCCTGTGGGAAGTCGTGCTCAACGTCCAGAAGAGCATGCGAGTGAGCTCCGTAGTCGAGGGTCACCTCAGTGGGCGAGAGACCTGTGTCGGGATCGATGAGCCGGGGCATGGGCCCAGCTTGATGTCAGGCAGGGCGCGGATCCAGGATTCCGGTCTATCGGTTTCTGGCATCCGACCAATCGACACGAGCCTCAGGGCACGTCCCCTAGCTCCGCAGCCTCTCACCGATCTGGCGGTCGCATTCGCTTGCCAGATTCTCGCCGGTCAACTCCTCTCCATCACCCAGAGACATCCGCACGAAGAGCGTATCGCTCGCCGCACAAAGGCCCTTGAACCTTGCGTAGTCGTCTTCGGCCAGGCGTGTCGCCAGAACCACCAGATCGTGCTCGGAAGCGTTCAATTCCTGGTCCAGCAGCTCTCCCGCAGGCGCGCCCTCTTCAAGCTCCACCCAGCGCATGGTGTCCAGCCCCAGCTCCGCGACCATCCCTTCAGGCTTGGGGCCCTGAGGGGCCAGAACCAAGATCCGGACGCCAGCCAAGAGGTTCTTGGGAGCTGCGGTGCCCTTACCTCCCCCACCAGAATTAGCTCGGATGCTCTTCGCAGTCTGCTCCAAGCGCTCCATCAGTTGTGGTGCCTTTGTGCTGTCCGCGGGATCATCGAGGCGCATGTGACGATCCACGTACACACGATGACGTGTCGTCTGCTCCTTGAGCCACAGGAACAGATCGCGCTGGTCGCTATCCCCGCGCAAGTCGCAGTGAGCCAAAGCTGTCAGTAGGGAAGACTGGGATTCGGCGAGCAGGAACAGGAGGTCCGGTGCCGGCACGGGTGACAGGGCACCCTCGGCTTTCAACTCAATACATAGCTCCGCAGCGCGGGCGACGATGTCGTAGCACAGAGCCACTTCCTCCACGCGCTTGTCTTCGGGCAGCGGGCGCGGCGAGTCGAGCATCCATGCGTAGCAGTCCTCCAGCTCCTCGCGCCGTGCGCGCAAGTTGTTTTCCTCAGCGGACAAGTCGTCTCCATCCGTGCCCGAAGGAGCCTCGCTCCGACGGCGAATAGCAAACCGACAGGATTCCGCTTTCCAACGAGCACGCTTCACGATCAACTCGAGGTTCACGCCGACAGCGAGTTGGTCTACCGCGGCCGACTCCCGCTGAAAATCACGCCGACTGGGGTGGGGGGTCAAGGTGCGCTGAGCCAACAGCTCCCCTTCCTCTCCTTCCATCCCGCCCAAGGCTGAGCGCAAGTGCCTGAGGGCTGCACGCACATCCGCCCTCTCCTGCCCCACTTCGAGCAGGGTGTTCAAGAGCAGGTGCAAGTCGTCAGATAGTTGCGGAGAACGAAGCGTGTCCACGGTGTCGGATAAGGCAGATAATTTGGTGACGCCACCAGGTGCGTCGGGGAGATGGGTGCCGAGTGTAGCGCTCCCCCTCCATGCCGAGGTCGCAACAGCGAGACGGTCCAAGCTCGACTTGAACTCCGAATCACGGGCATTCCATGGGAAGCCCGTAATCATGGGATTGCTCTCCGCAATGTGTTGTGCCCAAGAATGTCCGGAACCGTCCCGCCGAGGCTAGAATTGGACCATGTCGCTCCCTTCTGAACCCCATCAGATTCCCCGTCCCAGTTGCTGGCGGCTCAAGCCTCTTGCCGTCGACGGCTGGGATTCATCCATCAAACCCGCGAAGGAGCGCCTGACTTTGGGGCGGTCAGAGGACAATGACATCGTGCTGGACGGGGAGATTTACCCGTCCGTCTCCGGCCATCACAGCCTGATCGAATTTGTGGATGGAGAGCTGTGGGTCGAGGATCTCGGATCGCGCAATGGAACCTATGTGGACGGCGAGACGATCACCCGCACGACGGTCAACCTAGGTGCTCAGCTTCAACTCGGGACCATAGGACCACGCTTCGCCGTGGTGTCCAGCGAGCCTCTGTCCCAGACAATGTTCGTCGACCCCAAGTCCATGCAAGCGACCATGGGAAAGGTCTCGGAGAAGCAGGTCCATGACCTGGTTCAGCGCAGAACGCTGCGGACCTACGTGGGAGTGACGGTTCTGAGCGCAGCACTGATCACCATTCTGGTCTGGTGGACCCGCGATACCATGCGCACCAACAAGGGCGAGATGACGGCCATGCAGGAGGAAGCCAACACGGCCCAGCGTGAACGGGACGCGCAGGTCAAGGACGAGCTGCGCCTTGCACGTGGGGTGATCAAGCAATTGCAGGAGTTAAACGCAATCCACGAGGAACAGCGCATCGAGCGCGAGCGCGAGCGCGAGAGCTTGACCCAGGCACTCAGGGAACGGGTTGAAGAACGGGAGAACGCTGCGGTGAAACTGGGCGAGCGCCTGGTCGCCCTAGAAGGTGATGATGCGCAAGGAGCAGAAATCCAGCGCCTGTCACGCCTGATCGAGGAGACCCAAGCGGATCTGCAAGAGGCTCGCACCCAGCTGACCTCGTTCAACCCCGTGAACCTGGAGCAGGCCCGCCTCGCGGGTGTCAGCCACGTTCGCCGGACCGTTGTCCTCCTCGAGGTGGAGGTTGCCCTGGTGAATTCCGAGACCATGGAGCTGCTCTACCTGTCGCGCGACAGCGAACCCAATTTTGAGGGACGCGGCATCCCCGTGATCATGGAGTCCAGCGGTTCGGGCTTCTGCGTCGACGAAGGTGGCTGGATCCTGACCAACGCCCATGTGGCCGACCCGCACCAGGGGGATCTCCTTGCCTTGGCGAGCGAGCTTCCCATCACCACCCAGATTTCTATTTACGCGGTGTTCTCTGGAACGCAAGAGCGCCACCACGCCGAATTGGTGAAGGTCGCTGATGACGACGTCGACCTGGCGCTTGTACGCATCGATCCGTTCGAGGGAATGCCCCACCTCAACGACTTCAACCTGGCGAGTGCCGCACCCGAACCTGGGGGCGACCTCTATCTGCTGGGCTTCCCCCTGGGCAACTTCGCCCTGCAGGAGGGTCGCACGGTGATCGCCTCCACCTTCCGCGGGATCCTCTCACGCATCGTGGACGGCAGCCTGCAGGTGGACGCCGGGGTGCACCCCGGCAATAGCGGTGGGCCCATCACGGACCCTCTCGGTCACGTGATCGGGATTGTCACCAGCGTCCAGGCCACGCCTGAGCAGACGGCTGTGTACACCATCGGGTACGGAATTCCGATTGCCGATGCGACCAGCATCTGGCCGCCCCCGGATACTCAACCTGCTGAGGACGAGTGAGCGTATCTCCAGGGAGACGCTTCGCGCATGGGGCCACGGACTCTACGAACGAGCGCGCCTTGGTCGCTCTGGCGGAAGGAACGGCCTGCGATGGAGATTGGCACGTGGCAGATGAACAGAGTGCAGGCCGTGGCCGCCTCGGCCGGAAATGGCACAGCCCGGCCGGCCAAGGCCTCTACCTGAGTCTGATCCACTGCCCAAGTAACCCCTTGCCTGCCGCGGCGGCTTCGATGGCCGCAGGTCTGGCATTGTTCGACACCATCAGCCAGTTGGGAGTGAGTGAATCGATGCTACGGTGGCCGAATGACCTGATGGTCCATGGAGCCAAGCTGGCCGGGATCCTTGTGGAGACCCGCGGCTGGGATCCCAAGGCACCCGCCTACGTGGTCGGGATGGGCATCAACGTCACGGGGTCCGAGCTGCCCCAGGCTCTGCATGACGAGCGGGAGGTGGTCAGCCTCGCTCAGCTGGGCCTCGAGACCACGGCCGAGAAGCTGGAGGATCCTCTTCTTGGTCACCTTCACTCCCGCCTGGCCCAAGCCGCGGGCCCACACCGTGGTGACATCTGTGCGGATTACCTTGCCTCCCTGGATCTGAGAAGCGCCCACGTTCTGGCCCAGGCGGGCTCCACCCAAGCGCAAGGTCCCATTGGGGGTCTCGATTTCGATCGGGGTATCGGGATCGAAACCGACAGGGGGATGGCGTGGCTCCCGCTGGAGTTCCTGGTGAAGTTGGACCGCGTACAGTGATGTGGGCTCATGCGGTGGTCAGCAGCAGCGCCCGCCACTAGGATAGTCCGGTCAGAACCCAAAGAAGGTCCGATTCTCGGGCCCAAACGGCAATTGATCATGGAACGACACGACGGGCGTACACCCCAAGCCACTCGCGAAATCTCCTTCCAGCGAGGCTTTACCGACCGCTCTCAGGGCTCGGTGCTGGCCTGCTTTGGAGACACGCGAGTGCTCTGCACGGCGACCATCACCGACGGCGTCCCGCATTTCCTCAAGGGCAAGGGGCGCGGCTGGTTGACGGCGGAGTACTCCATGCTGCCCTCCTCCACGAACACCCGTAAGAGCCGCGACCGCAACGGTCGCGTGGACGGACGCTCGGTCGAGATCCAGCGTCTGATCGGGCGCAGCCTGCGGGCCGTGGTCGACCTGACGCAGATGACCGAGCGCACGATCTGGGTGGACTGCGACGTGCTGCAAGCCGATGGAGGCACGCGCACGGCCTCAGTCAGCGGCGCCTACGTGGCCCTGCACGATGCCATGACCTGGATGGACGAGAAGCGAATTCTGCGCGGCTGGCCCCTGACGGCACAGCTGGGCGCGATATCGGTCGGTGTAGTTGACGGAACACCCGTCTGCGATCTCGATTATCCCGAAGACAGCAAGGCCGAAACGGACATGAACATCGTCATGACCAGCGCTGGATCTTTCGTGGAGGTTCAGGGTTCGGCCGAGGGTGCCCCTTTTGATCGCGAGCAGTTGGACACGATGCTGGAGTTGGGCGAAGGCGGAATCGCCCACATCTTCGCCCAGCAGAAAGCCGCCCTTGAAGGTTAGGTCGTGATGGGACTGCAGGAGGTCTTGATCGCGTCGGGCAACCCGAAGAAGATCCGCGAGATTCGCGGGTTGCTTGCCCCATTGTCCGTGCACGTACTGACCTCCGACGAGGTCGGCCCGCTGCCGGAGGTGATCGAAGACGCACCGACTTTTGCAGGCAACGCCGCGAAGAAGGCCCGCGAAACGGCGCTCGCTACGGGTCGTTGGTGCCTTGCTGACGACTCTGGTCTGGAGGTGAAGGCCCTTGATGGAGCACCAGGCGTTCTCTCAGCGCGCTTTGCGGGCGAGCACGGCGACGATGAAGCTAACAACGCAAAGCTCCTCTCGCTCTTGGAAGGCAAAGCCCCCGAGCAACGTGGAGCACGCTTTGTCTGCGCACTGGCCCTTGCTGACCCAGAAGGTGAGGTGACTGCCCAATTCGAGGGCACCGCCGAGGGTCGGATCCTCGACGCCCCCCGTGGATCGGGCGACTTTGGCTACGATCCGCTGTTCCTTTTCACCGAAGAAGGTCACGATCAGACGGGACAGGGATTCGCGGAGCTCGCCCCTGAGGCCAAGAGTGTCATCAGTCATCGTGGCCGGGCCCTGCAGAAGTTCATCCATCACCTAGCCGCCCTCGAAGTCTCCTGACCTCTGAGCACCCGTGAACTCCAAGTACATACGCAACTTCTCGATCATCGCGCACATCGACCATGGCAAGTCGACGCTGGCGGATCGCATGTTGGAGATCACCAACACCGTGCCGAAGCGGGCGATGAAGGACCGCCTGCTCGACGACATGGAGCTGGAGCGCGAGCGAGGCATCACGATCAAGGCACGCTCGGTCACCATCCATCATGACAAGGATGGACAGACCTACCAGCTCAACCTGATCGACACGCCAGGACACGTCGACTTCAGCTACGAGGTGGAGAAGTCCATGCAGGCCTGTGAGGGTGCCATTCTGCTGGTAGACGCCTCTCAAGGGGTCGAGGCCCAGACCGTGGCCAATGCCATCTTGGCCATGGATGCCAAGTTGGCCGTCATCCCCGTCCTCAACAAGACCGACCTGGCCCACTCTCGGCCCGATGAGGTTTGTGAGGAGATCGAGAACAGCCTGGCCATCGAGGCCACCGACGCCGTACGCATTTCCGCCAAGACCGGGGAAAACGTGGAGCAGGTACTCGACCGCATCGTGGACGAGGTGCCGGCTCCGAGTGGGAACGAGGACGGCCCCCTGCGCGCGCTGATCTTTGATGCCGTCTACGACGAGTACCGCGGCGTGATCGTACACCTGCGGATCGTGGATGGTTCCCTGAGCAAGCGGGACCGGGTGCGCATGATGAGCATCGGCAAGGTCTACGAGACCACCGAGATCGGTCACTTCGCACCGCAGATGGTCCCTTGCGAGAGCCTGCACGTGGGCGAGGTGGGCTACTTCATCTCCAACATCAAGGCCCTGGGCGACGTGCGGGTAGGCGACACCGTGACCATGCACAAAGGCGCGGACGTCGAAGCTCTACCTGGCTACCGCGAACCCCAACACATGGTGTTCGCCGACTTCTACCCCACCAACCCCGGGGATTACGAAGTCATGCGGGATGCGCTCGAAGCCCTGTGCCTCTCGGACTCCTCACTGACCTTCGAGGCCGTCTCCTCGGACGCATTGGGCTTTGGATACCGCTGCGGCTTCCTGGGCCTGCTGCACATGGAGATCATCGAGCAGCGACTGGAGCGCGAGTACGACCTCGATTTGATCCAGACCGCGCCGTCGGTGACCTACGAAATCTTGACGACGAATGGAGAGGCCAAGCTCATCCACTCTCCCGGGACTCTACCGAATCCGGATCAGTACGATGAACTGCGCGAGCCCATCGCGCGCGTCAGCATGCTCCTACCCACCGAGCACATCGGTCCGGTTTTGCAGATCTCCACGGATCACCGCGGCACCTTCGTGCGCCAGGAGCACATCTCCCCCACGCGCGTGCAGCTGGTGTTCGACATCCCGCTAGCGGAGATCATGTACGACTTCTACGACAAGCTGAAGTCCTCCACTCGCGGGTTCGGAACGCTGAACTATGAGGTCACCGGCTACCGTGCAGACAACCTGGTCAAGCTGAACATCCTCGTGGCGAGCAAGGAGGTCGACGCGCTCTCCTCCATCGTGCACTCCTCGCGAGCCGATGCCCGGGGCCGAGCGGTCCTCAAGAAGCTACGCAAGGAAATCCCACGCCACATGTTCGAGGTGCGACTGCAGGCCGCAGTGGGATCCAAGATCCTCGCTCGCGAGAGCATCGCCGCTCTGCGCAAGGACGTGACCGCCAAGTGCTACGGCGGTGACATCTCGCGTAAGCGCAAGCTGCTGGAGAAGCAGAAGGCGGGCAAGCGTCGCATGCGGCAGGTGGGAGCCGTGGATATCCCCCAGAAGGCGTTCCTTTCCGTTCTTGGCGGTGACGACAAATAGGGCCTGCTCGCTAGAATGACGCCCAGCCCACCTACTGCCGTGACCAAGAAGACTGACTCCACCACCGAGCGCACCCACCCCTGGCGGGACAATATCGAGGCCATCACAGTCTCGATCATCATCATTGTCCTGTTCAAGTACTTCGTCCTTGAGGCGTACAAGATTCCGACCGGCTCCATGCAGCCGACCTTGATGGGCTGGGACGATGGAGAGGGGGGCGGCGTGTTTGACAGAGTGCTGGTCGACAAGTTCTCGTTCCATTACCGCGACCCCGAGCGCTTCGAGGTCGTCGTCTTTCGCTACCCCCTCGACCAGTCCAAGAACTTCATCAAGCGCGTGGTTGGTGTCGGGCCCGAATCGCTGGAGATTCGAGGTGGCGATCTGTTTTCGGCACCCTTGGGGGCTGCCCATGGGAGCGACGAGTTCAAGATCGTCCGCCGCGCACGGTCGGTCCTCGATGCCCAACTCAAACCTCTAGACGTCGCAGGTGAGTGGCGCCTCGATGGTGACAACTGGCGCTCGGTGGGCCAGTCGATCAGCGCCTCGGGTGCAGGTCAGGCCGTCTTCCCGCGAACCTCCAACAACATCCGAGACCAGTACTCGGATGGGTATCCCGGCAAGCTTGGAGCCCTACAGAACATTGCGGGCAAGCGCTCAGGCGCCAATGCCGTTGGTGACGTGCGCGTCACCGGCACCATCGCCGCCAATGCGGAATGTTCGGAGGTCGTCGTCGAGCTGCGCGAGGGAGCCTGGCACTACCGCTTCTCACTGCCAGGCCCTGCTGCCGATGAGACGGCCAAGCCCTACCTCCGCACACACAACTCGCGCACAGGCTTGGACACCCGCAAGAAGCTGAGCGTCAATCCCTGGCGCCTTCCCACCAAGACGCCGGTGGAGTTCTTGGCCCAAAACGTCGACGACCTGCTCGAGCTTGAGGTGGACGGCGAGGTCGTGTTGACCCTCGAAATCCCCTCCGCAGCCGAGCGCACGTGTACCGTCTCGCTGGTGACAGAAGGCGGTGGTGCGGAGTTCACGGAACTGGGTGTCGCGCGCGACATCTACTATACGAGCGCGGGGCAGCGGACCACGAGCTGGGACATACCAGCCGACCACTTCGTGATGCTGGGTGACAACACCCAAGACTCTTCTGACGCACGCGACTGGAACCTCACACGCTTCGAGGTACCTACCGAGGACGGCCAGACGGAACTGGTGCGTGGCAACAACCGCGGCACGGAGAACCCGATCATCGTCGCCGATGAACACGGCAAGGCTACCGTGTTCCTGCAAGACGAGTTCGGCGAGCGCTGGGTATTTCCCAGGGACAGCGCCCGCTCGCTAGGCCCCGTTGGTCTATCCCTTGTGCCTCGCTCCCTGATCCGCGGACGCGCCGTCCTCGTGGTTTGGCCCCTGGCGCCCTCGTTGGACATCTATCGGCTCAAGTGGGTTCGTTGAATCCTTCCTAATCATGAGCACCTCTACTCAAACCCTGCTGCGTGTTGAAGGGCTGGTGAAGTCCTACAAGGGGCGGCGCGTGGTGGACGGCGTCTCGTTCTCCGTGGAGCCCGGTGAAATCGTGGGCCTCCTCGGTCCGAACGGCGCCGGCAAGACGACCAGCTTTCGCATGACCGTGGGCATTGTCCAGGCCGATGCGGGCAGCGTGACTCTGCTTGGCAGCGAGTGCACTTCCATGCCCATGTACAAGCGCGCGCGGCTGGGAATGGGCTACCTGCCCCAGGAGACGAGCGTCTTTCGCCAGATGTCGGTGCGCGACAACCTGCTGGCGGTGCTCGAGGCCATGCCCTATCCGCGGGCCAAGCGCATGCAGGAAATGGAGCGCCTGCTCAGCGAGTTGGAGCTCTCGCACCTGTCCAGAAACCGCGCCGACACCCTCTCGGGCGGTGAACGCCGCCGGCTGGAGTTGGCCCGCTCACTCGCCACGAAGCCGTCGATCCTTCTGCTGGACGAACCTTTCGCCGGCGTGGACCCCATCAACGTCGAAGAGATCCAGCGCCTCATCCAACAGCTCAGGGACCAGGGGATCGGCATGCTGATCACCGACCACAACGTGCGCGAGACCCTGGCCAGCACCGACCGCGCCTACATCATCCACCAGGGACAGATCCTGCGAGAGGGATCGGCCGAGGACCTGGTGCAGGACGAGCGTGTGCGTGAGGTCTATCTGGGTAAGAGCTTCGATTCATCGCCCGACTAGGCACAGGTGCGGAGTTCCACGCCTTGCTCCCGCATCCCTCCGCCTATATCCTGTTGCGCCCAAAACCGACCCGGGCCTCGCCCCCTGATCCGGTTAACCACCCCCCCCAGCCCTCGATCCGATGAACATCATTGCCTGTATCAAGCGCGTCCCCACCACGGACGCTGAAGTTCGCTTCAAGGCCGACGCCTCTGGTCTCGAGACCGAAGGACTGCCCTACATGATCTCGTTCTACGACGAGATCGCCCTGGAGCAGGCCGTGCTCACCAAGGAAGCACTTGGTGGCGAGGTCACGGCCCTCAGCTTGGGCCCCGCGAGTGGATCCAAGGAGATCCGCGAGTGCCTGGCCAAGGGCGCCGACAAGGCCGTGATCCTGACCGACGACGAGTGGATGTCGTCTGATTGCCGCGCAACCGCTAAGCGCCTGGCCGCCGCCATCGGTGAGCTGGACGCGCAGCTGGTCTTCATGGGGCGCGTGGCCACGGACCGGGACAACGCCGCCGTGGGGCCCATGTGCGCGACCTACCTCGGTTGGGCCTGCGTCAGCGGCGTGATTGAGATGGAATGCGGCGAGGACAAGGGCACAGCTAAGGTCGAGACCGAGAACGGGATCGAGACCGTCGAGTTCAGCCTGCCTGCCGTCATCACCTGCAACAAGGGCCTCAACACCCCGCGCTACGCCGGCCTCAAGGGGATCATGGCCGCCAAGAAGAAGCCTCTGGAAGAGCAGGCCCCGGCCGAGGCCGATGGGCAAGCCGTCCTCTCAACCGTCAGTGCTCCCCCCGCTCGCCCCGAGGGCCGCATCGTCGGCACCGGCGCCGAGGCCGTCCCCGCTCTGATCGACGCCCTCCGCAACGAGGCCCAGGTCCTCTAGCCCCCCTTCATCGCCATGACCACCCTCGTTGTTTTTGTTGAACACTCCGGCGGCAACGCCCGTCGCGGATCCCTTGAGGCCCTCGGGGCCGCGCGCGCCGCCGGCTGCGATTGCATTGCAGTTCTCACGGGCGCGGATGCCGCCCAGGCTGCCCAGACCCTCGGAAACAGTGGCGCCGCAAAGGCCGTCGTCCTGACCGGGCCCGCAGAGCACAGCGCCGATGCCGTGGCCAGCGCCATGGCGGAAGTGGTAAGTGCCCAAGGTGCGGACGGCTTCCTGGCCGCCAGCACCCACCACGGACAGGACCTGGCCGCGCGCGTGGCCGCGCACCTGGACTCGGTGCTCTTCAGCGACTGCACGGGTCTCACCAGCGAGGGCGACTCCCTCAGCGTTCAGCGCGCCTGGCTCGCGGGCAAGGTCATCGCGCAGCTGACCAGCGCGGCGCCCGCCTTCTGTTGCACCACACGCCTCAACGTCTTTGAAGTCTTTGAGGGTGAAGGCAGCGTGGAGGTGAGCGAGCACGCCATCTCCGCCGAGCCCAAGACACGCGTAGTCTCCATCGAAGCCAAGGGCGAGACCAAGCTCGACGTCAAGGAAGCCCCCGTGGTCGTCTCCGGTGGACGGGGCATGAAGGAAGCCGAGCACTTCGCTCTCATCGAGGAGCTCGCCGCGGCATTCGGCGACGCCGCCGTCGGCGCATCGCGAGCCGTGGTGGACGCCGGCTGGCGCCCCCACAGCGAGCAGGTCGGGCAGACGGGCAAGGTCGTCGCGCCCCAGCTCTACGTGGCCGTGGGTATCTCCGGCGCGATCCAGCACCTCGCTGGTATGCGTACCTCCGGCACCATCGTGGCCATCAACAAGGATGCGGAGGCGCCCATCTTCAAGGTGGCCGACTACGGCATCGTCGGCGATGCGTTCGAGGTCGTCCCGGCCCTCGCGGAAGCCGTAAGGGCTGTGAAAGCGGAAGGCTAGGCGCGGACCTCGGATTGACGGCAATGCCGTAGGGTGTGGGGCATGAAGACCATGCCCTCCCGCGTCGGTGTCCTCTCCGCAACCTCCCTTCTCCTCTGCCTGGCCGTACAGGCTCAGGACGCTGCGCCCGAAGTCCTGCGCCATCGCCTCTTCGACCGCATGGCCGAGGCTGAGTGGACGGGCATCCCGACGAGCGACGCCAAGGGCGAGACCACGACGGCCCAGTGGAACTTCACGGACTCCGCACCGGAGAAGATCTGGTACGGGCGCGACAAGGGACGCAGCCTCGATTGGGATACCGAGTTCGGCGGCCTTGAGAGCGAGGGCGGACTGGCCGGCGGCAGGTTGCGTCTGGGTCCGGGCGTGCCTGAGGACAACAGCCGTGCCGTGATCCTCATGCCCAGCGGCGGCCTGACCCAGGTGCACATCACGGGCCGCGTTCGCCTGGAGAACAACGAGAAGGCCGCCGACTCCACCCAGCGCGAGTGCCTGCGTGTGGTGGAGCATCGGGGCATGGTGACGGACCCCACCACGCGCTCCCGTTTCCGCCGCAGTGGCTCTCCCATGCGCGTCTCTCGGCGCCATGACCCCTCCGGCTGGGACACTTTTGACCTGAGCTTCATCACGCGCTCCACCACCGCCTGTCTGGAACTGCAACTCCTGCACCGCAGCGGCGACAGCGAGGCGGCCACCACCTACTTCGATGACGTGCGTGTTGAGCAGACGAGCCTGAGCCTGCCCGAGGTCATCGAGCACATCACCCAGAACTACAAGCCCCGGGATGGCAACGAGTCCCAAACCCCCTGGCGCCTGCGGGTAGAGCTGATGGGCGAGGTGCGCGACGCGGTGTTGATCCCGCCGCCCGCCAGCCTCGCGATTCCCGTCGACATCCCCAGCGCCGCCAGCAAGCCCCAGCTGCGCTTCCAGTACAGCATGACCCCTGAAGCCCAGCGGGCCGAAGGCGACGGCGCCTATATAGATGTCTCCTTTGAAGACGGGGCTGGGGTGAGAACACCCTTGGGCCGGGTCAGCGTGGATCCGCGCAACGATCGCGATCACCGTTTCTGGCTGAAGGCCAACCTGGACCTGGGCCCCGTCGCCGGACAGCAGGGCCGGATCGTCTTCGCCTCGTCCGACATGGACGACGAACCGGATCTCCTGGATACGGTTTTGGTATCCACCCCGCGCATCGAGCCGGCCGAACAGGCCCCGGCACCCTTCAACGTGCTGCTGATCGGTGTCGACACCCTGCGCGCCGACCACCTCTCGGTCTTCGGTTACGAGCGCCCCACCACTCCGAACCTCGCGGCACTCGCCGACCAGGGTGTGCGCTTTAGTCAGACCCGGTCTCAGGCGCCTTGGACCTTGCCGTCCTTCTCGTCGATCATGACTTCCCTGTACCCCTCGGCCCATGGTGCCGGGCGCGGCGGGCACGACGAGTGGACCCCGATCGATCCGACCACGACCGCCCTGGCCGAGATCCTCTCGCGTGTGGGCTATGAAACCCAGGGCATGGTGGCCAACGGTTTGATCTCGCCCAAGTACGGGTTGGATCAGGGCTTCGAGGCTTATCGCTTCGGTTGGAACATGGAGTCGGCCATGACCGATGCGCCCAAGGTTTCCGCGTTCGTGCAGGAGCACACGACCACGCCCTGGTTGCTGTTCTGGCACATCATGGATCCGCATCTGCCTTACACAACCGAGGACAGCTTCCGCGAGGCCTTCACGGATCCCGACTACGACGGACGCTTCAAGAATCGGCGCGGGGCCTACGTACCCTTCGAGGTGCTCGATCCCCGTCCGGGTCGGCGTTGGTTCGTGCACGAGGGTCCGCCTCCTCCGCCGGATCTGGAAGAGGCCGACCGTCAGTTCGTGCACGACTACTACGACGCTGAGCTGGCCGAGGTGGATGCGGCCATTGGGCAGGTGCTCGACGCCCTGCGCGCCAGCGGTCAGTGGGATCGGACGATCATCGGTTTCGTGGCTGACCACGGCGAGGGTCTCGGTGACCACAACCACTACCACCACGGCTACACCCTGCACGACGACCAGGTTCACATCCCCATGATCCTGCGCATCCCTGGTTCTCACGAGGGCCTTGACGTGACGCGCCCCGTAGCCGCCATTGACCTCGCCCCCACCATCCTGGGCGCCCTGGGTCTGGAGCCCCCGGACTTCTTCCACGGGGTGGATCGTCTGGCGGCGGACGCGCCCGAGGACGACGCCTTCTTCATCGAGTATCCCACCTACGACTCCTCGGCCCAAAAAGCCTGGGTCCTGGGCCGCTTCAAGTACCTGCACGACCCGGTGTTCCACACCGAGGCCCTGTACGATCTGGTGGCGGACCCCGGTGAGATGACGAACGTCGCCGACCAGCATCCTGAAGTGGTCGCGCGGGCCAAGACCGCCATGGACGCCTTTCGCTGGGAGCAGCTGCAGCGCGGCCGCTATCACCTGCGCGTAGCCGGCACGGTGGGCCAGCGCCTGCGCGTGGAGGTCACCACCGACGACCTCTTTGACGCCAACTTCGTGGCCCGTCCCGCGCCGCCCGAGACCGACTTCTCCCTGGACCTGGATCGCAAGCATCTGATCCTGGACACCGAGTTGACGAAGAGCCGCATGGAGTTTGTGTTCTGGTGCCGTGGTGATGAGCTCACCTTGAACGTCACCCTCGACGGCAAGGCCCTGAGTGGTGGTCTGTATCTCGGTCAGGAAGAAGACCCCGAGTCCCTGCCCTTCAGGATCCGCCGCTCCATGTTGCCCGTGGAAGAAGCCGACGAAACCGTCGGCTGGCCCGCCGTGGCCGAGGCCCTTCTGTGGCAGGAGACCGGCGTGGACGAAGTCCTGCCGGTGCTCCTGAGCCCCGAAGAACTCGAGACCATGCGCGCCCTGGGGTACGCGCGCTAGAGAAGAAACACGACGGACGGGCCCGTCCTCTGGGAAAGGCCGCGGTTGTGATCCGTGTCCCAAATGTAGACCGGTCGTTTCTATGACTGCGGCATGGCGCCCCCCGCCCGGACCAGCATTGCGGTCCGGGATGATTGTGCAATGTTAGGGGTGGCCGAAATCCACCGGAATCGCGGTCTCAAATGTGATCCGGTGCACTCTTGGTAATGGGCAGGAGATCTGTCCGCCCTTCCCCTCAACGACGCGTGTTTCCAACCAGCGAGTTCCCCATGAAACAACTCAACATCACCATTCATCCCTTCTCCGCCCTCGCAGGAATGGCCTTGCTCGGCCTCGTCTGGGTCACTGCCGGAGCCATGCCCTTGCAGGGCTCCTCGTCCA